>Ga0209503_10000902_pt1 | contig 16289 bp, 10 predicted proteins | sample SouAtlMetagenome_2_FD_187448 | JGI IMG/M metagenome (GOLD analysis project Ga0209503, IMG submission 187448) | Marine eukaryotic phytoplankton communities from Atlantic Ocean - South Atlantic ANT15 Metagenome (SPAdes) (version 2) | ecosystem: Environmental > Aquatic > Marine > Oceanic | place... | reverse complement strand
TCCTTCGGTTTGATATAAAGTCGTGACTGTAGAAGTTGATGTGATTGAACCGTGAGAGCCTGGTACTTGGTCAAAACGAGTATCAGTAAATGCACCAACAGTTTCGTTTCCACTTGATGCGTCAGTGATTGCACCGACTTCGGTCTTTGCAGATGCTTTTAATTGTTCCCCCGCCTGATACGCAAGATAGTTCTCTTCTGCGGTGGACATTTCTTTTAAGTCACCGTTTGTACCTTCGAGTTTAAGTGGAGTTGCCATGATATACTATTTATAATTATTCTTTCTTGTTTTGTCTAAGTTTAAAATAGTTTACTTTCCAATAACCATTTTCATCTTTTTCTAATGCTTCTGGATTAGTACCAACCAATTCATCTGCAAGAACTCCATAGTTAGGTTGTTTATCCGCACCAATTGATTTTGCTAACTCATTCCAATCCCATGTATAAACATTGTGTCCGTGTGGTCTATGAACAAATCTAATGTTATCTTTTAGACGGGAGTCCGAGTATCCACCATAACCACCAGATATAGCAAATCCATAAGAGTTTGCCCAACTAAAGACATCTAAACCAGTAAGGTTGAGACCTGAGAAATCTAATGTGAAATTGATTTGAGTTACTGGAGCACCCGAGTCATATATACTAATCTGTGTTTCAAGAGCGAAGAAAAAGTTTAAAATAGTTCTTTCTTGTCCTCTACTTACATTACTTTTACTTGCTTGTAATTGCATTTGAAAAACTCTTCTATGATTTATTCCTTTTTTATTATTAGTACTTGCGGTCATCTTCTGTGTAAATCCAAAACTATCTCCAACACCCATACCAGTTTGTTGCGTGTCAATACCAATAAAAGTCACACCACTCGCATTGTTTGAAGAACTTGGTGTTGGTATAGTCACCGCTGAAGGTGCATGTGTTGTACTCGCCAAAGTACTAACAAGTTCACCTCGTGTAATACCCGAATTATGACTAAATCCTTGATATTGTTTAGTTGACACATTTGTTAGCGATTTAAGTCTTAGAGTATCTACCCCATTTGTTAAATTTGGTAAGAAGTAAAATGGTAAATAAGTTCCAGAAGTTGTATTTACTTTTCTTTCATTAGAAGTAAATTGACTACTTTCGGTATAACCCGTGACGTATGAATATCTATCTTTTGTAAATTTATAATCGTGAGCAATACTAGTATAGAGACTCGTACGATTAACTAAATTAGAAGAACTTGGCCCATTGTTTTGTCTAATGAAACATCTCAATCCACCACTTTCATTTACAAACTTAAAATCAAATCCTACAGTTTCCGAGACAGTACCACTTCCAATGTATTCATCATTATAGTAAGTCTGTGCTTTTGCAGTAGTAGCTGGATTTGAATATCCAATAGTTAAACTTTTTTCAGTAATGTCACGCAAAGGTGGGGTCATATTAAATAGAGTAAAAGTCCCACCCGACTTTACTGGTAAAGGTATGTCTTCTCCTTCGGAAAAGGTGTTTTTTGCACCAACAAAACCACTCATACTTTGGTTTGATGCACCGTCTGACCTTCCAATCATATCACGAAACTCAGATGCATTCATATTATAGTTTGAACCTCTTGGGTTTGTAGAACTTATACTATACTTAGAAAGGTCTATATCTGCGTCTGGATTTAAATCTGAAAGAAGACTTGCACCCGTTGTGAAGTCGAATTTTTGGTTAGTTCTTTCAAGTATTTGTGCTTCGTCTTTTAATGTAGTAATACTAACATTTTGTTGAACATTATTTGCTACCCCTCGTGTAACAATGTTCCGCATGAGATTTCTAGCGGCAGTTCTAACAGAAGAAATAGTTCTTCCAATAAACTGGGTAATGAATTTTAGTTGTTGAGACACTACTTGTCCCTCTTAAGAATATCTATTTCTGACTTCAACTCCTTAACAGACTCTACTAGTAATGCAATTGTTTGGTCATACTGTAGTGTTTTATATTCTTCATTATTGTTTGCACCTAATGGTAATCTTTTATTACTTACTGCAGAAGGTAAAACTTGTTCTACTTCTTGTGCAAGTAATCCCGCAGACTTTCTACCCGCATGGTCATAAGTAAAAGTATAACCAGTTAGTGCATTTACTTTTGCAAGTGCATCGGTAATTGGTTCGATATCACTCTTTAATCTCATGTCAGAAGGTGTAGTTGAGAATGCAATGATGTCATTAGCTGCGTGGAAGTCTCCGTCATCTTCCATGACAAATCTTCGAGTACCACTATTGTGGAAGTTTATCTGTCCACCATTAGAGTCAGAGAAGTGAACGTATTCTGTAGTCTGACCCGCAAACTTAATATTACCTCTTAAATCAGAGTCAAGTGAATAGTTTGTAGTTATGTTAGTACTGGCGTTTGCAGTAAAGTTAACTCCCCCAGGCGTATTAACTAACAGACCACCTTGTGCGCCCATTACGTGTTGAGCGTTATTTGCACTAGTTATAGTTGTAGATGCAGTTCCCGTGACGTGACCGTTTGCATCAATTGTTAAATCTTGAATAACAGTATTACCAGAGTTATCTACAGAACTTGCACCAACACTAGTATGATTAACTTTAATTGTTCTTGCATTATCTGAGTCTTCGACTACTACTTCTAGATTAGTTCCACCACTGAATTTTACAAAATCATTAGCACTATCCGCAACTATTCTACTTCCCGCACTATCTCCACCAGCTGCACTATCAGTAAAAAATTCTACAAATCTATTTCTATTATTTACTTTTGTATTTAATGCATTAATTGTAGATACAATATTAGAGTCTCGAACTTCTGAACTAAGACTAGTTAATGCACCTACGTCAGAGTCTATATCATTAATAGATGCAACTATAGATGATTTATCTCCAGTAGTCAAACTACTTAAAGTTCCTATTTCTGCGTCTAATTCATTTACACTACCAACAATAGTTTTTGCAGTAGTTGTTAAAAGGTTTATTGCTCTTCCACTATCTCCAGAGTCCCTTCCAAGTAAACCGACCATATCAGAGTCAAGTATCTGTATATCTCTTGACAATGCGTTAAGTGCTTTACCTAAACTACTTCTTTCGGAGTCAGTAAATCCACCCAGTGCAAGTCCAGTTGAAGTTTTTACTGAGTCTAAAGTTAAATCTAATTCTTCAAATCCACCTTGGAATATTTCTTGGATTGCACCCGTAAGTGTTTGTGCAGTAGTGGTTAGAGTGACAGAACCTATTTCTGCATCGAGTTCGTTTATTGCACCTACTATATCAGAGTCTTGAGTAGTTGTCAACCTATCTGTACCACCAGCATCTTTTGCTGTTTGGTTCAGATTAGTAATTAACTGACTTAAATTATCCGTTATCGCTGTGACAGTATGTTGATTAGCCATTTTCTTTTTCTACCAATTGTTTTACTAGTTGTTTTAATTCATCGATATCAGATTGCATTTGTACAATTTGTTTATCTTTGTTCTCATGTTTTTCTCTTATCTTATAGTAGTTCTCTACTGCAGTTCTACTAGTATTTAGTATCGCACCACTTTCTGTGTCTCTTACTAAATTAGGTCTACCTTCTACTTTTATGTAACTCATAACTATGCAGTTGCGATAACACGCAAGTCCCTAAATAATGGTGGTGTTGATGAATTAGTAGATGTCATTACTATCTTAACTTGATAAGACATAAATGACTCAGTAAGGAACTTACCATTATTTGTAAATTCATAATCTTGGAAAGTTAATTCACTCTTAGGTACATTTCCTATTTGAACACCTTGTGTCCAAGATTTTTCAAGTATATTTTCTTCTGCATCTGCAACCCTAACCCAAACTTGAAAATCAGATGAACTTGGTTTTCTTGCATTTAATAATATCGTGACATTATTTGCGGGTTCGATAAGATTAACTACTTTAGTCATGTGTTTACTTAAACTTGAACCGTCACTGTCTTCTCCAATATATGTGATAGGAGTATTACTTGTTCCCGCAGTCGCACCCGATACTACTTGATTATCTATTCTATTTGATATGGTAATTATACCAGTTCTTTGTAAATCAATTACTGGTGATACATCTGCACGAGTTGTAGAGAATGCAGTTTGAATTGTGACTGATTTTTCTCCTGACCCTATGTTTGCAGTTTCAAATGCAGTAGTTCCAACTATTCTTGGTGCAGAGAAATTGTTTGCTTCTTTTATCGCAAGGTTTCCAGAGAATGAAGTATCTTTTGTACCCCTAGTTTCTGCACCCGCAAGTGACCTACCAGTGGTAAACTTAGCATCTACTGTGATATTAGTATCTTGTGGAACTAAAGTATCAAACTGTGGTATTACCGTATCAAAGAGTATTTGTCTTGAAGACTTAACTCTTGCACCACCGACAAAACCAGTTGCAGTTGCAGAGTCACTAAGTACTACTTGATAACCAAATCCGTCTACCGCAGTAATCGTATGTGTAAAGTCATTTACTCTACCCTCAGAGTCTATACCATTTAAAAGACCCGTACCCGCAGAGTCAAATCCAGTAATACTTACTGTGTCTCCTACAATAAAACCGTGGTCTGGTGCAAGAACTGAAATAGTTCTACTACCCGAGTCAGTTGATATCGGGTTATTTGACAATAACATGTCTGGAACTACTGAGTTTTCAAACACTACTGTTCCACCCGCAGTGGTAAACTGTGCTTTGAATAAATCAAATGCAAGGTCTTTAGTTTGGTCTGGTGTCCAAGTTGTTCCGTTCTGTGATTTAAATAATGAACCTAAACTTGGTTGTCTATCAATTCTTTTTTCTGTAGAACCAAGTTGGAACTCATAAGTTTCTCCAACATATGCTTCGTATGAATTACAATCAGATAATAATACGATTGCATATTCTTCATCATACTCTAAGAATATTGGTTCGTCAAAAGTAAATGTAGTAGGACTAGACAATGCAGATGCTTGTGTCTGACTAACTGCAGTTTGTACTGCACTTGGTGCTAAGACCACTACTGAGCCTGGAATGATATCATCTGAACTAGGCGCACCATTTACTACTGGACGTAATTCAAGTCTTACTGGTACGGTTGCATCTTTTGCTTTGAAGTAAGTTTGTATCTTAGTCACAAACATACCACTTGGTGCAGAAACCCTAAAAGTTTGTGCAAGTGGGTCTAACCAGTTTACATCATCTTGTGGTACTGGTTCTGGTGGTCTAAGTGTAACCGTTGTAGTTTGTAAAGTACCACTACTTGTAAAGATTGCACTCGCACGAGAAGTTGCAGATGTTTGGTCATCTATCGAAATATCTAATAGTTTGAATTCTCTATCTCCACTTCTAAATCTTAATGAGTCATTATTTGGTAATAAGAATGAACCGTCTACTTTACCGTTTGCATCTGTGACAACTGTAGTACTTCCACTTGGGTGTATTGTTGTACCTCTATATTGGTTTCCAACATAAGTCTGTCCCGCAACATTTGTAAAACTAACTGTAGTGTTTACATAGTCATCTACTTTAACTCCGTCAAAGAATGGGAAGTATCGAGTGTTAGGTCTTAAACCTTCCGCACGGAAGAATACAAGTCTTGGTCGCATAAATGGAATAGCAGTTAAAGATACTTCTCTATCTCCTACTATTTCATTTATAGTACTGTTACTTACAACTCTTACTCCGAAATCTCCACCCGCACCAGCTTCACCAGTACCGAAGTTGAAATTATCAAAAAATGAAACACCTGGCCCAGCACCAATTCCAGAAACACCACCGAGACCAGAACCAGTACCCATTCCACCAGCATCTTGTGAGAAGTTGTTTCCGAAGTTAGGAATTGCACCACTTAAATCTATTCCTTCCCAGTTCCATATTGCACCAAGATTTAATGCGGGTGCAAAAGTTGGAGGCATCAAACCTTGAGTATTACCAAATGTTGGTATTCCTATTTGAACTGGTTCTGGAAAATCATTTCTTGCCTGTGGTACTGCGGGGGTAGTTCTAGTTTCTGTATCAACCCAAACATCACTTGTTGGTGATAAAGTTAGATGTCCTTCTCCACTTACAACTGCAAATGGGTTTACATTCTCAACACCTGATATCATTCTTTGTGATATTGCAGAGTCTTCTGTGTAATGAAGATAAATGTTATCTCCTTTAATAATTGTGTTTGTTGATTTTGCAGAGTCGTAAATCAAAGGTATTTGATTATTTGAAAAAGCAGGGTGTAAAGTATTTGTTGTTGGATTTATTGACGCACGATACATTGGGTCTTCGTGGTCTGACAATAATCTATTTCTAAAGTTATCTGCAAGGATACCTAGTTTACTTCTAGACACACCATTTGAGTCTAAGATTAATCTTGCATCTGCAGATTGTTCTAGAAGTGATAATGCAGTGGTTTCTGCAAGGTTATCAAGTCTCTTTTCAATTCTTGCAATATCTTGCATTCTAAATCTTTTATATTGAGATACACCTAAAGTCAAGTCTGAGTCATTTACACCATAACCGTTTATTGCTAAATTAAATAGTAATAAGTTGTTTTCTGGTGTAGGTGGTTGTTGTAATGCAAATCCGTCTTTACCAGAAACTACACTAAATTCTGCTTCATTGTTAACTACAATCTTATCGGCTCTTGGTAAGTAGTATTCTATATCTGCAGTAATTGTTTCTCCCGCAGCTGGTATCTCAACTTTTTTAGCATAAGTACCACCTACAACACCTAAAACTGCAACACCACCAGCAGAGTCAGAACCATTAGAGTCTGGACTTAAGTATGCATGTCTAATACCAATACCGTCACTGTCTCTTACTGACCTTAAGTCAATTACTTCACGAAGGTTAATACTCTTTCTTCCACTAATTTGAAAGTCTGGTATATTTTCGTAATCTACAGTACCGTCATATGAATTTACTGAGAAGAAATCTCCACTTGCACCGTGAGCAAAGTATTTTAATCTACTAAAGATTGTTCCACTTGGTGGAGTGGTATCTCTTTTAAGTACTAATCTACCATGTTGATAGAAGTTTGTTCTTTGTCCGTTATCTAAAGTAAAGTTGTGAGATAAATCTGCACCGTTCGAGTCAGTTTGTTTGATTGATATTACTTCATAGACATCTGCGTATGGTATCTTAACAAATCTTAGGTTCTCTCCGTCTGAGTCTATTGTACCAGTAATTGTAGTTTCTGTCAAGGTTTTTGTTCTTCGAGTTGCACTTCCTTTGTTTATTCTTGCAAAGATATTGTGTTTTGCACCAGAGTCTAAACCACCATTTGCATTATTAGTAGTACTAGTAATAGTTGCACTTTGAGTTCCAGTTCCACTAACACTAAAGTTAGTTATCCTATCTCCAGTGACCGCACTGGTAATAATCCAATTATTTGTATCAGTAAATGTTTCTCCACTTGCAGATAAAGATAAACTGATTGACGGGTGTGTACCCGCAGAAGGAGCATTTGCAGAGTCATCAATCTGTCTTACTACTGCAAACGAAACATCTGAGATACTTTTTGGTCTGGGTTTTTGAGTCGGGAATAGTAAAGTATTTTTATTTGCTTCAAAAAGTACTCCACCTGAGACACCAACACTTGTTGATGTTCTTTGTTGAACTGCAAATTTATGTGACGCAGTATCAAAATCTCCATGTCTTTCTATGTACTCAACATCACTAATTTGATGATTAACTCCACCTCTTGCAAGTCCTTTTAATTGTATATCCATTAAATAGAGACGAAGTTCTCCACCCACTTGTTGAATTGATTTAACTCTTGCAGTACCGATAAGGTCGGGATTACTATTATGTAAATTAACTAATTCAAAATTTGCAAGTCCAGCCGCAGCTGCAATATCAACATAACCACTGTCTCCACCAGTTGGCGGAAAAACAAAGTATGCACCATAGTCCACACCAATCGCTTCGTTGTTATTTGTGACTGTAGTTCTGGGTTTTGAAATAGTTAATTTACTTGGTCTTTCTTTATTTACACGATAACCGTTTAGATATACTGTTCCCGCAGATATGTTTGCGATTAGATTAGATGTACTACCACTTGCAGAGTCATCTTCAAAAGTCACTCTAAATGGACGGACAACATAATTACCTGACTCTTCTTTTGTTCTAAGTGCAAGAACATCATTAATCTTATTGTAATCTTCTGTACCAGTGACAACTTCTTCTATTTCTCCGTCTACTATATCACAAAAGTATACGAAGTTATCACTTGCAGTGACACTTGTTTTGTTAACAAGAGTTAATCTAATTCTGTATCGGTCTGCACCTGGCGATGCAGTATTTGGAGTTGCACCCTGATTATCAAAGAGTGATGTATCATCTCCTGACGTGACGATATCTTCTGCAATAGTAAAACCAACAGTTGCAGTTCCAGTTGTAGTATATTTTGAAACAACTAAAGATTGTGGACTTGCAAATACAAAGTGTCCTCTTACAAAGAAGTCTCCCCCAGATACATGAAGTATTGTACCTTGTCCCGTTGCTGGGTTTGCAACAGTATTTGTTGTTTGAACTGATAATGCAGTTCCACCAGAGTTTATAGTTTCACCCGCACTAAATCTAACTGGTGCAGAACCCGCTAATCCACTTGTGTTTGTATCAGTATATTGTACATATAAAGTTGCGGGGTCAGAACCACTTGCAGTCTCTACTCTAATAACTCTTGCTTTAATACTTGAAGTTGCACCCGTAAATTCTAATCCAAGTAAAGTAGAAGTGTCAGTTGGTAAAGTATTTACAGTTGTATCTAATTTTACAAATTCTGCATGTCTGTCAACACTAGGCCCGCCTGGGTTTACAGCCGCACCTTCTTTAAATATATTTCTACCAAACCTTGCAATCTCTTCTTGAATGATAGTTTGCATTTGCGTAAGTTCTCTCGCTTGCAAAGCACGACCCGAGTTGAACAATATTCTATGAAAATTATCCGCACTGTCAAAGTCGTCTTTATATGTTGTTGCAAAGGTTGACTTATTAAAAGTTGTTGACATTTTTTATTCCTATACTTGTATTACGATTTTTAAATCTTCGGTTTGACTAGTAGACCTTGTAATTGCACTTCGATTATCGACATACAATAGTTGACCAGAATTCGGGTCTACTTCTGCAGAACTATCATGATTACCACCACCAATAAGTACACCACTAGAACCACCAGATGCAGTAATTGTTTCTCCCGTAGTAAAAGATGTAAACCCATTACTATCAGTTTGATGAATAAACAAAGCACCACCAGCAACACCAGTTGAACCAGTTGAGTCAAAATCTATAATTGCTTTTGCACCAGATGTTCCACCAGTTATTACTTGGTCTTTTTCAAACGCAGTACTTATACTTGCAAAGTTAAGAACTGTTAGTGCATTACCCGTTGAACTATCAAATGCAGTCCCGTCTAGTTTTGTAGGGTTCTTAAGAAGTCCTACTTGTCTAAATTGTTGATTTATAAAGAAGTCAGCTCTTTCTGCACCCGAAGGTTTTGCATTAAACATAAGTGCATTACTTCTTAAATCTGATACTGGGTCATCACCTAAACCACCACTATCAAGAGTACGTCTTGAAGTTGAAAGAATAGGTCTAATTATTGCGGCCGAGTCTGGTGAACCACCACTTACTCCAACAGAGGCAAAGTTATATCCCGAACCCATGTTACTTGGTTTGAATACACCCGTAGAACTGTCAGTCACTTCTACTTTAACTACTGTACCATTAGATATAGTTGCAGTTGCAGACGCAGAACTACCGTCTCCCGTAATTGTTAAGGTTGGTGCAGAACCATATCCAGAGCCTGGATTATCAATTGCATATCCTATAACTTGACCTAGTATTGAGGCCTCTTGAATTGCAAGTTGTTCTGTTTGGTTTGAACTAAAAGATGCCAATCTTGTTCCCGATACTCCACCCGTACTATCTTTAGCAATAAACTCTACAGGCATAAAGTTTGCAGATTGAAATTTGTTTGCAGTTGCGGAACTAACACTGTATATCATTTTCCAGACATATCCGTCAGATGTTTTGAAAGGTGTACCCGTAGTATTACCAGTTGGTTCTATTGTAGATGCAACTGCAACTCCAGTGTTAGAAATAGATTTTCTCAATACCATGTATACTTGTTGGTTTGAGTTGATTACATAATATGGATTTGAATTACCAGTTGATTGGTCATCATATGCATCATAGAATGTACCAGATGACCAGTTATATCTTGGAACTACAAAAGATGCATCAGTTACTAATTTAACTGATTGTATATTGTTTCTAAAATCTCTCTCTTCGTGATAAGACCCGTCTGGTGTAGGAGATACATCTGTCGCATTCCACTCTTGTGAACGACCAATAGCTGCATAGAACTTATCTCCATTACTATCTTTTCTACCTTTAATTTCGTCTAAGATAAATCTTCTTAAAGGACTAGTTATTGTTGCGGTCATTTCTTATTCTCCTTATGCGACTGCACCACCGTAGGTTGCAAGTATTTGCCAGTTAGTTCCGTCAAAAATTAATGTTCCAGTTTCATTTTGTTGTAATGTTAAAGTAGTTCCCGCACCAAAATTTGCGGGAGTGATAACTGCATTACCAGCACCACTATTTACTACATACTTAACTTGTCCAACAACTCCGTCTGCGATACTATATGTACCCGCAGTTCCTTTTGTTATTTCAGTAAATGGAAGTAATAAAGACAATGCTTCATTAGAACCAGTGTTTACTACTTCTTGTTTAAGAACATGTGAATTATTTAGTATAATTTTACCAGTTCCTTTTGCTTCTAATTCTAAACCAACATTAGTGTCTCCACCTTTTGCGGTTATCTTTGGATTATTACTGGTTGCGTTATTGGTAAGGTTAACGTGGTTAACTGCACTTGCAGTTTTTGTTAATTCTAATACTTCATTACCCGAAGAGTCTTGTAATACTCCACCCCCAGATAAACCAGAAATCTTAGGTGCATTTATTGTAGGTGTATTGACTGTTGGACTGGTAAGTGTTTTGTTTGTTAGGGTATTAGTACTTGAGTCTAATACTACATTACCACTTGCATTTGGAAATACTATCTGTCTATCTCCAGTTGGTTCTACAACTTGTAAAGTGGTTTCGTGTGCGTCTGCAGTTGTACCTTCAAATCTAATTAATCCAGTTGCAGAGTCACTAAGAGTAATCTTAGTAGTTAAAGTAGCTGCACTTGCAGACAAATCAGTTGCGGTCTTTCCACCTAATACAGCATAAATTTCTGTAAAGTTATCGTTTATTTTGGTTGCAGCCGCACGGAGAGTATCACCCGTTCCGTCATTCGCACTACTTCCTTTATTGATTACTGATTTTCCCATGTTTTATTTCCTATGTCCTATTTATACAAGTTATAAACCTAATCCCTAAAAAGTTTCAAATTTGTCTTGGTCAAATGTTTCTATTGTAAATTCATTACTAAAGTCTATCTCAAAGTTAGATGTTGCAGTACCAGCACCATTCGAGTCCGCATCAAATGTAGGACTTGTTCTTAGTTCTGCAGCTCTCATTGTTGCATATTGTTTCTGTACATCTGAGATACTTGCAGTTGCAAGTGAATTAACTAGATTATCATCAATGATAACTCTTAAAGTTGTACCACCACTATCTAAAAGACCAGTGATTTCTGGTGCAAATTGATTGACTTGACTGAATAGTGCAGTATTGAAACCTACCACATCAATTGAACCCGCATCTGAGTCTACAATAGATAATGGTGAAGATGTATTAAGAAGTCCAGTATTTTCTAATCTTACTTCTGAACCAACAAACATTCCAGCGGGGTGAACAAATAACTTGTAGGGTCTTTCCCAGTCTTTTTGTGATAGTTCACTAATTATTCGTATTGCAAAGGTTTGATACAATTCATTGTTTGTTAAAAACTTAATTGAGTTAGCACCTATATCAGATGAACCTACAGTAAAAACATCTTTTTTAGGATAGTCTACTTCTACATCAATACCGTAGAACATTCTAAAAAATTGTTGTATTGAAAACTTAGTACCTTTGGTACTATACAAATTGTGTGAGAATTTTGCGGCTGTTCTTTTATCAAGAAACCCTTCAAAGTATGCTTGTCCTAATAACAATTCATCTTCGATATATGATAGTAAAGACTCGTCTACCTGATTGATATCTCTTGCATAAAATAAATCATTTACTAATCTACTTGGAGAACCGTCACTGTCCTCAAAGTGAAAATATTCTTTTAAGAACGAGACAAGTTTCGGATACTCAGTTTTAAAATGGTCTGGTAAAACCTTTTCTACATCACGACCCGTAGCAAACGCAAGTTCTCTACGATTATCATCTCTTAGAGTATCGTCTACTTTATGTCCCATATTAGTTTATTATACTCGAGTCTACTTCAACTGAACTTACAGAAGATTGGATTGCATCAAACTCAATTACATTTTCTCTTAATGGTGTTACAAAAGATTGATTGGAAGGTACTACACTTATCTTAACAAATGTATCTCCAGTTATAATACTATCTACTTGTAATCCAGTTATACTAACTGTATCTCCACTAAAAGAACCGACATTATCAACAATAACTTGTTGTGTTGAATTTGAAAATAGTTCTAATATTGCAGAACCTAAACGATTTCGGATACTACAACTTTGATTACTAAAGTTAAATGAAGAAGAAGTGACTATTCTATTTACATCGTCTGCGGCTGCAATATCCATTGGAAATTTTAAACTATGATTTTCTACTGCAGTAAGTGTTGGAGTAAATCTTTGTTGTACTTTTAAATTCATTCGAGAAGATAAAACTGCGGGACTTACCTCATCAATCAACGCTAGTAGATTAGACCTTCTAAACGATTGACTAAACTTACCAGTCTTAGTACTAAAATAAGATGAAATCTCATTGTCTATATTTGATTTGATAGATGCTTCACTTTCACTTGTTAGATTAGGATTAAATTGGAAGAATGTAGTAGTTTCAAGAAAAGTTTTGACTGGGTCAATAAACTTAATATCAAAAGACGCAACTGATAAATCTTTAAGTAACTTAACGATTGCATCTTTGGTTTCTTGTTTTGTTGCATCACCACTTACAGTATCATTTTCAATACTATCATTAAATAGTAATGATAAGAACACTACACCAAATTCTGGTTCAAGTGCATCTTGGCCACCAAATGCTTTTATATCTTTAATTAAAGAACTAAAGTTTCTTTTTGTTAGGGTTGCATAGTCATCTGCAGTCACAGCTCTGTTTTGAGTTGCATACTGGAATGGTGCAGTAGTTCTGATAGACTCTACAGTTTCTTTTTCAGAACCACCCGAAGAATTAGATACTGTTGCAACAGATACCGTATAACCAACACCATTTACTTGTACTTGATTTTGTGGTGCGAATATCTTTGCACCATTAGCATCTCCACCTTTTACCGATAGATAATCAACCGTGACTTTGTTTCCCGCAACTGGTGATATACCCAAAGTAGTCTTGTTTCCAAAACTTAATTCAAAGTTTCCGTTTGGACTTTCTCTAAGTATATAAATTCTTGATAGTTCTGTTAAACTAGTTGCGTTTCTTAAATCAGTAAAGGTTGAAAAGGTTGTTCCACTTGCAGTCTCAAAGTTCTTAACAACTGCAGTATCAATATCCATATTTTCGTCTGGAATAATATATGCAAAGTTTTCGGTCTGGCCAGTAATTAAAAAAGTTTTAGTTGTTGCAGTTCCTTCAAATACTTTAATACTTTCACTACCGTCTACTGTAGTAAATTTATATGCACCAGTACCGTCATCGGTTGCAGATATTTCTTCTTGTGTTTGGAATTCATAAACGATATCATCTACCGTTGAGTTAAATTTAAAACCACTTGGAATTGTAACTTTGTTCGGTCTACCAGAAACACCCGCAAGACTGATTGACATATTAATAACTCCTTGAGAAGAGTTTTTCGAGTCTGGTACATAACCAATACCTTCTGCAAGTGAGACTATAGAACTTCTTAACTGAGCACTTCCAAGATAAGACTCGTTCAATGCAAAGTTAGCAATCAATCCATTGAAGTGTGTGTTATACGCAAGGACATCTAGTATGTTAGAAAGACCAGATGCTTCAAAGTTATAATCACTAAACTCGTCTGTCTGTGCAAGAAATGTTTTTAGATTATTCTTGATTGCTTGAAAATCTAATGCGGTTGATTTAATTGTTGTTGTTCCCATATTACCTTACCCTTTCGATTACTGTAGAAAATTCTACAATTTGACCAGTGTTAACTACTTTAAACTCTACATTTACATGTAATGTATTTCTATCTGGGTCAAGTGTGACAATCAAATCCAATACTTCTGCACGGGGTTCGTACTTAGCGATACTAAATAGTATCTGGTCTTTTATTTCACTTGCGGTACTGTCAACTGCAAGTCCAAATAATCTACCTTGTACATCTCCACCAAAATCATTATTAAAAGGTTTCTCTAATCTATTGGTTAGAAGTAAAGTTTTGATTGCTTGTTTTACTGCGGCTGCATTCTCTTTCTTAAATATGTCACCACTTGTTCCTTTCGCTTTGAAGAATAAGTCAATGTCTTTATAATTAGACGAACGACTGGTAGAGATATTAAAAACATTTAAATCCCCTTGGTCTTCCTTTGCGTATGCGTTTCCCATGTATCTATTTATACTCGTTTGATTATTTTATCGTTATAAATCTTCTTCATCATCTCCAGAACTTCCACCACCAGTATATCCAGAAATTTCTCCTCTATCAATTTTACTTTGAAGCACTCTTGCATCTTTTTCTCGTTTGATTTTATCAAATTTAAGACTGAGTCTTTGTCCTCTTTCAAGTTGTGCTTTACCTTCTGCACTATTTGGGTCTACTTCTCTACCGTTAATAGTAATTTTATCAGTTCTTTCTATTACTCTTTTTCTATCTTCTGGTTCATTTTGAACATGTCTTTGCACCACATCTAAGTTTTCTGGAACTTTAGTTAACTCTTGGCCACTTCCTACTGGACGAGTATCCGCAAGTTCATTAATAACTTCTTCTGTTTCTAATTGTTTTTCTAAGTTTCGTGGTTGGTTCTGTAAACTTCTAGTACTTGGTTGTTGACCAGATGTATCGTAGGTAACCTTACTGGATAAGTTTCTTGATACTCTTCTATCATTTCTATCAAAGAATTCTAGTATTTCAATAAACTCACCGTCAGATTGTAATTGACCATTAAAGAAAGTCTTAATCATTCTGGTAAAGTTGACATTAAAATCTTCTTTAATTGTAGGCATAGCGACTCCAATCTGTGCAGTAAGAGTATTGTCTGGATTATAAGAGTCGTAGTCTAATCGTATCTCACCATAGTCCGCATAATCTTTCCAGTATTCTGCAACATCAAATGTTGTTTCCAAATCAACAATACCGTCATTACCAATGACTTGATAGTATACCAGTTCTCCTTTACTCTTTGCAAGAGTATCCCCCGATAGAGTTTCATTAGGGCCTGCACGATAAATACCTTCACTTACTACTAATCTTACTTTATTGAATAAATCTACATTACCATTTATCATACGCATCATTTCTGCTTGTAAATATAGTTGTCTTGCGATTGCTTCTCTTTCTTTCTTAGTACCTATATGATTAAAAGATGTTCTATTCCCATATGCACCTAGAAACTTTGCAATGGTTATACCTGGCCCTAACTTTGTTGCAGATGTAATCGTTGCAACTAAATTAGGATTATATACTGGGTCTACTACTAATATAGTCATCGTTTCTTCGGAGTAAATCTTTTACCCCTATTCTCCGTTGCATTACCTATTGCAGTATAACCAAATCTAGATGTTGGTTCTATACCACTAACTCTACCAATACGTTTTGGTTTTGTTCTAAATGATGTTTTACTTACTCTACCTTCTGCAACCATTTGTCCCAGAAGTTCATCTCTTTTACTATCTGTTCTAAGTTTTGACCTAATCTCCTGAGTCGTTGGGTGTCTATCAAAGAACCCTAGATAGTCATCACTAAAGTCAAGTGCGTTCTTAAGTTTATCTTCATTATCAATTGATACATCACGTACTGCAAACTCTCCGACTGTTCCATAAGCTGCAACGATATCTGGTATCGGTGGTGGGCCTAATGGTTTATTCGTTTCTTGGTCTATTGCAATATCTGGAGCACCACCAGTAGTTCCAGTTGTACTACCAGATGTAGCAGCCTCTGCATATGATTGTGAGTGTGTTAAATCAGATACTTCAGCAAAAGCTGCATTCTGAGATTTATGTGCAAACAATCCAAAGATAGACTCAGTTGCTTGTCCATGAAAAGACCCATAGAATGATGCACCACTA
>Ga0209503_10000901_pt1 | contig 16296 bp, 9 predicted proteins | sample SouAtlMetagenome_2_FD_187448 | JGI IMG/M metagenome (GOLD analysis project Ga0209503, IMG submission 187448) | Marine eukaryotic phytoplankton communities from Atlantic Ocean - South Atlantic ANT15 Metagenome (SPAdes) (version 2) | ecosystem: Environmental > Aquatic > Marine > Oceanic | place... | reverse complement strand
CAATAGTGACGGCGCAGATGATTATTTGGATGGCGGCGATGGCATCGATACAATTGATGTGCGCCGTAACACAGGTACAGACGGTACAGTTATTGATTTGACGAATGAAACAGCATCATATGCTGGCGAAGTGAATACAATTATCGGCTTTGAAAACGTGGTTGCCGGCTCCAATATCAGTATGATTACAGTTATTGGTAGCGCTGCAGATAATATTATCTATGCCACAGCAGGATCTGATGGCGTTGATATGGCGGGTATGCAGGGTAACGATACGCTTGATGGTAGCGACACAAATGGCGGGCCGCAATCAGCAGAAGATATTGCGAATTATTCTTATGATATTGCGGGCGTTAATGTGAATTTGACAACGGGCACTGCGAGCGATGGCTGGGGCGATAGCGATACGCTGATTGGCATCGAGAATGCAACAGGCTCTGATTATGACGATACGTTCCAAGGTGGTGCGACGGGCGGCAACACGATTGATGGCGGTGCAGGCGATGATGTGATCTACGGCACAGGCGGTACATTGGGTGATTTGGACGCTTTGATTGGTGGCACGGGTACGGATACAGCATATTTAATCTCAAGCGCGTCGACAGCCTCTGTGAATCTTGATCTAACAACAGGTGATTATGATGTTGATGCTATTGCGGCCGGTAACGTAAGTGGCGTTGAGATTATCCATACGGCGCGCGGTAATGATGTGGTTACAGGCTCTACTGGTGATGATACGCTTTATACATCATTCGGTAATGATGTCTTAGACCTTGGCGTGGGTAATGACTTTGTCGATGCTGGCCGTGATAATGATACAATTGATGGCGAAACGGGTTTTGATACCGTTGATTACAGCAATGATACGGCGCTGATTATTGTTGACCTGCAAACAGGTAAAGATGATGTGACAGTAGAGCAGGATTCTGGTGGCGCGAACGGTACAGATAGACTTTATAATGTTGAACGCATTAATGGTACCGCGCAGGATGACGTGTTCCGTATCACAGCCACAGTTATTGCGGCGCTTGCGGTGACAAGTAATATATATGATGCTGGCGCAGCGACAGGCGTTGATACTATTGAGGTTCTCAGTGGCGATATTGATTTCGATCTGGCGGATCTTGCGGCAAATTTTGTGAATATCGAAGATATTAATTTGGATAACGCTGACATTGTATCTGCAAACCCATTGGTTATTAATGCGGCTGATGTTTATGCCTTGCTTGGCGGCGCGGGCATTGCGAATGGTAAGACCCTAACGATCCATGCGCAGGATGGTTTTGCCTTTGATGCGACGATGGCCGATGCGACAAGCGTTACGCCGAGCGGCAATGATTACACGATTACTTATCTGGGTGAAACATTTATGCTAAGCCTTGATATTGGCGTGATCACAGCGACGCCTGGCGCAGATTCTCTTCAGGGCAGCTCAGGCGCGAATACGATTGATGGCTTGGCTGGTGATGATACAATATGGGGGCTTGCAGGTAATGACGTTCTTATCGGGGGCGCAGACCAAGATACGCTCTTTGGCGGTACGGGCACAGACACATTATTTGGCGGCACAGAAAATGATATTCTGTATGGCGGTGATGGCGGTGACCAGCTGCGCGGTGAAGATGGCAATGATACTTTAATTGGGGGCGCGGGCGCTGATATTTTAACGGGCGGTAATGGCACGGACGTTCTTGATTATCGTTTAGGCGGCGGCAGTAACAGCGTCAATATTAATTTAACGACGGCTGTGATTAATGATGACCATAACAGTAACGATACATTAAATGATAATATCGAAATTATTTATGCAACGGATCTTGCCGATACATATACTGGCGGCAGCTATGCAGTAACCGTTTACGGTGAAGATGGCGCGGACAGCTTTGCTGATGCAAGCGGCGCAGAAGTCTTGTTTGGCGGTAATGATAATGACAGCTTCACTGTCAGCGCAGATGGCGTTGTTGATACTTTCTCAGGTGGCGCAGGTCTTGATACACTTGACTTAACGGCGCTTAGTGGCGGCTCAATTGTGATTGACCTTGCGGGTGATAGCTTAACGGCCACAGGTAATGGCGCTGATGTTATCGATTCCATTGAAAACGTTGTTCTTTCAAGCGGTAATGATACGGTGATTGGCGAAGAAGGCGTTGCGAATATCATTACAGGCGGCGCGGGCAGTGATACGGTTGATTATTCTACGCATACAGGGCCGATAATTGTCACGCTTAATGGCAGTAATGATGTCAATGTGACTGTAAGCGGCTCAGCAGATGAAGACGTCCTAAACGGCGTAGAAAACATTATTGGTACAGATGCTGCCGATACCATCACAGGTGATGCGCAAGTGGCGCTGATACGTTACTCGGCGGTGCGGGCAATGATACAATTATCGGCGGTGCGGGTAATGATGTTATTGATGGCGGTACAGGTACGGATAGGCTTGATTACTCAGCTGAAGCGAATGCAATTACTGTTGATATGTCCGTCACTGCAGGTGAAGTTACAGGCGTAAGTTCTGGCACAGATGATATTGCGAATATCAATGACATTGTCGGTACGGATTATAATGATATCTTTACTGCGGATACTGACGGTATGGTTTTCCGTGGCGGTACAGGCGCAGATACATTCACAGGCGGCAGCGCAGCAGATATTTTCCATGGCGGCGATGATGCGGATTTATTTATTGTTAACAACGATAATTCAGGTGACCAATTCAATGGTGATGGGGGGCTAGATGTTCTTGATGCAAGTAGCCTTGCTGGTTATATCACAGTTGACTTAACCCAGATCATTGCGGATCAACGCATAGAGAATGTCGGCGATACTATGGGTAATGATGCGATTACAGGTATTGAAGGGTTCATCGGTACAGCGGGTAACGATAGCTTTATAGGTATTACAGGCGAAGATAACTATTTTGATGGTAATGGCGGCGCAGCTGACGTGGTTGACTATTCAGGTATTAGCGGCGTTGCGAGTGGCATTATCGTTACATTGAACGGCAGCACCGATGCATCAGTAAGCATTAATGGTTCGGCTGACGACACAATTAAAAATATCGAAAATGTCATTGGCTCGAACTTCGCGGATACGATTATTGGCGACAGCGCTGCGAACGTTCTTACCGGTAATGGCGGCGATGATGTGCTTGATGGCGGCGCTGGGCTAGATACAATTGATGGCGGCGCAGGTGATGATATTATTGAAGTATCCACCAATGATGGCGTAATCGACATCATTGATGGCGGCGCGAATATTGATACTATTGATTATTCAGACTTGGCACAAAGCATTGTGGTTGACCTTGATGGTTCAAATGCGGTTGATGCGTCAATTGGCGGCAGCGTCGGTGATAATATCGTCAATATTGAAAACGTCACAGGTTCATCTGTCGCGGATATCCTAACAGGTGATACGCTGACCAATATTTTGCGCGGCATGGCAGGTAATGACACACTTGATGGTGACGGCGGCAATGACACATTATATGGCGGTGATGATAATGATACGCTAGATGGCGGCGCTGGTGATGATGCATTATTTGGCGAAGCGGGCGATGACTTGTTCCTCGGTAGCATCGGTACAGATACATATGATGGCGGTGTTGGCGGCAGTGACACGATTGACTTTAGCGGTGTGGCTGGTGACATTAACCTTGATCTTACAAATGAAACAGCGACAAAAGTTGGCGACAGTAACAACCAGGATAATTTCACTGAGATTGAGAACCTTATCCTTGGCGCAGGCGCAGATGCATTTGTAATGGATGCCGACGACCTTGCAAACTTCACGGCGATTGATGGTGGAGCAGGCTTAGATACATTGAGCTTTAATACCACATCTATGGATTTAGACACATTTGGTGGCGATGGCTTTGATGGTGCTGATTTAGCGGCTGTATTTAGTGATATTGAAGAGCTTGACTTCACAAATATCTCGTCCACAGGCGGCAGCTTCTCGCTTTCAGGTGAAGAGCTGAAGGGTATTCTCGGTGACGATAATGCAGATAACCTCACCATCCAGATGGATTCTGGTACAGGTTTCAGCTTTGATGGTTCTGGCTTAACATTATCAGGTACGGTTGGTAACACGACGACCTACACATATGATGATGGTGGCACGATTTATACCGTGGACGTTATTGATAACGTTTAATATTCAGCCATTAAAATTTCACGAATTAAGGGAATTGTTATGTTGCGCTTTTCTGCAAGGGCGCGGGCATCGGCTTGTGTGACAAGGTCGCGCGCGGCGGCGAAGGAGCGTTCCATACGCGGCAATATATATTGCAGCACATCTTCATTAATTGTGATTTGGCGGTCACGGAACAATTTCACAAGCAGCGCCGTGAGCAGCATTTCATCTGGCGGCGCGATGGCGATACTTGGCGCAGCGCGCAGGCGAGATGCGAGGTCAGCGATCTCGAAATGCAATGATGTTGGGGGCGCACGGCTGGTCATTAATACGCTTCGCCCCGTTTCCTTAAGGATATTGTAGAGGTGAAAGAGTTTTTCTTCACAGCGACGATCTCCAATTAACAAATCTGCATGGCGCAGAGCAATATGGTCTGCCATCTGGCTAACCTGTTCGGCGTCGTTATTGATAATATCGTCAGGATTAAGTAATACAGCGTTGCTGCGCTGCGCCCATACGGCGCATAAATGCGTTTTACCGCTTGCCGGCGGGCCATATAAGATAAGAGCAGGGGCAGGCCATTCAGGCCAGCGATCAACCCATGCCGCAGCATCTTGGTTGTTTGATGCAATCAGAAAATCCTCGCGACCATAAGCGGCACGATGTTGAAGGTCTAGTGGAATTTGTGTGTATACAGCATTTTTATCTATCATAGCACTATGATATATCTGAAAAATGCGCCGAGGTTAAGCTGATTTTTTTGTTTTCTTTGTTGTCTTGCGCTTTGCAGTTGGCTTTGCCTTGGTTTCCTGCATTTTCGTATTTGTTCCGGTGTAAAGTTGGGTTGCTTTATATTGTGAAATTGCAAAACCGATGAGCACGCCGATTATGGCGGCAACAGGCACAGCAAGGAACATGCCCGCAATGCCCATTAATGCGCCGCCAGCCAGCACTGAAAAAATCACCCATAAAGGGTGGAGGCCGACTTGGTCACCGACAAGTTTGGGTGTTAAAAAATTACCTTCAATAATTTGACCAAAAATGAAAATGCCGGCAATCAGACCTGTATATCCAAGTTCTGAAGTGGTGAGCCATGCGGTGAGGGTTGCCGCGAGCAGACCGCCCACAGCACCAAGCATCGGGATAATCGATAATGCGCCCGCACTTAGCCCGATAATAACGCCATATTCTAGCCCGGCAAGTTTGAGTGCAATGGCGTAGAACACAGCCAAAAAGCAGGCGACCATTAACTGACCACGAATAAAGCCAGAAACAATATTATGCATACGGCCTAGCAATGTTTTGAGCGTTTTTTCATGCGTTCTGGGCATAAGGTTTTCTAAGTATTTCAAAATCTTAGGCCACTCCCTGATAAAGAAAAAGGCCGATAGGGGGGTGAGCGCGATAATCGATAAGATAGAGAGGACAGAGCTGCCCCCTGCCGCTAGTCCGCTTAAAAACTTGTTACTGGCTTTCAGTGCGGTGTCTTTTTGTTCAAATAAAATCGCAAGGATATCGCTTTGGCTCTCTAGCCCCGTTTTTTGTTTGATGATTTCTACATATGGGGCAGATAAGCTTTTTAAACTTGCGATGTATCCTGGAACGGCCTCGATCAACGTTTTCAGCTCGTTATAAAGTGCAGGCACAATCAGAATAAGTATGGATGTGAGCACAAGGAAACAGGTGACCAGCATGAGAATGGTGGAAAGGCTTCTGTTCATACCCCATTTATCTAGCCGTTCAACGAACGGATCAAGAAGATAGGCAATTGCAGCCCCCAAAACGAAGGGGAGTAAAACGGATTGTAATACCCAAAAGCTGAATAAAACCAATGATAATATGCAGAGCCAAAAGATGCTTTGTTTTTCAATACTCACTGTTTCATGTGTCCTGTTTTAATGCGTGGTATAGATCTCAAAATAGCCTGCGCCAACGGGGCGGAGACCGTATCCTGCGCGGCGTAGAGAGAGGTCAAGGCTGTTGATGTTTCCAGCAAAATTAATCTGTAATGTGGCTTCTTTGGTACGCAGTGATTTAAGGGCAATGCTTTCTTTTCCAATATTGCGTTCTAGAACGGTTTTGGTCTTTACCCATTGGTCAATAGTTGGAAAACGTACGACAACATTATATGCTTTTAAGCCATCAGATGGCGTGGTGGAATGTTGACGCTTCCATTCATCTTGTAAGAAACGTTTAGTTTCTTTAATGGATTTTTCGACAATGTCACTCCGCGATGATGGGCGAATTTCCAATGTTTCAATATATTCAGGATAGCTATTATGTGTTTTATAAATATAAATATTAAGCGGGCTTGTCTGCAAATTTTCAATGCCATTTGCAGGTGAAGCAATAAGGATAACGGCTTCCTTTGCGTGATAGCGTGAAATCATCCGCGCGATATTTTCTTTTTTATATGTGAGTGCTTCATTGTCTTTAATGTCAATCATGTCCTGTAAGTCATTAATGGGCACGACAATTTTCGTAAGTGTATTTTTTTGATTAAGGCTGTCTTGCCAGCCCTTTAAGAATGGGTTTTGCGCGCTCCATAAAATGGTTTGATTGCCGACTTGTAAGAAGGGAAGGACAAGTAAGCTTTGCCCTGAAATGTCGGTATATGTGACTTGCTGCTGTCCGAAGTAATTACGAATATCTTGTTTGTTGTAACGAATTGTATAGGTGGCGCGGTAGCTGGTACGTGATGATTTTTCTGATGTGATTTCAAAATCTAGCACCATATCCGAAATTTCTTCACTGCTTGGCATGCTCATGCTGTCTTTTTGTTCTTGGCTGACAAGGCGCGCTGTTAAAAGTTTGAAGGAGCGTGCAAGCGCTTTGTTAAACGCAATTTCTCGCGCCGCGACGGCGCTTTTTGCGGTGGCCTCGGCCTTGATGTCCTGAACAACAAAGACATCGTCTGCGGCATATAGATTTGCAGCGAACGAAACACAGATGAGAGCTATAAGGTTCAGTGACAGTATACGCATTTTTGTTATCATCATATGTTTTCGCTTTGTCTTTATTTGTGCAGAGTATGTTTTCACGGAATGGTTTATATTGCAACGCTTCGCCAAGATACGCAAGAATTTCCGCGCAAAGCGAAGCAATGATGCACAGTTGTTACACGGATATTATTTATAGCTTTGCCATTTATTTAATCGCGCTATGGTGATAGAATAATATGTTGATTTTATGTGGCTTATTTAAAATCAATTAAAGATTTATCGTTAAAATAATATACAATATATTTCTTTATTGTATGAGTTCATTTTGAAAGGTTTGTAATGGCTAGTTCTAAAAAGGTTTCTGTTGATGCTGAAGCATTGGAAGATGCGCAGGACACATGGAGTGCTTTTGTAAAATTTACAAAGGTAAGCACGGTTTTAATTATTGTGACACTTATTGTTTTGGCGGCAACGTTAATTAGCTGGTCTTAAACCTATAGCTTCTAAGGAAGAGTCTTTTTGATTCAACGTATCTCGCTGCTTCACCCTATATTGCGTTTTTTTATCCCTTTATCATGGCGGCATGGTTTTGGGGTGTTTTACGTTTGTTTTCTTTGTTTTGTATTATTGTCTAGTGTTATAGATGTTGCTCCCGCTCGCGCACAGTCACATGGTGTTGTTGCGCTTAATTCAGAAATTTCACATATTGACTTGGAAAATAAGGTTTTTCTGTTTGAAGATAAGTTCAAAAAATATAATTTAGCCGCTGCATGGAAAGAGATTACGGCAAATCCTGAAGATTTTTTATCAACGGAGCACACTTTACGCCTTACCACACCATCGTCTTCATATTGGATGTTGCTGCGTATTAACAATCAATCAGAAACCGAGAATTGGGTACTGGATTTCGGCGATACCTTTAATGGGCGATCTGGCTTTGTCCGCAAAGTCATGGCGTATGATGTGACTTCACGTAAATTGATATTAAAAATATTTGGTAACGAAAACGAAGAAACAGAGAAGCGCGATAATTTAATAGAAGGTGCTTTGATGCTAGACTTACCAATTGGCGAGACATCTCAGCTTATGTTTTATGTCGAGCCGGCATCGAAAAAACCTTTTATCATCGCGCCGCGCCTGTTTAAGAAAACACAATATTTTGGCCGCGGCATTAAATTGCTCGACCGTCATAATATGACGGTTTATTTGTATATTGCGTTGCTGTTTATGATGGTGACATTTTCATTGATTTATCGTAAGCCGCACCAATTATTTGGCAGCTTATTTTTGCTGTTTGGTCTGGTGCATTATCTGACCGAAAATACAGTGCTGTATATTGATAATAGCCTGCATGAAAAAACATTATTTTTTAGTTATATTTTGATGCAGGTTTCAGTTTTCTTTGTGTTTTATAACTATTTCTATGACAAAGTGATTAGCTCTGTTCTTGTACGTCAACTTTCAATGGCAGTGCCTGTTTTGTCGGTGATTATTACAGCGTTCAGCGTTATTGCTGTGCCGGATGATTATGCGTATCTTGTATATCTTGTCGCAATATGCATGATGGCAGGGGTGAGTCTGATGCTGTTTGCGGCGAATTTACGTTCGCGCGTTTTAGTGAAATATTTGATTATTATCGCAGGCGTGTTATATACGCTATCTTATCTGATCGGTAGTATCTCTATTGAATTCCCTGTGCCTTATTATTCAGAATATGTGACATATGCATATGTCTATGGTCAGCTTGTTTTATCTTTACTGTTGATACTTTCTATGCCTATTCGCCGGCCGACTGACCGCAAAACGGCAGCCCCACTTTCTGGCTTAAGTAAAAACGTGTTCCAAAGCACATCGGATTTCCGCGATTCAAAAGATATTGCGGATCGTGAGCGTCTCTTGCGCGTGCTTGACCGCGAACGAGAGCTTCTTGATGAGGCACGTGCTCGCGAAGCTGAGAAAACAGAAGAAATGCGACAGGCCAAAGATATCGCAGATGAAGCCAATAAAGCGAAATCAGCCTTCCTTGCTGTTATCAGCCACGAGATTAGAACACCGATTACAGGCGTTTTAGGTATGGTGAAACTGTTATTGGGCACGCAATTGGGTGCAGTACAAAAAGACTATGCGCAAACGATACAAGATTCAGGCGAAGCCATGCTTGCCTTGCTAAATGATATTTTGGACTATGAAAAAATTGAAAGCGGTAAGCTTGATTTAGAAATAATATCCTTTGATGTGCGCCGTATGATGCAGGGCATTGAACGTTTAATGACGGGGCATGCAGAAGCCAAGAATATTGGTCTTATTTTATCGGTTGAGCCGGAAGTTCCTGAATATGTTGTCGGCGACCCAACGCGCTTACGCCAAGTTGTGCTTAATTTGCTAAGTAATGCGATTAAATTTACGGATCACGGTGACGTACGTATTTTGGTGAAGACGATTGATATGGGCGCAGCAAGCGTTGAAGATAAAGCAAAAATTGCATCTTTATCTGGCGGGCAAGCTGTGCACTCGCTTTATTTTGGTGTGCAAGATTCGGGGATTGGTCTTTCTGCAGAAGCGCAAAAAACGCTGTTTACGCCATTCACGCAAGCAAAGGCCGAAACGACGCGTAAATATGGCGGTACAGGTCTTGGTTTGTCGATTTGTCAAAAGCTGGTTCATGCTATGGGTGGTGAAATTAGCGTGAGCAGTAAAGAAAGTGAAGGTTCGACATTCTTCTTTACATTGGACATGGAGGAGGGGGATCCGGCAGAGGCGCTGAGCGAAGACAATGGCAGCTTTGATCAGTTTACACATAGCGGCAAATCTTACAAAGTACTTGCGGCTGATGATAACAGCATTAATTTAAAAGTCCTCAACGGTTTCCTTGATAAGCTTGGTCATCAGTGCTTTAAAGCGGAAAGCGGTGAAGAAGCTATTGAAATGTTGATGGCGGGGCAGTATGACCTTGTGCTAATGGATGTTAATATGCGCGGTATAAGTGGTCTTGAAACCACAAAGATGATCCGTGAAATGCAGCATATTGAAAAATCGGCAATTCCAATTGTCGCATTGACGGGTAATTCGGGGCAGGATGCTGTACATGAGTGCTATCAAGCAGGGATGGATGATTTTGTTTTAAAGCCAGTGAACCCGAAAAGCTTAGCTATGATAATGGGCAAGCTCGAAAGCTCAGTTTTCGCGAATGAAATGACAACTAAAAAATATCAAGAGATACGCCAAACATTGATAAGTGGCGAGGGGATTACCGAATCTCTTGATGATTCTAACGATAGTGCCGCTAAGGCTGAGCCAGCGAAACAGCCAGAGATGCAGCAGCCAGAAATACAACCAGCGAGTACGGCGCATATCAATGTTGCCGCTGCGTCGCCAGTGATAATTGATGCGCATGATTTGCCGCCGCTGCCTTCGCAAATGGATGATCCGTTAAATGGCACTGCGGCTAGTCAGCATGATGATAAGCAAAACGCACAAAATGCCTTTACCAGTGAACCAGAATTTGCGCCATTACAACAAATGATGCAGCAAGGTGACGCCTTTGCTGAAGGCGATGATGCGGATATTGATGCGCTTGTCGCAGGGGCCACCGTGCAAGAAGAAGAAGATAACCCCACATTCCTGCATGATATTGAAGCGCGTGGTGAAGTTTTTGAAAGCTCCTTGCTTGAAGCGTTGAAACTTTCAATGGATCAAGGGGAGTTGATGAGCTTACTTGACGGTTTTGATGAGAAAGCACAAGAGATCCTCAATGGTTTACATGATGCATATCAAAAGAAAGACTGGGCAAGCTTAGTACAGCGTGCGCATGAAATGAAGGGCATGTCCGGTAATTTCGGCCTCAGATCATTGAGCGAATTTATGAAGGAATTAGAAGGTGTCGTAAAAATGAAAAAATTTGATGATGTTGAGTATTTTATGGTGCGTGTTCCTATGGCTTATCGTCTAGGCATTAAACGTATTCGCGCATGGATCAAAGGATAATTTTTAAGGCTGCTGCCTTCTTTTCTATATTAGTCAGCTCTGTAGTGATCTTGTGTTTTTAGAGGCATGTACATGATGTGATGTGTAGAGCTTATTCATCCTCATTGTTATCGCCTTCAAACAGAATGCGGCGTAATATACCAGGCGCAAGAACGGAGAGAGGATTTATGGATACTTTCGTTTCTTCAGAAGTGCCTTTAATTGTATATGTTGCGGCGAATATACCTTGATTATCGCCGCCTGTAAGGATGTCACCGAGTAGCGGTATCCTGCTGACAAGCTTGTTGAGGAATGAAATAGGGACGATCGTGCCGTTAATGTCAATTTCGTTGCGTTTGCCCTGATGAATATTCCCTTCGAAAGTTAGGCCTAATGCGCCGCCTGATGTACGGCCATTGGCAAAATGGAACTTGATTCCATTATCGGAAATTGTCCATTTAATATCACTTTCTAAGCGGTCAAAATTTATGCCATCTTCGGTAAGAAGGTCCTCCATGCCTGTTAGTGACATGGCGTTTAGAAGGCGCGCGAGGGATGGCGCATTAATCACCATGAAATTTTCAATACGCGCGGCGCCTTGGATGTCATTCGGGTGGCCGTTTTTAATCGGGCGGCCAGAAACAATAATATTGCCGCCAATCGCATTATCATAGAGGCCAAATGCACGCAAAAAAGCACCTGCATCATCAGCTTCAAGGCGGAATTCTAAGGCATTTGTTTTTGGGTCAGGCTTGTAGCGTAAATAAATAGCTTTGCCGCCAGATGTGGCATCAAGCTCTAATTGTTTGACAACCTCATCAGGGCTAATAAGCACATAGGTCTTAGCGTTGTTAATGAAGCCGCCCTTCTTGCTCGTGTTTAAATGGGCGACCTTTGCAAATACCTCAATGTTCGAGCCATTATCGGATGTATTGTCTGGCTTGTTGTTGTTCTGCGCCGCGTGATCTTCTTTATTAAAAGAAAGGAAGGGTAGAAGGTCAAGATAGGCTGCGTCTACTTCAAAACGCATTGTTTGCGGCGATATCCTTGTCATGTTGAGGTCAAAGGTATTTTTTAAAATTTTGGCATTTTTAAATGAGGCTGTTTTTACGTCCCATTCTTTACCGACTTTACCAAATTTAAGTACCGCATTTTTAACTGCGCTGTCTGCGGCCGAAATATTCAGGTTTTTTATTTCTTGTACTTCGCCGTCTTTGAGAATAACCAGCGCTGATGCGCGGGCTTTTGTCTTTGGTGGCTTGCTGTAGTTAAATGGTTTAACCATGAACTCGGCGGGGGTTAAATCAGCTTTGACTTCAATAGTGCTGGTCGGGCTATTGCCTTCCTTATAGACGATATCAACCTTTGGCGTGCCGTTAATGTAATCGTCTATACCAATGTTAAAGGCATCTCTTAATGTTTTATCGGCTTGGAATGACGCGTTAATGATCGAATATGTTTTGTATTTATCTTCATCAATATAGCGGGTCCAATCAAGGGTGATTGGACGCTCTAAGATTTTACCCTTGCCGTTTAATGTCAGCTTATCGCCATCATAATTTAACTTAAAAGGTCCTGATGTTAGGGGGTAGTCTCTGACGGCTTTAGGAATAAAGACGTTGTCTAAATCGGCATCGACAATTACGTCGACTTGAGAGGCCAGTAAGTCTTTGATGGTCGGGAAGGTAAGCTGTACATCGACGCTTGCTTGCCCCTTCGTTTCATTGGGGACGAAGTCCATTCTTCCCCCTAATGAAATTGGTTCGCGCGAAATATAGTCAAAAATGGTTGGCAGCGCGCCTTGTAAATTAAGGTTGATATTGGCAATGCCTGCGCCGGTAATAAAAATGTCCTTGAGGGTCACATGGGCATCAGATAATGCAAGGTCTGATACTTGACCTTTTTCTACAGTTAGTTGCAACCCATTAGGGTCAATAAAACCTTTGCCACTTGCTTTGCTGATCGGGATTAGTGGGGCGCGGTAGTCAATATTCATATCCTTGAATGCAAAATCAAGGCGGGCATTTTCATGGCTTAATGCATGTGTCGAGAAGTCATATTCAGCATTTACACTGGCATTTACATCGATGAAGCTTCCATGCGTTATTTTTTCAGTTAGCCATGTTGCGGCAGATTCGTTTTTTAAGCTTTGTGGCCAATATGTGGTGAACATATCTAAGCTGAGTTTCTCTGTGGTAACATCGGCCTTGAATTTATAAATTTGGTCTTGGAATTCGCCTAAGATTTTGGCTTTAAGCTGTGCGCCGACGACACCAAGTGAACGCAAGTCGAGTTGAAAATTATGCTCAATATTATCGTAAAAACCTGAGATTTCTATATTCTCAATGCTGCGTTCAGAATCGTATTCTTCGGGAAAGTTTAAAACAATTTTTGGTACGGATATATCAATGATGGCATTATCAAGGTTAAACTTTTTATCAAAAGTGCTGACAAGGCGTGCGCTGAAACGTGCGTCATGTTTACGCAAAGGCGCAAGCTCTTTGATGTAGCGCGAAAGTATGCCGGCATCAAAATCTGTTACATTAATTTTGGCTTCTATTTCTTCGCTGTTACGTTCGTAATTCAGTTCTGCACTCAGCAGGTTTTCTTCGCTGTGTGTGTGGGGCGATAAATTTATATCTAAACGCGCGCTCACACCTTTTTCCCAGCGGTTTACGGCTGCATTAACTTGCGGTAAAAACCATGTCATATGGGAGCGCTTATCGCTGACGATGATTTGGGCGTCTTTAATTTCAAGGCGGTCAAGATAGCCTAGCTTGCTATCAGCGGCGATGGCTTCTTGTTCGGTATGCGCAAGCATATTGATAAGTTCATTGGCGAAATCTGTGTCTGGCGTGTCTTTTACGTCTGGTAATATGGCAGGTGTTTTTTTATGTGTTGCAATATCAATGGCAAAATTATTGTTTTCGTCACGTAGGATATGTGCTTTAGGCCCATAGAGAATAACTTCATCAATCGCAAGCTTACCTTTAAGCATAGCTTTGACATCAAAAAACAAATCGGCTTGCTCAACGCTGAAAACTTCTTTGTCTTTGGATCTCACCTTCATGTCCAAAGCACGCAGTTTTAAGGCACCTTCTAAATTCGGCCACGCAATGACGATATATTGAAAGTCGGCCTGATAATCTGAATCTTCTGAATTGACGGCCTGCATGATGGCGGGCTTAATGAAGCTAATATCTATCGGGCTGGATTTTAATTTCCAAATCAGCGCGCCGATAAAAAGTAAGATGAAAACAAGAAGAACAGCAAGGCATTCCAGCACAAGCTTTAACGCATGTTTAGAAATGCATTTTTGGGCAATATTTTTCCACATTGCGGGCTTTTGTTTGATGTCTTCTGCGCTCACGATACTTACTTTATCTTTTTGCTATGTGGTGGACTATAAAGAGTAGATTCATTTTTTTCTACTGGCCTTATTGACTTTTTATCCGTCAGCGCACAGCTTATTAACTTGTTCATTTAAAGGAGAGTGTAATGAGTGGTTTAGAAATAGGGGATGTCGTTGTCGATTTCACTTTGCCAGTGGATAGTAAGTCAGGAGAAAGCGTAACTTTTTCTGCGCTGAAGTGCCCTAGCGTAGTGTATTTTTACCCGAAAGACGACACGCCAGGCTGTACAAAAGAAGCGATAGCCTTTACCGCGCATAAAAAGGCGTTTGATGGGCTTGGTGTAAAGGTGATTGGCGTGTCGAAAGATAAAGTTGCGAAGCATGATAAATTCATCGCAAAGCATAATTTAGACTTAACACTGATCGCAGATGAAGAAGGCGCGGCATGTGAAGCCTTTGGTGTATGGGTTGAAAAGAACCTCTATGGCCGCAAATATATGGGCATAGAACGCGCGACATTCCTTATAGACGCTGATGGTAAGGTTTTGCATATCTGGCGTAAAGTTAAAGTTAAAGAGCATGTGGAAGCCGTATTGGCCGAAGCACAGAAGCATTTTGCTTAATATGTTATCGAGTGGGAATAAATAAAAAGCGCACTCAAAATGAGCGCGCTTTTTGATTGTATATGTTCGAAGGGTGATTAACCTTGGTTTGCTGCGCGCTGTGCGATGCGTGGCACAGCGACTTCGCCCATCACGCCTGCGCCACGTGCATTCATATGGTCATGCATATGGGCAACAAGTTCTTCTGTATGGTTTGAGAAGAAGTGGTTGGCACCTTCAATTTTACGATGATCAATATTGATGCCCTTTTGTTCGTTAAGGCGACCAACAAGGTCAGCAATAGATTCTGGGGCAACGCGGTCATCATCTGCGCCATGAATAATCAAACCAGATTGTGGGCATGGAGCAAGGAATGAGAAATCTTCTTGATTTGCTGGCGGTGTAACGGCAATAAAGCCCTTAATTTCTGGACGGCGCATTAAAAGCTGCATACCAATCCAAGCACCAAATGTGTAGCCACCAATCCATGTGTAAGGCGCATTAGGGTTGATGTCTTGCATCCAGTCTAATACTGTCGCGGCATCGCTTAATTCGCCTTCGCCTTTGTCGAATATACCTTGAGATTTACCAACGCCGCGAAAATTAAAACGCAATGTCGAAAAACCACGTGCAACAAATGCTTGGTGCATCATGAATGAAATTTTGTTATTCATTGTGCCGCCGCGCTCTGGGTCTGGGTGCAGCACTAAAGCTAATGGAGCATCTTTGATTTTAGAGTGGGTATAACGAGCTTCAAGACGGCCTTCTGGGCCGTTAATGATAATTTCTGGCATTTTATTCCAATCTGTCTGGTTTTGTGTTTGTATAGTTATATCTTTTGCGGCTTTTATAAATCCGCTTAAACACACCCCAAATGTAGTATATATTTATTATTGTTTTTTACATTTGGACTATTTTGATAGCGTATAAAAATTACTATGTCCAATCAAAAATGATAAGACTTTGATAATAATATATAAAATAAGTTTTTGCATTTTTTCATAACTCACCACTTTGTGCGGTTTTATGAAAGAAAACAAAGGAATATAAGAAAATGAGTATGATTCACTATTTCGACTATAACGCAACGGCGCCAATACGAGATGAGGTCGTGGAGCTTATGGCCGCAGAAATGCGGACTGTCGGCAATGCTTCTGCGGTACATGCATCGGGAAGGCGGGCGCATAGCATAGTGGAAAAGGCGCGCGAACAAATGGGCGCTTTCCTCAATATTGATGCGAAACAGGTGATTTTTAACTCTGGTGCGAGCGAGGGTAATAATACATTATTTTATGGCTTA
>Ga0209503_10000899_pt1 | contig 16335 bp, 13 predicted proteins | sample SouAtlMetagenome_2_FD_187448 | JGI IMG/M metagenome (GOLD analysis project Ga0209503, IMG submission 187448) | Marine eukaryotic phytoplankton communities from Atlantic Ocean - South Atlantic ANT15 Metagenome (SPAdes) (version 2) | ecosystem: Environmental > Aquatic > Marine > Oceanic | place... | reverse complement strand
ACAAATAATTAAATAGTTTTTGAGGATTCATTTCATCCAATTTATCTTTTTTGTATACAAAGTTTGAAATTGGGCATTTTATCTCCCCGTTACTCTCAAATTCTTTCCACAATTCTTTTACGTATATACTAATTTTTTTAAAAAACTCCAGGTGCTCATACTGTTTAAACACCCCTCCATATAATTGCTTAAATGTAAGTTCTTTCGATTTAGCATAATCTACTCCGTAGAGTTGTTGTAAATGAGAGTGAATATCCACAGTGGGAAAACTATAATCGACGAGACGACAAGACAAGCTAGGATGATAAGCGCTGATATCAAGCTCAATAAGCTGATTATTATTTGGTATAAACGATTTTCTACATCCATTTTCTTTATTAAGTGCTGCATAATTTACTCCTTTAAATTTGTTTGAGGGTCTAGTTGTGGTTGTCCTAAGGTTGTACTGACTGTATACTCGTTTACCTCTAAGTTTGTGGAAATATTGCTCGAAGGTAGGTACGTGTACTTGTATTCCTCCCCGTTCGAGGTAGTTGAACACCAAGGATACTTTATTGTTAAAGAACTCATCATATTTAGTTTTTGGTTTGTTAATATTATCTTTTAAATCATCATATATTTGCTCACAATACTCATAATGTTTTACTACTGGGATAGCCTTATTTAAATCAAGTTCATCCTTATGTTTATAGTAATAGAAATCATGTGTTTTTGTTTTAGATGGTATATACGTAGGCGCTGTTGAATTAATGTCATAAAGAGCTTTGATCGGGAAATAATGTAATATTTCCTTTTTATCTCTACAATATAATGTTTTTAATGATTTTAACCATTCGTTTAAATCCGACATTACAACATTGAGCGTTTCACTATGGTCAATTCCGATAATATACCCTTTATTTGCAAGTAATGGACGGATATAAACTAAACTAACGCCATTATTTGCGGGGTGTACATTGTAACTATGTGGAATTACCTCAATGAATACTTCATTATAACCACTATTTGTCAAAACATTTAATTGCTCATCATTTTCAATCAGCCAATACATAAAACCATTTTTCGACAATATAAGAAACTATCTAGTAACCTCCACGTGATACGTTTCTTCTTCTTGAAGTTCCTACTTCTTCATCAATGCCTATTCTTTTCTTTTGTAATACTTCACCTTCTTTTATTAACACTAATACGTCATGAGGTGAATTAACATGTACTTTACCTTCCATTATTACACCTTTTTTAGGATGAACATGATAAAAACCAATATATTCTTCATTAGTTCTTTCAACTTTTAATTCCCCACCAGATGTATAATTAGGTTCATCATTGTCAGGTCTAAAATACCTTGCGTATCTATTTTTAAAATATAAATCAAATTTAATCCAATTATATACATTACCTTTATATTGTACAGTATTATAATTTTGTCTATAAACATCTATTAATTTACCTTTTATTCTCCAATTTAAATTTATTGGTTCATATGACTCAAATTGAACTTTTGAGTTTTCATTTATAAATAAATTATATTTTTGTTTTGAAGTTTCTGAGTAGCTATAGTTAGTTATTCTTTTAAGGAAATATCTTAGGAAATTTTTATTAGTATAATCATTTTTTGTAGGAAATGGTACTTCATTTACTACACTAACTTTTTCTCTAATACGTCTTCCAGAAGAAGCAATGTATGCATTAGGAGATAGGTTAATATAATTTTCATTATCATCATTTCCTTGCTCTAATTTACCACCTCTAGGTGTATCATTAGTTAAAGTTTTTTGTAAAGGTTGAACATTATTATCTTGTGGGTTTTTTCCACTAAAATAAAGCCCTTGAGATGTTCTCCAATAATTACCTATATATTCTTGACTATCAGTAACAGTTCTAAACTCTGCTCCCGCAGTGTATAAATCAGTTTCTATTTGAGATTTTGGAAAATACATATTATATATTTATTTCTTGTGTAGATTGAAGACTTTGTCCTGATGGTAAAGCAGTTGCAGGTCCCCAATATTCAAAATGCCATGCTTCATCTAATGTCTGTGCTCCTGTATTATTTGCTAATCTATAAGGATTAAAAAATCCATATCTAGCACCTATTGAAGCTACAACTTTCCAGTCTTGTGTTACTCTATCACTCATAGCTCCAGCTCCTGTTGTACCACTATATTTAAATCTGCTTTGACCACGTTGTGTTTTACCTTCTACAGGTCTAATGTTTACATCTACTGCGGCTCCAAAACCATGAGGAGATGATCCTGGTTTAGCTGCAGATGAGCTATTTCCAAAATCAGCTTGATATTCTTGACTTCTATATCCATTAGTAATACCAATTTTATACCCCGAAGCTAAAGCATCTGCTTTCCATCTTTGCCATGCTTGAGTACAAATTGAAAATAAATACCAATTTGTAACCCCATTATTAAATTTAGTATTTCTGTCATTACCTTTTTCTCCTGTATCTGTCATAAATGGGAACATTTGTGCATTTACTCCATTTGTAACACCTTTTGAGACTAAAAATTGAGCTAATGGGGAATGTTTATACCTTTTTTTACCATATTTATTAGGATTTATTTGATCTCTAATATCACCCGCACCTAGGTTACCTGAAAAGGCAGTTCCTGGACCAGTAAAAGCTCCTGCGAAAAGACCTGATTCATATAATAAATCTTTATCTGATAGATCATATTCAACTAATTTAAATGTTTCTGCTGTTAATTCTGTATTTTTAGTGTTTGCAGTAGATATAGTTTGAAGTTCTGTTGACCAATCGTTATTTTCTATTTTATGATTAACTTGACTAATTATAAATTTTAAAGCTCTTGGATATTGTTTAGGTAAAAATTCTTGTCTAACTGCTAATTGGTTATAAATTTTTATACCAGAAATCCCATCACATTTTATATTTAAATCAATAGGTATAAATCCTATAGTATTAGAAGGTTCTCCTGTTTCTTCATATACTTTATTACTTATTGTATTTACCCACCCTTTAAATGAATTTTTTCCTACTGAAATAAAAGTATCATCAAATTTAAAATAATTAGGAGACACTATAGGAAGAGTATTTAATTTACCTCCAAAAGCATTAGCACAATAAGCTATAAAATTAATTGTATCATCTTTATCTAATTCTTTAGCTTCATTTTTCATAGCATTTGATTGAACTTTTGCTCTAACTAACTCTCCATATTCTTCCCAAGTTACAGCATTATAATTTTCACTAGTAACTGGGCAACTTTCAATATATTTTTTACCATCTTTGGTTAAACCACCCCATGAAGTTGTTACTTGATCTCTTTCCATCAGCCATCCAAATACCGGAGAGAAAAATTCATCAATAGAATCTACACCTCTATATTTATCTAATTCAACAGCATCGAATGCTTCTGATAGTTTTCCTACTTGATCAAGAGTTAAAGGTTCTACTTCAGTAGCTGAACCTGTTGTTGGTATTTCTAATAATGGTGGTGTTTGGGGATCATCATATTCTGTAGCAAATCTATCCTCTAATCCTTCATTCCATTTTGAGAATGCAGTTCCATCATAATTTTTAGTTTTTGTACCTTCGGCTGTAGCTCCAATTGTTATTGAAGAAGCAATATCAGGACCTAATTTTGTATTAAATCCAAAATCTCTTACAAAATTTGATGCTTGAACTCCTTGTTTATTTTTTGGGTTATAACCATATAATTCAAATGCTACTGGATCCTCTTTAAAATATTTTTTATATTTTGCTGATTTTTCTATGCCAGGAATAGGATTTTGTTCTATAAATTCAATTACCCTATCTCTAGTTAAAACACATTCTATATTATTAATTCCTCCTAAAGCATCATTTATACCATTACATATTTTTTGTAAAAATTTAAATAAAAATATTTCACCTTTTTCATTTGTTTCTTCAGCTAATATAGTAGTAATAAAATCATAATTTAGATAAATATTCATTATATTACCGTAGATACATTTATCATCTTGAACACCAAAATTATTAACCCTTTGTAACCAAGCATAATAATTAATAATACCTGTGCCTACAGTTCCACCTGCTGTTTTATTAGAAGCATATTGATCTTCAGTATTATATGAGAATTTATCTAAAAAGAAAGGTTTAATAAAGGCTACTCTAGGATCAAGAGAAAATTGATAAGGATAAATAGCACAAATTTGATCTTCACTTAAATTTATCCCTAATATTTTATCACCATTAATAGAAGGTAAAACATATTTTTGAACTTTTAATAATAATTCTTTAAATGTTAGATAAAATGAATATTTTATAGTATTTCCTCCTTGCTGAGTACTAGGTACTACAGGTACTTGGGGTTGTGTTCCTACTTGAACATTTGTATCTGTTTGGTTTATTAATTCTTTTCCTACAAGTCCTAGTAAACTAAGATAATTTGTTTTAATTCCACCTTGAGACCCATCCCATTTACCTTGATTTGGACCAACGATATCAGAATATAAAGAATATGAAAGTGTTGAATCACCAGCATTTGTTATAATAGCACTATTAGCTGTTTTTAACCCTGTGGATTCAGGAGTAATAATTGATTGTATACTTTTTTGTACATCACCTACATTTACTACTTCTTGAGGCAAATTAACTTTTAAAGATTCAATAACATCTCCTACAGTAATAAGTTTTAATGTAATGTCATATGAACCATCAGGTAAAAAATTCCAATCAAAATTAGTTACTTTACCTAAAAAACCATCATAATTTCCTTGGTATTTAACACTACTTATATAAATTTCTTTTATTACATCCCAAAAAGGAGCTTTTGATTTTTCAAACCAATATCTCTCCATTAAAGTAACCCCTGTTGTTTCGTAAACATTTATATCTTTTTTATCTCCTGTTGGGTTATCTGGGTTTACAGGTACTGAAGCTATACCATAATATTTATTATTTCCCCATTCTAATAACATAGTATAACCTAATCTTAAATAGAGTAATTCTAATAATTCAAACTGAAATTTATTATAAGCTTTAATTTTTACATTTGCTTCTCTAATAGAACCTCTGTTTTTACATTTAATGTCAGCACTAATAATTCCTGGAGGGGGAGTAATACCAAAATCTGTTCCTCCAAGTCCATAAGCAGCACTATCAGTCCAAAACTCAGTATTTTGGCTTATTACACCAGATCTTTGGGTATATCCCTTATCAGGATTAAATTCTACTAATGAATTAAATAAAATAGCTTTTTGTGCTAAACCAGTTCCTAAAAAATCTGAAGGGTCCTCAAAACCAATATCTACTAATCTCTGCCTACCCTTATCATTTGCTTGAACTTTAACAGAAGAACCTAATTTTAACCAAGCATTTTGATTACTTAAAACCTGTAAGTCAGCATTACTTCTTCTTTTACGTCCTTGAAGATTTTGCCTTACTTGAATTTGGGTTTGTACCCAACTCTCAAACGATTCCCCTATTATACTCATAACTCATTTCTGTGATTTAATTTGTGATATTCTATTTTTATAGCTCCTATATTTTGTGGGATTCTAACTTGTGCTCCTAAAGGTAAATAATAAGAATTTTGGGGTAAACTTTCATTAGCAATAGAAATAACCCACCATAATGAAGAATCACCGTAATAAGTTTCTGCTAATTGATCGTATCTATCACCTTCTTCGGCGTATACATAAATGTCAGTATTACCAAGAGGAATTCTTGGATATTTTACAGTAGTATATAATCTTTTACCTGGGTTTTTAGATAAAGAGGATCTTCTTAAATTTATTTCTCTATATCTTCCCATTAGTCTCCAGATTTTTTAGGTAAATAATTTATATGTTTATCATTTTTAACATCTAAACCACCACTATAGTTATTAGATGCACCATTTGCTAAAGCAAGATATCTTTCTACTCCATAACTACTAGCAAATCTACCATTACTTCCCAATTTAGCTCCAGAAAATCCATTTTGTTGTATTTGTGGTAAGAAATTGTGAATAGGATTAAAAGTAAATCCTGTTACTTTTACTATCATTGGTAATTCTTTTACTGATGGGTCTGTTAAGATTCTAGAACCATCTGAAGAAAAAGTTTTACTACCTTCATCTGGAATAGATATTTCCCAAGGTGCTTCTTCTGGAACAGATAATGTTAATCCATTCATTACACCTACTTGTTCATAACACCAACCACCTATAGTTAAAGAAATTAAATTACCTCCCATATACCCAACTCTAGAATAATCCGGGGCATTTACTGATGCTAAATAATTTAACTTTTGATACATAGGTATTAACTCTTGTTTTGATTGAGCTGCTACTGTCCAAGATAATGAAATTTGTCTGTCAAATCCCTGATATTTATAAAATTTTTCTCCTCTACCCATATATTTTTGAGATTCCCATTCACTAGAATAAGCATCTTCCATACCATCAATTATAGCTCTAAAATGGATAAATGTTTTTTTACTTGGGTTATTATTATCTATTACACCTATTCTAAATTTTACAAAATCATTTTTAATAGCATCTGCCTGTGCTACAGCTGAGGATTTATATATAGGTAAAGCATTTACTTTATCTAAAGCATGTGTGTAATCTGCGTTACCTTCTACAGTATTAATAGTACTACCGACATCTCTTCTACCTATAGTATAGCTACTCCTATTTGCTTTTTTACCTGGATTACCTAAATTAACTCTTTGTTCATATTTATTTTTATCTGTATAAGGTAAGGTATTTGGGATCATTTCACTCCCGCTTGGAGCTACAATTTTTCTAAAATCTTTTATATTATCAGTTTTACCTGTTTTACTAAAAGGTTCTTTTGATTCAATTTCAGCTTGAGTCCAAACTTGTCTAGGAATTGATTCATTAATCCCACTTCTTAATTTTGCGGTATCTGTTTTTAATTTAATAGTCCCAGGTAAATAAACACTATTAGGATAAGTTTCAATTCCTGGAGTATCTATAATTTGAACACCTATATCTCTATTACCATTTATATTTTTAAGATATCTACTAAGTAAAGCATTTTTTCCAAAAAGACCTACATCTGCATTACTACTAACATTTCTAACAAATTGTTTAGTAAAATATTGATTTTTACCTTTTTCTGCTTCAACCCAAAATTGTGATTTAACATTATTAGCTCCAGTTCGATATTCACTAATCATTTTAATGTTAGTTTTTCCTACACCTAATGTAGAACCTGGACCACCATTATAAGAATATAAGTCAGTAATATCAGCCCCACTACCTTCTTGCTTTTTCATTTTAGTAATAGCTAAAGGTTCTAATCTACTTTTTCTACCTAACGTATCTTGATTAGTACTAGGGGTTGAAATGGTGTTTAAATAAGTAGGTAAACCTAAAGGTGTATTACCGTCAGGAGATCCTACTGTTGTTTGTGTAAATGGGTTAAGTCCTTGTTTATTTAAATGTATTCCCAATGCATTTACAGGAGTTTGAGCAATTGTAGATAATGGAGTATAAATACCTTGGTTTAATGCTAAATTTTCTCTTATAAAATTCCCTATAGCTGTACCATCAATAACAGTTTCAGGGAAAGCTGTTGCTCTATTTTCTACAAATGGTTTATAATTAACATCTGAATTAACATTAGTTAAAGAAAGAATATTTTGTTTAGCTGTAAATAATGTACCTATTAGATTAACAGGTCTTCTACCATTACCACTTGCATCTACTCCTAGTGGATCATCTAAGTTAGTTGTGTTTATTTTCCCGCCTCTACCAGGATAAAATAATTTAGATATCCTAACTGTATCATTTACAGCTATTCTAGGATAAAGACTACCCCCACGTAAGAGAAAATCAGGTCCTCCTGTTCTACCTACATCAGAAAGATCATCGGGAATATCTCTTACAACAAAAGGTTGAGGGCTATTGCCACCACCTACAGTATCCTTACCAAACCTTAAAGACTTAAGGTTGGTTGTCATATTGACTAGAGGCATAGGCTTTTATTGAGGTAAATTGTTCAAATACTTATCTCCTTCTTGAACATTACTTTCTAATGTAGAAGGCATAGGTAGAACTCCGTTTGGAGGTATTACACCTGAAGCATTAGGTTGACCAATAGTTGAGTATTGGTTATGTAAAGTAGACTGTTCAAAATTTGGGACATTTGGTGTTGAACCATTTAAGCTTTGTGCACTTGCGTCTCCAGCGATTAATTTATTTAGTAAACTCATAATTATTTGTTTTTATTATAAATATTAATATTAAGCAATTTCGTAAAGGGTTCCTGTATTTATTTTATCTGACATGTTTTTAATAGCATTTACTACGTCACTATTATCATTTTCAACTACTACAGGTTTTTGAGATGGCGCCATTCCTCGGGACATAATTTCACCTAATTGAGGTGAAGCAGCAAATTGATCATTAGGAGATAATTCAAATAATCCACCTTCAGCTGGTGAAATTTGGGTTTTACCCTTACCACCAAACATATCACCTGCTTTTTCCGCCTTAGCCATTGTTGTAAAATATCCAGTCATAATAGCGGCCCCAGCTGCAAGTCCTAAAACTGGACCCACAATAGGAATCCAAGCTAATGCTGAGTAAGCTAACATGGAAGCTAATAATGCCGCTATACCAGCTACTATTTTCATTCCTGTTCCCATTTCTGTTAAACCTCCTAAAAAGTTCCCAATTGAAGATGAAATGGACATTATACCACTAGCTACAAATCCAATACTCTCTATAATAGGAAGAAATGCCATACCTACTGCTAGAATAGGTTCAGCTAAGGAAACAAATACTTCTTTTAATTTATCAATGGTATTAGCAAATCTTTCCGCTTGACTTTGTTGGCTTGCAAGATTATCTAATCCTCCTTCAGCTAGTTCTTGTTGAGCTTTTTCTAACCCTACTTCTTTTATTCTTTTTTGTAATAAAGCTTCTCTTTCTTTTGCTTGTTCGCCTGTAGCACCTACTAATTGTTCTTGAACAAATAAAGTTTCTGCTAAATCTTCTCTATTCATTCCAACAGATTTAGCTAATGCCTCCTGTTGTATTCTGTTCATTTTAGAAAACTCCGCGGAATCACCTATTTGATTAGATATTTCCTTTGCTACTGTAGCTAAGTCATTATTTAATGCTGCTTGTCTAGCTTTTTCTAAATTAATATCTTTACCTAATAGTAATTCAGCTTGTAATTCATTTTCTATTGATTCTTCAAAATTAAGTAAACTACTTGCAATACCATCTACTTTAGATAATTCCATACCTAATGACTTAGCTGTTGCTACGGCTTCTGCTATTAATTTAGGATTTTTACCAAATGATAATGTTGTAGCTGCTGAAACATCTTTAATACCTTTTAATAATTCTTTTTCATTTAATAAAACACCATTTTGTAATGCTGAAACTTTAGCTTGAGCCATAAATTCACCTGTAATAGATTCCATTTCTTGACCTGTAGCTAATGATATACGGGCAATACCCATTAATTCTTCATTAGTAAAACCAGCCATTTTTCTCATTTGAGTAAATTGGACAAGCACATCTTCACTTAACATTACACCTGTACCTAATTCAGCATTTACTGCCATAAGGGTTTCTTGTAAACCTTTTGTAGTTACTGCATTAGCTTTACGGAGTGATAATATCTTTTTATCCATGTCAAGATTTTTAACTTGACTTTCAGCCATATCAGTTAACTCTATTCGAGTTAAAGCTGCGTTTGCATAGGTTATATTCATAGCCTTAGCTAAGTCACCAGCTGCTTTATCTGAAGCTACAAGAGCTTTAAACATTTCCGCAATCATAACTGCAGGGGCTAATGCTGCTGCTATAATAGGACCTAAAGTTTTAAAACCTGCTGATAGAGCTAACAAGCTTTTTTTTATTGAAGACATACCCTTAAGCCTTTGAGCAGCAGCTGCTCCTGATAAGTTGCCTAATTGTTTTTCTAACCCTAATTGTTTTATTCTTTCTTTAGTTAGACCTTTACCACCACTTTTAGCAGCATTTTCTATACCAGATACCATTGTTCTTGCACCATCCGCCGCGGTTTGGAAGGGTACAGCTAATTGGCTTAACCCCGGAACTTTTTTCATTACATCTGCTACGATACCAAAGGTTTTAACTCCAAAATTAGCTTGAATGTTTTTAGAGGTGTCTTCTACATCTATTAAATTATCTTTTAATCTTATAGCTTCATCTACTTGGTCTTGAATAGAATCAGCTATGGCATTTTGAATTTTTTGGTCTGCTGTACTTAATATTTTAGAATCTGTGATTATTTTTTTCTTAGCATTGATAAGATTTCTAATATCCGCTTCTAAACCTAATCTATCTTTTTGAATTTTTGCAATTCCTTTAAGGGTACCTAATTCATTTTGGCCTGTAACATAATTTTCATTAGCAACTTTAGTTATTGAGTTAACTGATTTTAATATTGATGATCTTTCAGCTTTTTGGAATTTTAGCTGCTTAATTTGGTCTTTAAGAACATTAGATATATCTTGCTGCTCACTTAAACGTTCAGAATCAATTCCTGCTTGGTCTTTTATAATACGCAGTTGTTCTTTAATTAGCTTATTTTGATCAGCTATTAATTGAGCTATAGATTTTGCATTTTTTTTCTGCTGTTCTTGATTATCCGCCATGGAGATATTTTATTATAAATATTGTTATTTATAACTACTATTACCCTTATATTGCTTTGATGCTTTTAAAAATTCAGGGGTATTTACTTTTCCATCAGAACTAACGAGGGTTTGAGTTTTTCCCCCTTTTTTACCTTTAGAAGCATTATCATATGCCTTTTTTTCATTAGCATAATGATCTGAGATTTCTTTGTAGATATATTTTCTTAACCAAATAGGTAAGCTATATACTGCTTCAAAAGTATATCCACCTTTGCCATGAAAGACAATTTGGTGGATCATTTGAAATAAATTTATTCTAAATTCAGGAGCATTAGTTGTAGTCAGGCCAAAAAAAGTTAAGCCCTATGGGCACAACTACCTCCTCTCCATTATCTAAAATATAAGATAAATTTACATCTGGTTGTGTTTTTGCGATATGATCTCTAAATGCTCTAGAATCTCTAGCCAAAAATCTATTATCTACAAAATCTCTAATGTCTTTTTTTTCTGCACTTCCATCTACCGATGTAATAAGATGTTTTAATCTTGTAGTTAATTCAGCTGTATTTTCTTTTTTTAGTTTTTTAAGTCCAGCTATTTCTCTATCAACTTGTTTTTCAACTCTACCTGTGGAAATTTGGTATGTTATTACTGTACCAGTTGATGGAGTAGTATAAGTAAATTCATTTTTACCTGCTTCAAACTCACTTTCATCAATTTCTTTATGTTCTAAAGTAGACATATCAAGAGTATAATTTTGTCCTTTTATAACTATATCATAATCTTTACCATATCCTAAAATACGAGTAGCAATTAATAATGCATTTTTATCACCTACAATTAAATCATCAATATTAATATCTTTATTTACAATAACAGATCTAAGTAATTTTTCTAATACTGTACCTTTTTGTATGTAAGATTGATTAGAAAGAATATCTTCTTCTTTAGCTGTCATGTATTTAACTTCAACTTTACCACTAGATAATGGATTTTCTTTGTCATAGATTAGACCTTTAGATGGTAATTCTACCTCTTCGGTCGGGAATTTGTATTCGCTCATATACTTTATTTAATTAATAACGTTTATTATACATATACAATATAAAAAAAAGCTTGACCGAAGCCAAGCTATTTTTAATAAAAGGAGGGGTAAAAATCTTTTAGAAGTTTAATATACAGTAGTCTGGTTGAACTGTTAATGAAATTTCTTGGGCAGCGTTTTCATTATCCCAGTTATAATCACCAAAACTAGCTTCTGTTACTAATGCTCCTTTAATAATCCATTCAGAAACGATATCACCTACAGGTCCTAGGATGTTTAATGTTAAGTCTTTCTTATAGAAATCACTATAACCATCTCTACCTGTTACTGATTCATGATGTAATCTAACCCATTCCATACATGCCTGAGCACCACTTGGTGTAATTGGATCAAATAAAGTCATTGATATTGTGTTCCAAAGTGTTTTACCTTTAACATATCTTGCAACGTTAATGTGGTTCAATTGAACTGTACCTTGAGTAAGTGAAACAGCTCCCATACCTTTAATTTGGTATGATGGAATTCCGTCAACATAAAGGATAAACCTATTCTGTTGCTTTGGTTCGAAAGCTGTATAAAATATTTCGTTCGGGTCTAATACTGCCATTTTGTTTAATTATTTATTCTTTATTATAAATATTCTATTTTCTAATTTTTATTCAGGAAATGTTGCTCCAGTTGGTAAAACATTGAAATCTAATATTACGAATTCAGCTGTTTTAGTTGGTTGTAGGTAAATTTGTCCTACTAGCTCATTTCTATCAATTACGTCTGGTGTGTTATTGGAAGCATCCATTACCACTTTAAACGCGTATAATCCTTGTCTTTGTTGTACACTTTCTAAGTATGGATTAACTTGTGCTAAAAATGCATTTCTTGTAGCATTTGTATTTTGTTCAAATACTAAGTTATCAGATACTTGTACTATATAAGATTTAAGTGCGATTAATAATCTTCTAACATTTACTCTATCTAAAGCACTTGCTCTTTTCTGTAGTGTTTTTTGTCCAAATACTACAACTCCACTTCCTGGGAATGTAGCAATTGGGTTAACATTTGCTTCATATAATGTATCTCTATTAGATGAAGTTAATTTTCTTTCAGCTCTAATTACACTTCCTAAAGCACCTCTAACTAGACCTGCTGGTGCGAACCATGGATCTGCTGAAGCATCTGTGAAAGCATAAACTGCTGGTATATAAGTTGAGGCTGGTGCCCAAACTGTTTGTCCTGTTACTGCATCAATTGTTTGTAACCAAGGCCAATAAGTAGCAGCATATGAAGTATCATATGAACCTGCTTGTGTTGTTACTTGATTTACTGATGAATTATATCCAATTAAATCAATTACTGCGATACAATCTGTTCTATTTTGAGCTAATGCTACTAATGAATTAACTTGAGTACCGTGATCAACTCCATTTAAACCAGGAGCAGATATTACATTAAATTGGTAATCGTCTTTATTATTTAATAAGCTAATAGTGTTATTATATCCAGCTGGGTTAATACCTTGAACATTTGCTGCTGTTATATTTTCATTAAACTTAGCATCATTATTTTCAATGTTTTTACCTGTAGCGGCTGCAAATGAACCTGATCCTACTAATGGTAAACTTCCTGTAAATGCCGGTTTAATTGAACCATCATTATTAAAATATTGAGGTGTAGGAGTACTTACTGCAGAAACGTAACAATATGCACTTCTACGTGGATAATTTCCATTTGATTTTACATAATAATCTGAACCATCACTCTCTACTGTAAAATAAGTATCTCCAATTACTTTACTTACGTAGTTTGGAGCTGTTGGGTCCATTGATAAGTTATTGTAAGTTTCTAATATTGCTTTTTGATTGTTTATATCATTACCTCTTCTGATTAACAATGAAAATTGTCCTGATGATGTATTTACTGAAGCAACTTCCCATCTTAAATTATCAGCTGATCCACTTTCTAATGAACCATTTGCAGTTTCTGAACCTGATGAATTCATAATTTCACCTTCAGAAATTGTTTTTAATACAAATGATTGTTTTTGATATTGATCTGCTGCTGAATCTTGCCAAGCGTTAGCCATGATACCACTTCCGTTTGGACCTGCTGCACTACCTGAAGTAAATGCTGATGTAAATGAACCTGTAACTACTCTAGTTACTATTAATGATTCACCACCATTTGCAAAATAATTTCTTGCCGCGATTGAGTTAAGATAAGTGTAATATTGTGAGCCGCTTTCTACCGATCCACCAAAAATAGCTTCATATTGTGAAAATGATGAAACCGCTGTTGGAATACCAACCGGTCCTTTAACTGCTGCACCAATTACTGCAGCACCAAACGTGACTGGTCTTGAACCAATAAACGACTGATCATTTTCTCTTGCTAATACACCTGGAGATATTAATGTTTCTGCCATTGCTTATATAATTATAATTGTTTATTTTATTATAAATATTAAAAATTATTTCAAAAAACTACTTTGATGGAATAAATTCTCCCTTTTCTATATCCAAATTACCGTCACCATATTTTTTTGTTAATTCTTCAGCGGTAGTTATTTGGTCTTTTTGTAGATCTTTGAATCTTTCTAATAATTGTTCTTCTTTTTGTTCTAACAGTTCAGTTTGTAATCTGATCTGTCCTAATCCTCCTACTATCTCGTTTGTTATATCTTGATAGTTTTTTAATGTTGCAACTTCTTCGGTTGATAACTTTTTATTTTCCATAAGTCAATAAATTTTTGTTGGTTATAAATATATATAAACTATTTTAAAAACACAACTATTGTAAATCTTTATTATCTCTTTTTCTATGATCATCAGTAGGATTTTTTATAGGTTGATTTGCATCTTCTATATTACTTACTGTTTCCATTCCTATAGTAACTTTAGCTTTTGAATTATAAACTTTAGTAGCGTTTAATTCTCGTTGAATTGTATCTGGTAGTATGTATCCTCTTAATCTTATATTAAAAGTACCTGTAACTAATCTATCTCTACCCTGAGTTAATTCAGTAGCAGTTGTAAATTGATCTATAAATGCTCTAAATTGAAATCTTTCAGGATTACCCCAATAAGCATCTGACGCGTATTCACATGCTTCAATAATTTTATTTAATTGTTCCATGTAATAAGTTTGAATCAAACAGCTATATTCCATAGTAACATAATCTGGTTGAGCAACTACATGAAATTTTTCTACAGGTTTTCTATTATTTAATGTAGCAAAATTACTATAAAAATTCTTTGGGCTATATTGTTTAGACCATTTACCATATAAATTAGGAGAATTAGCATCTAGTTTATTTGCTACTGTTCTATCTTTAGCTAAAGAATCTCTTTTAATTACTATAATAGGTAACATAATAGCACCTTCTTTATCTCTATAATAACCATCTCTTTGAAATGATTTCCATCTTTCAGGAGCACCATATATTACCGGTACATTTCTACGTTGTCCATTTTGATATACAAATGGGGCTATTTTATTTTCAAAATAAAAAAATATAGCTTCATCAATATCTTTAATACCAACTGAATATTGTTTAGTATTATCATCTTTAAAACTCATTTGAGCAGACCTATTAATAGGAATACCTGTTTCATCATAATTAGGATTTACAGGCATATTAGCTTTATTAGGATTAGTTTGAATCCCTTGATCTTCTATACCTCTAAAAGCTTGATGTTTATTTTGGCTTAAAGTTAATTGATACTTTGGTATTGGTTTTCTTGGTTTTGCCATTACATTCTTTCTTGATATGGTGAAATTGCTACTTTATCTGCTGGTATATAATATGTTGATACTAAAATTGAAACATTATTACCAAATTTATCTAATCCAGGATTAAGTGGGTTAGGAGTACCATCACTGTCATTATTAGGATATTGAGGATTTTTACCTCCCCAATATTGGTTAGCAATTGTACTTTGTACCCCATAATATCCTTCTTGATATAAGATAATATCTCCTACTCTTGGAACAACATCTTTTTCTACTAAATCATCTCTTAAGAAGAAAAAACTAATAGGTTGATTAAATTGTACTCCTTCTTCATTTAAATCAAATTCTTGATCTCCTCTATCTATTAATACATTAAATAAGAAAGGACCGTTATAATACTTTTCTTCAGCTGCTTCACCATAGATATTAACTTTAGTTTCTTCTAATCTAAACTGGTAGACAGCTGCTTGTTGGGTAATAATATTACCCATAACCTCTCTATTTAAATGTCGCATCAGAGACCAATCTCTGACTCCTGTATACATTGCCATATTATCCTATAAAAATAGTCCAAGGGACTTGTTGTAATTCTTTCATTTTAGAGTCTGCTTCATTCGCTCTTCTTTCTAAAGAAGCCATTCTTGAAGTTTCATCAAAATACGCTCTTAATCTTTCTATTAATGCAGTTTTTTCAGCTGTAGCTGCTGCTATTAAATCTGATTGGTTTAATGTTACGTCAGCGTTAGGAATAGGAATTGTACTATACTTACCTCTTACGTAACCTAATACTTCTTTTGATAATGCTAAAGTGTATTCAAATATCCATTGTCTACCTACTGAATTAATATAATCATAATTAGGGTTTTCAAAAGGAGCATTTGAAACATTAGTAACTCTATCTGGAGTTTGTTTTACACTACTAGATATTCTTTCATCTCTTAAAATATATTCAAACCAAATTTTAGGTGGTTGG
>Ga0209503_10000898_pt1 | contig 16340 bp, 12 predicted proteins | sample SouAtlMetagenome_2_FD_187448 | JGI IMG/M metagenome (GOLD analysis project Ga0209503, IMG submission 187448) | Marine eukaryotic phytoplankton communities from Atlantic Ocean - South Atlantic ANT15 Metagenome (SPAdes) (version 2) | ecosystem: Environmental > Aquatic > Marine > Oceanic | place... | reverse complement strand
AAAAGAGCAAAAAGTTCCTTGAAAAAAGCACAAGAAAATTTTGGTGGTGGTATAACATTGTTATCTAGAGATATTGCTATAGGAAATAATAGAGGAACTGTAAATGCTAAGGCAGTAGGTGTATTTAGAAAATTTGCACAACAGTTAAAACTATCAGATAAAGAAATAGAAAAACTTGGTATTGTTTATATGGATGAATTTAATTTCTCCGGTGATGACAAATATAAACTTAACCTACTTAAAAAAGGATTAGGTTCTTTATTTAAAAGAGAAATTATTAGTGATGCAAGATTTATGACAAGTAAAGAACTTGATAATATTGCTCAAAAAGTTTGGCAACTGTATCAAACAAATGATATTAGAGATAACCATGTTCTAGATAATTTAGCAAATTTATTTGTAAATGTTACACCAAAGAATGAAAAAGATGATGTTGTAGACAAACTTAAAGAACTTATACATATAAGAACACAAAACGAATTCAATGCAAAATTAAAAGGTTCAGGATGGAATAGTAATGTTACATTACTACAATCAGGTAATATTACAACACCTGATGGCATAGAAAAATTAATGAAGTTTTTAGAGCCATATAGTGGATATGAACATCCTACTAGTAAAAATCATCATGTTAATATAAGAGATGATGAGGCATATGAAGAAGTTGCAAAAAGTGTATTAGTACAAAGATGTAGATATAGATTAGATTCAATGAAGGAATTTAAAGAAGAAGATCCTAAAAAATATAATAAGATGAAAAAAGATCTTGCTAAATTAGGCTCAGAGATGTTAGATGCAATAAGAGTCAGAGATGACGAAAGAGAATACTTTAGAAAAACACATGGAATTGATATTGGTGTTTGGTGTTTGGCAATGAGCGAAAGACACATTGAGAATGGATTAGATTTCCTAGTAAGAGCAATGAATGATGGTGATGATGATGTTTTTAACTTTGTAGAAACTTATGATGATTATATTATAAGAAATATATTTGGTATGTTACCAGATTATTATAAGGCAAAATCAACACCTGGCTATGGTCCTGATGAAGACCATAAGACCCATCCAGAAATTAAAAAATTAGTTAAAAAACAATTCGCTTCGTTTAAAAAGTTTTTAAATGCTTTTGACAAAATATTCCAAGCAGAAGGATTCTCAGATCTTAATAAAGAAATTAAAGGTAAAAATCAATTAGATAAACGTAATAAAGACTTTGAAAAGAATGTTAGAACCAAAGCATTAGCAACATTAAATATTCCTTCTCACAGTTTCGTATATGCTTCCGATAGTATGGAAGGCAACTTAGACGATGTTGATTTAGACGAACCTGAAAGTGCTTCAACGGAATGGTTTAAGGATAAAGTTGTAAGAAAATTACAAAATGGTACTCCTAACCAAATGCTTGTAATAGTATCTTCATGTGATTGGAGCGATGCTCATGATGCGATAAACGGTTTAGATCTTATAAAAAACTTTGAATCAAATAAAAACTATTTCCATACTTGGAGAACAAAAGACTATAGAAGGATTCTTAGTAAATTTACAAATAGATATGGAGTTAGTTTTGAATCTCTCTGGAAAGGTGAAGACTATGAAAAAGTAGATGGTAACTTCTATAGTAAATTAAAAAAATTAGGTATAGAAATCACACATAATGGTGATAGCAGAAAAGGTGCTCCTGGTATTAAACCTCTAATGGACGATGATGAAACACAAAATCCAGATAGTGGTGAACCTCTTAATAGGGGTTCTGCAATTTCGTGGGGTCAAATTACAGACGATCCTGAGCAAAAACGTTTTGATGCTTTTGATTGGTCTTACTATCCAGCAAAAATGAAAGATGTAGTTGCTAAAGAAATGGAGGAAGAACAAAGTTTTCAACTAGCATTACAAAATATACTACAGAAAGTAATGGATCAGGAAATAGATGTAAAAGCATCAGACTTAGGCAAACCGTTAGAAAGGCTTGCTTTTGCGGCTGGTGTTGAAGGAACGGATTACTATAGAGCCTCATCCAACCAAATAGCAAGTGCAACAAATTGGGGCAATTTAGCAGACCACCTTAAAATTGAACGTGGCGTAAATGACCAAGGTGTAAATTTACTTAAAAGAGTTTATGATCAATTTGACGGTAATCACAACTGGCGACCAGAAACTGACGAGGATGGTAGAGATGTAATTGGATTAAAAAGATGGGCCGCCGCTGTTAGAGCCTCATATGATTACATCAAAAAGAATTATACAGTAAGTGGCGGAAACTATTTCAGAGATGGCGATAATGTCAGTTTAGCCTATGGTGGATCTGAACCAGGCAATGATGTTTCAAATTGGGGAGTAGACACAGACGATTATGCTGACATGCGTAGCAAATATTTTAATTTTAATACTATGATGATGAATGGTATGCAAGATTATATATTGCAACCAGACGTGAATAGATTGGTAGCATTCCTCAAAAATCCAAACAATGACGAAGAATTTAAAAAGGCTGTTTTACAAAGCATGATGAGAGAAAAAGAAGCAGGTGCAGAACCAAATGACTTCCAAGGTCATTTAGCCAGAGGCAGAATGTTTTATCAAAGACAAAGTGAAAGTATATTTGACAAGTTTGATAAACTGCCGTTACAAGAACAATTAAAATATTTAGAAAAAATAGATAATAATAAATTTAATAAGATACCTAATAAAATTAAAGTAGAAGGTGCTGTTCCAGATAATACAAAAGTAAGAATAATAAACAAGTTACTATCTGATCACATGCCAGCAAGTGATATTAAAAAACAAATGGATGCCTATTTTGCTATACCAAATCCAACAATGATAAATGACTTTAGAGCAATGAAAGTACAGGGCGGAGATGATGCATGTTTAAGGGGTATATTGAGAAACTATGTTAATACATCTATGCACCCATCACTTGTTAAAAAAATAAATTTAAATGAAGTATATTCAGGTAATATTGCTGGTAGTAAACAAGATGTTATTACTAAAATAGATAGTTTACCAGATGATAGCGAACAAACACCAAAAATTATATCTTATATAGAACAACTTTTAAACGACATGGGAGTAGGTGGAAGACTTGCAAGTATTTTACAAGGTTTAGAACAAGTAGAAGATGATACAGTTAAAGCAACAATTAGAAAAATTGCAAAAATAATTGCAAGTATAGAGATGGCTCCTTTAGAAAGAGCTCAATTATTTGCTATGTGGCAAAAAGATACACTAGTTGATATTAGTAATATAACTACATCAGGTACTTATTCCTTTAAAGACGTATTTAAGGGTTATGGTGTTGATGAACATATGACAGAACTAGTAGATGATTTAGCAGATGTTTCAGGATACGGAATAGGAGCAGGAGAATTTTTATTTGCTGTTTTAAGTAAACGTATATCAGGTATTGGGTCGTCAAAGGGCGTAGGTGATTTAATAATAGATGGAAAAAATGTTGAAGTTAAAACTAAAACAGCCAAAAATGCTAGATTTGTTGATTATCATGTTAAGCCTGATGATACATGGCAAACTAAAACAAAAGAATTTTATAAAGAGTTCGCAGACATAGATATAGTTGCTAACTCTCCTGCAACAGGTATTAACAGTGGTGGCTTAATGAACTGTTTAACAGATCAGAAACTTATACAAGAGCCATTAAGAGCACAAAAATTCTTAAAACATATAAAGGGTTTATTTAATTCTCACATGCCTACATTAACAGATAGTCAGATAACAGAACTAGTAAACTTATTAAATAGTAGTAACGAAGCACAGTTTAAAAAGATATATGGTGCATATAATATTTTAAATTATATGAATGTTAAAAATGCAAAAGGTGATTTAGACGGTATATTATTTGTTGATAAAACTATTAAACAGATGTGTTATGTAAAAACAATGGATGACTTATTATCACAAAACTTAGCAGTAGGTACAATTTACCCTGTAACTAAAGAAAAAAGTTATCCTTATCCTCAAATAGGACTTACAAAATGAGTAAACCAAAGGAATTAGAAAAGAAACATCTAATGGCTGATGGTGGTGGCGCCGGAGGCGGTGGTGGAGCAGGTGCCGGAGGAGGCGCAGGTTCTGGTGCAGGTGCAGGAACTGGCGGTGGTGCTGGTCCTGGTAATAGTTCAGGCGGTGGTGCTCATGGAAATTCAAGTGGGGGCGGCGGGTCTGCAGGCAGTGGTGACACTGGCTCCGCTGATTCCACTCCTAGTGATGCTCCAGCAAGTAACTTTTTTATAGGGTCTATGGTTCCTGGTAAGAAGAAAAAGAAAAAGAAAAAGAAGAAAAAATTAAAATTTGGTGATGGTATATACGAAGCAATACTAGGACAAAGAGATGTCAGTGATAAACATTATGATAGAAATAAATTACCTCAAATAAAATCCAAACATTTAATTGACTCGCCTTTTGATTACACTTTTAAAGAAATGGATTTAAACGATATAAAACCAGTTCAATCTCAAAGAGTAAAAGGTTTAGTAAAATCCTCTGAAAAAATAATTATTAAAGGTGAGTATAAACCTTTAGTAGTTGATGTAAATAATTATCTTGTTAATGGTCATCATAGATACGATGCGGCTCGTAACTTAGAAATGGATAAAATAAATGTTATTAAGGTAAATGGCACAATAGAAGAATTAATAAAGTATTTTGAAGAGTTTGTAAGCAATAGAAAAGTACAGGAAATGGTAAATCCTTTTAAAGGTAGAACTAAATCACCTGATGACTATACTAATACTCCCTTTACACCTATAGAGCCTAATAAACTTGATGCACCAAATCTAAAATTAAACCAAATAGATGTATTAAAGTATATGATTAAAGATGATGCACATGGATTTATGTTACAAGGATTAGGATTTGATTTGACTGGTAAATTTAATGCATATACCAATCCTCACATAGAAAAATACAGTTCAGGATATAAAGCAATACAAATACAAGGTAAAAAATTAGGTTTTGATAATCATAAAAAAGTAAGTGTTCCTAGCGAAATGAAAAGTTCTGTACCATCTTCATTCGCCTCAGGACAAATGAGTTTAGATTTTGATGAACCTACGCAAGACCAATTTTTAAATTATCCATTTGGATTCACTCACAGCGAATTATCAGGAATTAATAAATTTACTAAATTTTATGATTGGTTAGATACTATTATATTAACAGCACAATCTTTGGAAAAATTAAACAAACAACGTATGAGACTAAAATCAGAAATTAGTCAATATGTAGCAGGAGACCCTGAAGCAGGATTTAACTTAACAGGCGACCCAAAAGTTATAGAATATAATCAAGTCAGAGAAAAGGTAGCAGTTGCTTTGGATGTAATAGGGAATAACTTACCTAAGTTAGCAAAAGAATTATATATGCTCAAAGATGAATTGAAAAGAAGATATAAAGAAGGCACGATGCAAAAATCACAAGAAAACTTTTCAGAAGAATGGTATAAAGACCTATTAGATCACAAAATTTTACAAAAGACTGAAGCCATTAAAGCACAAAACAAGCAATCATAATGTGTAAATATCAGTATGTCTATTACTGATTTATTCTACAAATACAATTATTTTGATAAACTATCTGATTATCAAAAGATTATTTTTGATCATGTATCAAACTCTACAAATACATTAGATTTACATAAAGTTCGTATGACTATGTATCAACAGCATTTTACAGATGTAATATATCCTGAATGGTTAATTGATAACGATAGAACAAACTTTACTACTTGCACTAAAGAACATATCACAGATACTAAACATTCCTTAAAAGAACTTTGTAAAACTTCTTTAAATAGAAAAATTTTAATTCATAATGAATATATAGACGAAGATTTTGATAGTAATGATAATGTGAGATATTATATTAATAGTCATGGATTTAGATGTGAGGAATTTACTGACACAGAATGTATAGCATATATTGGATGTAGTCATACATTTGGAACTGGAGTTACACAGGATGAGATATGGCCTGAACTTGTTAGTAAAGGATTAAATATGAGGTCAGCAAATTTAGGTATCCCAGCAGTAGGACTAGATTATTTCAATTTGTATATGAATTTATTCTTTAAATCTGAAATACAAAATTGTAAAGCGATTGTAGTTATGCTACCGCCTTCTATACGTTCTTCTTTCTTTTATAATTGGCAAGAAGGCAATGGTGCTATATATGGTACAGGGATAGGACAATTAGAATGGATGGACGGACTTCAACATTATTCTACAGAAGATTTAGGTAATGCTACTAGAATGTCTCGACACTTTGAAGATTCGCATAAGGAAGTATTAGAACACAAACTAATGAATATAGAAAATTGCTTTGATAGAGATCTAGTATCTATTAATAATATACAAAAAGTTGCAGACGATTTAAATATTCCATGCTTAATTTATTCAAGTTATAACTTTACAAACGAAAGAATAGAATTAAATACTCCTTTAGATTTTGCAAGAGACTGTACACATGCAGGAAGTAAATCACATGCAAGTATGGCACAAAAAATAATTAAAGATTTAGAAACTATTAGATAAATAGTAATATGAAGATTGCAGAAATAATAATAGAAACAGCATCTGCTGGCTCTACAGGAGCGGGTAGTGTTGCGGCAGTAAATATTCCTTTAGGGTCAATGATTAAAAGACCTAACCCAAGCATCTATGCAACTGCAACTAAGAAAGTCAAGAAGAAAAAAGCAAAGAAGAAAGATGAAAGCAGTTAAAGATAAAAACGATTTCTTAAGTTTAATAAGCAACCCGGAAACTAGAGTATTCAATAAAGTAGACTTACAAGGGTTTACTGGAGTAAATACTTTAGACGAAAGAGAACAATATATTGCAGAAGAACTTTATAAAAAAGACGTTCTGCGAAAAGTTAGAAAAGGTGCAAACATTGGCTACAAAACATACCCACAAAAAAAGAAACTTTAATAAGAAACACGTTGCTAAAAAATTAGACAAATTAGCATCTAACGTGGCTAAAAGAGGCGTATATCTTATTAAGAAAACTGATATAGGCTACGATATCATTAACTATATTAAAAAGGAAGTGGTTGTTCAAGATATTCCTTTCAGGAAAACTGCAAGTAGTTTTTGTGAAACACTTAATAAAGAAAAAGGAATGTGTTCAACTGAAGGCATCAAAAAGCATATAAATATGTATCACAAGCATATGAATGATATTATGTTTTACAAGCATACTATAAGAACCAGTGATGATACTACTAAAGTCTTTACTGCTGGTGTTCGTATGCAAGATAGCATAGGAATGGTTAAAGAAGCCAAGATGCACCTTGCATATTATTAAAAAAATATTAGCAAATAGATAAATAAGAGTATAGCGAACATATACTTAGGAAGAAACAATGTTTATAAGAGATTTTAACCCAAACGGACAAACGAAAATTAATAATATTAATAAGTTGTTAAAAGAGCAATTCAATATGAGTATCAAAACTTCTTTCCCAAAGAAAGAAAAGTTAGAAACTATTAAAGAAATGTCTCAAAATGCAATTATTAAACTAAAGAATACATCAAAGCAATTTCAATTAGAGCCTGAATATGCAAAGTATCTAGGCATTAAAGATGTCATAGACACAATGATAGCAGAAGGTTACTATGCAGAATCACCTGCATACGAAGGTATGAAAAAGGCCTTATATGCTTCAGTACAAGAATTAATGGATAGTGGTTACACTACTGAAGAAGCAAGTGCTGAATGTATGAACAGATATAGACAAGATTCAAGATATGCATATGAAGATGGTGTTGTACTCCCTTTAATTATTAAAGCGGCTAAAGACTACTACGAATCAAATTGTGGTTCACATAGTGAATCTTTAGAAGAACTTGCTGTTGACGGTCCTAATACAGATTTAAGTGATAGTCTTATTAAGGAACTAGCAAGAGAATGCGGAGTTGCATTAGAAGATGTAGCAAGTTTAGATACTATAGAAGAGAAACTTGGATTGTTTGCTGAAGTATCAGGTAAAAGCAGAGACTCAGTTGTTGGCTTCCTCAACGGCTTAGAAGAAGATGCTTTAACAAATGGTATTAAGTTCTTTGGAGCCAAAGTTGCTCAACATAAAACTAACGAAGACAAATATATAATGACAATTGCTCAAGGTGCCGTTGATGGTAAAAAAGAAGTTGAGATAGACGGTGAGATGGAACCTGTTAAAATGTCAAAAGAAAAAGGCGAAGAAATTCTAGGCAAGAAAGCAAAAAACGAAAGCATGTTTGATAGTATTATAGATGAAATGTTAGCAGAAGAAATTGAAGGCACTACTGTTGAAGAAGCAGAAGTTGTTATGGCTGTTAGAGCATTAGCAGATGATATTCAGGACCACGTTGAAAGACTAGGTAGAATGGCAAATGAAGATATTCCAGCAATAGCAGACCAAATGATTCATGAGTTTGGTGCAGATAGAGCCGCACAATTTAAGGACACAGCAGAGCAAGTACTTAACCAAGCATTAGAAAGTTCTAAACAAGCAAAAGAAGGTGTTAATCAATTAGTAGGTGGTATTACAGGACAGGAACCAGATGTAGGTGGTTTAGGTGATACAGGTGGTTTAGGTGATGTTGATACAGATTTAGGTGGAGACACTATAGACGATCTAGCAATGGACGAACCTGAAATGGATATGAACGAACCAGCGGCGGCAGGCCCAGAAGAAGAGCCACTAGGTAGAGCACCTGTAGAGGGGTAAATAATGCTCATTTCTGAGGTAGTAAACGTACAAGAATCTTACGAAAACGAGTTACTATTAGCAGTACAGGACCTCATGTCTATGGCAATGTCTAAAGATATGAAAAAGTTATCTACAGAAAAATTTCAAAGTAAATTAAAAGATCAAGGTTTCGTTGCTTCAGTTGAAGAAATAATACAAGCAATTGACAAATCAGGGTATGCAAATAGTGTTGATAAAGATTCTATAGTACCAAAAGACGAACTAGCATTAAACATGCCTAGTACAGATGCTCCTGATGATGAAGAGGGTGTAGATGTAAGTGGTATGGCAGGCGATCAAGCACTATCAGATATTAAGGCGGAGTTATAATGGCAAATATATTCGTTAATGCCACACAGGCAAGAACAAATTCCAGAAATAATAGTGTTATTCATGGTGAAATCAGATCCATTGAAAACATTGTTCTTGCAAATGTTGACTCTGGCGTACTATATGCAAATGTTTCTTCAGGAACTACAATGACTGACAGTAATGTTTATTATAACGTATATAATTCAATTTCTACAGATCCTACAAAATTAGATCAAATAAATTATGTTAAAGAATATTTCGTAAACTTAGGTTACGGAGTTTCCATTTTAACTAATTCTAGCTCAAATAATACTATTACCTGGAACATATCCTGGTAAGTAATAGTATATAAAATAACTTTTAAAAATAATAAATGTTAAAGCAAAAATACGACTATCCAGCCTTACGAAGAGAAACTCAAAAAAACGGACAAAGACAATATGTTGGTGAATCAGGTAAACCGGTTCCTAGTGTAACTACAGTACTTTCAGATACCGGTGACAAAACTGCCCTTATAGCCTGGCGTAAACGTGTAGGCGATGAAGAAGCAAATAGAGTAAGTAGAGAGTCTGCAGGTTTAGGTACTAAAGTACACAATGCTATAGAAAAATATATTTTACAAGAAGACTACGAAATAAAAGGAAATAACTTTATTAGTATTATGGCAGAATCCATGACTAATGAAATGATAAACAACGGCCTATCCAAAGTAGACGAATTATGGGGTGTTGAAGTAGGATTAATTGCAGAAGGATTATATGCTGGTACATCAGATGCTATAGGTGTATATGAAGGAGAAGATGCTATTATAGACTTTAAAACCTCTAAGAAGATCAAACCTCGTAAATGGATTGAAGATTATTTTATGCAAGGTTGTGCTTATGCATTAGCACATAATGAAATGATGGGCACAGAAATACGCAAAGTAGTTATACTAATGGTAGACAGAGATAGCAATTTTAAAGAATATACTATTAAGGATGAAGAATTTGATTCCTATTGCGATAAATGGTCGGACAGACTAGCAGACTATTATAACAAACAATAGTAAAAGATGATAAATACTAATAAGTTAGGAGACTTAATAGTATGGCAACAGTATCAACAGACAACAATGTAATAATTTCAAGGATTCAGCAACGTAGAGGTCTGAAGCAAGATTTACCTCAACCGTTGAGATCTGGTGAATTTGGATTTGCTACAGATAGCAAACAACTTTATATAGGTGGAGATTTAGATTCTACATCTAATATTAGTGTTGCTGAAACAACTACAAGTGCATTGGCACATTCTATTAGTATATCTAATACAAGAATTATACATTTTACTGTTCCACATAAAAGATTCCCAGTATCAACATACGATGGTGTATCAACATCAAGTTCTTGGGCACTTACATCTGATTCTTTTAGTGGTAGTAATGCACCTATTTTTAATGTAAATATTACAAATACTCCTACAGCAATTCCAACATCTAACGTATCTAATAGTACTAGTGTTACAGTAGATTCAAGTAATGCATATATTAGTGCAGGAGATGTTTTATCAGGCGATGAAGTTACAGGTACTGTTTCAGTAGTTAGTGTAGCAACAAATAGTGGTAATGCAAGTCATTCGGATTTAGTATTAACATCAGCACAAACTTTAACTACTGCCAAAGCAATTACTTTTACACCTAATAATATTAAAAACATTTTAACAAATGAAAACTTTAAATCTACAGATGTAACAGTTTTAAAAAATACAGTAAAATTAACAGGTGATAATACAAGTGCAATACCAACATCTGATACAGATTATAGTTTAAGTACATCAACATTAGGTTCTAATACTCATACATTAACATATAGAGTAGCACCATTATCAACAGATGAGATTTCAGTAACGTATTACGGTAACTCTTCAATACAAAAGGCTTTATCTAATACAACAACAGTTTATGCAGGAACAACTCAAGAAAGTTTTTATACACAAGAAAGCATACCTTCCTATAGGCATCTTACTAATAGTTTAGTAAGAGTAAACGAAACTACAGGCACAGGTTACATTGGATTAGAGTTTAAACATTTAGCAATATATGAAGATGGAACAACTATATCTAATCCTAATAATTTAACACTAGGAAATTTACTAGTAAGTAACAATTCTAATAAAAGTATTGCACCAGTAGGCGCAACATTAAGTGGCTCTACATTAACTATAGCAACAGGTTCTAGTGCAACATATAGTAATACAAGCACCAACGATCATGTTTTTGTAGAAAGAGCATCTGATGATTCAGGTAACGTAGAATATGGTCCTAGTTGGATACACGGAAAATCATTAAAAGTTTCTAACGTTCAAACAAATACGATGGCGGTTACATTACCAACAGGTAATGTTTGGTACACAGCAAGACCAGTTACTTCCTCATCGGCATCAGGTAGTGTTGTTACATTAACAGGTAATGTTGCAGGTCTAACAAATGGAGACCATGTTAAATTTATAGGCGCAAACGTATCACAATTTGGCAATGCCTCATATCAAGTTACATCAGTATCTACAACAGGATTTACAGTTGTAGATGCATCAGTATCAAGTCCTGTATCAGCAGGTTTAGATTATATTAATTATGGTTCAACTAGCAATGGTGCAAATGTACAAATTGTAAGTGATTCTCACGGCTTACCATTAGGTGCAAATGTAGAATTAAAAAGTTCAACGGCCGCATCACAAGTTAGTAATGCAGAAAAAACATCAATACAAGGAGTATCTGATAATACATACTTTATTTCTGCAACAGCACCAGTAACAGCGAACGTCTCTGGTACTGCTGACACAGTTTTAAGTGGTATTACTAAAATACATCATACTCCTGTATTAAGTTTAGATTTATCAGCAAATACTACAATAGCAGGAGCCATTGCCGCAGTACAAGGTTCTGCAGAATTTCCTAATATTTCTTATATACCAGACTTTACAAATAAAATTTATATTAGTACAAAGGCCGCAAATGATTCAGTAGGCTCTGGAACAGGTCCTGGAGTTGAATTTACATTACATGAAGATTCTGTTGGTACATTAGGAGCATTAGGACTAACAAATGGTTCTAAAACAAGAACTAATAATACAGTTAAAGCCAAATTAGAAAGATGGATGAATACAGTATTAAACAGTAAAGATATAAACATATTCAATACTGTAAAAAGTAATGACAAATATAGTACTACTGGTGTAGGTGATTTAGGAACATATAATTTAGCAGTTACAGATACTGATGATAATCAGTTTTTAACATTTGGTACTAGGGAAGAAGCACAAAACTTTAACTATATAGTAAACAATTTATATTTTTCAACAGCAAATCCAGATATAAAAGGACTTCTAAATCTAAATACAAATATACAATTATTAACATCTGAAACAGCAGGTGGTGGTAATAAACTTACAACATTTGATTCATTAAACTCCGCATCTATAAGTAGTGGCGGTGGTAGTCAAGTTGTAGTAACATTAGACTCTGCATCTTACGATAGTTTTATACTTAATTATACAATGAACTATGATGGAACAACAGATGGAAATTACAGACGTGTTGGACAACTTATGTTAAATACATTTGCTAATACACAGTCTAGTCCTACAGCATCAGAAGTATTAATGCAGGACATGGCAACAGACGTTGCACATATATTAAGCGGAGATGTACAATTTACATCTGCACGAAATGGTACTAACATTGAAATATCAGCAGTTAATACTACTGGTAAAACAATAACAATGAAGTACATTACAAGTCGTTGGTCATCTTAATATATAGATGTTTGTAAAAACGCAAACGCCAGAACAACGATTATCCACATGGCGAGATATACGAAACAAAAACCATTCTAGTATAGAAGAAGTATTAGAGGACTTTGCATCTATTAAATTAGTATCTAGATATTTAGATTACTATACTCCTAAAAGTTGGCCTACACCTTTTGAAATTGTAAGTGAGGGTTACTTTTGTTTGAGCGGAGTAACATTAGTATTAGCATCTACATTAGTATATAAAAATTTCTTATTTGAGGATAAAATTATATATCCGGTGATAAGTAATAACATAAATGGAACGTCAGGTTTAGTTATACTACATGACAATCTAGTATATAATTTTACACCAAGCAAAATAGATACATGGGATTACGTTCAAGAGAATTCCACAGTATTTCAGATACATAATTTGCAAAATAATAAAATTTTATCTTGATTTTATATTGTTTTATGTTACAATAGAATTAACATAAATATGAATGTTGGTAGAATAAATTTAGTTTTTAAGGACACAGATACACATGCAGGTAAGAAAGAGAGACGGCACATTAGAAGATCTTAACGTAGAAAAATTACATAAAGTTGTCATGTATGCTTGTGAAGGTATCGCAGGTGTTAGTGCAAGTGAAGTAGAAATACATTCTCAAATACAATTTTTCGATTCAATAGCAACAGAAGATATACAAGAAACACTTATTAAAAGTGCCGCTGATCTTATCTCAGAAGAGTCACCAAACTATCAATATGTAGCAGGTAGATTAATTAATTATCATCTGCGTAAAATGGTGTATGGAGAATTTATACCACCATGCTTATGTGATATTATACAAAAGAACATAGATGCAGGATTTTATGACGCAGAATTTACAAAGGTATATACTAAAGATGAGATTAACGAATTAAACGATCACATCAAACATGAAAGAGATGAAGTATTAACTTATGCGGCTATGGAACAATTCCGAGGCAAGTATCTAGTACAAAATAGAGCAAGTGGTGAAATATTTGAAACACCACAAGTTGCGTACATGATGATCTCGGCTACATTGTTTGCTAAATATCCACCAGAAACTAGAATGAGTTATGTAAAAGCATATTACGATGCTATTAGCACATTTAAAATTTCCTTGCCTACGCCAGTTATGGCAGGCGTAAGAACACCACAAAGACAATTTAGTAGTTGCGTACTAATTGAAACCGGAGATAGTTTAGATAGTATTAATGCAACGAGTAGTAGTATTGTAAAGTATGTAAGTCAGAAAGCAGGTATAGGAATAGGCGGTGGAAGTATTAGAGCAGTAGGTTCTAAAATTAGGAACGGAGATGCAACACATACAGGAGTTATTCCATTCTATAAAATGTTCCAAAGTGCTGTAAAAAGTTGTAGCCAAGGTGGTGTAAGAGGCGGAGCCGCCACACTATACTATCCTATTTGGCATTTAGAAATAGAAGAGTTATTAGTACTAAAAAATAATAAGGGCACAGAGGACAACAGAGTGCGTCATATGGACTATGGTGTACAGTTTAATAAACTTATGTACGAAAGACTTTTAAGTGGTGGAAATATAACATTGTTTAGTCCACACGAAGTCCCAGAACTATATGAAAGTTTCTTCTCTGATCAAGACAAGTTTCAAGAACTTTATGAAGCGGCAGAACGTAAAACAAGTATAACAAAGAAAAGCATACCTGCACAAGAATTATTTACTGCATTTATGACAGAACGAAAAGACACAGGTAGAATATACTTAATGAACGTTGATCATGCTAATACACATGGTGCATTTATTGAGGAAAAAGCACCTATTAGACAAAGCAATTTATGTTGTGAAATTGATTTACCTACAAAGCCTTTAAATGATATAAATGATCCAGACGGAGAAATAAGTTTATGTACATTAAGTGCTATTAATTGGGGTGTACTAAAAGACACAACAGAACTAGAAAAGGTTTGTGACTTGACTGTGAGAGCATTAGATGAACTATTAGACTACCAAGAATATCCTGTTACTGCGGCAGAACTTAGTACAATAAATAGACGTCCTTTAGGTGTTGGAATTATAAATTTTGCATATTGGTTAGCAAAAAATAATAGCACATATCAAGATCCAGATTTAGAATTAGTTGATAAGTGGGCAGAAGCATGGAGTTATAGTTTAATAAAAGCAAGTAATGATCTTGCAATAGAAAAAGGTGCATGTCCTAAGAATATGGAAACCAAATACGGACATGGTATTACACCTAATCAAACATACAAGAAAGATGTTGATGAACTAATTAAACATACAGAAAGAATGGACTGGAAAGGTCTTAGAAAAAGTTTAAAAGATCATGGTATTAGAAACAGTACATTAATGGCACTAATGCCAGCAGAAACATCTGCACAAATTAGTAATAGTACAAATGGAATAGAAGCACCAAGAAGTTATATTAGTATTAAGCAAAGTAAACACGGTGTTTTGAAGCAAGTTGTACCAGGGTTTCCGTACTATAAAAATAAATACGACTTACTATGGGAACAGAAGTCACCACAGGGTTATTTAAAAATAATGGCAGTATTACAGAAGTACATAGATCAAGGGATTTCGGTAAATACGTCATACAATCCAGAACACTTTGAAGATGAAAAAGTTCCTATGTCAGTATTACTTACAGATATTATTACTTTTTATAAATATGGTGGCAAACAGTTATACTACAATAACACATACGATGGACAAGGTGAGATAGATATCAATAAGGAAGATGCGTCTGATCAATTGGCACTATCTGAAATAGATGATGAAGATTGCGAGAGTTGTAAAATATGACAGTATTAGATACAAAAAATAGAACAGATCATACTAAAGTAACAATGTTTCTAGATCCGACTGGCGGTCCAGTCATGCAACGATTTGATACACTTAAATATAAACAGTTTGATAAGTTTACAGATAAACAATTAGGATTCTTTTGGAGACCAGAAGAAGTAGATATTCTTAAAGACGCAACTGACTTTAAAAATTTAACAGATCATGAGCAACATATATTTACATCTAATTTAAAAAGACAAATACTACTTGATAGTGTACAGGGTCGTTCACCTAATATTGCTTTCCTGCCTATAGTAAGTCTTCCTGAATTAGAAACATGGATAGAAACATGGGCATTTAGTGAAACTATACATAGTAGAAGTTATACACATATTATTAGAAATGTATATCCAAATCCAAGTAAAGTATTTGATGAAATGTTAGACATACAAGAAATTGTAGATTGTGCTGATAGTATTACAGCAAATTACGATAAACTAATAGAGCATAATTTACTAAAAGAACAAGGCAGTAAAAAGTATGATGAATATGAACATAAGAAAGCAATATGGATGTGTTTAATGAGTGTAAACATATTAGAAGGTGTACGTTTTTATGTTTCGTTTGCATGTAGTTGGGCATTTGCTGAACTTAAAAGAATGGAAGGCAATGCAAAAATTATAAAGTTTATTGCAAGA
>Ga0209503_10000895_pt1 | contig 16365 bp, 14 predicted proteins | sample SouAtlMetagenome_2_FD_187448 | JGI IMG/M metagenome (GOLD analysis project Ga0209503, IMG submission 187448) | Marine eukaryotic phytoplankton communities from Atlantic Ocean - South Atlantic ANT15 Metagenome (SPAdes) (version 2) | ecosystem: Environmental > Aquatic > Marine > Oceanic | place... | reverse complement strand
CTTCTCCAGTTGGAAAACAACATTGTTCCTTGCTACAAATTTCTAGAAAAGCATCTTATCTACCATGGCCCCCAAAAATTCACTTCTAAACGCTAGTGTCTACCTTCGATCCCACGCTAGTATCGCGGAAAGACATGTAAATGTTGGTATGATGACTTCCGGCGGTCTCGCCCCATGCCTATCATCGTCGGTCGCGCAACTTGCCAAATTTTGGATCGAAGCGTTGAAAGAGAAGAAAATAGCTGGCCTAACCCTTCGCATGTACGTGGATGGCTACGCAGGAATCTTGACCGGTCATTCGTTTGTTGTTCCGGAATCGGAGTGGAAGGACATGGAAAAATTGAATTTTCTTGGTGGATCGCCCATCGGAAATTCAAGAGTCAAAGTAAGTGACCATCAAGAATTATTGCTGTATACAACGATGAATATTAAATTTTATCGACATTGCATTTTCTGGTGAACTCACTAACATGTACATTGATATTTCCTCTTCTTCACTATCACTTCAACCGTAGTTGACCAATCTTGCGGATTGCGAAAAACGAGGGTTCATTCAGCCTGGAGAAAAACCCCGTGAGTATGGCCTCGCATAGTTTGTTATGTCGTTGGACGATCCTTTTGCTTTGAAGATACTTTCTCGGGCAAAATTTGTCGAATCAAGCTCTGACGATGCTCTCTCTATTCTTAAATACTTCTCCTATATAGTTGAGATTGCATCACAGCAATTGATTCTAGACAATATTAACGTTTTGCACACCATTGGTGGGGATGATACGAATACGCAGGCCGCCGTTCTTTCGAAGTACCTCATGGACGAACACAATGGAAGCGTCATTGTTATTGGTATGCCGAAGACCATCGACAATGATGTCATTCCTATCGCCCAGACATTTGGTGCGGATACAGCTGCACGCCAAGGGTAAGTGCTAACTATTGAGGTGTTTGAATATCTTATTGTGTCCGCAAGTATACTAAAAATTTATATATTTTGAATCGATTTTACTACAAAACAATTTTCCTCGGTATCATTTCCAACAGAGCCATTTACTTCGAGAATATCGTAAATGAATCGACAGCAAATCCACGCATGCTTATTTTGCACGAAGTGATGGGCCGTGATTGCGGATTTTTGACGGCCAAAACCGCACAATACTATCGAGAAATATTGGCCAAACAAGATCTCGCTAGCCCTATCTTTCCCAGTAACCAAACATCTCGCGATATTCATGCCATTTGGATCCCAGAGCTCAAATTAGACTTGGTTGCTGAAGGTGATCGTCTCAAAAAGGTTATGGATGAAAATGGTTGCGTCAATGTCTTCTTCGGAGAAGGAACAGGTGTTGAAGAAATCGTTCGAGACATGGAATCACACGGTGAGACTGTTCCACGCGATGCGTTTGGTCATGTTACACTAAATAAGATTAATCCTGGACAATACTTCTCGAAGCGTCTCGCAAAGTATGTCGGAGCAGAAAAAACAATTGTGCAGAAATCAGGATACTTTGCTCGTTCGGCAGCAGCGAATGAATTTGACCGTGACCTGATTGGTGAATGTGCTAAGATTGGTGTTGCTTCTGCTATTGCGGGTGTCTCTGGATGCATGGGTCAAGATGAGGACAGAGAGGGGACGCCTATCCGTCCTATCGAATTCGAACGTATCAAGGGAGGCAAAGCCTTCGATTTGAGCCAGGAATGGTTTCAAACCATGCTAAAAGAAATCGGGCAAATCTAATTATACTAAACGGTGGTTCCTAGTTCAAGACTTGGTTCAAGTTTTACATGCATGTTTAAGAACTATTTAATTGAAAGTGATGATGAGAAACTTCTTGCATTCAGAGATACTGAAGCTTCAAACTTCGAGTTTGACCAATGGTATCTACAAAGATCTGAGTGACTTCAGAATATTCCCAATTGTTTAATGAAAACTACTGCTAATCGAATTCATATTAATATTTTAGTGACTTCCTTAGCTCTTGCGCGAGCCAATTTAGCAGCCAGTGCTAGATCACTCGCTGTCAGCGGAACCTTGCCAGTGTAATCAATTTGAATTTTTTCAGTCTTTACACCAACGACGACTGTAATCGTACCCTCTAAAAATGGCTCCTCGGAACCACTTGGATCTACCAAAAGATGTGTCGTCCGATCCGTTGAATGAGTCCAAATTCCAAATGTTAGAGATATACGATAATCACGTTGGGCACAGGCTTCGGTGTTTCCGTCATTTGTGGAACGAGATCCTTCCTTCAGCGACGTGATCGATCCCTTTGCCTTCTTTAACCATAATTTTCCTTGGTTTTCCACCAAATCTACACCAACTTGAGGCAGCTGCGTATCTTTCCAAGCTGCCATACATGCTAATAGAGCCCCGTCCTTCACATTTCCGTTGTCTTCCAATACCAATACAGTAATAACTAGTCGAAGGCAGGACTTCCCGGTCAGTAGGGCTAATGATTGTGCCATATTTTCGTCTTGTTCAAGAGTCCTCTGCAACCATGATTGCAAAATATCCCAAAAGTGTTGCTGTTGTTGTGATTTAGAATCTGCTCCTACGTTTCTACCCCCTGTTCCACTGACTTGTACAATAATTTCTCCCTCATCTGGTTGCTCTGGAGATGGTTGGCCTATGTTGAATGTAGTGGCCGCCAAAATTTTGGTACCATTGCTTCTTCCGTCTGTGTCTTTCTGTGACACCAAGGCTGATCCCGCTGAGTGCTTCAACATACCAAAAACAACCTGTGTAGCTCGGCCCTGAGTGAATAGCCGCCCATCGGGGCGTGTCTTTTTCTCCCAAAATTCATTCACGTGTTTTTGCGGAGCAAGGCTTTGAACCAATGAGATATCCGACGAGTCAATCGACGGAATACTCATCCACTCTTGAAACGGGTGGTGTGAAGATGGGGACAATGATTCCATTCTCCTGATGAACTAGAGATGCCTCTTGATTCTCCTTAAATTATTCAGAGAGTCTCACGAAAAGAACTGATCAGAGAGCTGTGATGATGGATGTGAGAGTTTTTTTGTTGGTTTGGTCTAATTGGCTGCAGATCAGTCACGAGTCCTTCTGGAGCTGATATAGCTCCTTTAAAATTGAATTCGTTTTAAGAAGAGATGCAGAAGATCATCTGTTCCGTAGAACGCCCGTTCGCCATATATGTTGTAATCTTCTTATCAACAACTTGATGCAGCATTTGCTACGTGATTTCAGTTCGCACACCGAAAGAAAGAGTTCTCTTTTCACCATTCAAAAGACTTGCCTGACTGTAACATTCATACCGAACCAAACAATATATTTTGCTATCTGCAAAATACCTCAACGAAAATTTGATTGATTCATTCTACCATTTCTTTCGCCGAGCTCGCGTACTTTTGTTATCCAAAGCGCTCATTTTATTTCTTCTCTTGACAATGCCCGCCGATACCGATCACGTCTCAAACGCAGCAGTTGTTCCTCCGACTGATACTTCTGTGTCGAAGGCAACTACGGCAACAATAGGCACCACCAGTACGTTGTCCAGAAAATCTTCCGAAGACAAATTAAACAATCCCAACGAAGAAGTCTCGTCGATTGATGCCGTACATGAAGTCAATATTGATCCACTCAGCCCCACTCGGCCTCTTCGCATTGCAACTACACAAATGATGTTTGAGTCCCGATTGACGGGATCATGCCCCAACTTGTTAACTCGCGAAAACATGTTGTTGCGACGAAAAGATCCTTTGTCGTCACGATCTGGGAGTGAATCTCCTCTTTTTCGAGGAAGCAGTAGCATGACTTTTGATGGTAACTCGTCTATTTCTAGTCTAGACGCCCAAGGAATTGATACCGATATCTTAACTGATAAAATGGGTGTTTTGGAACTGGACCTTAAGGCGCAACAAGAAATCTCTCAAAGCTTGCATAAATCACTGTCTAACTTGCCTGCCGTAAATGAACGTTTAAGGGATGAAACACTTGAAGATTGCCATGCATTCACGGATTTGAAACGAGAAGGAACACTCTCGAGAGGAGGATCGATTGCTACCGGAGGTGAGATCACCCTTGAGCCTTTAGAAGAAATTGCGGACGAAGGCGACCCCGCATCGAAAATCAAGATCACTAACTTGGCTGAGATCTTAGAAGCACCAGACGAAGAGGAAATAGGAGATACAGCCACAAATAATGCGTCTCCTCAGAATCCATAGACTTAGGAATTTTATAAACATCTGAAATGAACACTAGAAAATTGGCTTGAAACGTATGTCATCGGTAAAACTCAAAAAATTAGAATGAAGAAGCTATTTGTGGAAAAAATCTGTTTCATTCTAAAATATATACTACTAAATTCGGAGATGAACAATTTCTCTTCGATAAAATTATAATGGTAAATTTGAATTTGCAATATGATATTAGTTCATGGAAAAGTTTCTCAGTCGACACTAATTGTTGACTTCGACATAGCAGTCGTTACTGATTCTAGACCATCGTTGGTTTCGGCTTCGTCACTTTCCACGGTACTTTTCTGATCAGGTTCGTGCTCTTGACTGGTGCCGTTGGATGGAGAGGTTACAGTGATCGTGTTTCCATCTCGAAGTTGCTTTATATCTTGTTCCTGTGACTTTAACTTCCTCTCAAGATCGGCCTGTACTTTCATAGCTTGCTCAAAATTAAAATTATCACATTCTTCTTGAATGTGCTTCACGCCATCAGGCGTTGTCCACAAAGAAGACCCAGCACATTGTACTCTGTGCAAATTTGCAAAATCTCTACGAATATCAATTTTCGTGCATATTGAATTGATTGCTGAAAGGTTATCACCCAAACTTTTGCGACTCTTGGAGGAATTTGATCCACACACTGTTCGGTGCAATAGCAAGATTTCATTTTTAATCAAGTCTTCGTCAAGTGAGTGAACTAAACCAGAACCAGCTTCGCTCCATGATGGTGGGACATGCGGCTAAATGGAAGAAAGGATTTATGAGTACGACTTGCAGTATCAAATGCTCGACGAATATCGAATCAAGAAGAAATACTTACATATGCTGCCTCAAAAATAAGACGGACAATTCCAGAAATACCACCGGATGTACCTCTCACAACCATGGAACAGGAATGCATGAAAGGAAGTATATTTTTTAAGTTATCTTGCATGTTTGATTCGGGAAGTTCGATTGGGTATGGAGCATATGCCTGACCAACAAGTGGCACTCCCATGTGCTCGTCGACAAGATAGATAAATGATTTCCTTGCCTCCTTAAAAATTGCAACGATATCGTTATATCGTCGTTCAATTAACTTCGTTACCGCACTACGCGGGTCCATACGGAAAGCTTCAATGGAGTCGGCCGCAATTTCGTAAAACTCTTCGGTCAAGTCCCCAAAGCTATTAGAAGGAAAAGTCACTGACTCAATCAATGATCGTGCATCCCACTTACGGTTTGAACGACTTTTCTTGATCACCTTTTCCACGCAAGAGCCGAATGAGAGACTTTTCGCCAGAGATAAAAGTAAGACGCCCATCCGCTCAGCTCGCTCGACATCTGCCTTCGTCGTCGGAGCTAATTTTCCTTTTTTATTTTTGGAGGAGAGCTTGTAGGGTAACAAAATAAAGCTTGAAGGTGTTTTGTTGCTTTGCCCAATGATTTTTCGAATAATCTCCGATGACGAGAAATAAATAGTTTTAAGCATATCAAAATTCCAGCAATTGACATTTACGGTGCGAGACGTAATCCAGTCGTCTTCATACTTTTCTGTGAGCATTTTAGTACGATTGCGTAGATATGTAGCGCATTCGGCTGTGCGATGGTTCATGATTTTGTCCCGTAGTGGAGATTTGATTGTTGGAGAAAAGAATGGATGAGAAACAATGGTATCCATTGTCATGGAATTCCGTTCTTCAAATGGAGACAGGAGTTTCAGGAGAAGGTCCTGTGCCAGGGGATCTTCAACATTCTCGTAAATCTTATCTCTAGAGGAATCGATGTTCCAATTCACCACGTCACGATAATCAAGTAGATGGCCGGAATTTAAATTTGTTGGGAATAGTTGGCGGCCTCCACTACACAAAGTGTACAGCAAGTTTCCAAGACACCAAAAATCGACACTTTCTCTTGCCTGGACAAGCTTGTATGGAAGTTTAGGGAACTCAATAGACTTGGATTTTTCTTTGTCGTCCACTTCGTAGTGACACCGCACTACGTACGAGCATCCAGTCGTTTCATCAATATACGGTTCTTTTACTGTGCGATCGATTTGTACATCAAAAATCTTTTCGATATTTTCCCAGTACGCTCTGTAAGCCTCCTGTTCAATGTTTGAGATTTTTGTGAACATTTCAGGAGGCAAAAGGCCTGTCTGAAATTGAGTAGAACCGTCGGAAGATATGGAACCCATGAATTCTGCTTCTGTATTACATGACGCTCCCTCGAAATTAGTTATGGCCCAATTACGCTGTGGATTTTGTACTTCGCTATTACAAGGAAGCATGCTCACACTCCGCATTGAGAGGTTGCGATGAATAACTCCTTTTTCATGAATCGCCTTCAAGGCTTTTGCTATCTGTAGACCAATACCAGCAACCTCATTTTCCTGGTGGAATCCATGGTGAAAGGAATAGTCGTGCAGGTCTCCTTCATCAGAATGAGGATAAACTAGAGCATATGGATAATCAGAAAGGCATATTGATTCACCACCAAAAAGGCGTAAAACCCTGAATCGTTCATCACGAATATCCAATCTGTAACGTCCGTGGATTGATGCATTGAAATGGCAATAGAGCGGGAGAACATGATTGGGTAGTACATCTCCGTCTTTCAAGCCAAACTTCGAACGCGATATAACTTCATTGTTGTATATATTTTCATTCCGAGTAAATTTAAAACAAACTTGTCGCTTGTTATCTTTGAATTCAGAAGCTAGATAGCCGTCTTCGTCATGAACCATTTCACCCGTATTCCATATTGATTCCTCTGCCATTCCAGGATCATATTTCTTTGGAGGTTGGTACTCTGTTGTTTTCAATACGTGTTCTGAAGCACGGATGTAAACCGTGTCGTTATCGCTGCTGCGATGAAGCAAAACACCATCGATTTCCGAAGAAAACTCGAAACGGCCGAGGAAATAATAGTAGCTTTCGAACAGAGCTTTCACTTTTGGACTCGCAATATCACGCATAGTCAACCCCACAGGTAAGACCCCGGGTTTCATGTATTGAACGGCATAATCTGGAACTGCGAGGTCGATGAGCTTCCCCACAATATCGAACTCCAAATTTTCGAAAATGTTTTGTACTTGTTGCAAATAATTATCTGCAGGATCTTTGTGATTATTGTATGCAACAAAAAAGCACCACAACCTTTTTCCAACGGGGCTGAGCTCAAAGACTCGATTACAATCCTGCGCTTGTTCAGATTCATCTTCTTTCTTCTCTTCGTGACTATCAGATTCTTCAACTACTTTGTCTCCGATAGCTTTTCGGAGCAATGACTTTTCACTCACAAAACTACCTGATTGTACGTAATTCAATGTCTGAGTCAAGGTTTGACTAACAGCATCACTACCCAAGGTGTCTGAAAACATATCTCCGTCATCAGACAAAGAATCGTCTTCCGAGGATATATCACCTTCATTTGAACCATTGAGGTTATCAAAGGAGTGGTCATCAAGTTCGTCATCACTTTGCTGAGGACTCACGACATAGTGCCCTTCTAGATCAGCGTCATATATTGATTTCTTGGCATCTTGATCTTTACTCCCACTGAGTTTGCTGACGATCATTGAAGCGAAGGACGTTGATGCATTAATAGGAATTTCCTTCGTTGCTTCTTCGTTTTGTCGTGCATTCTGTTTCTCGGCCTTTGTTCTCCTTACCCCTCTCATACGACTAGAGCTTTTGGCAGTAGGGGCATTGATCTCTGAAAGGGTCTTGCTTAGGTCAATAATTTCAGGGGCCTTCAAATTAAACTCTTTCATCTTTGAAAGATGAAAGCTATGATTACCCAATATCTCATTACGAATCAATCGGACGCAAGCATCCAACAATTCCTCGTCCCTTCTATGACTGTCAACAACCGGATCAAATGAATAGAGCAGCTCTCTTATCGCTTGCCATTGGTCGAGGTCTTCTGTTTCGTCACGAAGCAAATCATGAAGTTGCAGGCACGAGTATTCGTGACCTTCTTCTGTGGTTTTCAGACAATTTGCTTCAGGGTAAACATCCAGCATACGAAAGACTCGTTCATAGGGGAAAATAGAAAACGCAATGGATACATGAAGAGGAGTCATTCCATGACAAAGACTTGCAATTTTGAGATGTTCAGGTGCTTTGAGTGGTTCAAGCAGAATCTTCATTTTTAGCAATTCTACTTGTTTCGCTTCTTTCTGCCATTCTTCCTCTTTCTCGGTCAATAATCCAAGAGATTTAGCAAGCGATGCGCCTCTTATACTCCCACTTTGAGGTGCTGAGAATAAATTCTCTCTTGAAAGCATGGAATGGATTGGTAACTCGTTATAACAGTTCTGATAAGTTGCACAACGATTGAAAGTTTCGACAAAGAGTTTTATATTTTCGAATGATGCTTGGTTTTGGCAGGCATAATGAATCGGGTGCATTCCAAGAGTATCTTCCATTTTAATTGCAAGTCGCCCGTCCATAAAAGTTCCGTGACGAGATGTGGGATACGCGTCTAAAAGTAATTTGAGGGTCGACACAGGCTGCAAAGGGGCTGAAAATTCAGAAGAAAATGCTTGAATCAGTGGCGTCTGCATTTGTTCCTCGCTTGCATGCACTAATCCCGTTGGGTGGGATCGTATCAGTTGTTCAATGCAATCGCTCGAAGCTGCCACGCACAGAGCCGTGTGAAGAGGTAAAAGACCCTTTTTATTTTCCAACGAAGCAGCAGAATCCAAAGGATGTCCTTGCTCGTTGTAATCATAACCAATATCTTGGCCATCAGTATCTGGGCTCTTCAGCAAAAGCGCGACAAGCTGTTTAGGTGGATTGAAAGCTGTCGGCCCTCCAATTGTGAGATCTGGTTCCATTGCTCTGTCATTGCCGTTTGCTGCAAAGCGTTGCTGCTCAAGATTTTGAATTTCAGCAACCACTGAAAACATAACGTGAAGTGGAGTTTCTCCATTTGTATCTTGGAAAGTCAATGCCCCAATATTGTGATCCACTATGGTTTGAAAGATTTTGTTCGAAATACTAGGGCCAACTTCAGCGTTGTTGTGATAGTTGGAACCACCAGTGCTCGAGCGTGCAAAGAAATGACAAGCCCAATGCAATGGCGTGCGTTTCATGTCCCTATCAATCATTCGCGCAGACTTACTTGACACCAAGAGCTGAATAAGCTGTACAGAGAGTCTAGTATGCCACCAAGGAACTATGTTTGGGTCGTTGGCCTCGCCAGAAACGTCAGTCTTGTAGCTTTCTGTCAAACTACCAGCACCCAAATACCAAGCCAGCGGCGATCGACCCCTGCGGTCTCCTACTGCAACTGACCCAGGATAGTCATTGATTAGCGTTCGAATCACTTCCTTTGTTGCGCCTTGCATGACGGCGTAGTGCAATGGCAAGGCTCCATGGCAAGAATCGTGGACAATGGTTGCGCTTTGTGGTATTTCCATTTTTTGGCTCGGGCGATGAATTTCTGGAAGCGGGTACTTCTCATTTCCTGTTGCCTGGGGTTGCCGGACATCCAAAAATAGATCATAAGGCATTTCTTGGCAAAAAAATCGGACTATCTCACGCGATCGACTCTTCGCGTGAAACCAAACAAGCCAATGCAATGGCGTTCTACCACAGTCGTCGCGATGTAGCATGCTTTCCGGATTGCATCTGCCCAGGATGGTGAGAACCTGCTCTGTCTCTGGGTCCTCTGAACTTCGTCTGCATGCCACATGGATTGGATGTCGTTCTCTGCTGTCTACCATCCCGCATGCTTCTGGTCCTAGATGGCATAAAGCGGCGATAACAATGGCAGGGGCCGACTTTACGGCAATTTTCAATGGAGTATCTTCTTTTTTGGTCCCCTGCTGATCGAACAATTCGCGTTCTAATTCTGCGCTTGGCACCATACTCGGTGCCAATGGTGATTTAAAAGCAGGTTCTTTCGCTGCTTCGGCATTACTGACACAATGACCTTCCAGATAGAAGATAACTTGATCCCATTTCTTCTTGCTATTCGAATTGCAAGCACTTTCGATTAGTTTGTGTAGAGTTCCGCTGTACTTTCCCATCTTATTTTTTAATTTCGACCATCCACTGCAGGCGATACTATTGAAGCAATGTGACGACTACGGTCCGTTCGAAGCACTCTCGCTCTTTCGACTAGATACGGAGAGATGATTCTGTAGATTTCAGGAATTTATAAAAAGTGAAGTCAACTGCACCTCTGCTCCGCGGGGAATGACAATTAGTAACGACTCATAACGCGTCATGCCTTCACATACCGAAAAATTTTAAAAAATGCTTGAAATCTGGCCGATACAAGTATGCCCGCGTTCAATCATCCGCGCAAGCAGCACTATGAGAAAATAACATCTCCTCGAGTAGAATGCTTTTGCCGTGTGGCTTCGAATTCGAGGTCGAAAACAGAACAACTTTCAGCTGTTTCTTCTCAAAAGACCGGTTTTGAAATTTCATTTTGACATCCCAAAGACAATTCATTCGTGTCGAGCTTCATACCATACAAAGATGATGTCGATCCCCATTGCATGACTGCATGAAGGACAATAACTTGTTTCAGAATTTACGGCGTTTCTTTACGTTCTGCCGAGGTATTACCAAAACTTTTCGATTGATAACTTCTTGATGTCTGCTGCAATTGATGGCATGTGCACTTTGCCGAAGTCCAGCTCGCCAGGGAAAAGCTCGCCAGGTAAAACCCCCATTGATATTATCGTTAACATCGAATGCGACCAAGAACTTTTAGACCAGCCGCACCAAGATGAAGCCAGCCAAGAACAAAAAACTGATTCCGATGGTTCTACCGGTTCGGAATCTAGAGTGCTGCAGACAGTTGCACCACCGGCAGATTCGTGCGACCCGTTGCCTGGTATACCATTTTCCAAAACATTTAGAAAATCAGAAAAACTGAAAAAGAAAGAATCTGATTCACCACGAAAATCGTTAAACAGTGAAATGCAAACACCGTTAAGAAGACACAATTCAGGAGGCGAACAATATTTACGACGGCGGGCTAGATCCAGTGAAGGATACTTGCTGAGAAAGAATAGGAACGGATACTTTAATCAAGATTCCAACTTTGATAGTGAAAATAATGGCGGCAATATCATTTCGATTCCATCACTATCGACTGAGAGTGAAATGGACGAAATTAGAAGGCGGATAACATTCAAGGGTCCATCGCCTAGACATGGGAACGACAGCAACGAATGTTCGAACGATGACCGGAACAAAAATCGCCGGCGCTTGATCATCCCATTAGAGCACCCCTTCAAGATAGCTTGGGATGTATCCACGGTCATTCTCTCGATTGCACATAGTTATTTGACACACATGGCGATTAGGGACCGACGGTTCGAAGCTTCTCCATTCATTTTCTTTTGCCAAGCATGGTTTTTGATAGATATTTTGCTCAACTTTTTTACTGAACGGAAGACCAGCACTGGAGAAATTATTTACGATCACCGCAGAATCGTTGCTCGATATTTGACAACTTGGTTTGCCGTGGACATCTTGTCTCTTCTTCCATGGGAGGTGCTCTATGTCCAGCCTCTGATCGATGTACAAAATAGACGGGGATTTTTCAAGAAATCTTTCTTCAGAAGTAAAGCTGTTGTCAGAGTCACTAGGCATCTCAGAGGCAGACACTTTCGTTGGTTCGGCACCGTTGCTAAACACACAAAGCACCATGGGATTGGTGCCCAACGACTGCTCCGACTCATAATCAAATACGTTCCAAAGTATATTATGTTTTTGAGAAATATGAAGGGCGTTGTAGCAATGAGAATTTTGAGATTTGTACACTGGTCTCGTCGATCAATTTCAAACATAGAAAGTAAAGTTTCTGATGTCTCAGCCAACAATACAAGTGGCTTACGTCGAGTTGACCATAATTTCAATTCTGAATATGACGATGGTCCAGGTATTTGGCAAGCGCCGTCGTTTGATACTACTTATGAATGGGAAAAGATTGATGATGATGGAGTTCCTCTATAAGAGGTTGAATCCAACTCCATTATTACTTCCGATTGCAATTCGGATCTATTTTGTATACTACGTAAAATAAAATGTTTCATTAGCCAAGAAATAATAGTGAGTAGTTCGCTCAACGGACCAAAATAACTTAAAAAAGATTGCCATATATTTGTTTGAAATCTCGTCCTGAGACCACAGAGGCGTGGTCATTGGCGCACGGTTGGTGTCGTTTCGGGCACACATTATATGCTCCTATGCCCAGAGACTACTAGAAGAATCTTGGTAGCATCTAATTCGACCATTTGTGACGCCCTGGTGACGAGGATAATGCTATTGCATTTCTTTTACATTAATTCGACCTTCACATCGTCTTCGGGGAGTTTGCCATCAATAATCTCTGGAGTTTTTTGTGGAGGCGTAACTCTGAGAACTCTATAACTATTCTCTGGAACAAAATATAATGATCCATCAATACCCTTGGCAGCACCCTGCCACTTGTCTTGGTGCGTCGGTAGGTTTCCTATTAGTTGAACTGGATTTTTTCCATCCTCAATGCTACTATCTGTAGCAATCCGACACACATGAACACCGTTTGCAGGAATGGTATAAATACAATTGTCGCGACCCAACACAGCACCTTGATATTTATTTTTTCCTCCTCCTATGAATCCTAGCGTCTCACAATGATCTGTTTCGACATTGATTTTCAATATAGCTGAAGTGTCACAAGCTGGACAGTAGATATGGCCATCCGCCCCAACGCATCCCCCAAGCCACTTAAAATTCGCGCGATCATCCGTGTCATACGCCGCTCGGTGAATCGTTAATTCAGATATCATGGTTGGATCATCGCTATCTTTCCTTGTATCAATAACTAGTACTGTATCTGCATGGCTTGGATGGGCTGGGATATGATTAACATAAGAGGAAAGGCATGAGCATGTGCAAAGAAATCAACGAGATGAAAGTATGTGTTTGAAGAGGGTAAACATACCATAAATTTTTCCATTTACTTTGATGCCTACAAAATATTCAACATAATATGAATAAATGGTTCGTCGATAGAAAAGCATAAATTGAGATAAAATGAAAATAAGCAGAAAAGGATATTCTCCCAAGCATTCGCCTCCAACAACAGCATATTCTAAAGTTGTATCTGTATCGTCGACAATGAATCGTGTTCCTGTCGCGTGATGCAATTTCAATCCTTCTTTTGTTCTAACTTTTGCAATTGACAAGTGTTTCAATTTAAATCGACATGATTCAATATTGATCTTGCTTGCATCTTTGTCGCAATGACTTGACTATTTCAACTCACCTCCGTGCCAAAAGAACTTTCCGATACCATAATTTGGACCGATTATCTTAGCAGAATCTGTGTTTGCATCAATTCGTAGAACCCCACAAGCGCGATAAGGAATTCCATAAATTGCATTATCGTCTCCGACAATGCCTCCATACCACTTATTTGTGGTTGATTCTAGTGTGAAATCTGGGTACTTCGTTTCGTCATATTCAATGTCAATGAACGAGGTCGTTTTCGTCGCTATATCAACCTTTAGGACCTTTTTCGCATTTGATGGGATACAGTAAATCGCAGTCTTTTCTTTGTTGATGCCTGCTCCATGCCACTGCCATCGCATCTGCTTTGGATGGTCATCTGGCAAGGGAATCAATTGAACTACATCGGACTGCCCTTCCGCCAGCGCACGCCTGCCCCAAAAAGCATCAAGATCAACACAAAGAACCGAGTCTGCCCATGCAGGTATTGCCCAGAGATATCCATGTGCAACTATTCCACGTAGCCATTTCATTTCGCGATCGACGATACGTTCAGGCAATGGAATAGTTTTCAATTGGTATCCTGGGCTGATGCTATCCTCTTTTTCTTCCTCCTTTTCTTGTTGGCATGGATACATCACTAATATACATTTTGAATTTGCTGGTACTCCATAGATACATCCATCGGTTTCGTCGTATGCTCCCCCAAGATGTTTGTGGGATCCCGGCATAAGACCCGGCTGATCTGGAAAAGAACTAGGATATAAATCGGCTCTGTTCAAGCTAGTGCCTCTAACGGGGACGGGTAGAAATGAGTCATCCAACACGGTTTCTTTAAATCGATCAACGGCTATCTTCCAGTCACTTTTTTTCGGAGATTTTTTAGAAGATTTGTTTTCATTTACGACAATTTCTACCCCTTCGTCACCAGCGTCCGTGGAGGCCTGCATCGTGATGACGTTGTCGCCTGAGAACGGCTTTTCTGTTTTGTCATTCGACATTATTTTGGCTATGCCTCTCACTTTGCTAGGATGCTTTATGTGCTGTTGGTGGAATGCTATGGATGGTACAAGAGCAACTGCAAAAAGAATGATAAAGGTATTCATGAAAAGGAATTTTGAATGTCATGAAATGGGTTGGATCTTCGATCTGAAATGGTTGACGTTTTGATTGATTCGAAACTAACTTGTGGGATCGAAAGGCTTGGCAACCAATGAAAAACGATCGCCTGGCCTCCGCACTGTTTTTCCCTACACACGGAGGTTGCAACCCTCCCATCCCATAGTGCACATCATAGGATGCAAAAGATTGCCCAGCATTTGGCAATCAGGATGATCCCATTGGGAATAGTGCCAATGCTGTCTCATCCCCAACTCCAAACTTTCTGTGTGCTGCTGGGGCCTGCTGCGAACAGCGGCACGCGAGGTTTGGGGGGGCAGCATGTTGTGTGGGGGCCACAGTCTGCGATGCTCTGTGGGCATCACACCTCGGCATGGCACACGCCCTTCTTTTGCCCCTCCCCTCCCCAGAGGGAGAAGAGCAATGTTGATTCGTTGGGGGGTCTCGACATTACAACCGAGTAACCCATGTGTGGTGACCCCTAAAGAATCAACTGCTGCACTGGATTTGCTTCATGCTCATTCCACCAACACACAATCCCCACTTTACGGCTGAGACAAAAGAAAATCCAAATTCAAAAATTATATTTAACGACAATGATTACACTAATTGAGTTGGTTCCTCCACATAGCTGTGAACAACAATGATGTTGCGTCCATGGAAGAACCAACAATCTCATTCTGACTGATTAATTATCTCCGAAGAAATGGTTCTTCCCGCTATCATTGTCCACAAGATTATCTAAATGCTCCCGGCTTTGTTCCAAACCCTCGCGTTGTTTGGCAACATAAGATTCCATTTCGGCCCTGTACCGAACCATGTCAGCATCGGCAAGCTTCTTATATTTTGCAAGTTCATCAGGTTTGAGTTCCTTCCAACGCTGCCCAACAATTTTGGCAAGACTCTCAAATCCGATCTTTCCATGAGGCGGACGTTTTCTTTTCTTGCCAGAGGACTTCTTCTTAGCACCATCCGCTCCTTCCTCATTTTCTTCTTCGTCGACTTCTTCTTCATCTTCGTCCTTATCAGGAATACCAGCAAGAATGTTTGCACGTTCGTCTCTGAAAAATATGTTGTACGCAGATAAAGGACGTTTGGGTTTGTTCTTGGGCTTTTTTGGTCTCGCCTTTTTTCCAGATTTTGCAAATTCGGGTAATGAACCTGCCTGGAAGACTCCTGATTCCCCTGGTTCGCGTTGAGATGTAGGAGCTGGGGGCGCAATAACATTGTTACCGCCTCCTTGACCGAGCATGTTGAGGTTACCGCCGGCAGCACTCAGCAAACCCTCAGCGCCTGGTATATTACCGTCTGCGATATCGTAGAATTTAAAAGATTGTTTTGATTCGGACATACAAATAAAAGATGAGAGACAGGCTTTCCCAAATCATATCGTCACATGGCACAAATTAAAAATATAGCACAAGAGAAATGATAGAATCGATATACATACACTGTTGCCAAAGTGACCCAGTCAAACCTCCTCCAAGAGTTGCTTGCTGTTGTGCCAATAATTGTTGCATTAACAAGTTTTGCTGAAGCATCGGATTGGCCGCACCACTTGTTGCAGCATCAGCGGTGATGCCACCAGCGGCATTGCCGTCGCCATCTTTGTCGTTAAGATTGCCTCCTAATCCACCAGCGAGTCCAGGCATGCCTCCTAATGCAGAGCCCATGAGTCCAACACCCCCTAAGCCTGCCATACCAGCCATACCTGGCATTCCAGCCATGCCGGGCATACCTGCCATACCTGGCATCCCGATCCCTGCTATATTGATAGGTGTTTAATACGGAAGTATTAAATAGCAATACGGTAAATGAATACAAGTTT
>Ga0209503_10000892_pt1 | contig 16427 bp, 15 predicted proteins | sample SouAtlMetagenome_2_FD_187448 | JGI IMG/M metagenome (GOLD analysis project Ga0209503, IMG submission 187448) | Marine eukaryotic phytoplankton communities from Atlantic Ocean - South Atlantic ANT15 Metagenome (SPAdes) (version 2) | ecosystem: Environmental > Aquatic > Marine > Oceanic | place... | reverse complement strand
ATACGCATGTTTAATAATGATATTATAGATCTCTTTGCAAAAGTTAATATAGGGACAAAAGTTCTAATTATAGAGTAGGTTTGCCCCTTAATAACAATTTTTTTATAGATTTCCAGCAACTGATGACTGTGAAAAGCTTAATTTTTCCTTTCTTTCATCTTTAGGCGGCGCATCACCAAATTTTCCATCTGTTTCTGCAAGCTTTGTAATAAGGTTTGCAGGCTTAAAAACATCACTTTTAGTCATTTCATGGTATTTATTAAGTTTTTCAAGGACATTACTCATTCCCATAGCATTAGCATGATGCATTGGGCCACCTCTCCATATAGGGAATCCGTAGCCGTTTATATAGACAACATCTAAATCAACAGCTCTTTGACCTACTCCTTCTTCTATTATGTCTGCACCTTCATTGATAAGAGCGAGAATACACCTATCAACAATCTCCTCGTCAGAAATTTCTCTTCTTTCAATCCCATTTTCTGCAGACACAGCTTTATATATATCTTCATTTTCAGGTGCAGGATTAGGAGCTCTTGAACCTTCAGTATAGTTATAAAAACCTTTTCCATTCTTTTGACCAAATCTATCTTGCTCACATAACTGATCACTGATTTTTGATGGTAGTGCAGCTTCAGCTCCACTGAGTTTTCTAGCTCTCCAGCCAAGATCTAAACCAACTAAGTCAAGCATTCTAAATGGACCCATGTTCATACCAAAGCTTTCAAGCGCTTGATCAACTTGATGAGGAAGGGCGCCTTCCAGAAGTAGCATATTTGCTTGTGCTGTATAACCAAATAACATTCTATTTCCAATAAAACCTGGTGCATTAAGAGATACTACAGCAGCCTTCTTTAACTTTTTGCCAACAGCCATAACGGTAGCCAAAGTCTCATCAGATGACTGTTCTCCTCGCACAACTTCTAACAATCTCATAATGTTTGCTGGACTAAAAAAGTGAGTACCCACTACTAGTTCAGGTCTATTGGTAACTGCAGCTATAGAGTCTACATTTAATCCTGAGGTATTACTTGCGAGGATAGCATCCTTCTTAACAACCTCATCTAATGTCTTAAATATCTTTTCTTTAAGATCTAAATTTTCATAAACAGCTTCTATTACAATATCGCAATCAGCAACATCTTGATAATCTAAACTTGAAGAAATTAAACCAAAAACATTGTCTTTCATTTCTTGATTCATTCTTCCTCTATCAACCATAAATTTATAGTTCTTTTCTATAACAGAAACGCCTCTTTTTAAATTATCTGCATCTTGATCTATTATGTGAACGGGTATGCCTGCATTAGCAAAACACATTGCAATTCCTCCGCCCATTGTTCCTGATCCAATAATGCCTGCTTTTTTAATATCTTTAATAGGTGTATCTTTTGGCACATCAGCTATCTTTGATGCTGCTCTTTCTCCAAAGAATATATGAATCATTGCTTCTCTTTGCGGATTTACTAAACACTCAATAAAATATTCACTCTCTTTTTTCATTCCTTCATCAAAGTCATCAAGAGTAATAGCAGCCTCAACACATTTTATAATTTGCCCAGGAGCAAATTGACCTTTTCTAGATTTAGCAGCCATTGCCTTAGCTTCTAGCAAAATATTCTCTGAACCACGTGCTTCTATTACTTTTTCATTTAAATCACGAACTTTTGGATGATTTTCTACTTCTGATGCAACTTTCTTAATGAAATTAACCGAATCATTGATCAAATCATCTGATATTTCGTCAATAATGCCCATATTTAAAGCTTTTTTAGCAGGAACATGCATCCCTGTAAGCATCATTTTTAATGCCTCACTAGGTCCAACGAGCCTTGGAAGTCTTTGTGTACCACCAGCTCCAGGTAAAAGACCCAAATTAACTTCTGGAAGACCAACAAATGCAGCTGGGCCAGCAATTCTATAGTTACAAACTAATGCTGTTTCTAATCCACCACCAAGTGCAGAGCCATTGATTGCTGCTACAACAGGTTTACTGCAATATTCAAGAGATTTAAATGCTTCATCTAAGCCAGGACCCTCTGGGTTTTTACCAAATTCTGATATATCAGCTCCTGCAATAAAAGATCTACCTGCACCAGTAAGCACCACACCGATAATATCGGCATCCTCTTCAACTTTTTTAATATTATCAACTAGGCCAGCTCTGACACCATCACTTAATGGATTAACTGGAGGATTATCCACAGTTAATATAGCTACGCCTTCTTTTACTTCAAAATGTACAGTACCTTTCAATTTATTCTCCAATTAACTTAAAAAAAGCATTATACATAAAAAATAATGCATTTATTTTATAAAAAGTATTGATATATGATTATAAGTATGCATAATAACACTTGTCAGCAACTCTCTCCCCCTATTAAGACTGCTGACATCCTCTGGAATTAAATGGAGGGCTTCGCCCTCCATCCTTTAAATTTAAGGTTTATTTATGAAAAAACATATTGATAATTTAGAAGTATTTGTATTAGTCTCACTATTTTTAAGCTCTGTTTACGCTATAACTCCAATAATATAGTATTATCACAACATGAAATTTCTGTTTTTAACTCTAGTATTTGCAACTTCAAGTGCAGCATTTTCTTGTACCAATTTACTTAACTCGGAATTAAAAGTACTTGATTCCTCAGAAAAAACAAATATGTGTGAATATGAAGGTAATGTCATATTAGTAGTTAACGTTGCAAGTAAATGTGGATACACATATCAATATGAGTCTCTACAAAGTCTATATGATAATTATAAAGATGAGGGACTTGTTGTTGTTGGTGTTCCATCCAGAGATTTTAGACAAGAATACACTGAAGAATCTTCAGTAGCTGAATTTTGTTCTACAACATACGGCGTAGACTTTCCAATGTTTGCAACCGCTAAAGTTAGAGGTAGTAAAGCTCATCCATTTTTTAAAAAATTAGCCCAAGAATCTGGCATGACCCCAAATTGGAATTTTAATAAATATCTTATCGACAGAGACGGAAAGGTTTACAAAGGCTACAGATCAAAAGTAAAGCCAGATTCAGAATTACTTGTTAATGCAATAGAAAAATTACTCTAAATATCACTTACAAGAACTTTGCTAGGTTTTTGTATACTAAAAATACCATTATCAACTACTCCTGCTATTGAGTTGAGTTCTACTTCTACCTCAAATGGATTAGTTAAGTCTAAGCCGGTGACATCTAAAATTTCATTACCCTGATCAGTCTTAACGCCTAGTCGTAATTGTGGTAGGCCTCCAAGGGACAGAATTTTTCTTGCTACCAAACTTCTGGCTTCTGGTATTACTTCAATTGGCAAGGGAAAAGCTCCTAATTTTTCTACCATCTTAGATTTATCAACTATACAGATAAAATCGTTAGCAGCTGACGCTACTATTTTTTCTCTTGTATGAGCAGCTCCACCACCTTTAATAAGATTATTTTCTTTATCAACTTCATCTGCGCCATCTATATAAAAATCAAGGCCATTTACATCATTAAGACTAAATACCTCAATACCTTTGTGTTTTAAAAGCTCTGATGAAGCCTCTGAGCTTGAAACCGCTCCTTTAAACATACAAGAATATGCGTCTAATTCTTCTATAAAACAATTAATAGTAGAGCCTGTTCCTATACCTAATATCATTTTTGGCTCTAATTTAGATTTAATTAATTCTATAGCTTGTTTAGCAACATTGATTTTTGAGGCACTCATGAAGGTATAATACAAGAAATTTAATGAGACTATTACATTGAGATTAAAAATAAACAAAACAGGGAGCTTCAAGCACTCTAAAAAATATTTAAAACTGATTAGTGATGCACAGGTTTATGATGTTTCTATAAAGACTCCTATAACATTTGCAACAAATATGTCTGCAAAAGTTAATAATGAAGTTTTCCTAAAAAGAGAGGATTTACAGCCTGTTTTTTCTTTCAAAAGCCGAGGCGCTTACAATAAAATTTTGAGTTTAACTTCAGCTCAAAAGAAGAAGGGTGTTATTGCAGCATCAGCTGGAAATCATGCGCAAGGAGTTGCATATGCTTGTAAGCAGTTAAAAATCCCATGTTTAATAATAATGCCAATAACAACTCCCGACATAAAGATTAGATCTGTTAAAAATTTTGGAGCAAAAATTATATTAGAAGGAGATAGTTTCAATCAGGCAGTGAATGCAGCATTAAAAATATCAAAAATTAAAGGAATTGAATTTATTCATCCCTTTGATGATCAATATACTATTGCCGGACAAGGGACTGTTGGCAAAGAAATCCTTGAGCATGATCAAGATTTCGATGCAATTTTTTTACCAGTTGGAGGAGGGGGCTTGCTAGCAGGAGTATCTGCGTGGATTGCACAGAATAATAAGAAAACAAAAATATATGGAGTTGAAGTAGAAGATTCAGCATGCTTGCTCGAAGCTATTAAATTTAATAAAAGAGTTAGATTGCGAGAGGTAGGTTTATTTGCTGATGGTGTAGCTGTAGAACAAGTTGGAAAAAATAATTTTGATGTTATTAAAGAGTGTGTTGATGGTGTAATAACAGTTAGTGTCGATGAAGTCTGTGCAGCAGTAAAAGATGTATTTGAAGATACCAGAGTGCTATCTGAGCCTGCAGGTGCTCTTGCTCTTGCTGGCTTAAAAAAATACAGCAAAAAAATTAGAAATAAAAAACTTTTAGCAGTTAGTAGTGGCGCAAATGTTAACTTTGAAAGGCTTAGTTACATCGTTGAAAGGTCAGAACTAGGCGAAAATAGAGAAAAAATATTAAGTATTCAAATTCCAGAAAGACCAGGCAGCTTTTTAAAATTATGTAGAATTTTTGGAAAAGCGCAGATTACTGAATTTAATTATCGTATGTCTGATGACGTAAATGCTTTTGTTTTGGTGGGAATAAAAACTAAAACAGAAGATTCATATAAAGCCTTAAAAAGCAAACTGAAAAAATCAAAATTTAAATTTAATGATTTAACTAAAAATGAAATTTCAAATGACCACTTGCGTCACATGGTGGGTGGAAGAAATAATAGTAATTCAACAGGCCTGTCTGAAAGAATTTTTAGAAGCGAATTTCCACAAAAGCCAGATGCACTAATAAACTTTTTGAGAGACTTTGGTACAAATTGGAATATCTCTTTATTTCATTATAGAAATTTAGGTGCAGCTTTTGCTAAAGTTCTTATAGGTATTCAAGATAATACTAAGAGCAGCCAAAAACTTGACGCTCATCTAAAGAAATTAGAATATAATTTTATTGAAGAAACATCTAATAATGCTTATCAGGACTTCTTGCGCTAAAAATACTAAAATCTCAACCTAAGCTTTATAGCAAATATTTTACCCGAAGGCTCATTCCATGAGTCCTCAATGATTGATAAGCTATCAGTTTTATTATTTTCTTCAAAAATATTCCCACCTTGACTGTAAACTATATAAAGATTTGATAGAGGTGCTAATTCATATTTGTACCTAATCTGGAAGGCGGCCTCACCTACATTAAAAGGATTAACCACTTGTTCGCTTTTAGTCAGGTAGCCATTTTCATTTGACATTAAACTTGTCGGATTATCAGCATTTAAAGCAACAAACTGACCTTTCAGCCTTAGTTCGGTGCTTATCACCTTTAAATAATTCATATTAAATGATAGAAACTTTTCTGTTGAATCATATGCAGCTACATAATTTTCGTTTATCCACTTAAGCCAATCTTTTTGATCCCTATAATTAAAACTAAGTGCCATAGTTAAATAATCTTTTGGAAAAAAATAGTATGAAGCCGAAGCCCATGTCTTTTTGTAACCTTTAGAATCCCAAGACGCATTTTTATCGCCTCTTTCAAAGTTTATTCGAGCGCCTATAGCAAAATTTGAAAAATTCATTGAGTCATAACTCCCACCAAAACTATACCTAGCTGGCCTTTTTACATATGGCGATAAGAAATATTTTCTTGTTATAGTTGTATTTTTACCAGAAGACTTATACACAGCCCATATTGCATATTCGTTAGTATCTTTTAATTCAATTTCAATCTTAGGGTTTATAAAATTTTCTATAGTATTTCCATTAGTATCACTTTGATGCCCATAACGTAACGAATATTCTATGTTTTTGTACTTTGACTTGTCAGAAAAGTATCTATCAAATGAAGACCTTCCACCAAAAGATATCCAATCATTTTTTTGGAGATAGCCCATATCATTAATATCTAAATCATCTCCGTAATAATGGATCCCTAGGCTATGATTATCATCTTTAGTTGGTTTATATCTCAGACTTCCTTTAAAGCCTAATGAAGATTTATCACCAGCTTCAGCATGAAGAAGTATCGATGATATTCTTAATTCATTATTAATAATATGATCATAATCTATGGCATTTACTAGCGCTGTCCTATCAAGAATAGGATCATCTGTATAGGTAAGCATATAACCAAGTGTTTTATTGTTATTCTCTTGTTTGACTCTTCCAGCATAGTAGGATCTACCCAATGAAAAATCTTCATCTTGTTCACTTGCTGTAAAGAAACCCATTTCTGTGCCTCCCCTTTTTTGCGTATATCTTAGAGCATAATCTAAATCTGAATATTCTTGCTTTGAGTCATTGCATAATTCTTCATCAATTGATTGACTACATCTATAAGATGGTCTTGATCCGATTCTCCTGGTATGCATAACCTTTAATCTCTCTCTATCAGTAATATCAAATAAAGTTTGATTCTCGTTAAAGAAAGCTCTTTTTTCGCCATATAGAGTTTCCTCAGCTGAAAAATTTACAACAACATCATCACTTTCAACCTGACCAAAATCTGGATTAAGTGTGGCATTGATTTGTTTTCCTGTACCAGTGTTATAAAAAATTTCAACACCAACTTTATTAATTTCATTACTAGTTACAGAATCTTTTGCTGCAACTATATAAGGAAAGTAGTTAATATTTCTTTTGGCTGGATAGCTATCTATTTCATATTCATCCAGTTGATACATATATTTATCTCTCTCAGGATGAGTTTTAGCAGTACCTACTAAATTTCCATCAAATGCAGTATATCTAAATGCTCCAAATTTAATTGTTCTTTTCCCCGAAATAGGCAGCATATTACCAATTGACCAGGGAATAAAAATTTCTGAGACCCAGTTTTCATTATTTATTTTTGTAAAGCCTACCCAATCACCATTCCAATCATAGCTTTGATCATTTCCATTTCTTATAGTTGAATCGAGCAAAGAATTTCCCAATGAGAGCATGAATGTATATGCAGTATTTCCGTCACCATCAAAATCTACAACAAACGCATTTCGATCTGTCTTTGTATTCCACTCATCACGAACATGTTTATATGATCCCATTAAAAGAGGATCTTGAGTATTCACAAATCCAACATATATACCGTCTTTATTAGTAAATATTTTAACAATAGTTTTTTTATTAGATTCTTCTAATGTATAAGGAAACACATCATAAAATGTTGAAAATGAATCAGCAGCCAGCCACTCTGGCTCATCCAGAACGCCGTCAATATTCATTGCCATTGATTGAAGCGCAAAAAGAAAAGATAAAGTTAGATAAATTGTTTTCAATTGATTATTTCCTTGAAACTAATTTTAGCTACTTATTTATAAATATCTATCTATATATTTTAATCAAAAGATATGAAGTTTTTGTTCCGTAAATGCAATATCAAATTTAATATCATGAGACTCACCAAATTCTTCATTTAATATTTGAAACTCATAACCCAGACCAATTATTGTTGGTCTTTTATCAAGATTTCTAATGTCCTGAAGAGCTCTATCATAGTATCCGCCGCCATAACCTAGCCTTGAACCATTTTTATCAATACCAATAAGTGGCAAAATTATTAGATCAAATTTTTCACCAACCAAGAAATCTTGACTCAGAGATTCAAGAATTTTGAATTCATTTTCAACCAAACTTTCTTCATTAGAATATTTATTAAAACTAAGTGTATTTTTATCTAGCACTTTAGGGATAAAAATTTTTTTGTTCCCAAAGAGTAATCTATCTTTAATTACATCAGTCCTCACTTCGCTTTTAAATGCCATATAAATAAGAACATTTTCATGTTTTATAGATTTGATGTAATTTAGACAATTTAGTTGAATGACCGCTGAGCTCTTTATGACTTCAATCTCAGACATTAAAGATAATTTATGCTTAAGAGATTTTCTAAATTTAGTTTTCATCATAAAGATTCAGCGAATCCACAAACCACTTCACCGCTATGTGCTATACCTGAACCGAAAGGACAGGTGGTGAACTTCGTATCGAATCAGGCTTCCCTCAAAAGAAGTAATGCTCAACAACGACATTGGATTATCACCGGATAATTTAATATCGGTTCAAAATTAATTAACACATTGGCAAATGAACCAGAATGTATAGTTATGATAAATAAATAATAGCTTTATGAAAAGCAGAATATTACTTTTCTAAAGCCTCTTCGATATCTTGAAGCATTAGCTCAAGCTTTTTCGCATCATCAGGACTTGATGCTGAAGTTGTATTGTTTTGAAGAAACTTATTAGCAAGATTTAAGCCAGCAAGTATTAAAGCGTTACTTTTATTGTCTATGCTATCTAATTCAGAATTTAAGAGCTCAGCTGCTTTTATAAGTGCAGGTTTTTCATCTACGGGACATGATAAGTTTATATCCCTACCAAAAATTTTTAGTGAAACTACTTCTGTATCACTCATCTTTTAATTTTTCCGCTTTTAACTCTGCTAATTCATCATTAAGCATTTCAATTTGTCTTGAATATTCAAATTTTGAAGATTTCCAACTTCGTTCCTTTTGAATATAAGCATTAATGATGCCATTTTGTTCATCAAACCTATTTAAAAGCTTTTCAAGCTTTACTTTTAAGTTAGTTAGAACAGTATTTTCTTCAGGAACACTCATGTTTTTAGTTTAAATCCACCAACATTAGTTGGGAAGTTTAATTTAAAAGAGTAAAATTACTCTCATGATGAAAGTATATCAAAAAAGAAGACAGATATTAGGCAATCTATTGCCTGAGAATTGTGCGATTATAATCCCTGGGGCTGATCTTAAGTATAGAAATTCTGATTCTTCATATAATTTTAGACAGGATAGCAATTTTTATTACTTATCTGGATTTAGTGAAGCAAGCTCAGCTATGCTTATAGTAAATACGAATGGAAAAATTTCATCTTCTATTTTTGTTCCAAAAAAAGACAAGTTAAAAGAAATTTGGGATGGTCATAGAGAGGGTCCAGAAGGAGCAAAGCAAACATATTTATTTGATAACTCTTTTAATAATGATGAAATTGACATCGAGCTTCCTAAGCTTATTCAAGGCATGGATAAAGTTTTTTATCCATTTGGTAAAAAAGATGGGTTTGATCAACTAATAATAAATTGGATGAAGACTGTTTCAACTATTAAGGGCAGGCATAATAAGTCAATCGATATTGCTGATGGCTCATCATTAATTGGTAACTTAAGATTAATAAAGGACAGCAACGAAATTGAGATATTAAAGCAAGCGTGCGAAATCTCTGCAGATGCTCATATTCAAGCAATGAAGACGGTAAAAGCTGGCATGAACGAACAATTTATTGAGGCTTTGTATTTATACGAGTTTGCAAAACAGGGGGGGAGATTCCCTGCATATACCCCTATTGTTGCCGGAGGAGATAATGCATGCGTGCTTCACTATGTTGATAATAATAAAGAGTTAAATAACTCTGATTTATTGCTTGTAGATGCCGGTTGTGAATATGAAATGTATGCTTCTGATATAACTAGAACTTTTCCAGTATCAGGTAAGTTTTCCACAGAACAATTAGCTATTTATAATATTGTTTTAGATGCACTTCATCAAGCAACTGCATCTGTAAAAGTAGGTAACAATGTAATGGACCCACAAATTATAACTGAGAAGGTAATAACAGAAGGTTTAATTGAACTTGGCATACTTAAAGGCGATGCTTATAAGCTTCATCAAGAAGGAGCTTACAAAGATTTCTATATGCATAAATTTGGACACTGGATGGGCTTAGATGTGCATGATGCTGGTGACTATATGGAAAATGATGATTTTATGTCTTTTAAAGCAGGTATGGTAACAACAGTAGAGCCAGGTATTTATATTAGTAAAGATGCTGATGTTGAAGATAAATGGAAGGGTATTGGTATACGAATAGAAGATGATATTCTTGTAACTGAATCCGGAAATATAAATTTAACTAAAAAAGTTCCATCTGATCCAAAAGAGATTGAAGCTTTAATGGCTTAATATATATATGATAGATCCTGTCATAATTTCAGGTGGAGGTATCATAGGCTGTTATATTCACTTAAAGCTAAGACAAGCTGGAATAAAATCATTAGTAATTGAAAAAAATAAGCAGCTTTTCAAGCCTGAAAGCAACATAAGAACTATATCTTTAAATCAAAATACTATTAGTCTACTTTCTGATCTGGGGATAAAAATCAATACGGCACCAATAAAAAAAATTGATGTAGCCGATGGAGAGGGCTCTGGAAAAATTGAATTCTCATACGAGGATACAGAGCATGAGGCACTTTCTAATGTTGTAATGTTTAATGACTTATTAATAAAGATGCAAGAAACCACTCAATCTGCAATTAATTTTGAGAGTGAAATCAAATCTTTAAAAATTGATAATAATTTAATTAAAGTTGTGTTAGAAGACAATAGAGTTTTAAGCTCTTCACTTGTAATTGGATCAGATGGCAGAAATTCCCCAATTGCAAAACTTTCAAATTTTGTATCAAGATACGATGATTATGAACAAACAGCTTACACTTTTTTGGTAGAGGAGGAATCTTTCAAAGAACTTGAAACCGCACACCAGATTTTCACTAACAAAGGTATATTTGCACTAATGCCAATTCAAGCAGAAGAAAATAATATTTTTTCAGTTGTTTGGTCTGTACCAAATAAACTCGTAAAGAATATTCCAGCTAAAGATTTTGTTAAAGAAAATATCGGTTTTATGGAAAACAAACTAAATGCAAACTTTAATATTAAGTCAGACATTGTAAGCTTTCCATTATCTTCGCATCACCTTGAATCATATACGAAGGCTGGCATTGTTGTTGTTGGCGATGCAGCACACTCACTTCATCCGCTAGCAGGTCAAGGTATTAATTTAGGTTTTGCTGATGCAGAAATATTATGTGAGGAATTAATCTCAGCACATCAAAAGGGTTATTCTATAAGCTCATACAGAGTTCTTAAAAAATATGAGATGAGAAGAAAAACAATGAACGAAATTATGATTAAAGCCATGGATGGATTTGTAAGCCTTTTTGGCTCTAGTAATCTATATCTAAGATTATTGCGAAACTTTGGATTAAATTTATTTAATAAAAGTACTTTTATAAAAGTATTTTTTATTAAACATGCATCTGGGAACCATAAACTATAGCCTATATGTTGCTTTTTAAATGAGAACCATTATCATTTAGAAATAAAGTAAACTAGAGCTTCATATGCAAATTATAAGAGTATTACTACTATCCGCAGTATTGGTGTCATGTAGTAATGAAACTAAAGAAAACCCTTTAACTATTTACACCTCAAGGCAGCCACAGTTGATAGAGCCTCTTCTTGAAGAGTATAAGGAAAAAACTGGTATCGAAGTTAGACTGCTATCAGGCAAAGCTCCTCAACTAATGGAAAGAATCTTGGTTGAGGGAGAAAGAACAGAGGCTGATATTTTTATGACTGTTGATGCTGGCGTTTTGTGGCAGGCTGCTGAAAAAGGTATCTTTGAATCAGTAAACTCAGATGTTTTAAATACAAATATTCCTCAACACTTAAGAGATCCAGATGGGAAATGGTTTGGCTTATCAAAAAGAGCAAGAACTATAGTTTATTCTTCTGATGATGTTTCTAAAGATGATTTAACCTCATACGAAGATCTAGCTAATCCTATGTGGAATAAAAAATTATGCTTAAGAACTTCTACAAAGGTTTATAACAGATCATTGATTGCCAGTATGATTGATTCTATTGGCTATGAAGAGACTAAAATGATTGTAAAAGGATGGGTAAATAATCTTGCTACTGAGGTTTTTTCTAGTGATACTCAAGTTCTTAAGGCTGTTTCTGCTGGTCAATGTGCGGTAACGATAGTTAATACTTATTATTTAGCTAGATTAGCTGAAGATCCAACATATGCTAATTTAAGATTGCATTGGGCAAATCAGAATGATAGAGGAACACATGTAAATATTTCTGGTGCAGGAGTAACAAAGTTTTCTAAAAATAAATCTGAAGCTATTAAATTAATTGAGTGGCTATCATCTTCAGATGCTCAGGAAACCTATGCAGGTGCGAATAAAGAGTATCCGGTTATGGATGGCATAAAAGTAGGAGCTACATTGAAAAGCTGGGGAGTCTTTAAAGAAGATCTAATATCTGTTGAAAAACTAGGTTCTATGCAGAAAGAAGCGGTTCTCTTAGCACAAGAAGCAAGTTATAAATAAGTTTTTTTGAATATAAAAATATATTAGACTTTTTCGCCTCGAGCACGAATTTCTTTTAGAACTTCACTAATACCTTTTTTATCTATTATACGCATCCCTTTGGCTGAAACTTTAAGGTTAACAAACCTATTCTCTGACTCAACCCAAAATTTGTGAGTATGAAGGTTAGGAAAAAACTTTCTCTTAGTCCTATTATTAGCGTGAGAAACATTGTTCCCTGATTGAGGTATCTTACCAGTTACTTGACATATTTTACTCATAGAACCGCGATTTTATAGAACAGAAGAGAACATAGCAATACGAATAACAAAAAAATATTTTAAAAATTTTTGAACATCTGTTTGAGCTTGCTTGCAAATGTATTAATAATAATGGAAAGTAGAAGTTGCCAATAAGAGCGGCCCCTCAGACAAATCATAGGAAAATATACATTGATAGAAATAGAAGTAAAAATCTTAGATCCTAAAATAGGCAAAGAAATAGATCTGCCAGAATATAGAACAAATGGTTCTGCGGGGATGGATGTTCGTGCTTGCCTTAAAGATGAACTAATTTTAAAACCGGGTGAGACTAAATTAATACCTCTTGGTTTTGCAATGCATATTAAGGATAAAAACTTAGCCGCTTTAATTATTCCTAGATCAGGATTAGGTTCTAAACATGGAATTGTTTTAGGCAATCTCGTTGGCCTTATTGACTCAGACTATCAGGGAGAATTAAAAGTTCCAGCTTGGAACAGATCACAAGCTGAATTTAAAATATCATCTGGAGATAGAATTGCACAAATGGTAATTGCGCCTGTTATTCAAGCTAAATTTAATCTGGTTGACGATTTCGAGGAGACTGAAAGAGGTAAAAAAGGTTTTGGAAGCTCTGGATATAAATAAAACGTGTTTATTTTTTCTTACCAAATCTCTCTTCAAAACGCTGAACTCTTCCACCAGTATCAATGATTTTTTGTTTACCAGTGTAAAAAGGATGAGAAGCAGAGGATATTTCAACAGTGTAATAGGGATAAGTTTTACCATCTTCCCATTTTTTGGTTTTATCTGTCTGAAGTGTTGAACGAATAATGAAATACTTATCTACACCAATATCATGGAATAAAACTTCGCGGTATTCTGGATGTATATCGTTTTTCATAATAAAACCTAAATTTGGATGAGAACTATAACAAATAAGTCGATCTTTTCAATTAAAACATGAATATTTTTTATTATGATGTGGCAATACCTATTCCTGTAAGGGAAACTTTTACATATGAATGTAAAGAAAGTATTCAAGTTGGATCAAGGGTTTTAGTAGAATTTAGGAAGAAAAAAGTAGTTGGCCATATTGCTAAAGAGGTCTTAAAGAAACCTAATTTTCGCACTATTCAGATATCTGAAATCTTAGATGAAGAGCCTATTTTTAATTCAAATGATATAGAGATTTTATTCTGGTTAGCAGATTATTATCAACACCCAATAGGAGAAGTTTTTGATACTTTTTGCCCACCTATCTTACGCAAGCCAGTTAAAAGAAATATTCATTCTAGAAATATCCAACCCGAATACAAAACTTTTTCTAATGATAAAAAAATTACATTAAATAAAGAGCAAACAGAGTCTTTAAGGATACTAAATAAATTAGATGGATTTGATCCTTGTTTGCTTTATGGGGTAACAGGATCAGGAAAAACAGAAATTTATTTGAGATTAACTGATACCTACTTATCTCAAGGAAAATCAGTTTTAATTCTTGTTCCTGAGATTTCTTTGACCCCCCAGCTTGAAGATAGATTTATTAGTAGGTTTGGTGACAATATTGGAATCTATCATTCAAGAAAGACAGCAAAGCAAAGGTATGACATTTGGGAAAGATCAAAGAGTGGCGAGCTTAAAATAGTTATTGGAACTAGGTCTGCAGTTTTATGCCCTCTAAATAAATTAGGAGTGATTATAGTAGATGAAGAACATGACCAATCCTATAAACAGCATGAAGGCTTTAGATTTTCAGCCAGAGATCTAGGTATTAAAAGGGCTCAAGTAGAGGGCATCCCAATAGTATTAGGCACAGCAACGCCATCTCTTCAGACCTTGAGATTAGTACAAGAAAAAAAATATAAAGAGACCAAACTTTTAAAAAGAGCAAATGGATCCAAGCCTCCTGGGTTTATAACCTTAGACATAAATGATTCACAGCTAGAATCAGGTATAGCAAAAGAATCACTTGATGCAATTACAAATACGTTAAAAGAAAATAAACAGGTTCTTATATTTATCAATAGAAGAGGCTTTTCTCCACTTTATGAATGTAGTAGTTGCAGATGGACAGCTGAATGTTCTTCTTGCGATGCTCGCCTAGTATTTCATCATGGGTTAAATAGATTGATATGCCATAGATGTGATTCTGCATATGGAGTACCCAACAAATGCCCAGCATGCAATAGTTCTTCCTTAAATCTTCAAGGATCAGGTACAGAAAGAATAGAATTATTTCTTGAAAACTATTTTAAAGGCACAACTATTATTCGTTTAGATCATGATACCACTAAGAAAAAAGGCTCATTAAAACAAATCCTTGAGATGGTTCATAAATCTGAATCAGCTATTTTAGTAGGAACCCAAATGCTTGCTAAGGGGCACGATTTTCCAAGAGTTGAGCTTGGCATAATATTAAATTGTGATTCTGGCATTACTAGTCCGGACATAAATAGTTTAGAAAAAATATCTCAGTTATTAATTCAAGTTTCTGGTCGAGTCGGAAGAAAGGAAAATAACGGCAAAGTGATTATTCAAACTAGGTATCCTGAAGATAAGAATTTGTTAGAGTTAAAATCTGGTGATTATCTTAATTTTGCATTAAATAATCTTAAACAAAAAAAAGAGCTTTGCCATCCACCATATTCTGCAATAGCTTTACTAAGAACAACATCACCTTTAGCAAAAAATAATATTAATTTTCTAAATCAGGCTAGCAATAGCATTAAATTAAAATCAGATATGTCAATAATTGGGCCAATTCCATCTATTATTGCAAAAAGCAGAGGAAATTTTAGACATCATTCAATCATTCAGGCCTCATCTAAAATAGATTTAAATAAACTTATTAAAAATATTATTTTTTTAGCAGGTTCATGGAAAGAAACTAAAAAAGTTAAATGGTATTTTGATATTGACCCTATCGACTTTAACTAAATCTTTATCTTTATTGTCTGGCCTGGATAAATAGTATTATTTTCTAGATTATTAATTCTTGATATTTGATCAATTGTTACACCAAATCTAATAGCAATTTCTGATAACACATCACCTCTTTGAATTTCATAACTTAGGTGATTGGGATTATTATCTATATAGGTTCCAACAATAGGATTTTCTTGAAAATAATTATGAATTCCAAGAAATATTGATCTTGCAATCATTCTTCTTCCTGGTTTTCCTTTTAGCCTATTTGCATCTTCAGGGTTAGTAATAAAACCAGACTCAACAAGAACAGAAGGTATATCAATAGATTTAAGAACTCTGAAATCAGCAAATTCGACATTTTGCTTATGAATTTTAGTAAAAGGATCTCTTTTAAGTTGTTCTAAAATCTTTGTTCCCAAAATCTTGCTTTGATTTATCTTATTTTTATAGGTTTCTGGATATGTTTTTCTTGCCATATCTTCATCAAAATCACTAGGCAGTAAGTTTTTGATATCAGCTTGAATGCGTTTTCTTTCCTTGTCTGAAAGATTTCTTGCGATTGTGCTTGAGGCTTCGTCTGACCAGATAAAAACAGAAGCACCTTTTACTGATGAAAGCCTAAAACCATCTGCATGAATTGAAATAAAAATATCTGCCCCATACTTTCTAGCATTTTGATATCTATCATTTAAATTAATGGTTTCATCCCCGTCTCGTATCATCAATGGTTTATAGCCTTCAGTATCTCTTAGAG
>Ga0209503_10000891_pt1 | contig 16435 bp, 12 predicted proteins | sample SouAtlMetagenome_2_FD_187448 | JGI IMG/M metagenome (GOLD analysis project Ga0209503, IMG submission 187448) | Marine eukaryotic phytoplankton communities from Atlantic Ocean - South Atlantic ANT15 Metagenome (SPAdes) (version 2) | ecosystem: Environmental > Aquatic > Marine > Oceanic | place... | reverse complement strand
TAAAAACTTGCTGAAATAATGATTTGTTTTAAGCAAAACAAGTATAACAAAGCCGAAAAATAAAGGCCTAAAAATTAAATTGAGGACCCCTTTAAAACTAAACTCATAGCTGTGAAAAAAATAAGATACATACACGATTAACAAAGGCAAAACAAGCTCTAAATTGTTTTTGAGAGAAAACTTTTTAGTAAAAAACCAATAGACAATACAGCCAATATTAAACCCTATTATTCCGCGAAGAAAAAACCAAGTGTAATTAGCAAAAGTAAACTGTTCCTTGATTACATAAATCACAATACACAGGAAAATTGTAACAAAAGAAAAAAGATTCTTTTTGTTAAAGAGAAATAAAGATGAAAGGCCGAATAAAACATAAGAAATGAATTCGGCAGACACACTCCAAGAGGGATGGTTTATTCCTAGATATTTAGACATCTCACCAAAAAATGGGGTAGAATTTAACATTAATAGGGTGTTGCAAGTGTCAAATAAATAAAGCTTAATGCTTTTGGGGCTAATAACTAATTCAGGAAAAAAATTGTCAGAAAAAACCTTGAAAAGCAAAAAAACAATGGTCGTAAAAAACAATAATGGATAGAGCCTAATAAGGCGTTTTTTAATATACAACCAAAAATCATTAGTATTTGAAAGTGTTGAGTAGTTATAAGAAATTACAAAACCACTTAACACAAAGAAAAAATCGACAAAACTCCAAGATTGTCTGATAAAGAAATTGCTAAAAATAAAATCAGGCAAAAACGATTGAGGGTAATGATAAAAGACAACCATTAGGCTGCAGAAACCTCGTAAACCATCAAGTTTGTCAATTCTCATTTTAATAATTTAGGTCTAGTTAAAGTTTTCTATAAAGTGACTCCGGAGGGATTCGAACCCCCAACCATCAGAGCCGAAATCTGATATTCTATCCAGTTGAACTACGGAGCCTACAATATAATCACAAATATAATTGAGTTTTGTTTCTAACAATATAATAAGCGAACAATAGTTATAAGTTTAGTAATTTGCACTCGTGAAAAATTTATTATTCAGTCTTATCTTTTTTATTGGCTTTAAGAGCTATAGCCAAAACGTTGAAATCGGTCAATGGCGTGATTATTTGCCATACAACAACGCCATTTCATTAGCCAAAATGAACAATAAAATATATGTAGCTACTGAAAACAACCTGTTTTATTTAGATAAGAAGGAACTAACACTAAATAGACTGAGCACCATTAATGGCTTGAGCGATGTAGGCGTAGCTGCTATGGCGAAAGACCCACAAAAAAACACCCTAGTTGTAGCTTACAACAGCACCAAAATAGACATCATTGAAGATAACAGTATTTATAGTATGCTTGATGTAGAAAGGCAAAATATTGTTGGAGGAAAATCCATTAACAACATCACCTTTAATAACAATAATGCATACCTGTCTTGTTCGTTCGGGATTATAGAGTTAAACACTGAAAAAAAAGAAATTGCAAACACCTTTTATTTAAATGCTGATGGAAATCTGGCTGTAAATGATTTATGTTTTAAAGGAGATAGTGTATTTGCTGCTACAGAAACAGGCTTGTTTAAAGCAAGTATAAATGATAATTTACTGGATTATCGGTCATGGCAACACCTAATAGTAGATTTTCCAATAAATAGCTTAGAGGTTGCTTATCAAAAAATCTATTTTTTGAGTGAGTCATTAGAAGATATATATTGTTATTCTTCTCAAAACATGTATGTAGCTGCTAAAACTGAAAATTTGAGGTTTTTAAAAGCAGAGTCTGATAGATTATTTGTTGGCACACAAAGAAATCTAATAGAAATTATGCCTGATAATACGCTAAATATTATTAAAGAAAGTCCTTACTTGTATAGAGTGTCAGATATTATAATAGATGGTAATGCATATTGGTTGACCGATGGAATAAGAAGCTTAATTCGAGTTAACGAAAACCTAACATTAAGAAATTATGAGCCCTCAGGCCCACTAACAAATCGTGCTTTTTCAACCTCAATAACTCAAGATAAAATCCTAGTATCACCTGGTGGTGTATCTGTTCAATGGAATAACAACAACACCTACCAAGGTTTTCATTGGTCGGATGGTTATAATTGGTTCAATCTACCTTATACGAGTTTAGGTGGCGCTAAAGACATCACTAATATAGTAGAAGCTCCTAATGGTAAGCTTTATGTAGGTACATGGAACAATGGTCTTTTAGAGTTGGAACACGATGAAGGTCTAGAAAATTATGTCTTAGTAAAAGAGCATAATTACGAAACCTCTAACGGAAACCTACAAACAATATCGAGTGATACTAGTAATGGCAGCTATGGTTGGCTGAGGATTAAAGATGTGGTTGTTGATGATAATGGCTTAGTCTGGATTACCAATTCTCTTGTAAACAAGGGGTTGGCGTTTATGAATACCGATGGCCAATGGCAGTCTTATAATATAACAAGCTACAACACACAAAATAGTCATTTAGGCGACCTACTTATAGATAATCAGGGTAAAAAATGGTTCTTTATTGCTAAGGGCGGGGGTATAATTGTATATGATGATAACGGCACTCCTGAAAACACAAATGACGATAACAATAAGCATTTAAACACTAGTGCAGGACAAGGAAATTTGCCTTCAAATACAGTTTATTCTCTAGCTGTCGATAATGATGGAGAGGTGTGGGTAGGAACGGATAAAGGTCTTGCTGTGTTTTATGATACCGATGAAGTTTTTGGCATAAATGGCGATGCACAACAAATTTTGGTTGAAGCTGACGGCTATGTTGAGCCTATAATTGCAAATGAGTCAGTGACGACTATTGCTATTGATGGAGCAAATAGAAAATGGTTTGGTACAAAAAACTCTGGCGTATTTGTTTATTCAGCAGATGGTGGTCAACAAATGGAACATTTTACGAAAGAAAATAGCCCCTTATTATCCAACACCGTCAACCATATATCGATAGACAATAGTAGTGGTGAAGTGTTTATATCAACCGACAAGGGTTTAATTTCATACAAAGGAGAAGCCACTGCAGGAGAAAAAAAACATGGCAATGTCTTAGTATATCCCAATCCAGTAAAAGAAAATTATTATGGCCCTATTGCTATAAAAAATGTCGTAGAAAATGCTAATATTAAGATAACTGACATTAAAGGCAATCTTATTAAAACGACTACAGCTTTTGGTGGACAAGCCATATGGGACGGCAAAAACAAATATGGTGAACGAGCAAACACAGGGGTTTACTTAGTTTTTAGCACAGACCCAACAGGGCTAGAAACAAATGTGGCAAAAATACTCTTCATAAAATAATGTATTCACAAACCAAAGGCATTGTATTAAGTAGCGTGAAATACAGCGAAAGCAGTATCATATGCAAGGTATATACTGCCAAGCTAGGCTTACAATCCTATTTAGTTAATGGTGTAAGAAAAAAGAAAGGGGGGAGTGCCTACTATCAGCCACTTAACATTTTAGACCTTACGATTTACCATAAAAACCACAAGCAGCTACAGCGTATAAAAGAGGTCAAGTCTCCAACGACATATAGCAGTATTCCCTTTCATATACTTAAAAGTAGTGTGGCACTATTTTTAGTAGAGGTGTTGAACAAATGCCTCAAAGAGGAAGAAGAAAATCAGGACTTATATCGTTTTTTAGAAAACTCTTTGGTGGAATTTGATCAAAGCGACTTTGATAGCCAGTTTCACATTCGTTTTCTAATAGCTCTAAGTGGTTATTTGGGTTTTTACCCTAATATGGAAAACGCCAACTTACCCTATTTTGATTTGTTGAACGGGTGTTTTAGTAGAGACAAAAAGGAACACAAACACTACATTAGCAATACCACGGAATTTGTATCCGCACTAAACTTAGAGCCAATACACAATAAAAAAAGAATCCTTGAGTATATACTAAACTATTATCAATTGCATATCGATGGGTTTGGCCGTATTAAGTCCAAAGAAGTTTTAGAAAGTGTATTAAACCTATGAAAAAATATTACCTAAATTTATTATGTTTCTTATTGCCTGTTGGCCTATTAGCACAGAACACTATGCAAGACACCATTATGATAGGCTCAAGCATTCCTGAAATTATTTTTGCTGAAGACAAAGAAGAAAGCGAGCGCTTATTGAGCCCCAATAGAATAGAAAAAATAGATGCTATTGATATTTTTCAAAATGCCCCATCTAGCAGTGCGGACATTCTACAAAAATCAGGTGCAATAGCCGTACAAATGAGTCAAACTGGTGGGGGTAGCCCTATCATAAGAGGGTTTGAAGCCAATCGGGTTTTATTGGTTATTGATGGTGTGCGACTGAATAATGCCATTTACCGTTCTGGACATCTACAAAATAGCATAAGTATAAGCCCATTAATGCTCGAAAACGTCGATATTATTTTTGGGCCTTCTTCTGTAAAATATGGAAGTGACGCTTTGGGCGGAGTAGTACATTATCACACTAAATCACCACAAAGCGGACAAGAGTGGAGAGCCAATTTATTACAACGATACAGTACCGTTAACAAAGGAGTAAGTCTCCATTACGACCACAGTTGGAGCAAAGGAAAATGGAGCTTTTTACAAGGCATAAGCCTCAATCGATTTGGCAACCTAAAAATGGGCAAACAACGCTATCATGGCTATACAGACTGGGGAAAAGAAGCCCATATCGTTGATGATAATGAGCAGTTAAAAACAGCCTACGACCAAGTAGACTTTATGCAGAAAATAAGATTAGACGCTAGTGAATACCTCAGCTATAAAATGAACCTACAAGTATCAAGCACGACCAATCTGAACAGATTTGACCAACTAAATGACTTCTCTAATGGTCAACCAAAATTTGAAGAATGGTATTATGGCCCACAAAAAAGATTGTTATTGGGGTTGGGCACTGAGCACCAAAAGAAGAACTTTTTTTATGATAGTTTCAATAATACAATATCCTATCAACAATTGGAAGAAAGTAGGAACAGCCAAAAATACAATGCAGACTTAATACAACGTACTGAAGATGTGTTTGTGTTTGCCAATACTGCTGATTTCATCAAAAAATGGGAATACAAGACCCTAAATTATGGTATTGATTTACAGCACAACATCGTTCATTCTATAGCTACAGAGGGCTACGGTACTCGTTATGCTGATGGTGGTAGCGATATGACTACTCTTTCTGTATATAGCCAATACAAAACGCCGCTATCAAAACGAATCAATTTTAGTGCTGGAGCAAGGTATTCAAGCATTCTTTTAAATGCTAATTTTAAAGAGAGTAATACTTTGGGCTTACCATTTAACTCTATACAACTCAATAACGATGCCTTTACAACTAGTTTAGGGTTAAAATGGAGCATGAACAAGGGTTGGGAAAGCACACTGTCCCTATCTACAGGCTTCAGAAGTCCAAACGTTGATGACCTTACTAAGGTGTTTGAAAAATCTGGCAAAGTCACTGTGCCCAATGAAAACCTAACACCTGAACAATCAAAAAATATAGAGCTAACCTTAAATAAAACTTTAGGAAAAAGTTATGTTTCTACAACGGTATACTACACCATATTGGAAGACGCTATACTTAAAAAAGCATTCAGCCTAAACGGACAAGATAGCCTGTGGTATGATGGCGAATATTTGCCTATTTACGCTAATACCAATACACAAGAAGCTAGCCTCTATGGATTTAGTGCAAAAGCCCATTTATATATGAACAAAGTATGGTCAAGCACTCACAGCTTTTCATATACCTATGGTAAAGATGATGGTTTAGACCTGCCGATGGATCACATACCACCATTATATGGTAAAAGTCAGTTGAATTGGGTAAAAAACAAACACAAACTAGGCTTATTTATCTTATATAACGCTTGGAAAAAAGCCGAGGAATATGGATCGAGTGGTAGCGACAATTTAGACGAGGCTACCGAAGATGGAACACCTTCTTGGTGGACACTGAACCTTAGCTATTCTGTAAATATAAGCGATAAGTTAGTTGCCCAGGTAAACCTAGAAAATATGCTTGACATACACTACAAAACGTTTTCGAGTGGAATTAGTGCGCCAGGGAGAAACCTAATCCTTAGTTTGAAGACTGAGTTTTAAAATCAGAAATCAACCATTCAAGCTCTTGTAAACTATTGCGTTTATCTTCTCCGGGGTTAAACAAAAAACCCTCTATCACTAGAATCCTATCGTTTATTGTATCGTTCAGAAAATGACTTACAAAAGCCCCTCCCATAAAAGCATTTTGCATTTTCCAAAGTCCTTTAACTTTAAGGCCTTCAATGGTGTTGTGTGTGTAGGTGGAAATGTAAGGTGGGTATAGGTGTTCAGTAGTCATATAGCTACCTTGTGAGGGGCCAAAAATATACTGTTGAAGGACGCTGTCACGAGCCGTCAAGATGGTGGTTGAATTAAAAGAGGAGGTGCTAGGGTATTCATAAACAAAGACCCCTTTTATAATTTCTTTATCTGGAGGATTATATTCAAACCAACAAAAACGGTTAGTATCCAAAACAAGCTTGTACTCACTAGGTAGCCCAAAGTTTAGATTAAATCCTTTGCTAAGCGCTTCTGACTGTCTTTTGGGTGGTAATATAGCCATATAACGTTCTTGTTCTTTTTGTCCTATCTGATAAGCTATAATAGGGGCATATTGACCTAACAGCCTTGGTAAATCCTCAATCTTCTGATACTCTACAATGCAGAGCCATTGATTTTGAGCAAAAGTTTCGGTGTCAAAATATACTTTGGAATGTTGCCCCTTTTGCACGATAACTAAGTTACGATGTGTTTTAAAAATTCGGCTAAAGTCTGTACTATTAATTTGTATGACATCATACAAAGATTCGCTCCAAGAAATACCAGGAACTTCTATACTAAGAGACCGACGAAGACTATCCCCACTAGCTCTGTCCCAAATGGGATCATCTACAACGATTACAACTTCATTGATAGCTCCTGTGTATGACGGCAATACAGAAGTCCCCTCGCCTACACAGGCGCTAATAAAGAAAACTAGGTTATAGAATAGGTATCTCATCTATCCAGTGTTGGGGATTTTGAGCGTCAAACCGGGTTTTAAATCACGATAAGTGATGTTGTTTAATTGTTCTATTTGAGCAACAGAAACGCCTGAATATTTACGTGCTATATCCCATAAAGTATCGCCAGATTTAACGGTATAAATGGTTTCTCCTTTAGAATTACGTTTGGTTGTTGTATTAGAAGAAATGGGTGCAGAATCGGGATTAACATAAATGACTAATTTTTGTCCAATTCTTAAATTATTAGAAGACAAATTATTCCAGTTCCTTATTCGACCAATGGTGGTATGATATTGATTGGCTATCCTACCAAGGTATTCGCCCTTTATAACACGATGTACAATAGGGGCGTCCATAGCTACATACTTTTCTTGTAAAGATTCGCTATAGGCATAAATGCTGTCGGAATTATTGACGAAAGTTGCTACTGCTTTGTAGGGTAAGCGGATACTTGCTGTACCATTTTTACTGACAGGTATAAGGTTTCTTTTATAAATAGGGTTCAGCTCTTTGATAATGTCGATATCAACCCCTAAGGTATGGGACAAAACCTCAAATGTCATAGACTGATATATACTAACAGTATCTGTTTCTGCCATAGTGAATTTATAGGGCGTTGGATGGATGTTGTGTTCAGAAGCATAGTTCATTATATAATTCACTGCAATAAATTTAGGAACATAGTTCTGAGTCTCTTTTCTAAGGTAAGGACGCACAGACCAATAATCGTTAGCTCCTGATTTACGCATAGCACGAGAAACATAGCCAGGCCCACCATTATAAGCTGCCAAAACAAGTTCCCAATCATTGAACATTTTATACAAAAACGTGAAATATTCACATGCGGCAATAGTAGATTGTAATGGGTCGCTACGTTCGTCTATATAGGAGCTTACTTTTAGGTCGTATATTTTACCGGTAGCATACATAAATTGCCATAAGCCTGTTGCCGCCGAACGAGAGCGAGCGTGAGGTTTTAAGGCTGATTCTACGATGGCTAAGTGTTTAAATTCCAAGGGCAAATCGTATTCATCGAGTTTAGATTCGAATAAAGGAAAATAGTAATTAGCCTTGCCTAACATTCTAGAAACATGATTGCGATAGGTGTTAGCATAAACATTAATTTGTGTTTTAACCGCTTGATTATACACTAGCTCAAAAGGAGTTTGTTCGTTGAGCTTAGATAAGCGAGTTTGTATAAGCGAATCGCTAAAAAAGGGTATGCTATCAGAGGTGTAATCCCAAAGGTTTAATTTATTAGTGTCTGTTTCTAATTGTTGGGCGGATAACTGCTCAAGCGACCATAAAGAATCCATTTGAGCTAGTTTAGGGTCTTCTTCTTGTAGGTTGAAACTAATAGTGTCGGAAACGGAGCCGCTTAGTAAGTGGGAGGATAGTAAGGCACTACAAAAAAGTAAAAATAAGATTGGTTTATTCATGCTGACAAAAATGAGGCATTTGCGTCTTAAATTGAGGTAAATGTCCGTTAATTATTAACTACTACATGTTCATTATCTGATTAGAAACAGCAAGCAATTCATCGTCTTTAAAAGCTGGTGCCATCAGTTGAATTCCAAAAGGCAGTCCGTTGCTATGTGTTCCTGTTGGTAATGAAACAGCAGGTATACCTACAATATTGGCATGAACGGTAAAAATATCCTCCAAATACAGTTGGGTGGGGTCATCATATGTTTTACCAATTTCTAATGCTGTATGGGGTGAGGTAGGCGACAAGATAAAATCACAGTTTTCAAAAATAGCTTGTGTTTTATCCAATAGCAATCGGCGTACCTTTTGAGCTTTGGTGTAATAAGCGTCGTAATAACCAGCACTAAGGACAAAAGTCCCTAACATTATACGACGTTGCACTTCCTCACCAAACCCTTCTGTTCTAGAGTTAGCATATGTGCTAGGTATATCTTGAGCATCGGAACTCCTATATCCAAAGTGTACCCCATCATAACGAGCTAAATTAGAAGAAGCTTCAGCAGTTGTTAAGACATAATAGGTCGGTACCACATAGTGGAGGTATGGAAAGTCCAACGCTATGACTTTGTGGCCAGAGGCATTTAATTGTTCTATTTTATCAAGTATGTGGCTTTTTATTTCAGCATCTAAAGCAGGGCTTTCTAGTGTTTCTTTAATATAGCCTATGGTGTACGATTTGTTGTTATTTAATTTTTGGCTATATTTAGGAACGGCTTTTTCAGAGCAAGTACTATCGTATTCATCGCTACCCGCCATAACTTCCATTAACAAAGCAGCGTCTTCAGCGTTGTGAGTAAAAGGCCCTATTTGGTCAAAAGAAGAAGCGTAGGCAATAAGCCCCCAACGAGACACCCTACCATAAGTGGGTTTGTAGCCCATAACACCACAAAAAGAAGCGGGCTGACGAATAGAGCCTCCGGTGTCGCTACCTAATGACGCTAAGCAAAGGTCTGCCGCCACAGCGGCTGCCGAACCACCAGACGAACCGCCCGCAACGTGCTTGGTGTTAACAGGGTTTAATACTGAACCATAGGCTGAATTTTCGTTGGTGCTACCCATAGCAAATTCATCGCAATTTAAACGACCTATGATAATAGCATCTTCGGCAAGTAAACGCTCAACTACCGTAGCGCTAAACATACTTTCAAAACCATCTAAAATTTTTGAGGCAGCAGAAAGGCGATGCCCATTGTAACAAATATTGTCTTTTATACCTATTACCATGCCCGCTAAACATCCTGCTGTACCTGCTTTGAGCTTATCGTCAACAATTTGGGCTGAAGCTAAGGCTTCTGTCTCGTACACCTCTAAAAATGCGTTGAGGTCTTTCTGATCGTGAATACGTTGTAAGTAGGATTGAGTAAGGGATAGGCAAGTAATATCATCAGCCTGTAAGGCACTTTGAATTGCCCTTAGAGAACGGTAGGTATTCATAGGAAGTTAAGGATTATTTACCCTCTTTATTGTCGTTGTTGGCGCCTTCTTTAGATTCTGAGTCTATTTCTTTTGATGCGCTTTTAAATTCCTTAATGCCTTGACCAAGACCTTTCATCAATTGAGGTATTTTTTTTCCACCAAAAAGCAATAATACAATTATGAGAATTATAATGATTTCTGGTCCACCTAGACTGAATAACAATGTTGATAATAGCATAATGTTGTTGTTTTAGATAAAAACAAAAGTACAGATTTTTTTACTAGTAGGCTTGAAAAAGCCAAGATGAAGGGTCCATTTTTTCGCTACCCTTCCATATCTGCAGTTCTGTTATGCTCTCTTTGGTGTTTGTTTTGGTAAGCACAGTGCCTATTTTTTCTTTAAGAAGAACCGATTGCCCGCGCTTGACAGAAACCTCCAATAGGTTAGAATAAACACTGAAATAATCTCCGTGACTAAGTATAACGGCTTTACCGGCACCTGGAATATCAATGATTCTAGAAACGGTGCCCTCAAAGACGGCACGAATAAGAGCTCCTTGTTCGGTAGTAATTTTAACGCCATTATTAAAGGTTTCTATGCCTCTAAGAACGGGGTGTGCTTGTACCCCAAAACGCTCTATAATAACGCCACGCTCTACGGGCCAAGGTAGTTTTCCTTTGTTGGAAGTGAAGTTATCGGCAAGTTCTTGTTCTTCTGGTGTCAGTGCTAACACATCACTCTCCTTACTCGCTTTGGCTTTAGCTAAGCGTATTTCCTCCTCAATAATTTTACGTATTTGTTTATCGAGTTCTTTGGCTAAGCGTTGCTTGGATTGAAGTTCCTTTTTGAGCTGTTTTTCTTTTTTTCTCAGCTTAGACAAAAGGTTTTTTTGTGAAGATTGTTCGCTGTCTAATATACCAACCTCTATTTGAGAAGACTCTAGAGATTGTGTCTTTTCATTTTTGGCAACGATGAGTAGTACCTTTTGTCGTTTGAGAGCTAGTAATTCATCACTGAGTTTTTGTTCGGCAAGTTTAATTTCATCGACTTGTTTCTGTCTGAATCGACTGTATTCTTGCAAGTACCTTAAACGCTTAAAGGCTTGATTATAGCTTTGAGAAGAAAACACAAAAGCCAATCTGTCGTAGGTGTTACGATTGAAATAAGCGTGACGAATCATTAAAGCGTACTCCCTTTTTAGGGTGTCCAACAACTCTTGTTGAGTGACTATAGATTGTTGTGTCTCTTGGATTTGTTGTTTTAGGTTTCCGATTTGAATACTTGCCATCTTTACCTCTAAACCTAGGGTTTGGATAATATCTTTACGAGACTGGATTTGTTTATTAAGCGTATTTAGAGTGGTAACCGATTGGTTTTTTTCTTTCTTAGCCTTTTGCAATAAGGTGTTGGTCAGCTTTATTTCTTTCTGAATTTTGGCTTTTTTATCTTGCAAAGCCTCCTTGTCGCCACTTTGCGAAAAGCTGTTAAAAGAGCATATTGCCAAAAGAAAGAAAACGAAAACACTATATTGGCGCATAAGACGAAGGTATGGAGAATTTTATTTTTTTCGGCCTATTTATCAGCATTTTAGAATACGAATAAGTGAAATTAAGGTCGTTATTCGGTGTAAGGACTTGCAAGTCGGTATTTTGAGGCAGCCATTCCTCTTGCACAGCAACAAAGTTAGAGTAGCTAAGTTTAACTGATATGCTGTCCTGTTGAACGCTATTAACTTCTAAAGGAAAAAATTCTGAATTTAAGCGTAACGTGTAGTTTGCGGTGTCTGAGTCAGCAAATAAAATATAGTCTTGTTCAGAGGGTAATAGCTGGAAAGCATTAGGATTAGAAAAGGAGTGTTTGCCTAACAAAACGTTTTGTATTTCATGAAATGACAAATGAAGATTATAGCGTTTGGTAAGTTCTTTAACATCACCTATAAAGAAGGTGGAATTTAATCGGTTGATCAGTTTTACGCTATCTGGCGTAAGGTGTATTCTGGCGGCCTCCAGTCCTAAAATGGCAGATACAGAAATCCATATCACGCTATCTTGTCGCATACGTAGCTGAGCAGAGATGGGATAAGTCTTATCGTTTAACTGAGCTTGGCCTTTGAGTTGGGCGGTAAACCAATCTACTTCAGCTCCTTTCTCTTGAGCGTTTTTAAGAATATGAGACACCGACTTGCTAGAGCTGTTTATGATACCTTTAGGACCTACACAAGCCGAAAGGGTACAGACAATCAATATGCCAAACAGGCTTTTATTCATATAGTTTTTGGTCTGCTATTTTTTGGTCTAAAAATTCCGATTCTGAGCCTAGTTCTTGGGCGGTTTGCCATTGTTGTAGGGCTTCTTCTTTTCTAGAAAGTTGAAATAAAATATCACCATAATGTTCTACTATGGTTGAGCTCGTATTACCGCCGCTAGAAATGGCTTTCTCTATCCAGACCAAAGCATTTTGATAATCTTTCAACTGGTAGAAAACCCAAGCGTAAGTGTCTTCATAAGAGGGTTGGCCGGGTGAAAGCTCTACACAGAGTTTCATCATTTGGGCGGCTTGTTCAAGTTTCTTTTTTCTCAAAGAAAGGTAGTAGCTATAATTATTTAGCACATAAGTATTTTCAGGCATAATGTCTAAAGACTTGTCGTATGCCTCGTCAGATTCTTTGATTTCTTCTTGGGCGTGGTAAGCATCGCCTAAGGATGCATAAAATTGAGCCAATAAATTGGGGTTGTCAATCACCATTAATTTACCAGTATTCAGTTGGTCTATCGCTGAACCGTATTGTTTATCTTGCATGTATGTTAGGCCCACAAAGTAATAGCTAATGGGCTGACTTGGAAAAAGTTCTTGAACGCTTTGGCCTAAAGTAATCACTTCCTCATACTCTTTAAGGTCAAAAGAGATAATCAGAAGCTGTTGCCATATCGGGTAACGACTAGGGTCTAGTTCTGCCGCTCTTAAGAAGTTTGTTTTGGCGGCCTCTAAATTATCGTCTCTATAGTAATAGTCACCAGCAATGGTAAAGGGTTTAGCGTCATTGGGGTGAGTTTCTGAGAGTATATCAATGAGGGTATATGCCTTAGATAGTAGCAAGGTATCTGTGTCTGTCCAGTCGTAATAAGTCAAGAGCAGACGCATTTTAGCATCGATTCCTAAGTCCAAAGAGCCAAAGGCTTTTTTGGTGTAGTCAAAAGACTTATCCAATTCTTTATTGTTGCGGTACAAATCGGAAAGCATAATAAATGCCATTGCGTTATCTGATTTCAGTTCCAAGGATTTTTCTAGAGTTTGTATGGCTTTGGCTTGTTTGCCAGACAATAGGTACAGCTCTGATAATTCGTTGAGTGCTTCAAGATTTCTAGGCTCTGACTCTACCCATTTCTCAACCTCTCTAATAGCCCCTGCCTTATCGCCTATTTCACTATAAATGCGTTTTTTTTGTTGGAAAAGCATATCATAAGGTCCGATATATTTTTCGAGGTCGTCGTACACTTTTATGGCATTTCTAGCTTGGTTATTAAGCAAATAAGCCGATGCCAATTCAAAATGCCAACCTTCATTTTTAGGGTCTATTTTGAGTAGTTTTTTAAAGCTAGTAATGGCTTTACTGTATTGTCCATTTTCTAGGTAGGTAGTCGCTAACAATTGCTGAAACCACTTGTTTTCGGGTTCAAGCTGACAGGCACTTTCAATAAAAAATTGAGCTTGGTCAAGCTGTCCTTTGTTGAAATACAGAATAGCAGACTCGTACATAGGGGTTGGCTCTTTACCGTTCATGCGAATGCAGTCGCTAAAGTATTCTAAGGCTTTGTGAGGGTCGCCTAATATTTTATACCTCAGACCATTAAAGAACGCATTTTGATAGTCTTTAGGGTCTACTTTATTGAGGTTTTCCTTGATTTTAGGGTCATTAACAGAATAGAAAGGGTGGTCTTGAGCAAGACTGATCAGCGACAAAAAAAGGATTGCAATAATAAGATATGTTCTCATAGAGTTAGTTTGTTCCTGTACTACCAAAGCCGCCTTGACCTCGGTCTGAATCTCCCAAAATTTCCACTTCTTGCCAGCTCGCTTGTTCGTGCGACGCCAAAACCAATTGGGCTATGCGTTCGCCGTCTTCGATGACAAAAGGTTCGGAAGACAAATTTACTAATAGAACGCAAATTTCACCTCTATAGTCTGCATCAATTGTTCCGGGGCTATTCAAGACTGTTATTCCTTTTTTAAAAGCCAGACCACTACGAGGGCGAACTTGTATTTCATAGCCTATGGGTATTTCCACAAATAAGCCTGTTTTTACTAAAGAACGCTCTAAGGGTGCTAGAGTAATGGCTTGGTCTATATTGGCTCTAACGTCCATACCAGCAGAAGCGATGGTTTCGTATTGTGGTAAGGGGTGTTTGGATTTATTGATGACTTTTACCTGCATAGTTTAATCAAAAAGTTGTGGGGTTGAAATTACTCTTTTTTTAGGTTTTTCTAACACATAAACCACCGCAATGTAAACGATTAAAAAGAGTGTATTTATGCCCATACCTAAAGACAAATAAATACTTAGAAAATAAAAGCCGAGCATCAGACCGAAGTACAAGCTTATACGCTTTAAAGGATAGGGTATTGGGTAGTGTTTTTGGCCTAAGAAGTAAGAACATACTGCCATTAAGAAATAGCAGCATAGGGTTGCCCATGCCGAACCCACAAAGCCTAAGTATGGTATGAGTGCTAGGTTAAGAACAATCGTAATGGTAGCCCCTAACAAAGACATGTAAGCACCATATTGGGTTTTTTCGGTTAGCTTATACCATACCGATAAATTATAATATAGCCCTAAGAAGAGGTTGGCTAACAATAAAATAGGCACAATGATAGCTCCTCTTTCGTCGTGAAAGGAGGAACCAATAAACTGCTTGACTACATCATAATAAATCATCACCGATAAAAAGATAAATGCCGTTACGATACTAAAGTATTTCATGACCTGAGCATAAACCTGTTTAGCGTTGCGTTCTTTTTCTTGAGAAAAGAAAAAAGGCTCGGCAGCAAAACGGAAGGTTTGCACAAAGAGTGTCATGATAATAGATAGCTTATAAAAAGCTGAGTAAAGCCCTATTTCCGAAGCGGAAATATCGGCAGGCAAGAGGTGTTGTAGTAAAATACGGTCTATGGTTTCGTTGGTAATCCCTGCCAAACCAGCCACCATAAGGGGTAAGGCATACACCATCATTTTACGCCATACTACTTTGTCGAATCGCCAAATGGATTGGCTCATTTCGGGCAATAACATCAATAGGGTAACTAACGTAGCCGCTAGGTTGGCAATAAAAATATATCCAATACCGATGTCGGGCGAATAAAAACTTTGAATAAAATCGGCGGTAGGCAAATTGTTGGCTATGGCAAATGGACAATAAATGATGAACAACAGGTTTAGTCCGATATTGATAAATATGTTGAGCAATCGAATTAAAGCAAAACGAGTAGCTTGGTTGTTTTCTCTCAGTTTGGCAAAGGAGATTGACGATAAGGTGTCCAAACCGATGATAAAGGCAAAATACTGTATGTACTCGGGGTTTTGTCCAAAAGACAAGGCGTTGGCAATGGATTGAGCATTAAAATAAATAAGCCCCACAAATAAGGAAGAGCTAATGAGTAACGAAATGAGGGCTGTACTATATACGACTCTTTTGTTGGGTTCTCTTTGAGAAAAACGGAAAAAAGCCGTTTCAATACCATAGCTCAATATGATGAGAAGAAAAGCGGCATAGGCGTACAATAGGGTTACATCACCATATTCAGAGGTCGTAAAGTAACGGGTATAAAGGGGTACAAGAAGGTAATTTAGCAAGCGTCCTACGATACTGCTAAGACCGTAAATGGCGGTTTGTCCTAATAATTTCTTGAGTGGGTTCACGCTCTATTTACCAGTAAATTGGGCTTTTCTTTTTTCCATAAAAGCACTAGTGCCTTCTTTAAAATCCTCTGTAGCAAAACATGCTCCAAAAGATTCTATTTCACTAGCATAACCATTTGTATTACAACCAGCATTGACCGATTTTATTGCATGAGTAATGGCAACGCTAGAGTTTTTACAAATGCGAAAGGCAATTTTTTCACAAAAAGTTATGAGTTCTTCTGGCTCACACAAGTGATTGACTAAACCCCAAGAAAGGGCTTCTTCAGCCCCAAGCATACCAGCAGTAGTTATCATTTCTAAAGCTTTGCCTTTGCCAACTAGCTCACGCAAACGCTGAGTACCGCCATATCCCGGAATAACACCCAATGACACTTCAGGCAAACCCATCTTGGCGGTAGTAGAAGCTACTCGTATATGGCAAGCCATAGCCAACTCTAAACCACCCCCTAAGGCAAAACCATTAATGGCCGCTATACTGGGTGTAGATAAGTTGTCCAATAAGTCAAATAGTAGGCGATGACCGTCGGTCGCTAATTGCGACCCTTCTTGAGCG
>Ga0209503_10000889_pt1 | contig 16444 bp, 10 predicted proteins | sample SouAtlMetagenome_2_FD_187448 | JGI IMG/M metagenome (GOLD analysis project Ga0209503, IMG submission 187448) | Marine eukaryotic phytoplankton communities from Atlantic Ocean - South Atlantic ANT15 Metagenome (SPAdes) (version 2) | ecosystem: Environmental > Aquatic > Marine > Oceanic | place... | reverse complement strand
GCGTTGGCATTGAGTACGTACCGTGCGCAAAAAAATCAGGCAGGCCGCGTTCGCCAAAGGCATTGGCGATGCTGATTCCTTTGCGGTCCACCACCAGAACTTCTCTGCCCACCCTGCGCCACATCCAGACTTTGCCGATTCTGAAGGCAAAAAAGGCCCAGAACGCACTGTAAATGGCATAGCCTAACCAAGCGTTGCCTTTGCTTGGTTCCTGCGTCCAGAAGGTCAAAACGAGCATCTCCAAAGCCATCCAAGCCACCAGCCATAGGGTCAACATCATCATCTGTGCTGATGGAATCTGCTGATGGATGTCCACCTTGAGTGAATCATCCCCTTGTGTGATGGTGATGCGCTCTCCGATGCGCCCTTCCTTTCTTCGGGTGTTTGTTCCCATCAGGTAGCGGCTTCGTGCGAGAGGATGCGCTCGTATGCCCCGAGATAGTGAGGGAGTACAACATCGATGTGAAAGGCAGATGCCCGTTCCAATGCTTGCTTTCTGAACCTGGCGTGGTTTTCGGGTGAGAGGATAAAGTCCGCATGATCGGCCATGCGTTCCACGTCGCCCACAGGCGCCATCATGCCACTCACCCCGTGGCGGATGACCTCGGGCAATCCCCCGGCCTCGGTGGCCACAACAGGCACGCCACAAGCGAGTGCCTCCAAGGCAGCCAATCCGAAACTCTCGCTTTCTGATGGGAGCAGGAACAGGTCCGAAATGGCCAAGGCCTCCAGTGGGTTTTTGAGTTTTCCGAGGAAGGTGACGCGGTCGGCGATGTCCATTTCTCGCGCCAAGCGCTCTGCTGCGGGGCGGTCTGGTCCGTCTCCAACCATAAGCAGTCGGGCGGGCCGCTTTTCTGCAAGAAGGGCAAAGGTTCGGATGACGTCCTCGACCCGCTTGACCGGCCGGAAATTGGAGACATGACAGACCAGCGCTTCATCCGCCTTGGCCAGTTCTAAGCGGTTGTGCGCAGAGCCGAGATCCACAAAATGCTGGGGGCAGATGAAATTGGGAATGACTGCGATGTCCCGGTTGATGCCAAACAGCTTGTAGGTATCGCTGCGGAGGCTGGAGCTCACTGCAGTCACAGCATCACTCTGGTTGATTGCGAACGAGATGACAGGTTCAAAGCTGGGGTCCTTACCCAACAAGGTGATGTCGGTCCCGTGCAACGTGGTAATCACCGGGAGGTGCACCCCGCTGTGCTTCAGGATTTGCTTTGCGGTGTAGGCACTGGACGCATGGGGAATGGCATAGTGCACGTGGAGCAGGTCTAGTTTCTGCTGCCGTGCGACCTCCACCATTTTGGAAGCCAGAACAAGTTCATAAGGGGGGTAGTCGAAGAGAGGGTACTTCGAGATGCGCACTTCGTGGTAGTACACGTTGGGTCGGAAACTGCCGAGCCTAACGGGTTGATCGTACGTGATGAAGTGCACCTCATGGCCTTTTTCGGCCAACGCTTTGCCAAGCTCCGTAGCGACCACGCCACTTCCCCCAAACGTGGGGTAACACACCATTCCTACGCGCATACCGCGAAGTTAATGCGGGGAGGTTCCCCCGGAATTGAAGCGGTGCGGGAGTGCGAGTTCTTCTTCGATGATGAACAGGGCCTTCGTCCTGATGTCCTCCTCAATGAGCTTTCGGTTTTCGGGGTCTGGACAGATTCGGTTGCTCAAGAATACCGCGGTCCATCCCGCTTTGGGATCGGTCCAAGCCAAGGTTCCCGTAAATCCACTGTGTCCGAAACTGTCCCAGCTTCCCGCATTCCCGCTCGCTCCGCTGTCCTCTTCGAGTCCGGGCTTGTCCCAACCTATTGCGCGGCGATTCTCCTCTTCAGGGAATGCGCGGGCTGTATAGTCTTCTAAAGTCTCGGGCTCAATGAGACGAACACCGTTCCATTCGCCTCCGCGTCGCAGGGTTTCCATGATCACAGCGAGGTCATGCGCGTCTGAAAACAGACCGGCGTGACCAGCGATGCCGCCCAACATGGCTGCACCAGGGTCATGCACGGTCCCCCGGACCCAGCCCCTTCGGAAGAGGGTGTCGAGCTCAGTGGGTGCTATGTCTTGTAGGTTGCACCAATCCAATGGCCGATAGCCAATTCTGTGAAGTCCCAGTGGGGCATGGATAAGGCTGTCGGCAAGGTGTTCAAGTGGCTGTTGCCAGATGGATTCGAGAAGGTCTTGAAGGAGGTAGTATCCCAAATCGCTGTAGCGATAGCGTCCTGTCTCCTTCGGCGTCGTGGACCTGATGCGGCTGTGGATGGTGTCTTGCCAAGCGGGTTCCATCCACAGTCCCGGACGGATTTCAATCCAACCGTCAGTCTTCGCTTCTTTCAGGCCCAAACCAGTTGAGTCGTGGTGTTGCACCACATCGAGGTAGAACGGAATCCACGCAGGCATTCCGGAGCGATGTGCGAGCAGGTCGCGCACTGTGCGCTTGCCCAAATCATCGTCGAGCGGAGCGCCTTCGCGAGAAGAGAGAATTGAGGACAGGGGAGCGTCGAGGTCCAGCATGCCCCGCTCCGTGGACATCATCGTGAGCAGGGTTGTGGTGACCACCTTCGTGATGGAGGCCAGGTCGTAGACAGAGGCCCTGGTGACCGGTGTTGTACCCGCGTCTCCGAGGGTGCCGTGTGCACCGTCATAGCAGATGGAGTCACCTGCCAGCACAAGGAGTCTGAGTCCCGGTGTGGCGCCCATTTCGATGGCTTCCCTTGCCAGGCTATCCAGCCGCAGTTCCATTCTTTTGGACGTTGCATTCGGGGTCCCGCGGGGCAGTCGCTCCATCTCAGTCGGATTGCCCATGCCGACAGACCAAGGCGACACATCGACAGGTAGCTTTCCCAGAGCGGGGCCTTCCATGCACCAAGCGGCGGCGGCGGCCGTTTGTGTCAAGGGGTCTTCGTGGAAAGCGACCAGCCACCCGGTCTCGTCCATTGCAGGGAGGTGTTGCAAGGCATACGGGCTGGTGAAAATCCCCACATCGAGGTCACTGTGCAGTTCGGTCAGAGCCTTCAGCAGATCAGCAGCGCCTGAGGGAACGCCAAACTTTCGAGATGGACGGTTGCTCTCATCCAAAAACGCCACCAAGATTCGGTCTGCCCCCTCGGATTGGCGAACGATGCCGGCGATATCCAATGCAGCAAGGGGAGATTTCCCGTGCCGGATGACCTCCAAGCTGGGGTGGGTCAATCGCAAGCGGGATTCCAGTTCCTCACCCGAGTTTCCCAAAACAATCAAGGTCAACTTATCATCCGGTTGACTGCGGTGAACCGGTCCCAGTCTGGTGAGCATATGATTGCGCAACGTGCGCTGCAGATTGGGCAGGTGCAGTTGGCCGAGACGCGGTTGGCTTCGTTCGCTCCATTGCTTGGCCATCAGGACCTTGAGGCATGCCGATTCAATACGGGATGTATCCAAACGTCCGGACCGAAGGGCAGCCATGATGCTGTCGATGGCCAGTTTGGGAGAGGAGGGGAAGAGCAGAATGTCGTTGCCCGCGCGCAAGGCTTCAACTTCCCGCGTGCCCGGTGGGACAGGTTCGGCTGCGCCGGCCATCGTCAGGGCGTCGGTGATCACCAGACCTTTGAATTGAAGTGAGTCGACAAGGAGGTCGGCGATCACTTTGGTCGACAATGATGTAGGCAAGCCGGTCACGCTGTCCAGTGCCGGAACTTCAAGGTGCGCCGTCATCACACCTTCCACTCCACCGTGAATCAATTGGCGAAAAGGGGGGAGCTCAACAGTGTCGAGGTTGGCGCTGTCGGACAGAATGCGAGGCAGGGCGAGGTGAGAATCCAAGTCTGCATCCCCGTGACCGGGAAAATGTTTGGCGCATGCCATGACGCCGGCTGCGCGCAACCCTTCGGCCCATGCAAGTCCACGGTCACCAACTGAAGCGGGGTCTGAACCAAAAGAACGGTTTCCGATGACCGGGTTGGCTGGGTTGCTATTGACGTCCACGACAGGCGCGAAATCCATGTCCACATGAAGGCTGCGGAGTTCATAACCGGCCACCCGTCCAGCATGGCGAATGAGCGCGACGTCTTGTATGGCACCCATGGCCATGGCCTTGGGGAACCGAATGCCATCGGGAAGGCGCATACCAGATCCCCATTCCGCATCCATTGCTGTTAGCAGTCCAATGCCACAGTTGGCCCTTGCCAGGCTGTCGAGTTGCTGAAGATTCCGTTTCGTGGTGGCCTTGTCCCCTTGCATGGCGATGACCCCACCCACACCGAATTCAGCGAGGAGTCTGGCGACATCATGGGCGCTTTCTGGCTCCTCCGGTTTCGAGTAGAGCGGAACCATCATCAGCTGCGCGATGCGCGCTTCCATACTCAGGCTGTCCATTTGAGAGCGGGCAGCGGCGGTATCTCCAGCTAGAAATGCTGGATGGGTGGGCAAGGGCGATAGGGGCGAAACGTCGGCGGTGACGCATCCCACACACCAAATGCTCAATGCCAAAAGCAATGGGCGTGCAGCCTTACCCATTCAAATGGTCCTGAACTAGGGACATCATATGCTCGAACTGCTGTTCGATGGACAGGTCACTGTTGTCAATGACAATAGCGTCCTCTGCCTTCTTCAACGGGCCATGGTTGCGTGTGCTGTCGATGTGGTCTCGTTCGATCAAATTGGCCGTGATTTCATCTAAGGTCACTGCTCGCCCTCGTTTTTGCAGTTCAAGGTGTCTTCTTTGGGCACGGGCCTCGATGCTGGCCGTCATGAAAAACTTCACCTCGGCATCCGGAAGCACCACAGTTCCGATGTCGCGCCCATCCATGACCACACCTCCAGATTCGGCCATCTGCTGCTGTGATCGCACCAACTTGTCGCGCACCTCCGAGACCTTGGCGATCAGGCTAACGTGACGTGACACTTCATGGGTCCGGATTTCCTTCTCCACATTCCGACCGTTCAGACATATTTCACCTCTTCCTGAGACCGGATTGAATCGAAAGGTGAGAAAGACGCGGTCCAAGACCGCTGTGAGTCCGGCCTCGTTCAATTGGCCCTGTCGATCGACGAGCTTTTCCCGAAGGGCGAACAGGGCGACCGCCCGGTACATGGCGCCGGAATCGATGTAGAGGTAGTTCAGGGACTTGGCCAATCCCTGAGCCAGGGTGCTTTTGCCGGAGGCGCTTAAACCATCAATGGCGATGCGGATTCTTTTCATGGGGTCAGCGGTCGGTAAGGCGGGTCCGAATGGCGAGGTGGGTTGAGGCCCCCGCGGTGTGGTAGGTGTTCCTTGCGATTGCAAGTTGGAACCTTCTGACGGTGAAATCCAACCCCCAGGCGAAACCGGCGGTGCCGGGAGCCGAAGCAAGTCGCAATTCCTGCCGACGGCGGTGGTGGTATCCGAAGCGGAACCTCAGGCCATTGCCTAGGTCAAGTTCGGTGCCAATGGCAAGGTGACGCAGAAGGCGGTCTCCAAAGGCCCAGGTTCCATTGGCAATCGTGTCCCCAGTCAGTGGGTCGATGGTGTCGTCGTAGCGTCCTTCGGGCGCGAGGTCCCAAGTCTGCAGATCGTTGTAGGTGGCAAACAAGGTGAAGGGGGCGTTGGAAAACCCCTTGGACAAGGACAACGTCAGGTCATTGTCAAATCGTCCGAGTGAGCCAGAACCCCTCACGTTCGTCATGCCACCCCAAGGGCGCCAAAGCGCTGCGAGGCGAATTTGACGGTCTCGCCGGAGGTAGGTCAGTCCGATGTCCAGTTGGGCAAAATTTGACCGGCGGTCTGCCATGAGGCTTTGTCCCAACCAGAGCGAAGTGCCGAGGGTCAGGTTGCTGTCCAATGGCATGGCTGCTCCACTTACCCAAGCCACATCAGATGCGGAGAAGGAGCCTGTTGCTGTGCCGACGGGGTCCCGCTCAGTGAAGGTGCCAAAGCCCAAGTTCCTCAACCCAGTATGCCAAAGCCATTTTCGTGCTTGCGGCTGATGGGCATAGACCACGGCCGCTTGGGCGGCGCCCGAAAAAAAGTCCATGTAACCGAAGTGAAGCTGGCCTGCGTGAGTGGAGTCCAACAGTGCCGGTTGGCCCAGAACATCGCCTAAAGTGGAGGACAAAGGGGCCCCCATGCTTTCTCCTGAGCCTGCGAGTCGGGCGGACAAGGGGAGCTCGAGCAGCCCAGGACGCGTCACTTCATTCTGAGCAAATGCTGCTTCGGTTGCACTGAGCAAGAGGAACAGCAGCCCGATGGCGGTTTGTCGCATCATCCGGCAGTGATCTTCAAGGGGGAGTCGACTGTCTCTTTCAGCAGGGCCCGGTCGATCACATCGGTCATGTTTTTCACGTAATGGAAACGCAGGCCTTTCAGGTATCGTGCCTGAATCTCTTCGACGTGTTTCTGATTGGACTCGCACAAGACAATTTCCTTGATTCCCGCGCGCCTTGCTGCCAGCAGTTTCTCTTTGATTCCCCCCACTGGGAGCACTTGACCTCGAAGGGTAATCTCACCGGTCATGGCGAGGAATTTCCGGACTTTGCGCTGGGTGAAGATCGAGGCCAACGCGGTCAGCATGGTGATGCCTGCGGAGGGGCCGTCTTTGGGAATGGCTCCAGCGGGAACGTGGACGTGCACATCATAGGCGTCAAACACCTTGGGGTCCAAGTTCAGGTCTTGGGCTTGCGCCTTGAGGTATTGAAGTGCGATAACGGCACTTTCCTTCATGACGTCCCCCAGGTTTCCTGTCAGGGTCAATTTCCCCTTTCCCTTGACGATGCTCGTTTCGATAAACAAGATGTCCCCACCTGCAGGCGTCCATGCCAGACCGGTGACCACACCTGCCACGTCATTGCCTTCGTAGCGCTCCTTCTCGTGTGAGGGCCCCAGAATTTGGGTCAATTCTTCTGGAGCAATGGTCATCTCGTGATCGATGTCCATTGCGATTTGAACGGCGCGGTGGCGCACCACCTTGGCAATGCGTTTGTCCAAGCCACGAACTCCGCTTTCGTTGGTGTACTCGGCGCAAATTTTCTCCAGTGTGGCGTCGGGGATGACGATTTGATCCTCTGTAATCCCCGTCTCTTCCACGTGCTTGCCGATGAGGTGTCGTTTGGCGATTTGCACTTTTTCCTCAACGGTATACCCAGAAACTTCGATGATTTCCATCCGGTCGCGCAGGGCGGGCTGGATTGTGGCCAAGCTGTTGGACGTTGCCAAGAACATGACCTTGGACAAATCGTAGTCCAACTCGAGATAGTTGTCGTAGAAGGCGCTGTTTTGCTCTGGGTCGAGCACCTCCAACATCGCGGAGGAAGGGTCGCCATGAAGGTCCCGACTCAACTTGTCAATCTCATCGAGAACGAAGAGTGGATTGGAGGTTCCCGATTTCTTCAGGTTCTGAATAATGCGGCCGGGCATGGCGCCGATGTAGGTCTTTCTGTGACCGCGTATTTCCGCCTCATCCCGCATTCCTCCAAGTGACATTCGAACGTATTCGCGGCCCAGCGCCTTGGCGATGGATTTACCAAGGGAAGTCTTGCCCACCCCTGGAGGTCCATAGAGGCAGATGATGGGCGATTTCATGTCGCCCTTGAGCTTCAAAACAGCGAGGTGTTCGATGATGCGCTCCTTGACCTTTTCCAAACCGTAGTGGTCTTCGTCCAGGGTTTCTTGGGCATGGCTGAGGTCGAAGTTGTCGTCGGAAGTGATGTTCCACGGCAGGTCGAGCAGCAAGTCGAGGTAATTCGATTGCACGCTGTATTCGGCACTCTGCGTGTTCATCCGCTCGAGCTTGCCAATTTCCTTGAGAAAGGTCTCGGCTACTTTCTCCGGCCAATCCTTGGTCTCTGCGCGCAACTTTTTGCCGGCGATGTCCTCCTTGTGGGGGTCAGACCCGAGCTCCTCCTGGATTTGCTTCATCTGCTGGTGCAGGAAGAACTCGCGCTGCTGTTTCTCTATGTCCGTCTTGACCCGACTCTGGATGTCGTTTTTGAGTTCGAGCACCTGGAGCTCTTCACCGAGCAGTTCCATGACCTTTTCGACGCGTTCCCTCAGACTCTCCGCCTCGAGAAGTCCTTGCTTCTGCTCCTTCTCCGCGTTCATGTTGGCGGCGATGAAGTGCACCAAAAACCGAAGTGAATCGATGTTTTTGATGGCAATGGCCGCTTCAGAAGGCAGATTGGGGCTGTGCTGAATGACCTCCATGCTCATCTCCTGCAGACTTTGCTGGAGCGCATCTTCTTCGTTTTCGGACCATTCAGGGGCAGTGTCAGGGAAGGCTGTCACCTTGGCCCTGAGGTAGGGCTCTTCACTCACGGCCTCTCCCATGCGACAGCGCCGCTTGCCTTGGATGATAACCGTGTTGGATCCATCCGGCATTCGCAACATCTTGACGATGCGGGCCACGGTTCCCACATCGTGCATGTCCGCAGCCAATGGGTTTTCAACTTCTGCGTCTCGCTGGGTCATGACCCCGATGTCGTGTCCGCCTTTGTTCGCTTCTTTGAGCAGTTTGAGGCTCTGGTCCCGGCCCACATTGATGGGCAGGACAACCCCTGGGAACAACACCGTGTTTCTCAAAGGCAGAATGGGCAGGTCATCCGGGGTGGATTCCCTTTCCATGGCGGCTTCGTCTTCCGAACTGAGCAGGGGAATACTCACCTGGTCTTCGGTGTCTTCGGAAAGCAAAATATGCAGGGGAGATTCTTCAAGCATCGAGGTGGCGAAGGTCACAAATCGGGCCGGAATAGAGACTGGGGATGTCCGGGGACAAGTTGTCAGTCTTGTCGGGGTCAATTGTGCCGTTTGGCGTGAAGGGCTGACAGATTGGCTCGAGCTTGTTCGGAGATCGTCATGCCCCGACGGGCCATGACCAATTCTGCAGTCGACAGCATTTTGTCGAGGTCGTTTGATTCAGTGGTTCCCTGTTTTGCGTCGAACCAGGAGAAAGGCGGGAGGTGTTTGGGCGGGAAACCCGCGTCGAAAACCACTGAAGCCGGCCCCATGATGGTTCCCGTATTCAGCGTGGTTCCAATGCCACATTTACAGTGGTCCCCCATCAGTACCCCGCAGAACTGGAGTCCGGAATCCACTTGGATTTGCTCGGGTTCTGACCACTGCTTGACGTTCCCGTAGGTGTTTTTAAGGTTGCTGGATTCAGTGCCCGCTCCGAGGTTGCACCAACGGCCAATGACGCTGTTGCCCAAAAATCCCCCGTGCGCCTTGTTGGCCCAGCCTTGAAAGTTCACGTTCGAGATTTCACCGCCCACCTTGCAGTGGGGACCAATGACGGTGGCGCCGCGGATGTGGGCTCCGGTTCGGACCACAGCACCCGCTTGAATCACCACGGGGCCTTCGATGTGACTTCCCTGTTCCACACGGGCCCCCGGGCCAATCACAATGGCCCCGCTTGTGGTGTCCAGTGTGGCCGCCCTGACAACAGCGTCATCAGATACGAGGATTCGATCAGAAGGACCAAAAACGTGGGTGGGCGGTTGGACTTGGAATGCGCGAAGATTCCACAGCGAATGCAAGCCCTCAATGTCTTTTGCCAATTGGGCTTCTAGTCCCGTGAAGAGATCGTTTGCGTGATGGAGCATCTGGGGTTCTTCGTTCACCTGAAGCGGCGTTTTGGCACTGTCTGCTTCACCAGACATGAATGCGAGTTGCACATTGCCATGTTGCAGCTCGCTGCCTTCGGAGATGCGCATCACAATGCTGGCGGTGTGTTCATCGGGAATCCAACGGCCATTGGCATGGATGGGTGCAGTCCAACCTTGGGCATCCAGTTGCTGCGCCACACGGTCCCATCGTTCGCGTTGGGAAAATGCACCGTGGCGAATTCCCTCCGGACCTTCCACCAGGTGAAAAGGATACAGCGCTTGGCAGGGGCCGTCGATGAACAGGTGGATTTCGGGCATGGGCATGAGCTCTGGGGGCCTGCCGAAAATACATACGGCGCAATCTTTACCGGAACATCTAGAGACTCTGGATGTTTCTTTCCATGTGAGCGCAGCCGTGCAGGAATTCTCCATCAAAGATCTCGAGCATTTTACCGGGATTAAGGCACACACCATTCGGGCGTGGGAACAGCGTTATGGCTTGCTCAATCCCCGTCGCACGTCGACGAACATTCGGTACTACACCAGCGAGGACTTAAAGCTGCTGCTCAACGTTAGCTTGCTCAATCAGAATGGGCACAAAATTTCGAGGATAGCCGCCATGGCGGAGTCCGAGATAAGCGAAGCACTTCGGGCGTTGGAGAGCGCGGCAGACCGTGAGGACCACTGGTTGGGTATGCTGAAAATTAGCATGCTCAACTTTGACGAGCAGTTGTTTCGAAGCGTATCCAAGACGTTTGAAGAGCAATCTGGTTTCAGTAGCCTGTTGATGCGGCTTTACTTGCCTTTCATGGGGCAGATTGGAATGCTGTGGTTGACCAATGCAATCTGTCCTGCACATGAGCACTTCGTGAGCAACCTGATTCGTCAGCGCTTGTTTCGCGCCGTGGATGAGCTTCCTCCTGTTGAGACCACCTACACCGGATCCGTATTCGCCCTGTTTCTGCCTGAGCGGGAAATCCATGACATCAGCCTGTTGATGGTGCATTACCTGCTCAGGAGCTCAGGTTACAAAAGCATGTTTTTGGGGCAGTCTGTTCCCTTGGAAGACATGACGCAATTGGCGGCCCAGTTTCCAGAATTGCATTGTGTTGCGTACTGCACAACCTACCCAGCAGAGAATGGGGTAGACGACTATTTCAACCGTGTGCTCAGAGAAGCATCGAACACCGCCCTCAAGTTTCACTTTGCAGGCCGCGTGTTTGCCGGTGTTGAAAGTCCGTCGGATCAAATTGCCTGCCATTCAGACGGGCAGGGCCTTTTGAGTTCGCTACTCAACCTCTGATTCCTTTTTTTGGTAGCGAGTTTGGATTGAAACCACATGGTTCAGTCTGCACATTGCATCTCATCGGGGTTTGTTCTGTTTGTTGATTAACGGGAAAGGCTAAACGAAATGGCCCTTTGACGGCGAAAAAGGAGGTTTTGTTTATAGTTTAGAGATGAAAGTTAGACGGAAACTTTGCTCGGTCGAGATTTTGTTTAATCTTTGCCCCAGAACGATAAACAGATGTCTACTCTCGAATTCAACAATCTGCTGACCAGTCATCAAGATTTTCTTTCTGGTTTCGCCATGGGCTTCACCCGTGACAGAGAAGACGCCAATGATCTGGTTCAAGAGACGTTTGTGAAGGCCCTTCGATACAAGAACAATTTCAAGGAAGGGACCAACATCAAGGGATGGTTGTACACCATCATGCGCAACATCTTCATCAACAACTACAAGAGAAAGCGCTTTCAGAATACCATCGTCGACCAAACCGAGAATCAATACTTCCTGAATGCGAGTCAGGATTATCATCACGATTCTGTCACGACCCTGATCAATATCGACGATATCCAATCCGCGATTTCCAAGCTCAAATACGATTTCAGGAAGCCGTTCTCGATGTTTCTGGACGGGTTTCATTACGATGAAATCGCGGACGAATTGGGCATCCCGATGGGCACGGTGAAGAGTCGAATCTTCCACGCGAGGAAGCGTTTAAGAGACGAATTGGCAGAGTTTCAACTGCGCTGAGACCAGCGATATTGAGGTTTTCCACGAATTGAAGGCGGAGGGTGCGCAACCTTTCGCCTTTTTCGTCGTCCTATTCCCGGTAAATTGCCTGTAAATGAACCTGACCGTGAACCACGCTGTCCATTTTCGCAGCTCCTCGCTCGTTTGCCTCTTGGGCTTGTCTTGTTTTGCTTTTGCTCAGGTTGAAGTGAACAGCACTTTGACCCCTGATGAGTATGTCAATGACGTTCTGTTGGGTTCGGGTGTGGTTGCCACAAACGTTCAATTCACTGGCAGCCCAGTCCAAATTGGACACATCACAGGCTTCGATCCGGCTGATTTCCCAATTGAGGCAGGCCTCATCTTGAGCACCGAAGTCGCCAACAATCCGGCCAACGTCGATGATGGCTGCATGGACCAGTTCATTGAAGATGCCCTTGAGGTTTCGGGAGACCCCGATCTTCTGACCATTGCCAACAGCGTTCCACCGCTCATCGGTCAAAGCTTCAACGTGAGCAGCGTCAACGATGTCTGTGCGATTGAGTTCGACTTTGTGGCCACAGGTGACACGGTCCGGTTCAATTACGTTTTTGGATCGGACGAGTATCTGGCCTGGATTAACAGCCAGTACAACGACATCTTCGGTTTCTTTTTGAGTGGGCCTGGAATCAATGGCCCTTATGCAGACAATGCCATTAATCTCGCAGAGGTGCCAGACTCTGATCCCCAGCTGGCCATCACGATTAGCTCGGTCAACAATGTGACCAACTCAGTCTACTACATTGACAATCCTGGCAATGACATCCTTTGTCAGAATGGGTATACGGTAAAGCTGACCGCCGAGAGCGAAGTGGAGTGCGGGGAAACGTATCACATCAGATTGGCAATAGCCGACGGTTCAGACACAGCATTGGAATCAATTGTGGTCCTTGAGTCTGGGTCGTTTGAGTCGAATTCGGTGGTAGAGGTCGATTTGAACATCAATGTCGGAGCTGATTTGGTGACGGACAATCCGGTCATTTTTGAAGACTGTGGAGAGGCGTTTTTGACCTTTACCCGTCCCATCGAAACCATCATCGATATCGAGGAGATGGTGATCATCGATTACTCCGCGAGTACGGCGATCAACGGAGTCGATTTCACTCAGCTTCCGGACACGGTCTTCTTTCCACCTTTTGTGACTGTCCAAGAGTTTCCATTGGATGCATTTGAGGATGGCCTTGCCGAGGGGACAGAGACGGTGGTGATGGAAATCCTCAATCTTGCTGCGTGCAACGGCGGGGGCTTGACGAGTTATTTCGAATTTGACATTCTGGACGAGCCAGACCCCTTGGTGGTCGATGGCTGGGACACAGAGTTGTGCGTCGGTGATTCTGTGATGTTGGAGCCGGATGTCTCTGGGGGATATGGCAACTACACCTATGAGTGGGATTGCAACCCGGGCCTCGACACCAACCAAATCAATTACATCCCGGCCTCTGCGGGGACATTCGAGTGCATGGTCACCATCAGTGACACCTGTGGAATGCCAAATGACGACGGGGTTTTCAATATCGTGGTCGAGGAGTACCCGGAACTGACAGTGGAGATTCTAGGGGGGGATTTGGTGCTCGATTGCAATGGCTTCGCGGAAATCTTTGCCGAGGGTGATGGAGGCAATCCACCTTATGAATATTCATGGGAATTCCAAGACGGACTGCCTGCTTTCGGGTTCGGAAACAGCCTCTTCGTGAGCACCTGGAATGCTGCGTCAGAGGTACATGTGACTGTGGAAGATGCTTGTGGCCTCACCGCCACTTCGATGATCAACGTTAGCATCGATGTGCCTGAATTGTTGGTCGAACTCGATGATGAGTATGAGGTCAGTTGCAATGTGCCGTTCAGCATCACTCCCGATTGGTCAGGTGGGCAGCCCTTTTACAATTGGGGGTGGCTCGAAGGTTTTTCTTTCCTCGGGTTTACCGAGACGCTCAACTGGACCACGGACCAGGACATGTCTGTGACGCTTGAAGTCAGCGACGGATGTGGTCAATTTGTCAGCGTAACCACAGAGGTGGTGGTGGTGAGTCCTCCTCTTGAGGTCACACTCCCTGACACCCTCGTGGGCCCCTGCACCGAGACGTTCTCGTTGGCGCCAGTCATTGACGGCGGAAGTGGGGTGTATACCTATCAGTGGACCCAGAATTTCAACCCTGTAGGGGATAGCCCCTCGTATATATACAGCGACGGTCTGTCGACCACGTTTGCGGTGGAGGTGACAGACAACTGCCAGAGTTCGGGTGGTGCAAGCACCGCCATCGTGATTGACAACCCCGAGTTGTTGGTCAGTCTGCCGGATTCAATCGACGCGTCGTGCATTGACAACACGGTGGTGATTGTAGACGTGGCGTCTGGGGCAGGTGACTACACCTATCAGTGGTCGGTCGGCGGTCTGCCGTATGGGGGCTCCGACCCTCAAATCACAGTACAAAGTTTCGTCACCACGCCCATTGCTGTGGAGGTCCAAGACGGATGTGGGGGAGAGTCGGAAACATCAAGCACCCTCGTGATTCCCAACGTTCCGATGACCTTGTCTGTTCCAAACGACACGGTGATTTGCAGAGGAGAAGCGATTTCGCTGAGTGCCTTGGCCACAGGTGGGGAAGGTGGATTCGTTTACAGTTGGCCAAGCATTCCAGCGTTCGGGGAGGACCAGTATGTGTCTCCGAGCACGTCGTTCAGCTACCCTGTGGAGGTTTCGGACATCTGCGGAGAGACCTTGACGGAAACGGTCAATATCGAAGTCCAATACGTTTACAGCGATTTCTACACGAGCTATCTCAACGACACGCGAATCGAATTCATCGCTACCCCGGACCCTCCCTGTCCCACTTGTGGGTTTTCCTGGAATTTTGGCGATGGTGGTACAAGTGATGTCCCGAATCCAATCCACGAATACGATGGCTTGGGCGACTACTATGCCCAGCTCACGGTGACCAATTCCATCGGTTGCACGGACAGCGCTTACACCCTCGTCGAGGGGCCTGTTCTCATCTACATTCCCAATGCGTTTACGCCCAATAACGACGGAATCAACGATGCCTTTAAAGTGGTGATTTCCGAGGTGGTGCGATACGAGCTTGACATTTTTGATCGCTGGGGAGAGCGGGTGTTCCACAGTGAGGATCCGGATGAGGTTTGGATTGGCAATGTCAATGGCGGTGACCACTACGCGGCACCGGGCATGTACAACTACAGGTTGCTGTGGAAGGGCTCCAGAACAGATGCCGAGGAAATGCTCGGCACCTTTGAGTTGATGCGTTGACCCCTCAAGAGGGAAGGGGGAATGAGCAGATTCCCCGTCTTGGGTGTATTTTGCCCCCATGACCAACGGACAACGATTCCGAGGGGCGTTCATCACGGTGACGTCCCTTTTTTTTATGTGGGGATTCATCACCGTGATGGTGGACGCCTTGATTCCCCGCCTCAAAGACGTCTTTGAACTGACATACCTCCAAGCTGGATTGGTTCAGTTCGCATGGTTTACTGCCTATGGCATCATTTCCATTCCTGGAGGTCGATTGATTAAGCGCCTGGGATACAAGAATGGGATACTGATTGGACTGTCACTCGCCGCCTTGGGGTGTCTCATATTTTATCCTGCGGCGTCGACCCGGATGTTCAGTCTGTTCTTGCTCGCTTTGTTTGTGGTGGCCTCGGGCATCACAGTCTTGCAGGTGGCGGCCAACCCGTACATCTCGGTGCTCGGTCCGGAAGAAAGCGCTTCGAGTCGCCTCAATCTCGCCCAGGCATTCAATTCATTGGGAACAACCATCGCCCCCATCATCAGTGCGACATACCTCCTTTCAGATAAGGTGAAAACAGGAGCTGAACAAGCTGCATTGGCTCCTGAGGCACTGGAGACTTATCGGGTGTCTGAAGCGGCCGCAGTTCAGGTTCCTTTTGTGGTTTTGGCGTTGGCTTTTCTCGTGCTTGCGGGGGTGATTGCCATGGTCAAGTTGCCCAAGATTTTGGAAGGGGGAACTTCAGGAGCTTCCCTTTCTGAGGTCCTCAAAGACCGGAGGCTATTGGCTGGCGCAGCAGGTATTTTCGTTTATGTCGGAGCTGAAGTGGCTTTGGGCAGCTACATGGTCAACTACGGCATGAGCCTCGGGGTGCACGAGATGATTGAGGATACCCCTTTACTCAGAAAAATGGCAGAGTTGGCTGCGTCCATCAAAGGACAAGCTGTTGTAGGGATGGATCCCAAAGGAAAACTTGGGGTGTTGCTGACCTTTTACTGGGGAGGGGCGATGATTGGACGCTTTATTGGTGCTGGCCTCATGCAGCGCATTAAGCCGGGACTGCTCCTCGGTATTTTTGCTGGCTTGGCTTCCTTGCTTGTCTTGACCAGCATGGCCACTGCAGGGTTGACGGCACTGATGGCCTTGCTTCTCGTGGGCCTCTGTAATTCCATTATGTTCCCCACCATCTTCACCCTCGGCATCGAGAAATTGGGAGATGCCAAGCCCCAAGGGAGTGGTGTTTTGTGCACGGCAATTGTGGGTGGAGCGGTTATTCCACCTGCTTTTGGTGCCATGGTAGACGCGTCTGGATTTGCCGTTGCGATGATCTTGCCCCTCTTGTGTTATGCCTATATCGCTGGTTTTGGGTACTCTACGTCCCAGGGCTAATTGGCTGCATAAGGGGTGTGGCGTTTGTTTTCGTGAGAAGAAAACTGTTGAGAACAGAGTTTGAAAGTTTCACAATTGATTTCTGAGCCTTTGGTCAATGGGCCCACAGTGTGTTTTTTAGGGAACGTTTTAAGGGTTGGACTGTTGTCTAATTGAAGGAAGCGAAATGGCGAAGAAGAAAAAGACCAAGGAATTGCAGCCCAAC
>Ga0209503_10000884_pt1 | contig 16506 bp, 31 predicted proteins | sample SouAtlMetagenome_2_FD_187448 | JGI IMG/M metagenome (GOLD analysis project Ga0209503, IMG submission 187448) | Marine eukaryotic phytoplankton communities from Atlantic Ocean - South Atlantic ANT15 Metagenome (SPAdes) (version 2) | ecosystem: Environmental > Aquatic > Marine > Oceanic | place... | reverse complement strand
CCAAAAGAACTCCGGGTCACAAAACTAAATCTCATATAGTTGTCGCTAAAGAAGGTGACAAAGTAAAAACAATTAGATTTGGTCAGCAAGGTGTCAAAACCGCAGGCAAACCGAAATCAGGTGAGTCAAAAAAACAAACAGCTAGAAGAAAATCTTTTAAAGCAAGGCATGCAAAAAACATAAAAAAAGGTAAAATGTCAGCAGCTTATTGGGCAAACAAAGAAAAATGGTAGTAAAGACAAAAGCAAAAAAGACTGTTAAAAAAGTAGTCAAAGGATTAAAGAAGGCAAGCAAATTACACGCAAAGCAAGCCAAGTCTTTATCTGCACTTAAACTAAAAAAAGGCGGTCCTGCCAAAAAAAGCAAAAGCAGAGTCAATGAAGCAGGCAATTATACTAAGCCTACAATGCGTAAGAATTTATTTAATAAAATTAAAGCTGGCAGCAGTGGTGGCAAACCCGGACAATGGTCTGGTCGTAAAGCTCAAATGTTAGCCAAGCAATACAAAGCTAAAGGCGGAGGATATAAGTAATGTCGTTAAAAAAAATACCAACTGATAATAAAGGATTATCTAAATTACCAAAACAAGTTAGAAACAAAATGGGCTACATGAGCAAAGGAGGCGTTGTTTCTGCTGGTCAAGGAAAAGTAATGCAAGACAGAATTAAAACAACCAAAATGAGATAACTATGAAACAAAGTAGATTACCTATAAAAAAATCCAAAGGCGGAAAAATAATGAAAAAGTCTAAGGGTGGAATGATGATGAAGAAGTCTAAAGGTGGAAAAATCATGAAGAAGTCTAAAGGCGGCATGATGATGAAGAAATCTAAAGGTGGAAGCATCAAGAAAAAATCTAAAGCAAAAAAAAGAAGATAAATATATCTCAAAGATTTAATAGATAGTGGCATACTTAATAAGTAATATCCCGCATTTTAAATGTTGGGTACGCAGGGAATTTACTCACAACCATGAAGATTACCATGATGAGTATATACATGCTTTAGCAATAGCAGTAAATACAATACCGGATAGGTCTTTATCATTCCAAGTAGTTTTTACCGGATGTGAGTCAGATTGTGACGATAACAACGAGCCAAATATTCATGGCGGAGCTATGTGGGCAAGAATGCCTATACAAGCTTTAGTTGCAGATATACCAATGGATGACTTCCCAAAACCTATGGAAGACCATATAGCTCAACCTTGGGATTGTGAGTCAAGAAACCACAGTATAGTTGTTTTGGATAGAGTAAGCTCATCACCTTGGCTATGCAAACTAGATGGCGAATTTTTTAAAGGCAGATACTTGTTTACTGTTGATTATACTGACTCAGACATTGCTGACGATAGTGCACAACATAAACAGTCTCATGTACTTTACATAACAGAAGATTGTAAATGGAAAGGCAATTTTGTAGCTCTACCAAATAACAGAGTAAGAGCAACTAGCCCTGCCTTATGGGTTACAGGCGATGGAGCTCCAGACTTCAAACCTTCACAATGGACACACTCAGCAGAAGGACATGAAAGTTATCTTGACCCAGCCATAACTTTTGATAATCTATATGAAGATTAATTATGGCTCTTAAAAAAACACAAAAATCTTTAAAGAAATGGACCAAACAAAAGTGGCGTACACCAAGCGGTAAAAAGTCATCTGAGACAGGAGAGGTTTACGCACCGGCAGCAAAGATAAAAAGTCTTAAATCTACAAAAAAAGGTAAGGCTAAGTTAGCAGCAGCTAATAGAAAAAAAAGAACTGCTACAAAAAAAGGTAAACAGTACGCAAAACATGGTTTGCATAAAGGGATAGCTAAAAAATAAAACTATACGCCTTTAATTCTTCTTTTATGTTTATTCATTGTGCTAGTCGATAAATTTTTACGACCAATAGAAGTCTTTTTAGGCTTTCTTGTTATTTTGGGAGTTTGTAATTTTGATTTTCTCAATTATTTATTTCGTTCTTTCTTTTTTTAAATTCCTCTAAAAGCTTTTCATAGCAAGAGTTATTCATGGACTTTAACATATCAACAGCTTTTTTGTTTCTTTTGTAAAAGCTTACTAAGCTCTCTTCGGTCTTAATGTTAGGCAAAGAAAACTTTAATAATAAAAATAAAATTTCAGACTCCGAACATATCATTTATGTTCCCTGTTTTTCACTCTCTTTGAGAAACATAATATAATCTTTATTTGTTATATTTTTAGGATAAGAAGGCAAAGTATCTGCTTTTGCTCTACCTGATAATCCTTCTGTCATATATCTCCAAAGCTTTTCATTGTTTGGCGGTATAGATATTCTTTCTTTTTTTCTTTTTTTATCTTTCATTTTTTTCTCCTATAATCTTTCATACAACCAAAACAAACTGATTTATTTTCTGAGCCTACGACCCAGAGACCTTCTGACTCGCTAACATTTTTTGAGCACTTATCGCATAAATACTTAATACCTTGTACGCCTTTGTTCCAAATAATAAGTTCCATTAGACAATCTCCATCATAGCTAGATAATCTTTTTTCTTAGAGTCTAAAGTTTTGGTTTTATAAAACTTCCAAGCTTTATATACAGAATTAAATGAAATCCAATCTTTATCTACAACAATAGCTCGACCTATGTGCTGCATTAAGATTTTTTTCATTTTTTCCGGAGAACTGTGTTGCCAATTAGAGTCAAACAACAAGTTCATTAATCTAAAATATCTTTTAAATTTTTTCATGCTACCTCCTTTTTATATATTTCATTTACATTACCGCCTTCAACTAATACATCTACATTTAATCTTTGAGTAGAAATATCTACTATCCATTGTTTAGGCACTTCAAAAGTATTCATTACTATATCCTCAGCTTCATGATGATTTTTAGCGAGTATAAAAACCTTATGCAAGCCTTCAAACTTATCAGAACGATATAGCATTCTGTATTCATTCATAACATCTTTCATTTTTCCCTCCTAAGTTAAGTAAGTAACAACCTGATTAGGGATGCCATATTTTCTAACTACCTTGCTGTAAGCGTTGGCTGCTGCCTCAGCTCTGTCAGCACTCTGACTTCCCTTACTGTTATAATCAACACTAAGAGAATAACCCATGTAATAGTCTCCACTGATTAAGCCTTTTTTCTTGAGCTCCTTGACCATCATGTTTTTGCTAGGACCTATCACTCTAAGATAAGCACCACCACATTGACCATCTAGGCAAACATCATAAGGCTTTGACTCATCGAAAACATCTTCCAACAAATTGCTGTTGGCTTGAAAAGCAACCGGATTAGGCACACATTCGTTAGCTGCCTTTTGTGCTGCTTTTTTAGCCGCCTTAAACATTTTATCGAAGTAAGCATCTAAAACACTTACATAGCTTTTTTGTTTGGCTTCCTCTTCTGCGAAGAGAGAGCTTGTTCTAATATATTCAGCCATTAGGCACCTCCTTTATTATTAGATTTTTTATCTTTGTAAATTCCATCAGCATAGTGCTCTCTGACATAACCCTGACCATCTATTTCAAAAGCATCGGAACCAACAGGTTCTTTAGAAAAATCAGGAGCTTCTCTTTTTTTTATATCGTCTTCTGATAACTCAACTATCTTGTAGCCGCCATATTTCAAAGCATAATTAACTGAAAAAGATTGTAAGTCTAAAATTTTATAATAAGCGTCATCGTAAGAAGAGCCTTTATAAACAGCCTTACCATCTTTAAGTACTCCATATATTTTCATGATTAATACCTCCCTTTTTTGTTTTTTGAATTAATCACATAGTTATATTACATGTTTTTACAAAAATGTGCAACTATTTACTCATACACTTTTCAGTAATAACATCCATTGCTGCATCTAGTTTTTTGTTCCTTCTGTTTTTACCATTTTTGTAAAGTTCGTTGTAAATTAAATCCAAAGCTTCTTTAGTCTCCATTGTTTACAACCTCCTTTATAGAGTTTCGCAAACTTTCCCGGCTAGCATAAATTTCCGCAGCTATTAAATCGTCTAAATAACTTTCAAAGTGTATAGCACCAGCTGAAAAATTTATGTACAAATCAAACTCTACACAGAAATTAATTTTTTCTTTTATGTTCATATCGTTTACTTCATCGTAAACCTGCTCCCACAAAACTTCGTTTTCATGTACGCTCATGTGCACTCCCTGCCTTCTCTGCCTCTGGCATATTGACCCATAAGTTTGTGAGATGAAAAACCTTTTGACCTAAATTCAATTTCGTCTTTCAAACCATAAACTTCAAATAGTTCTCTGCCACAAACAGAACAATTTTTTGGTTCTTTTATTTTGCCGCCACAACAGTTAGTCATTTCGTAGCCGCCTACTTTTAAACCAACCGGCATTCTTAACTGCTCTATAGTAAGTTCACTCATATTTCTGTCTCCTTGCCTTCAAAAAATAATTTTTCTAGTTCTTTTTTTTCTTCCTCAGTCGGTTTGAAATGAGGATTTAAAAAATACTCTTGCAACAACGTGCCTTTTTTATAATGCTCCATTTACTTTCTCCCTATCTGTATAAGTATTTTGGTCCGGTCCAATCTATTTCGTAGTCGTCATAGATATTACCCCTCGCTTTATTTAATGCTGGAGAACTGTAATTCTTAGCCATCAAAATATCTCCGACTTTAAATTTAGAATTACCAACATTAATAAATCCCCAAGCTCTGCCGCCATTTTCGCAGCAAACCTTAATGTATTTTTTACCCTTTTTAAAAGTAATACCTTCATAAAACTTAACAATATCGTCAGGGTCATAATAACTCATAAGACTTTTAGTTCTCTTATAAGAGGCAACCATTTTGCCTTTTAATTCATCTAAGTATTTTTCCATCACACAGCCTCCCTTTTAATCATTTCTTCATAGAAACCTTGCTCTTCAAAAAGCTCGCCTTCTGAATAGTAGTCCAAGAAACCCTTGATATTGAAGTCATCAAGAACAACAGTTTGACCAGAGTTTTTGTAGCCCATCGGAACTAAGAAATAGAACTTACCTTCGTTAGAGTCAAATATGACATCTCCGGAAGAAGTAGACCTAAGCCCATTCACACTATATAGCAGCTCATCATTGACAGAAAATACATCGCAATTATCAACCCAGCTTTCCTCAACATTGTTTGAAAGTCTGAAAGCCTCGCCCAAGCTGTGAGCTGATAACACAGCTATTTTAGTAAACCCATCAGCAGCAGTGCCAAAATTATTGGCGTGGTAAATAACGTAGTCATTCATGATTAACACCTCCTTCTAAATAATCAATAAAATCTGGGTCAGATGAGTTAAGCTCATCAATTAAGTCATAATCAATGACTCCTTTTTTAAGTTGGATTTTTCTGCCATACCCATCAACAACTTCATTACCGGGCTCATCAAGAACTTTGATAACACCAGAGTCAAGATAGTCATTAACAAAAGCTCTGCCAAAAGAGCCTTCTAATTGTAAAAACCTTCCAGAGCTATAAGTCTCTAAAGCTTTTTCATATAAATTTTCAGCCATTACGCACCTCCATTCAAATTTTCATAGACATCCTTAACAGACCCTACATCAACATTACCAAACGCATTAGAAGCAACAATTAACTTTGCTAAAAGATAATTGACATCAACATCTTTTTCTTCATACTGCATGACTTTTTCTACAAGACCCTGCAAAAGCAAAGCCTCATCTTCATCAATAAGTAATTTATATTTTTCTAACATGATTAACACCTCCCTTTTTTGTTTTTTGAATTAATCACATAGTCATATTACACTATTTACAAATTATTACAAGTATTTACAAACATTTATTTATGCTGTAAAGTACACAAAATGATTGGTCCTAATAAACAAATAAACAACATTTATGGCTATGTAAGAGTTTCTACTACAGAGCAAGCAGTAAATGGTATTTCGATAGATACGCAAAAACAATTAATCAATGAGTTTGTTATGAATAAATTTAACAAACAAGTTGATAAGTTTTTTATTGATGCTGGAGTATCAGGCACTGTGCCAATAACCGAAAGAAAAGGCTCAAGAGAACTTACTGATGTTATGGATGAGCACGACATTATTATTTCAACTAGGCTTGATAGATTATCAAGAAGCTCTGGAGATTTATTGCAAACCATACCTATCTTTGAAGAGACAGGTGTTACTTATTATCTTTGTGAGCAATTTGGTGACATGCCAATTTCTTATCCCAAGAAAAAAAACAAGTCTAGCTTGCACTCTAAGTTTGATATGAATGAGATGGTCAATAAGATTATGGTCATGGTTTTGTCAGCAGTAGCAGAAATAGAACATGGCTCTACTGTAGACAAATTTAAAGAAGGCAAATTAGCTTGGGCACCTAAAGGCTATTCTATCGGTGGCTCTACTCCTTTTGGTTATGAAAAGGTAGAAGAAAAAGTTAAGTCCGGAAATAGAATTAAAAGAAGAATGAAACTTATACCAAACGAAGAAGAACAAAAAGTATTGGAAGTTATTTATAAATTAAGAGACAGAGGCTTAGGCTACAGAAAAATAGCCAAGCAGCTTGAAGAATATTTTCCGCAATACAAAGGCAGCTTTCCTAATCACAGAGTAAAAGCTATCTTGAACAGGAAAGTACAAGGCTTGCATTAATTGTTATAATGCCACATGGCAGAACAAGACATATTTGCAGAACAGCCTTTTGAAATAAAAAAAGAAAACTACCAAGAAAAGCCATCTTTTTTTGGTAATTTAGCTCAATTCCAAATGGACAGGGCTATGCAAAATTTTGAAAAACAAAAAGCAGCAACAGACACTACGACAGATGTAGTAGACGCTTTTCAAAATATGACCGGTCCACAAAAAGCTTATGTTATTGCTCAATTTGCACCGGGTGCAAGTTATCCAGATACAGCAGGAAAAATGGCTGTATTTCCAGATGAAACTGTCACGATGGCTGGCTTAGGACAGCACATGATAGACGCAGAAAAATATCCATCTTTGCCAGAAAATTTTCGTAAAGGTAATTATCTTGATGCTGCTTTTCAAGGCATAGGCAGTATATTTGACACCGGATTACTTTTTGCAATGGGTGCATCAGGTCTAGCTGCTCCTGTAGTTTCAGCTTTAGGAACAGCAGTTAAATTTCCTTTTGAAGCATTAACCATGATACCTATGCTAAGAAGAGCTTATAAAGCAGGAAAAATTGGCAATGTAGACTCAAGACCAAAACCAAACATTTCCGGTATAGACATAAAAGGCTCTGATTTTAATTTACCTTTGAGCAAAATTAAATTTGATATTGGAGCTGATGGCAAGCCTTTAATGTCAAATGACCCAGACAGAATTAACTTAGCAGATAGACTTTTAAAAATTGGAGAGGAAGGCTTTACTTACAAAGGAGTATCTGCCAACCCTAGACAGCCTTTAGAAGTTTTAAGAAATCCAGACGATACTTATACCTTACTTGGTGGAAAATCTTCTCTTGAAGCACTAGGCTCCAGAGGCAATGTAAATGAAGTTCCGGTAAAAGTTTTTAACTCAAAAGACAATTTTAAAATTTATGACTTTGAAAGAAAAAAACTAAAAAATCAAAAAAGAGTTGAAGACGCAACAAAATTACAACCAAAAATCGGTGACCCAACTTTTGAGCCGCCTCTCAGACAAATAAGCCCAAAACTTGAAAATGAAGTAGCAAATGTTTTTACTCGAAACAACAATGCTGGATTATTTTCTACTATAGATGATGCAGAAATGGTTGCAAACGAGGCAAGAAAAATTGCTGGTAGCATAGCAAAAGAATATGTAGATGAAATAGAAGCTGTAGGAAAAAGAGTCACTGATAAATATTATGAAAAATACAAAGGCAAAAAGGATGAGCTTTTTGAATATACAGTTAATCCGGGCGAGTCAAAAAAAATTACCTTTGATGCAGAATATCCAGAAATACAAGATGGCGTAATTAAAAAAGTGCCTAGAATGATTGAAAAAGCTAGTCAAAAATACAACGATAATGTTGGCAGAATTACAGATTTATTAAGAACCAGAATTATTGCGGAGGACACTGCTTCTGCGGATTTAATTGTTCAAGAGCTGCATAAAAACTATAAAGTTATAGACTCCGGCTTTCAAAAAAACCCACATGGCTACGTAGATAGAAAGCTTAATATAGTTTTTGATGCTAAAGAAGGACCGAATGCTGGAAAAAGTATAGTTGCAGAAATTTCTTTAGGTCCTAGCCAAATGCAAAAAGCCTCAGAAGATAATCATAGTTTTTATGAAATTTGGAGAAGACTACAAACTAAGGCAAAACAGAAAACCGATGCTGATGGACCAAGATTAGATGCTGCTATACACGAAGACACTTTAAATAATTTAGTGTTTATGATGCAAAAGAAATTTGGCGAAGCAGAAGAAAAAATACACCCTTCTTGGAAAAATTATTTTGAAAAAGACTAGACTCTATCCATCGGAAGCTCAGGCAAATCTTCTCCGATAATACCAAATTCAGCTTCAAATTCTCCCTGAGAAAGCTGCATGCCATCTATGTAAAAATCATAAACCTGAGCACCATCAGCAACAACCCAATCGTCAGTGACGCTATCGTAAGGTATAAAAAAACCAACAATATAATTTTCTATTTCATTTTTTGCTACGACAGCAGGACCATTTTCCCACTCAAAATATTTTGTAATTATGTAGTCCATTAATTAAGTATATAATACAAAACATAAACTTTACACAAGACTATGGCATTAGTATTAAACGACAGAGTAAAAGAAACCACTACCACAACCGGAACAGGCACAGTAAATTTAGCTGGAGCTGAAACAGGTTTTGAAACCTTTGTAGCGGGCATTGGTAATTCCAATACCACTTATTATGCGATAGTTCATCAATCAGCAGCAGAATTTGAAGTTGGTTTAGGCACAGTGACCGATGCTTCTCCAGATACATTAGCCAGAACCACAGTCATAAGCAGTTCTAACTCAGACTCCGCAGTTAATTTTTCTGCAGGTACAAAAGATGTATTTTGTACATTACCTGCAAGTAAAGCTGTATTTATAGATGGTTCAGGAGATTTAGAATTTAATGCTCCCGGAGATGATTTTAGTTTTAAAAATTCTTCCAATACGATTGCATTTATTAAAACCACTAATGATGATTTTATTATTCAAAACAATTTGAATGATAAAGACTTCATCTTAAAAGGTTATGACTCTGATGGTGGTGGTTTAATGACAGGGCTAACCATTGATTATTCTAATGCAGGAAAAGCAACTTTTGGTGGAGATATAAAAGCAACAAAAATTGGTGCTGGTATAAGTCCTATAGTGCCTTGTGAAGTTCTCTCCACAGGTGCTACATCTACAGCATTACGAGTTCTTAAAAGCGGAAGCGATGATTCTACACAGAATAACTTGTTTTCAGTCACAGAAATTTCAGGTCATGGCAGATTGAGTATTCATGATACTTCGCAAAACGAAGATATAAGATTTGATAGTAATGGTGATTCTTATTTTAATGGTGGTAATGTTGGTATTGGAACTACAAGTCCAAGTGAAAAGCTAACTGTAAATGGGAACATAGCTAACACTTCTGGAGATATGTCGATTGATGTTGTTGGTGACATTATTCTTGATGCAGATGGAGAAAATATAATCTTCAAAGATGGGGGTACTGAAAGAGGTCAAATAGATTTAGGCTCAGCAAACTTTACACTTCGTGCTTCTACATCAGACAAAGACATGATATTTAGAGTCAATGATGGTGGCTCTGAAATAGTAGCATTGACTATAGATGCGTCAGAGGCAGGAGCTGCAACTTTCAATAATAATGTTACAGCTTTTTCAGACGAAAGATTAAAAGATAATATTGAAACTATAGAAAATGGCTTAGATAAAGTTGAACAATTACGAGGTGTCACTTACACCAGAGATGAAAGAGAAAATATAGGTGTTATAGCTCAAGAAGTAGAAAAGATATTACCAGAAATAGTATTAACAGCAGATGACGAAATGGGTACTAAGTCTGTAGATTACAGCAGATTAACAGCAGTATTAATTGAGGCAGTTAAAGACTTATCAGCCAGAGTAAAAGAACTAGAGGGTAAATAATGGCATTACCTTCTTCTGGAGCAATTTCAATGAACCAAATGCACGTTGAGGTAGGAGGTTCTTCTGGCTCAACAGTAGGATTAAACGATACAGACATAAGAGGTTTAATTAGTAAAAGTTCTGGAGCAACAATGTCATTTAATGAATGGTATGGAGCTTCCGCTACAGACAATACTTTTAATGGAGTCAAAGGAACAGGAACTACAACATCTGGTAAACTAACAAACACTTTTCATGGTGTTGGTGGAAGCACGACAGGTGCTCTTACCAATGGAGCAATAAATCCTCCTTCTGGAGGTAGTATTACTGCAGTTCAAATGATAATAAGTGCTGCTGGAGAAAATCAACAGCTTATACTTCTTCTTGGTTCAGGAGTATCTTCCGCAGGAACCTTCTCTAGTTATACAGGTTATAGGTATGTAAAAGTAGGTTCAGCAATTTATTTTGACTCCAATGTAGCAACTTCAAGTCATATTTCTGGGAGTACTTCAATTACTTATAGTCTTACTTTTAATAATGGAGCAAACTCAGGAATTACAAAATTTAACAGTATAAGCAATGGAACTTCGCTAGCCTTTACCTTATCAAATTAGATGTTAGTAAAAGATAACGCTTTAGATTTAAATTTTAAAGTGACCGAATGGAGAGGTTATCAGACTATGCCCGAATATAATTTTTGGAAAGGTTGGTGGGCAGAAAATCCAAGAAACCCTATCGAAAAAGTAATTAAACTATTATGGGAAGATTTAATAAATCCAGATGATTATTTAGAAGGTGGGTTTGAGTATTGGGCAAGAGCATTTGAAGATTTGGGTTCTTTAGAATGGCACCAAGATACTTGTGAGTCACATTATGTAGACGATAAATATTTAATAGCAGATAAGAGTTTAGTTTATTATGTAGAAGTAAGTTCTGATTTATGTGGGGGTGTTATGGAAATAGCTCCATATAGAGATAGATTAAATTTAGAAGCACAATGTAAAAGTGCCTTGAATGTAGATACAGAAGCTGTGGAAAGAATAACACCAAAACAAAATAGATTTATACTAATCGACTCAGCTCAAATGCACAGAGTAACTCGAATACATAAAGGCATAAGAAAAAATTTAGTTTCAAGTATATGGAAGCAAATACCAAAACTTTTTCAAGAACATGAAAATTGGAATAGAACATTAGAAGGAACATTAAAATTAGAAAAAAAAGATTGGATTTTTAAAAATGACAATAATATATAAAACAATAAATGGCGTTGAATATGCCGAAGAAATTTATAAAAATGAAATAATTAGAACAAAAAAAGTTTCTAATGTTTCTAAAGAATTAATAGCACAAGAGTTTAATTTTCTTAAAAATATAATAAATGAAGAATTAAACAATTTAAGTCCAGAGGATAAAACTAAAGAGGAAGCTAAAACAGAAATAGAGCGTTTAGTAACCATAGATTTAAAAAACCCTGTAAAAAATGTAGGAGAAATTTAATGGCGTTACAAATTACTTTTAATGAAATTAACCCTAACCCTTACAGGGTAGAAGAAGGATTACAAATATCAGTTACACAGGGAAATTTGAATGCAGCTATTATCAGAACATCACTTGCAGATAATGTTGATGGAGATAATTTAATTTATGACTCAATAAGCTCTAAAGTATTCAAAAGACCTAATAAATTAATTGTTGTCAAAGGTGCAATTAAAACAAAAATGTATTGGGAAGAAGCTGACAATATACAAGCTTCTGACATAGACCGAATGAAAGCTTTAAATGCTAATGACAAAATAAAATTAGGTACTTGGACAGAATCAACAACAAGCGATGCTGTAGCTAATAAAGAATACTTAACTACTTACCAATTTGGTTCCGATTACAATGAGCTATCCGACATGTCTGGACAATGGAATTTAGCAACAAGTGGAATACTAGAAGCTACTCAAGATGATACTAGGTTGTTTTGCGTTGTTTCTGATGGAGCCGAATACAATATTAAAATTATAGACATCCCTTTTAGAGAAACAAAAACATTAGCTAAACAGCAAACTACCAATTATGTTTTCTTTTCACAAAATTGTTCTATAGGAGAAACAAATATAAAAGAAAATGCAGTTAAAAAATTAAATAGCTCGTCTATTGATGTAACTAATCAAAGTAACATGACCGCAAGAGTTATAATAGTATCGAGGTAATTATGTTAAACCCTATAAAAATAGCTAAAAGTATAAATCATCTAATGACTAATTATGGAGAAGGTATTGATTTACAACCTAAAGAAAAAGATGAAAAAGGTAACTTAAGAATTGACTATGTAGTGAGTTTATACAGGGAATTAGCTTTTCCATTTGGTTTTATTATGACTTTAAAAAATAGAAAAACTAAATTAGGAAGGGATGTAGTTTGGGGAAGAAAACACAACGACAAAGATTATGTAGAAAATGTTGTTATACCTAAGCTTATGGATTTTAATTATTTAAAAAAATTAAAACCAAATACTGTTGGAGCACATTATTATAATTTAATAAAAAATTTTGGTATTGAAGATTTATACAATCAAAGGTTTACTGAAGAAGAGGCTAAACTCGGTCAAGGAACTATCAATTCTTTTGGGCATGACATACGTTCTAATATTTCAAGACACTTACTTTTATCACATGATATTTGGCATGTATTGTTTAGGTACGACACCAAGCCTTTAGGCGAAGCTATGATACAAACAGTAACCGCCAGAGCTTTTAATCTTTTACCTGCACATCTTGTAGGATTTTTTGGAGCTTGGAAAATGGCAAGAAAAACAAAAAGTAATCTGCCTTGGAAAGTTTGGAAAGAATGTTTACAAATAACAAAAAATATAGACCCTAGTTTTGCCTTATACAGTCCTTTAGAATTTTTAGAAGAAGATATACAAAAAATAAGAAATAGGTTTAACATCAAAACAGCAAAAGTTTATGCAAAGTATGTAAAGAATTTACCCGAATTTAGCAGAATGGACACTATACACCCAAACTATGTTGATGAAGAATGGGAAATTTCTAGTGTTTAAATGGAACTTTCCAATTCTTACAAAAATAAAAAACTATTATTTACAGAATGGTTTTTTAAAAACTATAGTCTGGTTTTTTTTTATAGTTATTGGAATAAAAATTTTTGTTATTAATGGCTTTATTTTTATTTTAAATAATTTATTTAATTTAGATATAAAATATGGACCAATACTTTATTACTTTTTAGGAGTACAAGTTATTTAGATGTTTGGTATAAGTGCATTTTCAGAAACTCCATTTTCAGCATTAGCTGGAGATGGCTCTGTAAGTGTAAATGTAAATGTCACAGGTCAATCAACAACTTCTGGCTTAGGTTCGCTTTCTACAAGTGGTAAAGCAAATCAAACTTTAGCAACACAAGTCACAACTTCTGGCTTAGGCTCTTTAACAACAAACGCAAAAGCCAATACGTCTGTAGCTGGGCAAGCTTCTACATCTGCATTAGGAACTTTAAGCTCTATCACAGGTAAAGCAAATATAACACCAGCAACACAAGTTGCTACAAGTGGCATTGGTACAGCGGCTGTAAATGCTCAAGCTATTGCTTCTACTCCAAGTTTAAATTCTGGAGTAGGAACTGTTTCTGTTGTTGCTATTGATGCAGAAGCAAATGTTAGTGTTTCTGGAATTGCTGCTACATCAGGATTGGGCAGTCTTAATTTAATTGGTAAAGCAAATATATCTACGACAGGTCAAGCAATAACATCTGGAGTAGGAAGTATTACACCAGCAGCCAAAGCAAATACTTCTGTTTCTGGAGTATCTGCAACAGCTGGATTAGGAGATATTTCTACCAATGCTAAAGCAAACATTTCTGTATCTGGTCAAGGAGCAAGTTTTACGCAAGGAGATGTTTCTGTAAAAACACAAAACAAAGTTTCTATTTCTGGATTAGAAGCAACTTTTGCTACCAGCAATGTTTTAATTCTTGGAAAAGCAAACATAAGTCCAGACTCTGTTTCAACGTCTGTTGAACTAGCAAATGTTTTAGTTTATGGAAATATTGATGAAAGCCAAAGTCCTAGTTATTCAGAAATAAACGAAACTCAATCGCCATCTTATGCAGATATTGATGAGTCACAGTCTTCTGGTTATTCAAACATAGATGATAGTCAGACTCCTAACTACACAGACATAAATGAAACACAAAATCCTGCTTACGAAGAAGTAGCATAAAGTATATAATGCCGATATAGATTTATAAAAAATTATGGCAAGCACATACAACAACAATTTAAGATTAAATGAAATGGGCACCGGAGACCAATCTGGTACTTGGGGTGTAACTACAAATACAAATTTAAGTTTAATTACAGAAGCTTTTTCATATCAAACAGAGGCTACGTTTTCAAGCGATGCAGATGTAACAGCGACTGTAGCGGATGGTGCAAGTGATAAATATAGAGCTATTTATGTAAAAGTAACTTCTGGCGTAAGTTTATCTCAAACTAGAACTTTAACTATAGCTCCTAACACTATTTCAAAAATAATTATAATAGAAAACGCTACTACCGGAAGTCAAAGCATTACAATTTCGCAAGGCTCTGGAGCATCTATTACAGTAGCAAATGGCAACACAAAAGTTTTAATGCTTGATGGCGGAGGCTCTGGTGCTGCTGTTTATGATGCTTTTAATAATTTGTCTTTATCTGGAGATTTAACGATAGAAGGCGATGATTTAAAAATGGGTACAAATACAAGTGGTCATGTTTTAGTTGCAGATGGCACAAACTACAATCCTGTTGCAATGAGTGGAGACGCTACTATTGCAGCTAATGGTGCTATAACTATTGCTAATGATGCAGTAGAACAGGCTATGATTGCAGATGATGCTGTAGGTGCAGACCAATTAGCAAGCAACGCTGTGGTAAATGCAAGCGTTTCTGCAAGTGCTGCTATTGCTTTTAGTAAAATGGCTGACCTTACTACAGCAAGAGCTTTAGTTTCTGATGGCAGTGGTGATGTTTCAGTTAGTGATGTAACTTCAACAGAGTTAGGATATTTAGATGGCGTTACTTCCGCTATACAAACTCAATTAAACAACGCTTATTCATCTGATGATACAAACTTAACCTTACAAAATGTTAATGAAGTAAGAAGAGGAGCTAGTGCCACAGGCATAAAAAATGAAACCGACCACATAGAGTTTTATGTAGGCTCAACAGAAAGAGCTACTTTAGACAGCTCAGGTAATTTTACCGCTGATGGTAATTTAGGAGCTTACTCTGATGTAGCTTTAAAAGAAGATATTTACCAAATAGAAAACGCTTTGGAAAAAGTAAATAATTTAAGAGGCGTGCATTTTACTCGTAAAGCTAACAACTCAAAAGAAATAGGAGTAGTAGCTAACGAAGTAGAAAAAGTAGTGCCAGAATTAGTAGACGAGCATTTAGACAAAGAATTAGGCTCAATTAAAATTATGAAATACGCTAATACTGTAGGCTTGTTAATTGAAGCTGTAAAAGATTTAAGCAAACAAGTAGAGGAACTTAAAAATGGCTCTACCAACTAGCGGAGCAATAACTTTAAATCAAATTCATGTAGAAGCTGGCGGCTCATCAGAAACAGCTTGTACTATAAACGACTCAGATATTAGGGCTTTAATAAGCAAGGCATCAGAAGCACAAGCAGATTTTGCTGATTATTATGGTGCAAGAGCAGAACAAACATCAACAGGAACAGTAGCACAATCATTTGTTATAAACGCATATTATCAGCAGTACGTTACGTGGGGTTTTAGGCAACAAGCATATAATAGCGGAACTGTCATGGGCACAACAGGAGCAACTTCTATAACAGGCATTTCTGGTAAAACTTTATTAGAATTTTCTAGTGGAGGTTTTTTTGGCACTAATCAGGTTAATCTGGTAGTAGACGATAAAATGAGTAATGGTAATTGGAGCACTATAACAATAACAAATTGCTCTGGTCCTAGTTGGAACAGTACGACCAATACTTTTAGCAGAACAAGTGCAGATTTTTTCGGACAATCACAAGATAGCCGAGCTCCTTCTGGATGGCAGACTAGATGGACATGGATTACTCCGGGTGGAGGTAATCCATTAGGATTTCAAACTTTTGGACATTACAACCTTGCTTATAGTGGAGCAGGTCCAAATCATACAGTCACTTTTGCATGAGGTAATTATGGAAATTTTATTTTGGACAGTTTTAACTTTAATAGCAGGAAAAATATTACTTAAAGTAGTACGACCAGACATTAACAGGTATGTTGATAAGAAAGCAGTAGAATGTTGGAATAATTTAAAAAATTATTTAAGGAATTATTTTTAATGTCAGACTCTAAAATACAAGAATTAGACAAAAGACTAAGTGCACACGAAGCTGCATGCGACCAACGCTGGAAAGAAAATTATCGTAGACTTGACTCTATTGAAGCAGCAGTAAAATCT
>Ga0209503_10000883_pt1 | contig 16506 bp, 27 predicted proteins | sample SouAtlMetagenome_2_FD_187448 | JGI IMG/M metagenome (GOLD analysis project Ga0209503, IMG submission 187448) | Marine eukaryotic phytoplankton communities from Atlantic Ocean - South Atlantic ANT15 Metagenome (SPAdes) (version 2) | ecosystem: Environmental > Aquatic > Marine > Oceanic | place... | reverse complement strand
TCGTTATCATATACATTGAGAATGTATCTTTTCTTGGCAGTCCAGATACCTTTGTCTGCAATTACCTCACGACCCATAACCATTTTGTTTTGGTATGCATTTGTATAATCTGCAAGTTCTTCATAACACTTATTGATTACATCTTGCATTTTACCTTTTGCAACTTGGTCAAGGAAGTCAATAGGATTTTTTGGTTGAACACTCTTGATTAATTCATCAAACCTTACATAGATTGAATCAGTATCGATTGCAACCACATAATCATCCTCTGTACCTAAAATGGTATTTAAGTACTTGTTAACTGCATTTTCAACCCATTTGATTGCAAGTTGACCACTACTTGTAACTGCTTCTGCAAGTGATACTTCAAAATATCTAAACCACTCATTACCAATTGCACCATAAGCACTGTTCAAAGAAATCTTACGAACCATTTGATTGTTATATGCAATTGCAATCTTTCTGTTCAATTCTTGTTTTCTTCTAGGGTCATCTGTTGTCTCAAACTCCTTTTGGTGTTCAATCATCTTTTTCTTCCACAACACCCTTTCATCATACAAGTTCTCTAAAATCTCTGGAAGGAATCCTTGTTTTCGTTTACTGAATCTTGCACCATTTGGTGTTGTTGCATAGTGACTTTGTATATCGATTTCTTTATTCAACATCCTGTCTACTGATAAACTTGTACTAGAAGACTCTACGGCTGTTTCTGGACTGATATTGTATTGCATAATCAAGTGAGGATATAGAGAGTTTAAATCAAATGATACAACCCACTCATGCATTCCTACCTGTGGTTCTTTGACATATGCACCCATGAACTTTTGTTTTTTAGGTTGACCTGTTCTTGATGGTGGTACAATAATGTTCTGTTGTTTTAGACGATTAAAGATTAGAATATCCCAGTATCTTACTTGTCTGAATGCATCTAGATAGTTACACTTTGCAGAATAAGACATTGCAAGTAATAGACCCATCAATCCTAGTTTATCTTCTAGTTCCTCAACCAAGGTAACATCACGAACATTATATTCTAGAAACTTCTGATAATCTTTCTTATAGAAAAGATGCATTGCACCAAACTCTTCATAATTAATTTTACCCTTACCAAGTTCTACTTGACAAATGTTTTCTAGTTTATAACTATCTCTTCTTTTAAATGTAAACTTCTGATAAAGTTGTAAGTAATCTACAACCTCAATACCTGTTAGTGTATAAGCTTGTTGTTTCTTGTTGAATGTATCCCACTCACGAACTGTTGTAATATTCCATGGAGATAGTTGGTCTGCAACTGTACTTCCAAATAGTTTGTTGAATCTATTGTAAAGATAAGTTATATCGAACTGGTCAACATTCCAACCAGTAATGATATCTGGATAATTCTTTTTGTATTCTTCTAGAAAAGTTTTGAGAAGTTGTTTCTCGTTTTGACAATAAAAGTATTTAATGTCTGGGTCATTATGTTCCCATGGTTGTGTACCAAACACATACTTGGTAGGATTACCAAAAAACTTGTAGGTTATTGCATTGATTTCTTCTGCAGCTTCTGTTGGTTCTGGGAATCCATTTTCACATTCACATTCTATATCAAGGTTCATGATACGAACATGTCTCATCATCCATTCAATATCTTGAGGGAAATGTTCTGCAATGTATGCGTATGGATGTCTTTCAATTCCATGAACATCAAACCCTTCAACATCTTTCCACTTCTCACGAAACTGTCGTGCTTGTGCAATAGAACCAAACTTTTTGGGTTCTAGGTTTTTACCTGTGATACTTCTAAAGGATGAATCTTTATTTGTTGGAACATAGAATGTAGGTTTGTATTGTACTTGTTTTTGCAAATACTCACCATCCTTGAACTCACGAACAAGGATTAAGTTTCTATGTTGATAGACATTTGTATAAAAGTGCATATATCTAGTATACTACTAGTTTTGAATTTAGTCAATTGAATTGCAATCATTGAAGCGTTTTTGTAATATTTCAATGTGATGTTCTGCTTCTGCAATCTTTCTTAATTGTGTATGGATTGCATCAAGGACATCTGGATGTTCTCCTATACCTGCTGGATTTGTCAAATATATTTCTACATTTGCTTCTGCCTCTGCAATAACTCCTAGATATTTTTGATGTAATGCTTTGACTATTTGGTATTTCATGTTACTATCTGTGGGGTTGGTGGTGTAATTACTTGTCCAGTGATTGACTCGTATTGATTACGAAGTTTTGTCTCTGGTTCTGCTGTGAATACAATGTTCTTATGATTGACAATAATTGTATCTTTGTCTGCCATAGAACCATAAGGTACTAATTGAATATTAAATCCTTTTTCAGTTTGACTCATTAAAATCCCTAAAGGATGTTTTAAAGTAACTGTAGATTCACCTTCATCAATATATTCTGTTACAAGTTCTTCACCTGTAACTAATTTCAAATATTTTATATTCATACTTCCTCTAACATTGTCATTAATCGTTCTGCACGATTAGTGACTTGGTTGTACCATCTAGAATCTCTTCCTTCAACTGCAGCTTGTTTCCAATCGTTAGATTCAATTGCAGACTTAAAGTTTTTAAACTTAGATAGTCTTGTCATACCCATGTTAAAGGTCATATTAACTAAAACTCTTTGAACCTCATCTGGATAATTTTCTAAATCTGGATAAAGTTTTGCACACTCTTCTACATGTTCTGCAAAGTCATGTTCCCATACTTCATCCACTCTTTCTTGGGATACTGGTGTACCCACTTCTTGTCCAAACTCTGGGTCTGAATCTTTTACTAGGTGACCAATTCCAAAGGTGGGATAACCTAAATGGTCTTTGTATATTTCATAGACGACACCTTCGTCTCTTGTAATTTCTTCTCTAAGTTTCGTTGGATTTTTTATCATCTTTGAGTAACTCCACGGCTTTATCACCTTGTTCTTGTAACATTTCAATAAGTATATCACCCATGATTTGATTGAATTCCTTATCATCCGATATGGTTTCTTTCAATGAGTCTGGACACTTACGAACTGCTCTAGTAAAATTAATTGTTGGTGGTTCATCACCTTCCACTGGAAGGAATTGAACTTCACCATAGGTATATATGACTCCTTCATATTTACCCTCAGTTATTTCTATACCATTCTCACCATCATTTGCATTGACGACAAGTTTGTGTTTTGGTATAGACATTACTGTGCTTTGTAAACTTGATTTACGATTTTAGATTTCACTTCTCTAGTGTTAACCTTAACACCAAGTTCATTTCCCTTTTCCACCAATTGTGCTTTTGTAAGTGCAGTCAATCTTGCCTTAGAAAGTTTTGCAACTTTTGGTTCTTTCACTGCTACTGGTGTATTATCCAAAGGTGAATTTGAGACTGTACTGTATACTAAGTATCCAAGTGCAGCTAAAATGATTATTCCAATCACATATTCCATAATTATTCCTCGTTATCTGATTCTTCTGAATCATTGTTTACAAAATTCAAACCAAAGTGGTCTCTTACTTCTTCTAAGAATACCTCTGGTTTGCTCTTTTCATATGGGTCAGTTTTACAGTTATCCTGTAAGTTAGGTTCAATACTTATTAGTTCGACTGTTCCATCGACAACTAACATTGCATATCTCCAAGACCTTAACCCAAATCCTAGATTTTCTTTTCTAACAAGAAGACCTAGTTGTCTTGCAAGGTCACCATTACCATCTGGTAAAGGTTTCACTTTTTCAATACCTTGTTGTTCGAACCATGCATTCATGACGAATGTATCGTTTACAGATGTACAGTAAACTTCGTCTACACCAGCTTCTAAAAACTGGTCATACATTTCTTCGAAAGTAGGTAGTTGGAAAGTAGAACATGTTGGTGTGAATGCTCCAGGCAAACCAAACACCACAATGGTCTTATCTTCCATTAAATTATCTAAATGAACATCAACCCAGTCTCCATCTTTTCTAGATTGGAAAACTACATTTGAAAGGTCATTCATATTTCCTTTATTTAACATAATAAAAATACCTCGTTAATTTTTTATAACTATATTTAGTATACCACGAGACTGGGTTGTGTCAACCTTTTATTTACTATTAAATCCCCATCCATGTTCTGTTAGGAACTCTTTAGGTAATTTCTTACTCCCAATAGAAATCTTTTTAGGTTTCTTTTCTTCTGGAATAATTTTAGTAATAGGAATTCCAAGAATACCATCTTGTATAGATGCAGAACCAACTTCTACATCATCTGCAAGAACAAATTTTCTTGACCATTTCCTAGCTGCAATACCAGTATGAATTGCATGATTATTTGCAATCCTTTCTGGATTTGGATTCTCTTTATCACCAACGACTTTTAGTTCATTTTCTTGAACTGTAATATCGATATGGTCTTTACCGAATCCAGCACACGCAATCTCGATAACGAAGTGTTCGTCATCAATTTTTGTGATATTATAAGGTGGGTATGATTGACTGTTGTTTCTTTGAACATCATCTATTCTTCGAAAGAAGTCATCAATACCAATTGAGAATGGACTTGCAAGTTTCATCATTTCCTGTAAGTCCAGCGTAGTTAATTTTACCATTTTTGCCTCCTGTGTTTAGCAAGGTTAAATTGTATATGGAGTCTCCCATTGAGCACTCCTATTAGTATATATAAGGATTAATCTTTAGATTTCAAGTCTTTTTCAACAAATTCTTTAACTTTATCTAATTTATACCATAAACCAGAATAAATTGTTTCTCTACCATCTGGATAATTCACAATATATCGTTTATATCCAAAAGGTCTTTCTGAGAAGATTCTTACATCTCCATAACTTTCTTCTAATAATCTCATAGTACCTATTATCTCATGGAACTGAGATATGTCAACTATTTTTTGATACAGTTTCTTTTTGCACGATTTTTAACTGCATTGTTGTTTGCAATAACTAAAGACATAGCATAGTTAATATTTCTCATATCATCTCTAGTTAATGTTTGATTTTTCTGTTCAGCCACCATTGCTGGATAAAGTACAACAAATTTTGTTGCACCCATTTTCATTACTGAGGGTTGTTCACCCATGATAGGATTCAGTTCTATAACACAATTGTATTGTAATCCTTTATAGGTAGTATAGATATCAAGAACTTGAAGTGTTACGAATGCAGTCCATTGCCAATCAGATATTGGTTCATGTGGTGTATATTGTAACTTGTTCTGATTTTCCTTTAACTTTAATCCTATCAACTTCTGAGAATGCTCTGTCTGGACATAGTTGATAAGTTCTTTCCGATAACAACAAGTCAACCCCATCATAATTTCTTGTTTGTCCTTCGAGTCTAGCACCCAAGTTGACGGCGTCTCCGATGACTGAATAGTCAAATCTAATTTCTGACCCCATGTTTCCGACAATACATTCTCCTGTGCTAATGCCGATGCCGACATTAATAGGAGGCAAGTTGAGAGGAGAAAGTTCTTCATTTAATTCTTTTGTTGCATCTAACACTTCTAGTGCAGATTTTACAGCGAGTTCTGCATGGTCTTCACAATCCAAGGGAGCATTCCAAAAACTCATGATACAGTCGCCCATATATTTGTCTATTGTTCCTTTATTATTTATGATTATCTTGGTTTGTATATCAAGAAACTTATTGATTAGTTCTACTAATCCTTCTGGGTCATCTTTATTTTTATAAGCTTCGCTTATTGGAGTGAACCCACATATGTCCATAAACATGAATGTCATCTCTTTTCTTTCACCACCAAGTTTCAATAGTTCTGGGTTTTCTGCAAGCTTATCTACCATCTCTGGTGATAAGTACTTCTTAAACTGACCTTTAATTTGTTCTTTTAACTTGTAGGTTACAAAGTATTTGTTGAAGGATGCATGTCCGAATACAATCAAACCTGTTAGTGCAGAATACAATGCATCAAATAATATTAGACTTTCTATCCATAACCAGTATGATGTTGCAACTGAGAAACCAATTACAGTCATTGACATGATACCAGATAGATATGTTGGAAGTTGATATACCATCAACAATACTAAAAGTCCCAGACCGATGACCAGAATTATTTCTACAAAATCCAGAAGAAAATTATTCTGGATTCTATCACCAGAAAGTACAGTTTGAAGTAAGTTAGCTTGTACTACATGAGGATACATGACACCATATGGAGTAGAAACTGGATTATTGAATCCCTCTGCTGTCATCCCCCAGATAAGTATTTTGTTCTGGTATGATTCATTTAGTTCAGATGCACTTACTCTATCAAAGTGATTCCAATATGTAATCATAACATCTGCTGTAGATGTAGTTTCTATAGGTGGTTGTCTTCCCATTCGTATCCATTCGATACCTACTTCTGGTGTTACTCTGGTTTGATAGTTTGGTTGGTCATAGAATGCACGAAGAGTTTCAAGTGCAACCGATGGATATATCTGGTCATTTGCAGATACAATAAGTGGTGCAGACCGAACAGTTCCATCAAAGTTTGGTGTATCTGGTAAAGGTGGTGTTGTCACTGTCACTCCTACACCATAAGTGTTATCTTGTAGTAGTTTGATTGGTGCAGACATTCCAGAAAAGTCCCAGATAACATCTCCAATATTTCCACCACCGAACACCGATGTTCTTACATAAGGTGCAGAACCAGTATCCTTTTGACTTGTTGGAGCTGCAGATAAGATACTTAATCTGTTTACCAGACCAGTTGCAAATTCTAAATCTCCACCAAATCTATCTGGTTGATTGAATACCTGTGTAAATACATGAGTATTTGTATGATGATTTTCTAACATAATATCTGAATAGATATTACGAGGCCATGGATACTGACCATACTTGTCTAATGATTTTTCATCAATGTCTACAAGTACAATGTTATCTACATGTTGAGATTCTTTTTGTTGATGTAATACATCAAAGTAAGACCATTTAATATTCTCTACAAGATAAGGTGACCATATCTTTAAACCTACTAGTACACCTAAAGTTACTAAAACTGTTTTCCAATTATACATCTATATCTCTATCATATCAAAATCTTCTTTACCAACACCACATTCTGGACAATACCAATCATCTGGAATATCTTCCCATTTAGTTCCTGGCTCAATACCATCGTCTGGACATCCGAGTTCTTCATCGTATATCCATCCACATACTATGCATTCCCATTTTTTCATGTGTCGTTTAATTCTTTCTCCAATTCTATTATATAGTCTTTCATATCAACCATCCAGTTTTTAAGTCGAAGATACTGCTTTTCATGAAAATCTTTATATTGTTTATCGGTTGATAGATGCATCATTTGAGAATGAAAGTCCATAGTTCTTAGAACCAATGCGATTGCATCTTGATATGGTTGTCTTACTAGAGTTTCAAAACTCCTCTTTGAATCTGTAGTTGCCACACAAACCTAATTTCCTTGTGATACAGTTACAGCACAACCACCAGAAGTGACACAATTTTGTGTTAGATTGTATGTTTGAGTTGTATCACCTGTTTGAGTTAGAAATAAATCTGTTGGTTGTGTACCTTGTAATACTATTGTTGCAGTGTGAGCTCCATTCTTTTTTTGAATTATATCTACTTCACTCCAATCACTATTAATTGTTAGGTTAAGTGTTTTGTTTCCATTCTGCATTTGTTTTACATATACATCTGTATTGTCTGCATATATGTTTGCAGTAATAGAATGTTCAATAGAACTTGAATCTTGTTTTTGACTTCCTTTAAATTTGTTATCATCACCATGTATATCTAATCTTACAAAATTCCCACCTGGCTCAGTACCATCGTAATTCCAGTTTGGTGTAGTACTGTTATTGTTTTCATATCCTTGACCAAAGACAACTTCATTGTCGTCTCCCCATATATGAAACTGAAAATCAGAAGCATTACAAACTGCAAAAGAACATTTTTGTCTTATCTCAACATCGTTTCTGAGACCATCTAAATCTCCACCCCAGTTATAACCAGAACCCCATGCATCTGTATATCCGATATACATGTTGTTTCCTTTTTGTAAAAGTTTTAGTGTATTGTCATCATGGTCAGCAGAAAATCTAATCATGTTTCCAAAACCCCACTGTTGAATTTCAAGAGAAAAATCATCACCACCATTCACTTGTTCTATGTGAATATGGTTATCGTCTGTTGGGCCTGCAAATACTGGATTACAATATGTTGCAATACTAATTAGACTGATTAATAATAATTTGTGAATCATCTCCATCTCCTATGAGGATTACTCCCTCATACCCTTCTACTATTGTTTGTAGATATACATTTGAACCACTATCAAATGCAATCTCAATAACACCATTTACATCTCTAAAGAAGATTAACTTTTCATCTTCGATAAAGACATTGTATTGTGAATCTGCATTTAACCCTAATTTTGCACCTTCTACTTTAAAAGTTCCGATACTTCCACTAGCACCTTCTGCTGATGCACCTCTTATTTTTTTATCTAGTTCTTCTATGACATCTAGTACATCAACTAATAGATTTACATTTAATGCATCTATGTCTAATGCAGAATACTCTAAGTCTTCTTCTGTTTCTTTGAGTTCATCTGTTTCTAAATCATTAAACTCTAAGTAATCTACATCTAAAATACCTTGGTCTTTGTCTAGGTCGTCTGCAGCTTGTTCCTGTATTGCAACCTTAACTTCCTGTGGTGGATTAACAATAAACATATTATTAATCATTGAAGGTGTGATATTCTGTATCGTTACTACAACTGTTGGTGGTGACTCATAAGATGACACCATAGTTGCTTGGTAAGGTTGATTCAGTATTCTCTCTCCACCTTCATTTGTTACCACTATTTCTCCAGATGCATTTCCATCATCATCTGGCAAAAGTACTACAAGTGACCTACCAAGCTCATCAATTGTAGTTGTAAAATCTGTTCCATTTATAGCAATCTGTGCTGTAGGTGTGGATACCTGTATGTTTGCTTTCTTAATTTTTTTACCACTTCCACTAGCAAACCTTGCAGTCCCTTGAGCCATTCGAATTGCCATCTTAGACTTACTTGGGTCTGGGTCATAATATACTTCATCAATGTACACTCTAGTATGTTCTGTTAATGCAAGTTCTTCATTATCTAAGAACTCTATCAACATACGACCATTTACTGTTCGTGCTTCATCATATAAATTGATATCTGAACCGACATCATTAGGTATGGTTTCATTGTTCCTAACAATACCACCTACACCTGTAGATTCTACTATGTCTCCAATGGAGTCTGCATAAGCAGACCCCATGAAGATTAATGCACTAACTATCGTTAGCTGAATCTTTTTGATTAATTTGAATTGTCGCATTGTCAGAATCTATATCCATAATGATTTTTGCATCTGGACTTGCACATGAATTACCAGCACCAGAAACACATGTTCCAGATATCTGGTTAATATCAATGTCCCCACCATCACCTGTATAATCTACAGTCTGTGTATGAGCTCCATCCTTCATTAATACATTTAGGTTGTTACTGTCACCAGTAATTTCCCAATTAAATGTATTGTCATCTGATTCAAAGTCTAAATCAAAGACATTTGAACTACCTAAAATCGTCATATCCAAATCTAGTCTTTCGGCACTAAACTGGTAACCTTGGTCTAAATCCCAAGTATTGCTGTCACCTGTAACTGTGATATCATATACTGAATCGTCAGCAGACCCAGTATCACCTATATTCCAATTCATGACATTGGAATCACCTGTGAATAGTAAATCAAAATCCGATGTATCTGCCACTAAAGGCCCATACAGCTTATTTGAATTACCAATCATATCGATATCAATAGTTAAAGTAGTACCAGTAATAACCATTTTGTCATCGAAAGCAGATGTATTTGATATCTTGTTTCCAAATCCAATTTGGTCAATATAAAGGGTTAAAGTATCCCCTTCTTGGTCTATTCTTATTTCATTATCATCAGTTGCTTGTGCGAAAATAAAAGATGTCGACAATAGGGTTACTAACCCCAAACTAAAAAATAGTTTCCTATTCATTTTCGTACTCCTCTAGAGAATCTCTATTCTCTATTTCCCAATAACCTCTTTCGTGGCCTTGGTAGATTAATTCCAACACTCCTGCCTCAATGGCACTTCGTGTTGCGTATGTCACCGACTCATTATTACCCACTCCATCCTCTATCTCAATTAGTTGTGTACCTTCCTCGATAAATCGGAAGACATCACCACCAGAACCATAACTTAATATGGTCTTACGACTTTGGACATTCAATAATACTTCACCTGTCAGAACTGAAACAGCTCTAATACTAACAGTTACAGCATCTTGTCGATACTGTTTACTAAACCCAATACCAAGTGTCCTTGCGCCTCGGCCTCCAGTCTTGAGATTAGTGTCATAACCAATAATACCACCTTCAATAATCATGCCTGCAAAAAGCAGTGGTGCAATACCATTGGTTTCTTCACCCTTTGCATCTGCCCATTCTTGACGAGCAGAACGAATGATTTGTCTTTCTCTTACTAAATGGTCTAGGCCTGTTCTTTCTACGACTCTAAACCATGTACCCCCACCAGCAGTTTTAAGTGCATCTACTAACATTGCATTTGCACCTTGAGTTACAGCAGTAGAGAATGATGCATACTGGTCTATTTGTTTTCTTTGCCCAGTTAAATCTTGGAATTGATAAACTGCAACTATTGGTTTTTCTTTTGCTGGTGGTAAATTTAATAAATCAACATATGCAGGCAATCTTACTGCTGTAGGATATTCTACACAAATGTATTTTCTTGATAATTGTTTTTTAACACCTGTATAAAGGTCTTTTCCAAAACCTTCATTCCATCTTGTACAGTCCTGTGGGTTTTCACTCCACTGTGGAAATGATGCACAACCTGTGAGAACTGTAAGGGTTAATATAAGAAACCATTTCATTAATCGCCTCCATCACCAGAACCATCACCAGAACCATCATCACCAAAGTATCCTGTACCAATTGGTATTTCTATAACTGTCGTTGAACCTTCTTGGTCAACAATTGTCATTCTGATAAACTCTGTTCCATCTTCGTTTGTAATAACTTCGTATGTGACTGTTGAACCCTCTAATACAAATGACCCAAACCTTACTGGATTGTCATTAGAGAACATTGATTCTACTAACTGTTTTGCCATTTGAGCATAAATTCTGCTTTCTAGATTTCTAATAAATTTTGCAAGTGTTGTATTGTCTGCCTCTCTTTCTGCAGCTTTCCTTGCAGCTTCCAATGCATCTTCTATTTGTTTTTTACGCGTGAATTCTTGATTTTCAATTGTGAGGTAATGAGCCCCTGTACCGATTCCAGAGAAGCTTGGATTTTTGAATCCAAACTTAATCTCATCTGCTTGTACAGATGGTGTTAACGAAAGTAGAGACAATGTAAATATCCCAACTAACGCAAATATTTCTAGTTTATCCTTTATCTTTTCGTAATTCATTTTCTTCCTTTTCTTCCTCTATCAGTTTTTGACGCTCACGATACTCTAAGACTACATTAATTTTTTGCTGTAATCTTATCATGTCTTGGTCTAACATTCTAAGTTGGTCTGTGAGTTTGATACTTGATGCAAACATTCGACCTAATGCTGGTTTAACTTCTTGAGTTACAAACTTCCATGTAAAATAGATGAAGTATCCCATTGCAAGTGCCATTGCAACTGGAAATCCGAACTCTGCAATTATTTGTGCAATCTTCTCCATCAATCTCTTCTTGCATCGATTTTACCATCTTCTACAAAGTTTTCCGCTCTAGCAACTCTATCAATAGGTGGTGTTAACTCTAATGCACTACTCACCAGTAAATCTATTCTTAAAATGTCGTTGTTCATAACTGAAGCACGAGTCTCCAACATTTTAATAATATTTTCGGTACTCTTTATTTGTCCTAAAACAGAATCAAAGATATACTTCATACTTAAAAATATGAAGAATGCCATTACAACTGCACCAAATATAGGTACACCCACTTCACTTAAAAAATTCAATAAAGACATAATCTCTCCTGTTCGTAAGTATTTATAATAGGAGAGGTCTTGAAACGACTAAAATGTCATAGAAACACCACATCCACATGATGCAGTTACATTTGGATTGTTAAAGATGAACTCTTCACCTAAACCTGTTTTTATAAAATCTAGAACTAGATTATCAATGAATGGTCTGGACTGATTGTCAATATGAATAGTAAATTTACCATAATCTAATACTTGGTCAGAAGGTTCATTGGTGGTGTTAAAATCAAAGATATATTCATATCCATTACATCCACCACCAGTGATACCTAATCTGATTTCCGAAGTACCTCTTTCTTCAACTTTTTTAACGAGTTGTAGAATTGCAGAATCAGTTAATTCAATATTAACTATCGGCTTTGAGTATACGATAGGCTCCATAGACAAGTCCTGCCCAAGCTAACCAATGTACTATTGGGCTTAGTACTAATACTCCGAGTGAGATACCGACTATAACAGCACCATCTAAAGAAGATAGTTCTGCTAGTCTGCCCTTACAGTAATCAACAATCATATTCATATTGTTTTCCTCTATTTGAACTCAGATACATTACCAGTTACATCTCTAGTGATAATATTCACTAGTCCCAACTTCTGTCTTCTAATCAACTCGTTTTTCACTTTCTGTCTGAGTTTTGGTTTAGTATTGTCATTATTATAACATTCTAATAACTCTTTCAATGATTGAGCTTTCATATAGTGATGTTCGATAACTCTTTTTTTAGAGCCTCGTTGCAACACATTAGTAGTTGGTTTATATTTAACTGGCATAGTATGTGTATTTATAAGAGTTGAGATTTGTAAATTGTTACAAAACTATGACAATTGTGACAATCGTGTGACATAAATATACATATGAATTTAATTAATATACTAGTATTATTGTCGTTACCATTTGGTATCGTAGGATGGTATATTCTATTTAATGATACAACTGATAGGTCAATATGGAAGAAGATTCATTCTTTCATGAAATGTGGTAGACTCCACAAAGTTATTAGAAAATCTATTTCTTAGAATTAACTTTCTTATATAAATCGTCAAGGTCTTCTTCGAGGGATTTAATACGCTCTTCTAACAGTGGATGTTTCTCAAACCACTTCTTTTCTTGTTTGATAATATCAATACCTATTTTTCTTTCCAACCATTTATCAAGTTTTAGAATCTTAGGATGATTTTTGACATATGGTATCTTTAGAAGGATTCTGAATAGTGTTAGTATTATTCTAAACATTACTTGTTAACTACTCCAATGTTGTACTTTGGAACTAGTTCCCACTCATTTTTTTCCTTGTATGGTAATACTTTTATCTGGGACATTGGTGCAATTGGGTCTTTATGATTACTAGATATTACTTTAAGTAAACCCCACTCCTCTAAAAGACTTGCAATAGCATTTCTTCTACCAATATCAGATTCGATAAGTGAACTATCTTTACCATCTAGTAAGAATAGCTCTTTGAAGTGTACGAGGAAGTATCTACCTCGTTTGTGTAATATATGGCAAGATTGGTAAAGTATCTTTTCTTTTCTGGATGCAACACCGATTCGTGTTAATGTTTCTTTGATTTTTAGAAAATCATCCTGTTGTTTTAACTCTACCTCTACCATGTTGGAGAGGTCGTAACTCATTACTGTTTCCCACCTATTTTCATTCTCTCTTTCATTTTCTTTATTTCCTTTGCATTCAGAATCTTGTAGTATTCTTCTGCTTTGGTCATTGAACAATCATAATATGATTGGATGACTTTCATATCTTCCAATACTCTAGGTTTACTCCATTTAGCAAACCTTTTTCTTTTCCTTAAAGTATTTAGGAAATAATGAAATTGTAGAGCTGAATCTAGGTGTTTTCTACAGTTCATTTCATTTGCATACATGATGCAATCTTGATGATAGGATAGGGATTTGTTAGTTAAGAATGGTGCATAAGACTTCTCTGAGACATCATCTACCATGATATCTTTCTTAGTAAAGGTTACTGCATTAACAAAGTCAAAAGGATTCATATATCTATTATACCATGAATTGGTCTAGTGTCGATACTTGAGAAGATTTATATGCTTCTTTCCAAGAAATAGTTGCAGCCAGTTTTACTTGGTTAGACCACTCTCCACTATTTTTTGCAATCTTTTCTCTTAGTTTGACAAACTGTGGATATTTCTTTTGCAACTCTTTCATTGATTCATTATGTACTTCTAAAGTTCTAAAGGTAGAACAACCACCTTTTGCTTGTGTTTCATTTGGATTAACTCTATTTCTATAAGATATTTTGTTAGGATATCCCATGGTTAGTAATTGTAAAGTTACATAGTAGTCTTCTGCAATTTGTAATCCTGTCCAGTCTATGTCGTTTACTGGTAGTTTAGTTCCATCATAGAATACATTACCACATATCCTTCCATTGTCTTTATTATCTTTGTCTCTTGTAGGTGGATTCCAAGATGCATCTGCACCACAATGAATATAACCATCATCCATCCACGAATTAAATTCTGCAATCATATCATCAAACTGAGTATCACTTAATTTACTATTACTTGGGCCTTCTTCATCGTCTCTTCTTGTATAAACAAATTCAATATCATCATCTATAACACCATATCTAGTTCCTTGAGCAAGTTGTGAAATCCAAGCTCTAACTTGTGCAATACCAGTTCCTTGAACTGGACATGATATTGTAGGATACCCATCGTGTTGTTCATCTGGATGTACAACTAAAACAGTTTTATCTTTCCATTTATCTGGAAGACTATCAAATGCAATCTGTTTGTTTACTCTACCATAGGTAGGAATGTATAAATTATTCAATATTTACTCTCGTCAAATGTTTTTGTTCCACTGGATGTAGGTACATGAGATATAAATTTTCCATTTTTCTTTGACCAATGACCCCATTCATTATCAAGTATGTTGTAGTTTCCATAATACTTGTCTACTAAAATATTAAATAGTGATTGGTCATGTTGTGGTTGTGGATTTTTTAATTCTTCTCTCCAGTGGTCTTTGGTTCTTTCATAAAACTCTCTATCAAATAATACAGTTGCAGAACAAAAGTAATTGTAGTCTTTACTCAAATTTAGTTTTTCATTTTTTATTCTTTGTTTCTCAATACCACTAGGTGTATCACTAAGGTCTTTACATGCAGAAAATTCATTGTACTCAAAAATGTTAGGACAATCTTCTCTTACTATTGCATCACTATCTATGTAAAATATTTTATCATATCCTTCTTTAAATAATTCGTAAATGTATAACTTATGATATGCTGGAGAATATTCTTTTCCCAGCCACTCATCACTTCTTAAACAAAAGTAATCTGCTTCAACAAACTCTGCATATTGTAATGCTCTTTTAGTAGAGAACTTATATAAGTCTTCTGCATAGTGAAACTTTTTTCTACCTTCTGACCTTCCACCATTTGGTTGTATTTGAACTTGAAAAACTAGATTCATAGAAATGCTTCCAAACTACCTTTCTCTTCATACTTACTTGCATGTTGACCAATAGGTTTTTCCGATTTACCACCTTGACCTTTTGTTGCAACATCTGTTGAACAATATGCAACACATGACAATCTAATTCCATCACCTTCAATCTTGGTAACTCCATGTATCTCATTTGAATCTGCAATTAGCACATCACCATCATCTGCTTCAATGGCAACTCCATATCTTGGGAATACTAAGTATGCACCACCAAAGTCACCTAGTCTAAACACGCACATAGTGGTCATACCAAACTCTAGGTCTTTACCATCAACATGTGCCGACATCTTTGCAGTACCTTCACTTGAATATCTATTTGCAGATAGAGTTGTTATAGGAGCTCCACCTAAATGATACTTCTCTTCAATACATTCATCTGCATATGTTCTTTGTAGTTTCCAGATATCTGGACAACCCTTCTTAAGTGCTTGTTCATTTATTTGTGCTATCTGTTGCATCTTTTCCCATTTATCTATATTAGATTTCTTTTCACACCAGTTTGATAATCCTATCATACCATTGAATCGACCTCTCTTATAACCAGCAAATACAGAATGAATTGCATTTGCCTCTGCAATACGATTGAACTCTCCATTCTTTTTAAGTGGATAGTAAGAGTTTGGTGTTCTTAAAACATAATCCTTACCTTCAACCAATCCTTTCTTTTTCATTTCTTCATGGTCGATAGGGCCAGATGCATTTGCTCTCATAGTTGATACATCATCGATTGAGTATAAAGTATCTTTTACTTCATTATAAGTGTCACCTGTATATGCATTCTTTACGATACATGCAAGTAATGGTTTATCAAATAATGAACCACTTGGTTTATATATTCTTATGATATCATCTTCAACACCAATAGATGATACAACATCATCATACGATGTTTCATCTAACCACTTACCATTGAACTGGTCGTGAGTTTCTTTTTTTCCTAAATCTTTTCTTGCAGTAAATTCCATGGTTCTAGTACCTGTTCTTTTATT
>Ga0209503_10000877_pt1 | contig 16564 bp, 12 predicted proteins | sample SouAtlMetagenome_2_FD_187448 | JGI IMG/M metagenome (GOLD analysis project Ga0209503, IMG submission 187448) | Marine eukaryotic phytoplankton communities from Atlantic Ocean - South Atlantic ANT15 Metagenome (SPAdes) (version 2) | ecosystem: Environmental > Aquatic > Marine > Oceanic | place... | reverse complement strand
ACCATCTGAATGCACTTTGAAGACGATCGCGTAGGTTCCATCCTGCATTTTGGAGAGGGAATACAGGCGCTCTTTGGATTGGCTGTCGGGTCGGATCCCGAGATGGTCTCCTGAGTGTCCTTCGAACGTGTCCTCTCCAACGATGCCCCATCGAACCAGATCGTTGACCCGGTCGATTGCACTGATTCGAAGGGTGTGCTTGCGCTCATCGACTTTAATGTTGTCTCCCACATTGAAGCCAGATCGCTCACCCCACGCTTTTGTCCAATTCTCAAAGTCTTCCCAAGAGCCGTTGTCCACAGTGTGATAAGGGAGGGTGTTGTTGACCCAGTCCAGGGTTTGCAAATGCTGAAACAGATCAGATCCAAACTTGGCGAAATCCGGGTAGATGCGCGAGCCAAATCCCAGCACGGACGCTTCGATTTTTCTGCCAGGGGGGACTTGATCAAGGACCGTTTTGAACTCGGAAGCATTGGAAGGGGACTCGCCATATCCGGTGGTGGCTGCCATGAAAATGACGTGCTCGAGTTGTGGGTGCGGCTGGAAGTCATTGATGGCCGCGATGTGAATCCCCACATCGACCTTCGACAGGCTCTTTTTTAGTGCGTCTGCAAAATTCCAGGTGCTGCCCGTTTGTGACGCAACAAGGATGTGGATTGCACAGTCCTCTGCCTTGGTTTTTTTCTTGGCCTTTTGCTTGACCCGGTCAAACGTAATCTTGAACCCTGACCATGTGAAATAAAGCAGCCCTAAAGCGGTGATGACCAAGATGACCGACCACAGAACAGAGCCTTCGCCTGTGTGCAGAGGTGACGCGATTCCGTTGATTACTTCGAGCATAGGGTGGGGAATGGTGGAGAGCACGTGGCCGTCGTACGGGTGAAGTTGAAACGATGAATGCATGGTCTCGAGCAAGAAGGGTTCATCGATGTCATCAAAAACGGGAAACTTGATGGCCCGAATTTCTCGGATGGGGGTTGAGGTGAAAATTTCGAATTCGTGTGGATTGAGTTTTGATAGGATGGCCTCTTCCACATTTTCCTCGGGGGCATCGGGGATGGGCTTGCTTTCTGAAAACCGCTCCAGCGACAACGCCATTGCAGTGACCGCACAAATGACGGTAGGCAAGAGCAGAATGAGTCCTCCCCATGTGTGACTGAATTGGATGGGGTCCCGGAATGGAATCAGCAGTGATGGCCGGTTGCCGTTGAATTGAACCAGGATGAAAATGCCACTGATGGAAATCAGCAAGAGCAGAACGGCGCTGATGGCCACGATGACCCTTCCTGGTGTTTTGAAAAACAGAGACCGGTGCAGGCCCCTGCACCATTGGACCCAATTCGGTGCGGGTGAGACTGTGCGAAGCGGATGGCCAGTTTCCGGATTGGCAATGAAATGTGCCATCTCTCCGTCGGTCATGAGGGCATTGACCAGGATGCGATACTGTTTGTCTATCGCGATATCGAAGACCTGCTCGCATGCGCCTTCCACTTTTTTGATGACGTGGGCTGCAGGCTGGTTTTTGACATGGTTACTCGGAACACCCGGCCTCGATGCCTGGCTGGTTTCATGGTAGCCCAATGCCATTCCGGTAATGGAGGCCACGACGATGACCAATCCCCCCAATACGGAGAGGGCCATGTGACTCCATCGCCATATGGCAGCCATGATAGGAGTTATCGGGGTTGAATGAACCGCGCGTAGCGGATGTAACCGGTTCCCTCGAGTTTCATTGTGGTCAGGGAATCCACGGGGACTTCAATTTCTACAGGATAGTATGGCTGGTCTTCGACTGCCGTTTCAAACCTGAGTTTGTGTTTTCCCTCAAACGCGTATTTCGGGACCTTGAATTCGATGATGGATCGCTCACCACCTGACAGCGTTGGCCCCGTAATGCCATCGATGTCCCGAATCTCCCTTCCGAAATAAGACCACCATTCTTCGATTTCGTAATACCATTCCGGGTCATCTCCAATCACATACAGGGTCTCGACGTATTGGTCGCTTGAATCCATCAAGCTGATGATGATATAGGCGCCTTCCCCTTCGTAATTGGTCATTTGAAGCAAGCACCGTTGGGTGCTGTCTTGGTTTGCTTCCTGAGCAAAGGAGGAAAAAACTGGACCGCAAAGGGCCATCAGCATCAACGGCGCAGTAACCAGTGATTTCATGGCTGGAGGAGATTGAGGATGGAAGGAAGGCTGTTGAGGCGCTCGTTTTCCTTGGCGAGGGTCAAGGGTGTCTCATCGAAAGGGGTCAAGGCGTCCGTTTTTGCCCCGAGGTCCAGTAGCATCTCGATAATGTCTGAATCCTCCGCTTGCATGGCAGCCAAATGAAGCGCACTGTACCCTTCGCTGTTGAGGTGATTCACATCGGTCCCGTGCTGAGAAGCGACCGCGCAAAGCCCTGCGTTGCCTTCAGTGACGGCCAGGTGAAATAGGGTGTTGCCATCTGCTTGAGGGGCGCTAAAGTCAAAATGGCGCACCATCAAAAGGCCTGCCTTTTCAAGGAATGCGGCACTGTCTCTATTAAAGGCGGTGGCGAGGCCTTGGAGAAGGGCGCCGCCATTGTCTTCCGGTTCGACTGATGCACCCGCTTCCAAGAGAAAGGAGACGGCTTCAGGGCTGTTGTAGCGCACGGCATTGGTTAGCGCGGAATGCCCTTCATCGTCGGTTTGATTGATGTCGATGTCGTTGGACATCAATAAATCCAATACTGTAGGGTCGTGGCTGTAGGCAGCGACCATGAGGGCGTTTTCTCCTTCATCACTGGACAGGTGAACTTGTGTGCCCAAGCCAATGAGTAAATTAAGCGTCTCCTTGGAAGGCTCTCCCTGAAGTGCGTACCACAGGGGGGTTTTCCCTTCTTTGCTGGGCGCGGTGAGGTCAATTCCAAGTGAATCCATCATGTGGTATGCCTCCACAGGGTTGTCCTTACCTCTGGTGCCCATGGCCACATAATGTCCAGCATTGCGGCCATCCAATGTGAGGAGGTTGGCATCAAAGCCACGGTCCAAAAGCGCACTTAGAAATGTGATGTTGCCTCCTTTGGCTGCATAATGAAAGAAGTTGGCGCCGCTTTCATCGACTGACGTGAGCCCGAGGCCGTGTCTTTCGAAGTAGTCTACGAGTTCCGTGTTTTCCAGGAAAGGCGCAACCAACAGGAGGGCGTTGGCGCCTGAATGGTTCACTTCGGAGGCGGGCTGTGCGCCGTGCTCCATGATGAAATCGTAGAGTGCAACATTGGTTTGGCCGGTGACAGCGGCAAAATTGAGCAGGGAGTACCCGTGACTGTCGATAATGTCTGTTTTGGCTCCCTTCGAAATGAGGGTGTTCATGAATGCGATATTGTCCCGATAGGCCGCCCAGAAGATGTAAGTCCTTCCGTCGTGGGTGAGTTTGTTGACGTCGTTGCCAGGCTGCTTTAACAGGTACATCAACACGTCTTCAGGGGCCCGCTCAATGAGCGCCCAGCTCAAAGGGTCAAAGGCATAGCGACCCAGTTCAGATGGGTCATTTCCGTTGGCCACACTGGCTTTCACTTGTTCCAGATTTGGGGTGCTTTTCCAGAAAGACCGCTCGGTCAATTCGTTTCTTTCTTGGCCAAGAGATACGGACGAGAGTCCCAGCAAAAGAAGGGCGGTGATGCTGGCGATGAGTCCGCCGCTGCGGGGAGAGCAGGAGTGAATCATGAGATGGGTGTTGGGGTTCAACGTTCGCGTATTTCTAGCGTAATCGTCCCTGGATTTCCACTTGAATCGTAGAAGTCAAGGAAGCGGAAGAGAAACTCCCGGCCCACTGCGTCTCGAACGCAGTAGAGGTGCGCGTCATCGACGCTGTACTCTCCCAATTCGAGGCTGTACGTTTTCCAATCGTACCCAATGGTATTCCAGTGGTCCGTGAACTCCATGCTGTCCCAATCTGAGTTGAACAGGTCATCCCAATTCTGATCTGTTCCGGCATCGTAGACCTGGGTTCCCTCTGGAATGGACAGCACGCCGGTGACGAGGTAGGGCAGGGGGCCACCTTCGTAATCGAAGACTTCGGTATAGCCTGAAAACATGAGGTGCCAGGTCCCCGGTTCGGGTTCAAGATTCACGGTTTGCCCGCTGAGAAGGCTGAAGTAGGTCCACTCCCTGTTTTCATCGAGGGTGAAGGTGGAAGACATGATGGGCCCCTGTTCGTCTTTGTATTCCAAGGTTACCTGGTTGCCTTCACTTTGGATGTTGACCATCATGAACCCCATGATTTCAGCCGCGGAAGAGTACCCCATATCCAAGAGGCAGATTTCGCCGTTGGCGAAGTCCACTTGGGCCATGATTAACCCGTCCTGGGGACCAACAGGGGAGTCAAAACCCCAGAGTGACTCGTCCACACTTTCTGGAAACGGATCGTTTAAGCTGGTGTTTTCGAGGGCGGTGACCCGCATAAAACGGCTGGTGTTGAGCCGGGTCTGGAGCATGGGGCTTCCAGAATCTGAATTCACAGCAAAGGCCAAGTCCCATGCCTCTTTTGGGTGAGAGGCGACCACTTCTCCTGTGGACAGGTTAAAATGGCTTCGGGTGCCATATCCATCGCCGAGGCTCACTTGGTATGACTCGATTTGACTTGGCGATCTTGGCGCAATGGGGCGTTCCTTTTCAATGCAACCTGCGCCCAAAATGGACAACGCGATGAACAGAAATCCCGTGTGTTTCTTGATCTGGGTCATCATGAAGACGCAATTCTCATGTTGAGGCGAATGAAATAGGAGCGCCCCCAACTCATGAGGATGCCCGAACCGCTGGTGTGGGCCCCTGTTGGACCGGTCACGTTCACATCTTGGATGTTCATGAGGTTCCTTGCCCCCAAGTCGATTCTCCAGATTTCATTCTTGCTGTTGAACGTTGCCGTTGCATCCCAAAGCGTGTAGTCCTCCATGGTGGATGTCATGAGTTGGTCTGATGAATCCACATAATAGCGGAGGCTTGGGCCTGTCCACTTGAGGCTGGTGTTGAGGCGGAGCAAGGGGTGAAGGTCCCAGCCTCCGGAAGCACTCACCTCAGGCGATCGGGTCCACGTCGACCCACCGGAATTCGAGGGCAGGTCATTCCATATCCAAGTCCATGAGGCACCCGATTCGAGGGTCACCTTGTCCCACTGCATGCTCCATCGCACGCGTCCGCCTTGGGATTTGAACGACCCAATGTTGCGGTATTCGAATCCGGTGGACCCTTCGATGGAGACGAATCCGATTTGATTGGACACCACATTTCGGAAGCCATTGATTTCGATGGCGGAGGCCTTTGTTCTTCTCCAGTTGACTTGGAAGTTGTGTGAGGATTCCGCGTCCAAGTCCGGGTTCCCGTAAAGTTCGTGGTTGATGTCCACGAACCGGAAGTGAAGTTCCTTGAGTGAAGGTGCTCTGAACCCTCGGGCATAGGATGCGCGAAGCCGACTCTGATTGAGGGTCCAGACCGAGTTCCAACTGGGAAGCATTGGGGCTTCGTACTTGGTATTGTGGGCTTGCCTGAGCCCCAGCTCATGCTTGGATTGGTCGCGGTTCCAACGGACTGTCGCAAAGCCGGCGAGATCTGAGATGCTCTTGGTGTTGCCGTTGATTCTCGGTCCAGTGAATTGTTCCCGTTGGAGGTCCCACCCCAATTTGATGGTCCTGTTGGGGTTCTTTTCGAAGCTCTTCGTCCCCCGGAAATTGACCAGTTCAACTTGTGTGGTGTCCACTGCACCGTCGTCGGTCAGCAGGGTTTCTTCTAAAGTGGTCAGATCCGTGAGAACAGTGCTCTTGTTCCGCAGGTACAGGTTGTATGAAAGGACGCCATTCAACAGTCCATTTGGACTGGCGGCTTTGAACTTGACAAACGGCTGTATGCGCCGTGTTCGGTAGGTGTCGTCAAAGGCGGTCTCCTGGTAGGGGTTTCGTGGAAGGCCCCGGTTAAAGATGGTTTCGTCGAGCCAGCGGGTGCCTGGACGAATCAGCCAATTGCCCAAATTGAGGGCGCCGGAGACCTCGGCTTGTTGGAGGAGTTTGGGGTTCCACTGGGCCACCCGGCCTTCATCGGCATCGAAGTCTTCAATCCAATCGAATGTGGCGTCTGTTGGACTCCATCCATCAAAATAGATGCGCTGGAATGACGCCATGATGCTGTTTTCACCCCACCCCTTGTCCAAGCGCAAAATCTGTGCATACCGTCCGACAGACTCATACCGCATGTCCGCTTCCAAGGATGCGCTGTTGGCCTTGGATTGTTTTGTGATGAGGTTCAGCGTTCCGGCCAGTGCATTGGAACCGTACTCCACGGACATCGGCCCTTCAATCAATTCGATTTGATCGACGTTGCAGAGGGGGAGTTGGGACAAGTCGATTTGCCCATTCATTCGCCCGATGACGGGCACACCGTCGATTAGAATCTTGACGTTCTCCCCGCCCAACCCTTGTATTTGAAGGCCGCTGCCGAGAACTGCATCCTCCGTTGTCCGAAGGTTCAACTCGTTCCTCAGCAGGTCTCGAACGTCAACGGCGCCCGATTGGCTGTTGATTTTCTCTTCTCCTAGCACCCGAACGGGACGCAGTGCTTCGGCAACGCTTGTTTCCCTTATTTCTCCTGTGATGACCGCCTCTGAGATGAGAATCACATTCAGGGAGTCCTTCTCCTTAGGATTCAGCGCAGAAGCGTTTTGCCCGGCTGCAACCGGGCAAAACATGAGCATGGCCAGCGCAAAAGGCGGGCAGAAACGAAGCCTGAGTTGTCGTCTGGCCGGGGCTTTTTTCATCAGTGCACAATCAGTGTGTGGGACTGGCGGTCCTGGTCAGAGGAGGTGACCACGCGGTACCATCCTGAAGGAAGGCCAGTAGAAAGTGTGGTGCGGAAGGAAGGGGATTGTAGGGTCTGAACCGTTCTGCCCATGGCATCGACAATCTGGATGGTCATCTGGTCGACGCCTGCCCATTCGACTTGGATGGGCTGACCTGCGGTTGCGGGATTGGGGTAGAGCTTGGCTGTCTCGTTTGTGTTTTCAAACACAGAAGAGGGGGCAGCCGTTTCGAGGACCTTGCCCAACTCCACGATGCCGTCTGTGGTGCCACCAAACCCGGTGAATACCATGCGCCACTGCTCTCCTGATACACTGTTGACGATGTAGCAGCGGTCACTGGCCAGGGTATAGCCTGCGCCGAACTGATATTCTTTCCAATCGTGCCCCACTTCGTTTGTTTTGGTCACGAATGCGTCGGGATCAGCTTCGCCATCCGCAAAAGGGTCTCCGAGTCCGTCCAATTGCTGGACTGAGGTGGCGGGAGACATGTGTGCAACTGCCACGCCGTAGTAATAATTGTCCCCGAGGTCTTCCATGTAACGTGTGAACATGAAGTCCCAAGCTTCGTTTGGTTCGAGGTCTTCAGCAGCAGCGGCACCCAAGGTGTAGTATGCGAAGTTCTTGCCTTCGTAGTCATCCTTGTTGACTGTCACAACGGTTTCGTCACCGCCATCAACGGGGGCACTCCGCAATGTGTACACGCCAGATGCGAGGGATTGGGGCTGGACCTTGAACCAGTCGCCATCTAGGTTCTGCAGAAGGTAAACCTTGTCTCCTGTGACCACGTGCGTGACCACATTGTAGTCTCCCCACCCGAGGTCAAAACCGCCATCGCCGTTTTGATTGAAGGCACCTGCGGCCCAGGAGGTTTGGTCATTGTATAGCGCTGTTCCAGAAAAAGAAGAGGCGTCGACGTTGTCCCACGTGTCCGCGTCTCCATATTCATAAAGGTTGACTCCCATTCCCCCGTTAATTCGAATGGAACTGCCCATGGGCGCCACGTCAAATGCGATATGCCAGTTGGCCAAAGGTGCGGTGCCGACCACGCCGTCAGACATGTTGTAGAACACCATGTTGGCGTATCCAGGCTCCATGCTGAACGTGTCATTGACGACGTCCTGACTGAAGGAATGCAGTGACACGAACAGGGCGATAAGGGTCCAAAAGTGCTTCATGGTTTGGGGGGGTTGTCTTGGATGATGAAGGAGTTGATGATGTCTTGGGCGCCGCTTTCTGGCATTTCAAAAAGCAATTCATAGAGGCGCTTCCCATCTACCTTGTTGTGAAGGGAGATGGTGTTGCTGTTGTCATAGATGGCGCTCCAGTTGCTGCGAATGCCATTCCAGAAATCGGCGTTGGATGCCCAATAGTCGATGGAGGGCTTGCAGTTCTCGTCGGGAATACGCGTGTAGACGTTCCTGCCTTTTTCTTCAACGAGGACGTTTTCACCCTCGTCGAGAAGTTGCACCTTTTGGTTGTCTTGTTCGTGGACCCAGCCCTCGGCTGTGATTTCATGACGGTTGAGTCGGTCCATGACGTCGTAGTCACTCCGTTTGGTGTACTCTCGGCGTGGAAGCGGGGTGCGCGACTCGGCCTCCCAGAAGTGTTTGCCATCGACGTGGACCCAAGTGCCAATTCCGGAGTAGCGCGGGCTGTCGTCGACTTGATAAACGCTTTGCATCCAACGCTTTTTGCTGTTTTCCTTCGACACGGGGACAAAGTTCCAGGTGCGGTCTTGCTCGTATTGCATCATTCGATCTGGCTGATAGTCCCAATCCTGTCTCCAGTGCTTCACGACGTAACCACCCATGGTCAGGAGGTGCTGCAGAACGATGTGCCCTTTGGCCACTTCGACAGGTTGCACCCATTCTGTTGCTGCCGCCGTATAGTTGTCGCGGAAGGTGTAGTTGGTGTCGGAAGTAAAGGTCTCTGCAAACTCAAATGTGATGGCGTAGCAGCCACACATGTCGAGAATGGCATCGGTGTCGGCCTTGGATTGGGCAGACACTGCAACGGGTAATGCAATCAACCCGGCGAAGATTAGGTGAGTGAATTTCATGATTGAGTATTGGGTATGAAAAGCAAATGACGCCATTTGGGCCAATAGCGAAACAGCAAAGCAGTATTGGCCACCATCATACAAGAGGTGAAGATGAGTTCGCCCATCTCTTCTGGTTCTAACACTGCGTGAAAAAGGAAAACATTAAGGGTGATGGGCCAAAGGATGGCAGAGCCCAAGAACTGGAGTGGTCGAATGAGAAGAAGAGCGGCGCCCAACATCTCAAGCACGCCAATCAACTCCCAGAGGTAGCCTGTGGCCTTCATTCCTCTGATGTAGTCTCGGCGCTTCTGCACGATGGGGGTTTCAATGCCATCAGCACCACTTGTGTCTGCTGTTCCGTGTGCATGTGGGACCTCGGATGGGGTTCCTGTTTTTGCACGCTCCATATCGGCGCTTTGAGCCGCCGTTTCATTGTTGAAATGGGGCTTGAGTTTCATCCAGCCGTGCGACGCCATGGGATAAGCCAACAGGAGAGAGGCTGCAATCCATGTCAGACGAGACAAGGCCGGAACAAAGCGTGATTTCACCATGCAAAAAAAGTGGGCGTCATTGAGGGCAGGCATCCCCTTTTCGCGGTAAATTAGAATGGGTCTAAATAATACTATGAAAGTGGTATGTGTGACCCGGGATTAGGGAAAAAACTTTGCGCCAAATCATCACCATGAAGCACGTCAAGCTCTTCTTTTTGGCCTTGGGCCTCACGACTCCATTCTTTTCATTCGGTCAGATCGCAGATTGTAACGGGGTGATTGGTGGCAGCGCCATGGTGGACGACTGTGGCGATTGTCAGTTGGCGTACATATACGACATGGTGCTCCACACGGTCCAGTTCGTGGATGTGGCTGCCGATGCAGTTCCCGGCCCGACCGAGATTGTGGTGCTGCCCGACGACATCTATAACCCGTATTGGAACGCCTCCTGCACTAGCGTTCCTGGATGCACCGATCCCATGGCATGCAACTTCAGTTGGTTGGCGACCGAGGACGACGGGACGTGTGGTGTCGAAGACGGCTGTGCGGAGTGCCAACAGCCCTTTTGCTACGACCCTGTGACGCATGAAGTGAGCTATGTGGGGGAGACCGACTGCAGTCAGGTCTGGGTGGATTCAGAGAACCTGTCCAATCCTATGATGAACCCGAATTGGAACAGCACATGTGCGGATTGCAATGGCGTGGTGGATGGCAGTGCAATGGTGGACACCTGCGGCGTTTGCCAACAGGCGTATATCTACGATTTCATCTTGCACACGGTTGAGTTCGTGGACGTGGCCGCCGACGCAGTGGCAGGTCCCACTGAGATTGTGGTGCTTCCCAATGATCCCGGCAACCCGTATTGGAACGCCTCCTGTACGAGCGTTCTTGGATGCACCGATCCCACGGCATGCAACTTCAGTTGGCTGGCGACCGAGGACGACGGGACGTGTGGCATAGAAGACGAATGCGCGGAGTGCCAACAGCCGTTTTGCTACGACCCTGTGACGCATGAAGTGAGTTATGTGGGGGAGACGGACTGCAGTCAGGTCTGGGTGGATTCAGAGAACCTGTCCAATCCGATGATGAACCCCAATTGGAACGCGTCTTGCGAAGTGCTGGGTTGCATGTACCCCACGGCTTGTAACTACATGTCGCACGCAGAACGCGACGACCTCAGCTGCGAATGGGAGAGTTGTTCCATTCCCGGATGCACCTATTCAGAAGCGGATAACTTCAATCCCGCTGCGGACCGAGACGATGGAACCTGCAGTTTTGAGGCGGCTTGCGTTGGAGACCTGAATTCAGATGGTCTCGTTTCTGCTGGGGACCTTCTGAGCATTTTGGCTGTCTTTGGTCAATCCTGTGAATGACAGGCATTGCTTGAGCACGAGACTGAACTGAAGCCCAGGTCAAATGACCGTTTAGGCCCGGGACCCCAAGGTTCCGGGCTTTTTCGTTTCTGTTGTTTTGCTTTCCCTGGGTGACAACATCGCGTTGAAACCTTCGAGAAGGGCTTCCCGTATGGTGGGCAGCCGGCAACATTCCGGCCAAACACAAACATGTCGACCAGTTTGCCCAGCGGCGCCTTTGTGGCGCCAAGCAAAGAGGACGCCCGCCTGTGGCGTGCGTCTCTGTTTCAGCACCTCGATGGTCTTGCCTTGAGCATCCTTTGTCCCGTTTTGAAGGAGCGTGGGATTCTCGATGCGTTTGCCTCTGAATCAGAAGTGGACGTCGATGATCTTGCCGGGCGATTGGGCGCCAACCCAGGCTACTTGAATGTGGTGTGCAGGTTGCTTGCATCTCAGGGATGGCTGCTGCGAGACGCATCTGATGATCGGGTTCGTTTTTCGCGTTTCAATAAGCCAGGGTGGTCTGAATGGATGGCCGGCATTGCCTCAGTGGCTCCGGTTCGGGATTGGCTTGCGGTTGCGGAAGGCATGTGGAACCGGCCTGAAGCGGCGTGGTCTGAAGCGGCGGAGACTGCATGGGCCAATGCTGTTGAGGCGTTTGACAGCGCAAAGGGTACGCCCTGGGAATCGCATGTTGAAGGGGCACTCGTGGCCCCTTGGCTCGTCTCCATTGGAACGGTTCACGGAACTGCTGCAATGGCTGAGTGGAGAGAACTTGATTTGGCCTTGAATGGGATGCACCCGTCGCGGCGGGAGGCGGCGATTGGGGCTTTGAATACGCTTGGTTTCATGGGCACGGAACGGGGGTCATTTTTCCTCGCGCGCGCTGCGGCTTTTGGTGTGACTACATCGTATATCCGGACCTTCCTCTGGGCGGATGAATTGCTTTTTGGAGATGGGGGAAAGCTGTGGCGCACTGAGCCAGGCGAAGCGGAAATCCACGTGGACAGGACATTGAACGTTTGGGGCAGCGGTGGAGCCCATGGCGCGTATTTCCGCCACTTGGATGAAGTGGTTCGCTCCATTTTTGATGCGCCGTTGGCGAGTCAGCCCAAAGGGCTTTGCGATATGGGTTGCGGCAATGGAGCCTTGCTTCTGCATTTGGAAGATTTCATTCGACGGGAGACCCTGCGCGGGAGGCACCTGGAGACCCACCCTTTGGTTTTGGTCGGTGCGGATTTCAATCAAGCCGCACTGGATGCCACATCTGAACACTTTGTTCAAGAAGGGGTCGTCGGTCATTTTCTTTGGGGAGACATCGGGGATCCCGACCGGTTGGATCGGGACTTGAAACAGGCCCACGGCGTGGCCCTTGGGGACCTGCTCAACGTCCGTTCTTTTCTCGACCACAACCGCATCTTCAATCGGCCCAGTGCCCAGCGAAAGGCTTGGGCCGCAACAACGGGCGCCTATGCGTTTCGTGGCGAGCGGCTTCTTGCCAGAGATGTAGAGCAGAGTCTAAAGGAACACTTTGAACAGTGGCAGCCTCATGTGGCCCGTTTTGGCTTGTTGGTCATCGAGTTGCACACTATGTCTCCTGAAGTAGCAGCGGATCGTCACGGTCGGATGCCGGCCACGGCCTATGATGCCACGCACGGTTTCACAGACCAATACATCGTGGAAGTTTCCGTTTACGACGCCATGGCTGCGGAAGCGGGGTTGCAGAAGGTGGAGTCTTTGTCTCGGACCTTTCCTCGGTCTCTGCCGGCCACAGTCAGTCTGCGTTATTTCCGTGGAGAAGGCATGGGTTGACTTGCCTCTGTGGCATTTGAGCTTGGCTGCTCCTTCTATTTGGATTGAGTCTAAATAAATACCTCAATGGGGGGATGTTGGGTACGGAGGGCCTGTTGTTGGTTTGTGTCGTGTTGCAGCTTCCCGTGCTTGATTTGCCACAGGGGTGCGCCCACGACGGTGGGGCCTCCAACAGGAAGTGAATTGATTCAGCCCGGACCCTTTGGTCCGGGCTGGCTTTTTATTACTCTTCAAGAATTGTCCATGGGTGGCGGATTGTGGAACCATCCGCCACACTCAGCACCACAGTGTACTGGCCCGGGCTGAGAAATTCGTCACCGTCGAGTCTGCGTGGCACAAAGGCGAGGGTTTGCCATCCGCGGCGAATGGCCTCGAATTCAGCTTGAGAGACCACCTGGCCTGTGCTGTCCTCGGTTGCTATCTGGCAATCTCCACCTTCGGGAAGAAAGACATTCAGTTGCACTTCCGGTTCCCAAGGTTCACCCCAACCATAGCCGCGGTCGCCCCATCCTTCTCGCCATTCCAATTCGTCGGGCGCATCGAACCGCAGGGTGGTCATGTCCACTTCTGATTCTTTCCCGAGGCCTTCTGTGAGGGGTGCGATGTCCAACACCCAGATGCTGCGGCCATGGGTGCCAATGACCAGGTCGTCTTCGCGTTCTTGAATGACCAAGTCGTGCACCGGAACGCGCGGCAAATCCGGGTGGGCCAGAGACCAGGTTTGGCCAGCGTCCATCGAGACATACAGGCCGCCGTCGGTTCCGCAGAAAAGCAGACCGTCGACATCCTCGGATTCGGCCAGGGCGTTGATGGGTTCTGTAGGCAGGCCGTTCACTTTGGTCCCATCTCCTCCAATGCGCGTCCACGTGTTGCCGGCATCGTCAGAGACGTAGAGGTAAGGCGAGAAGTGGTCGTGTCGGTAGCCATTGAAGGTGGCATAGAGCCGGTCGGCGGAATGGTGAGACCACAGGACTTCAGAGATCCAAAGCGAGCGTTTGGGCGAAGCGTTTGGGGCAGGGGGGGTGCGGTCCTTCCATGTGTAGCCTCCGTCCATGCTCGTGTGCAGCAACCCATCATCGGAGCCGACGGCGAGCCGGCCGAAGCGGAGGGGGCTTTCATTCAGCGAGGTGAGCGACCCGAAGGGCACATTTCCTTTCCGCGGCCCTCGGGTCAGGTCGCCAGACATCGCCTCGAAATCCCCTCCTTTTGCCAAGGAACGGTGCACCCGGTTTGATGCCATGTACAATACATCTTGGTGGTGACGTGACAGGAAAATGGGGGTTTGCCAATTCCAACGCAAGGGGGTTTCACCCAGTGTGTGCTTCGGGTGCAGATAGGCACGGTCGCCTGTCTGTTTGTTGGAGCGCGCGTACCATCCGAATTGTGACCCTGTGTAAACCGTCTCGTTGTCGCGGGTGTCGACTTGGATTTGCATGCCGTCTCCACCATTGAGCCGGTCGTAGGGGTAGTCTCCGGTCTGGTGCCATCGGGGGCTCGCTTCATAGCCGCTTGGGCCGCGCCAGGTGCCGTTGTCTTGCAGGCCACCATAGATGCGGTAGGGTTCTGCATTGTCCACCGCAACCGCATAGAATTGGCCCACTGCTGGCGAGTTGCAGGAGGTCCAATGTTCGCCGCCGTCAAAGGTGACGTTGATGCCGCCGTCGTTGCCATTGATCAGGTGCAGGGGGTCGGCAGGGTTGAACCAGATGTGGTGGTGGTCGACGTGCACGTTGTCCTGGGCTATGGATGACCAATTGGCGCCGCCGTCAGTGCTTTCCAGCAGAGGAACACCGCCGATGACGAGGTGGTCTTCGTCGGTGGGGTCCACCTCGATGAGCCCGAAATAGTAACAGTAACTGTAGCACACTTCATCAAGGCCCTCTGGGTGGGTTCGGGTCCATTGGGCGGCGGACGCACCATCGAGTCCGCGATGGACGGTTTCGCCTTTGAGCAGAGGCTGTGCCTGCCATTGGTACACCTCCGCCCCGATCACGGGAGGGTTGAACATCTCGGCATTGGCGTCGCCGAGGAAGTCGGCCAGCGCCTCCGGATCGAGATCGCCATCGGCCACCCGTTGGAACAGGGCCTCAGCATTGGCGTCTTCCGGGAAGTCATTGTCCTGGAGAAAGTCAGTCAAGGCGGCCGTGTCCAAGGCTACGAACGCCTTCGCCTTCATGTTCCTGAAGTCCTTGGCTTCCAGCCGGTCTTCCTTCTCTTCACCCTCTTCTTCTGGCTTTTCGTTTTGGTTGTCGACCATCACGAACAGGCGGTTTGCACCAGGGTGGTGGGCCAGGCCAATTCTCCCGATGCCCTGTTCGGCTGGAAAGCCATTGGCTTCGGTCGTGAGTCGAATCCAGCTGGCGCCACCGTCGATGGATTCAAAGACGCCGCTTCCGGGCCCTCCCTCGGTGAAGTCCCATGCGCGGCGAGTCCGGTCCCACAAGGCGACATACAGGTGGTTTTGATTAGCATCATCCACCACCAGGTCCACGGCGCCCGCTGCGGGCCTTCCGGTTTGCGTCCCGTCCAACAGGAGGTCCCATGTTTCATTGGCTTCAGTCCACCTATACAGTCCGCGCTGTCCGGGGGATTCATCTTGATAGAGTGCGCCGAGGGCCGCGGCATAGACGTTTCCTTCCGCGGTGAGTTCGATGCGCCCGATGTGGTGGCTTTCGGTGAGCCCCATGTGCTGCCAGTTTTCGCCCCAATCTTGGCTCCGGTAGACGCCAATCCCTGCATAGCTCGAGCGGGAGGAATTGACTTCACCAGTGCCCGCCCAAAGGGTTCTGGAGGCCCAGTCCACGGCGATGGCGCCGAGGAAGATGACGGTCTCGTGGTCGAAGAGTGGCGTAAAGGAGGTGCCGTGGTCTGTGGTGTGCCAGAGTCCGCCCGTCGCATAGGCCACCACAAATTCAGAGGGGTCAGCGGGGTTGACAGAGAGGTCCACGACACGGCCGCTCATGACCGTGGGCCCCACGCAGCGCAGGTCCAGTCCTGAAGTCCACGAGGCGGCGTCCAATGCGGCATGGGCTGCTCCTGCATCAAAGCGGTCAGAAGCCGGTGTCGGGGCAATCACGTCGGCTTGGCGTCCGCGCTGGGCGTTGGCATTGGCCAACCAGAGAAGGGCGACCAACAGAAGGGTGTGGCGTAGGGTCATTGCAGCTTGGGGTTATTGCGGTGGCGGTCTGCGTCGCGCTGGGTCTTTTTTTCGAGGTTGCACTGAAAGGCTTCGCTGAGGTTGATTCCGGTCTGGTTGGCCAGGGCCACGAGAACCCAAAGCACATCGGCCATTTCGTCGCCCAAATCAAGTTTGGCGTCGGAGGGCTTTTCGCTCTGGTCGCCATATCGACGGGCGATGATGCGCGCCATCTCGCCAACCTCTTCGGTAAGGATGGCCATGTTGGTGAGTTCGCTGAAGTACCGGACGCCAATGGTGGTGATCCAGTCGTCGACTTGGGCCTGCACCTCTTCTAGGGTTGGGGATTGCGGGGTCATTCTTTGTTGCGGGTGTCCATGGTGATGGTGACGGGACCGTCGTTGATGAGGTCCACTTCCATCATGGCGCCAAACCGGCCGGTGGCGACAGGGCGTTTGAGGTGGTCCTCCAATTGGCGGACGAACCGTTCGTAGAGTGGGATGGCCGTTTCGGGTCGCGCTGCATGCACAAAGCTGGGCCTTGCGCCTTTCTTGTATTTGGCGTGAAGTGTGAATTGGCTGACCACCAGCGCTTCTCCCCCGACATCGGTCAGGGTCCGGTTCATTTTGCCATCATCGTCGGAAAAAATCCGCAGAGCGGCCACCTTGGCGGCCAGCCAATCTGCATCGGCCTCCGCATCCTCAGCATGAACGCCGAGCAACACCATCACGCCGGTTCCGCATGTGCCGATGGTTTCGCCATTTGTGCGCACTTCGGCTCGGCTTACCCGTTGGACCACGACTCTCATGCGGGCAAATTAACCGCGAAGGTTTTGGGTCCACCTCGAGACGGCCTCGAAAGCCCGGTTTGCGTCCATCCAACTTTGCGCCGTCCAATTCTCAAGGAACTGTGCGGGGCCG
>Ga0209503_10000874_pt1 | contig 16604 bp, 10 predicted proteins | sample SouAtlMetagenome_2_FD_187448 | JGI IMG/M metagenome (GOLD analysis project Ga0209503, IMG submission 187448) | Marine eukaryotic phytoplankton communities from Atlantic Ocean - South Atlantic ANT15 Metagenome (SPAdes) (version 2) | ecosystem: Environmental > Aquatic > Marine > Oceanic | place... | reverse complement strand
ACTACAATCAAGTGGAGGTTTCGCTTCGAAACCCATCGGCGTCAAATAACCCCAATGCCCGTTTGTTTGTCTATCCTCCGGGGACCAACGCGGCTGTTTGTCATTTCAATTTCCAAGTGGACACGGGCATGACGGAATATGGAACCTACATCATCGACCTTGAGGCGATTCCAACAAGCGGTGTCTATGACGGCCCAGTTGGTCGTTTTGGCTTGAGGGGCCCTTGGGGCGTGGCCAATGGCGACACGATTTGGTGGGAAACCATGGTCATTTCCAACACCAACGACACCGGCTCTATTGACACGACCAGCTTGCATGTTCCCCTGTTTGATGTGTCCCTGGACGTGCACCCGAACCCCGTGGCGAACCAGCTGGAAATCGAATCGGACGCTGTGATTGAAACCGCGCTTCTCCTCGACTTGGCGGGCCGCACGGTGCGCACACTGTTTCCTGGAAAGGCGGCATTCCGAATGGATGTGGCTGACCTTCCAGATCAGGTCTATTTGTTGCATGTAGAGCGCAATGGAATCTGGGAGAAGAGGCGTGTTGTCGTTTCCCGGCATTGAGGCCCCTTAGATTGTGGAGAGCCGAGGCCGATGGAGTGGATTGAGTTGCTTGGTCACGTGCCTTGGAGCGTCCCTTTGGGGCTGTGACACAGCAGGCGAACCTGCTCAATTGGCCCTTAATCCGGAACCGAAGGGCCCGCTTAATGTGCTCTTCATCGTGGCGGATGATCTGAATTGTGCGCTCGGGGCCTACGGAGACACGGTGGTCCAAACCCCCAACATTGACAGGCTGGCTTCTGAGGGCACAGTGTTTCTCAATGCCCATTGCCAATACCCGCATTGTGGCCCTTCCCGGGCCTCCTTCATGACGGGTCTCTATGCAGACCAGACCCATATTCGGAAAAACAACATCTACCTCCGTTCGGCCTTGCCCGATGTGGTGACACTAAGTCAACGTTTTAGGCAGAGGGGGTACGAGGCAGTGCGCATCGGCAAGATTTTTCACTACGACAACCCCGGCACGATTGGTACTTCGGGCATTGACGACCGTCATTCTTGGGACCGCACCATCAACCCATATGGCCGTGAAAAGCGAGAGGAATACCGGATCCACACGTTGAAGCCGCGCCGGTACGGCGGCGTATTGAGTTGGCTGGCCATGGAGGGAGAGGATGAGGAGCAAACCGATGGAATCGGGGCGACGGAAGCCCGTGAGGCGTTGGATGCCTTTGCCAAGAGTGGGGACCCTTTCTTTTTGGCTTTGGGTTTCTATCGACCCCACGTGCCATTTGCTGCACCAGCCAAGTATTTCGATGCGCTGGACCGGGAGGCGATGGTGGTCCCTCCAGCCCACGACGACCTCTTGCCTTCTTTGCCTGAACCGGCCCAACGGTCGATCCGTTCCATGCAGGTTCAGGTTGGCCTTTCCGAGGACGTGTCTCAGGAGATCATCGAGGCATACAGGGCCACCGTGTCCTTTGTCGATGCCCAATTGGGCCGGGTGCTTGATCAGCTGGAGTCATCTGGTCTTGCTCAGAATACGTTGGTTGTCTTTTTCTCAGACCACGGATTTCACCTTGGGGAGCACGGGCATTGGCAGAAACAAACCTTGTTTGAGCCTTCAACACGGGTGCCCCTGATTATTCGAGCACCGTCTTCTGAATCCAATTCAGGGGCGAATGCGGCGCCTGTGGAACTGGTAGACCTGTATCCCACGGTTGCCGATTTTGCGGGTGTGGAGGTTCCCGAATACGTGAGGGGAATGAGCCTTCGCGGTTTGATGGAACAAGAAGTGGACACGGTTCGGGGCAGTGCCTTGACTGTGTGGCGAAAGGGAAAGAGCATCGCGACGGGACGATACCGCTACACGTCGTGGGGGGAGGAAGGAGAACTGGGTCAAGAGCTTTACGATCACCAGTCTGACCCGGAAGAGCTGGTTAATCTGGCCGACGCCGCAGACAAGGTTCAACTCAAGGATTCTTTGGAGGCCGTCTTGGCTCGGCGGTGGCGGGCCGCTTCGGTTGCACCTGAAGGGATAGGCAGGCAGATTACAAACCCGCCAGTGGCCGAAAAGACACCCCACATTACCCGCGGGGACCTCTATCACATCGACGGCACTGTCGAAAAATTGCGTTTGGACCAATGAAGCATCTCGTGCACGTTTTCCTTTCGATTCCGCTGCTTTTCCTTTTTGGTGGTTGTGGGGATTCAGTGGTCTCGCAGGAATCATTCGAGGCCCCCAACTTCTTGGTGGTGCTGGTGGATGACCAGGGGTGGAATGGAACATCGGTGGAGATGGTGCCCGGTGATCTCCAGTCGCGCAGCGACTACCATGAAACGCCCAACCTTGAGCGCCTTGCCAGCGAGGGGATGCGGTTTTCCGATGCCTATTCGGCGGCTCCGGTCTGCGCGCCATCGCGCTACGGGATTCAGTTTGCCAAGACTCCGGCCAGGTTGTCGCTCATTCGGGTGGGCATGAATTCGGATCACATTGATCACGAGCAGGGCTGGACCGTTCCCCGCGCTTTGAAGGCTGTGGAACCGTCCTATGTCGCCGGACACTTTGGAAAGTGGGGAATGGGGGCCACGCCCGAGACATTTGGGTATGACGTGAGCGATGGGCCAACACAAAATCGGGAAGGGGGGTTTGTCAACAACCGCACCCAGTGGGACCCCGTGGTCAAGGAAGACCCCAAACGAATTGGAGAGCTCACCGAGAAGGCGGTGGCCTTTATGAGGGAGCAGGTCAAGGCCGATCGGCCGTTTTACCTGCAGGTCTCACATTGGGCGGTACATGCAAACTTGGAAGCCACGGAAGGCCGGCTGGCCAAATACGAGGCCAAGCCCAGGGGGGCGCAGCAGGTGAACCCTGGTTTTGCAGCGATGAGTGAGGACCTCGATGCGGGTCTGGGCCTGTTGTTGGACGAGTTGGACACCTTGGGCATTGCTGGAAACACGTATGTGGTCTACATGTCTGACAATGGCTGTGTGCCCAACATTCCAGGAGCCAAGAAATACGAGCGCAGCTATAACCACCCCCTTCAGCGCGGAAAATGGGATGCCTTGGAGGGGGGCATTCGGGTGCCACTCTTGGTTCGCGGTCCAGATGTTGTGGCCGGTTCGCACACCTCGGTCCCCGTTTGCGGGGTCGACCTGTTGCCGACCTTTTTGGGGTTGACCGGTGCGGAAAACGTGCCCGTGCTTGACAGCATTGATGGGGGGTCTTTTGCTGCTGTACTCATCGCGCAGGCGAGCACTGTGGACCGACCCGTTGACGGGCTGTTTTTCCATGTTCCCTACCGAAACGGGATTGCATTGAAGCGGCCGCATTCGGCTGTTCGGCGCGGTGATTTCAAGTTGGTTTTCTTTCAGGACGACGGCGAGACACATTTGTACAACGTGGCAGAAGACCGTGGCGAGCAGGTCGATTTGTCGACGGTCATGCCGGTCAAGACGGATTCCCTGCGGACGGTCCTTCTGGACTACTTGTCCGAGGTCCAGGCGCCACGATGGCAAGAGGGAATCACGTGGAAAACCAAACCCTTGGGGGAGATCAACTCTCACCATTGATGCGGCGCGGAAGGACCATCGTCACGGTGTTGGGGTGCGCAATGGTGCCTTTGATCGGGTGTCTCGAGCGTGAAGCCCAAGGGGCAAATGGGGATGGGGCTTTGGAAAATGGAATGGCCTATGTTCCCGGTGGTACATTTTGGATGGGGGCTCAAAATGACCCTTTGTCCCTGCCCAGAGAGCATCCGGCACACCCTGTTTCGGTTGGCCCTTTTTGGATGGACGCACACGAGGTCACCAACGCCCAGTTTGCTGATTTTGTGCAGGCGACTGGTTATGTGACGGTTGCCGAGAAGCCCCTTGATTTGGAGGCGCTCATGGCGGGACTTCCGCCGGAATCCACCGTGGAAGACCTGGACCCAACCCCGGGCTCGATGGTGTTCTCACCGCCTGCACGAGAGGTTGGACTGGCTGATGTCTTTGCGTGGTGGGATTGGTTGCACGGCGCCGACTGGAGGCACCCATTTGGACCAGAAAGCAGCTTGGCCAACCTCGGGGACCATCCCGTGGTGCATGTCTGTTATTGGGACGCCCTTGCGTACGCGGAATGGTGTGGCAAGCGTCTGCCAACCGAGGCGGAATGGGAGTGGGCTGCGCGTGGTGGGTTGGAGTCCAAGCCCTTTCCATGGGGGGACATGGCAATCGATGAAGGGCCGGTGCGGTGCAACACGTGGTCGGGGCGTTTCCCGGTCGAAAACACCCTGCGTGACGGCCATGGTGGGACGGCGCCCACGGGCCAGTTTCCACCCAATGGATACGGTCTTTTTGACATGGCGGGCAACGTCTGGGAAATCTGTTCGGATTGGTACGATCCCAACCACTACGAGACCTTGGATCAAACCGAGCCCATTGTTGATCCCCGCGGACCAGATACGTGGCGTGACCCATCAGACCCTACGGAGCCCAAACGGGTCATGCGCGGAGGCTCATTTCTCTGCAATGAGAGCTATTGCTCGAGTTATCGCGTCACGGCGCGAATGGCCCACGCCCAGAATACGGGGATGAGCCATGTGGGATTTCGTTGTGCTAAAGGGGTACAGAATTCAAGGGCAAAACACTGATGGTTTCCGTTTTGCTTCTCAACTTGCAACCCTTGCCCTGCTTTGATTATACCCTCAAGGTTGACCTCCATTTTCGGAGGTTGATTTACGGCTTCTTTTTGTTGCTGTTGATGGGGTGCGCTGCGGTGATGGATGCCCAGGATTCCCTCGTGGTGTCTCCGCCATTTAAGAGTGGAGCGTCCTTGGTCAAAGGGACCGGAAGCAATGTGGGTTTCACGGGGTTTTATCGGTTCCTTGGTTTTGTCAGGGACCAGCGGCAAACCTTTCCCAACAACAGTGGAAAGACCACGGCAATTCTCGCTGGAGATTCATACAGAGAGCCCATGTTGCTCTTGCGGATGAACGGCAGGAACAAGGAGGGCATTGGATTCGGTGCGGACTTCATGATCAACAGTGTCTACAAGGGGCCTGATCCGCAGTTCACCCAGCCGCTTACCCTTGATTTGGGATTGAACCTTCGAGCTTCATTGAGGACTGATTTTGGCGAATTCACCTTGCGCTCTGGGGGCGTTTCTTGGTATCGGCAGAGTCGCCTTACGGTATGGGGGAATCGGGCGTTCAATCGATTCAGCCTGTATGAGCGCCGCCCGCAAACGCCATTGAGTCCAACCCCAGTTGGGCGGTATTCTTCCTATTACGGAAACGGCTTGCTCGATGAGGGGGTGCGCTATGGGGCACGGGCATTTCAGGGGATTTTCCTCCAAGGGACCCGGCTGCCCGGGGACTTTTCTATCAAGGGGGTGCTGGGAAAAAGCGGCTTCAATCGCTCCTTCCTCGCCGAGAGCGACAACTACACCGGTTGCTTTCAATTGAAGCGGAATTTGAGCGATTCCCTCTGGGTCGCATACAACCTCTTGGCGTCGCATGCAGACGTTGATTCACTGACGGACGAGAGCCGGCGGTACGCCATCCATACGTTGGAGGTGCAGCGGATGACGGACCGTTGGACGGTGCACTTGGAGGCTGGATTGGGCAAGTACAACGGCCCGGAATACGATTTGGGTACTGGCGAGGCCATGGTGTTCACGCTGAAGCCTACCAAGGCCAACCGTTTGCCGCTTCACGTTCAGGCGTACCGCATTTCGCCTCAGTTTGTGAATGTGACGGGAAACTTCTTGAATACGACGGTCTTGGAGATCTTCCCCAACGTGGCCGGAGTGGGCCAGACGGTTCGAACCCCATACCGGAGCCCCATGACGGGTTTGGGCGCACCGGTCAACAACCGCCAGGGCATTTCTGTCAATGCCGATGTTGAGGTTGGGCGACTCAAGTTGAATGGTGGTCTCGGCGTGTTCGCCGAGATTGATACGTCTAGGGCTGGCGTGTCCTATGTGCACCAGGTCAATGGACAGACCCTTTCGAGGATTTATCTGTTTGCACAGAGTTGGGGGCCATACAATGCGTTGAATTCCATGTACCGGGGTGTCTTCGAGGATGTTGACATCCTCGACACGGCCGCCACGGGCATGGCGGGATTCAAAAAGGCCTTCACCACGGCAGAACTGCAGGCCAAATACAAGACGCGCTTGGGAGCACGCGATGTATACCTCTTCTCTTTGTCCCGCCTCAATTCCTGTCAGCGGTCGGTGAGCGCGTTGCCCGTGCTGGGCCCCGATGCACTCATCAGTCAATTCAGCCAGGAGCTGGATGCCAGTGTGTCCATTTCTGATGATGCCGTTTTGGTGTTGAGCTACGGAATCGAGCGGGTCATTGGCAATGAAGACACGAACGTTGGAGACGCTGAAGAGGCCAGCCCGACGAGTGTGTTTTTCCAATGGCTGGGTGCTGAATCCCTCTACCGATACAATGCCAACCGCAACCAGCGAAACCGGATGCTCGGCTTCGGACTCGATTACCGGTTCGGAGACAGGGCAATGCTGTTCCTAAGACACAGCCGATACCGCTACTTTGACCCGAACTTCATTGGAAACCACCTTTCCGGGTCGGAGACCATGCTGGAGCTGAAAATGATGTTTTGATGATGCGCCTGAATTTCATCTTGTCCCTGTTGTTGATGGGCTCATGTTGTCCCAGTGTTTGGGCCCAGTCCAATGAGACGGTTTGGTTCGAAGGGATGTCCAGGTCCTTCTTTTCGAGGGATGCGCTTGGAACGGTCGATGCCCCGGACACCACCTCAGCCCGGAACTTGTCCGAAGGGTACAACCTGTTGGACCTCAACACCCACATAGCCCCTGCTGAGAACCTTGAGGTCTTCGCACAGCTTCGGGTTCGCAATCGTTTTGGCGGCTTCTTTGGATCAGGCACCACGATTGATGTGCGTCAGCTGCGCGCCAGCGGGGTCATCAAGGACAAGGTTCGGTTCAGCATCGGGGACCTCTATCTCAAGCAGTCTCGATTTACCCTGTTCAATCCCGATGAGGACCTGTCCCATTTTGAGGGCAATGGGTTTCGCGCCTACCGCGAAATTGTGCGTTACGAGAATTTCTATCAGGACAACCGGTGGCGCATGCAGGGCCTGCAGACCGACTTTTCAATGCGGTTTGACCGGGGGATTCGAACGCTCGAGTTTGACGCTTTCCTGACCCGACCTCGGGGCGCATTGTCGCTGACCAACACCTTGTTTACTCCTGACCTTTTGATGGGAGGTGGAGGTGTGGTGTCCCAACTCGATGCAAAAACCACGGCAGGCTTGCACTGGGTCCAAATGTTTGAGGTGCCTGCCAGTGGAACCACGCACCAGTCGCTTCGAAACCCGGTGGTTCGCGCAAGCCTTGAGCGTCTGGGCGATTTCGAGGGTTGGCAAGTCAAGAATGCGGCCGAAGGCGGCTATTCTCAGCGGCATTGGCTCTTTTCCGAGCTTGCGGATGGCGGTGCGGACACTTCAGGGTACAAGCGTGAAGGCGTGTATTTCGAGTTGCGGAATGCGTCAATGCGGAAGGACTCGTTGTGGGCGGTCCAGTTCGGCATCCGCCATGTGGACCCTGGATTCCGCAGTGCTGGAGCCCAGACACGGCGCTTGGACATGAGCGGAACTGTGCCGTTGAGTGTGTACCCCGCATACTCTGATGCGGTCTTGGCAAGGCCCATGGCAATGTTTGACCTGCTTTCTTCTGACGGACTCTACAACCAGATGCTGTCTCCCACGTTGATGGCATTTCACCCAGTGTACTCCAATGTCTTGCCGTACGGGGACGCCACGCCGAATCGCCAGGGCGTGTTCTTCGGCGTCCAGCGAAAGCAGGGGAACGGTGAATGGGAAGCAGAAGTGGACGGTGGAGTATACCGCGAGGTGATTGGCCAAGGAACCCCTGACCTGCGCAGCTTTGGTCAGGTTGCAGCGAGACTGCATTGGAATGCAGACCGCACATTGGCTTGGAAGCGAAAGGCCACAGTGTCCTTTGCGTCCAATGCCGAAAGAACCAGTCGATCGGGAGAGGAGCTCGCTGTGGTGGACCTGTCTCGTTTGGCGCTTGATGTGTTTGTCAATGCGGAGGTGTCAGAAGGGCTGTTTGTCCAAGGGGCGATCAAGCGACTGGATGCCTCAGGCAACGAATTCTTGGCCGAGCGCAATGGCTTTGGTGAGATTCAGACCTTCCGTGCCCAAAGCTTTGACGTTTCTGATCACATCCTGTCTGCAGGCCTCTGGTATGCCTTCAGCGACAATGTCTACGCCAACGTTCAATACAGTGGATGGGGCTCGTCTTTTTCCGACCCGCTTCAGCCTGATTTCCAATACCGAAGGTTGCTCTTCGTCTTTTCCGTGCAACTATGAGAACTGCTCAGATTTTCCTGTTTGTCTTTGCGCTGACCCTGGGGTTGGCTTCTTGCTCGAACGAGGCGTTTGAAGGCCCCTCCATCACCACTCTTTTTGGAGAGTTTGAGATTCTGGATTCGCTCCAGGTGTCCAATGCGAGTCCAGACTTTTCGGTCAACGACCAAGTGGGGTTCCATGCCGAGTTCAACAAGGACGTGGATTGGACCTTGGTGATTGAGGGCCAGACCTCGGGAAGCCGAAAGGTCATCACCGGGTTTTCAAACCGACTGGACTCCAACGCAGTGGTTTGGACAGGAGGCACATCTCAGGTGCCGTTTTTCACCACGGAGAATTGCACCGTCCAACTGACGGTGCTGGATGAACCGGACACCATGCATGCTGAGGTGACGGTACTGGGCACGCGGTTATTCGAGGGCATTCCGGTGTCTGATTTTGAAGCGGGCATTCCCGATGAGGCCTTGGTGTTCCATCAGTTTTCCATGAACATGACCTTTGAGTTGGGCCAGGACAACCCGTTGATGGGGGCCAACTATTTCAAGATGGGCGGGCGCATGGGCTGGAATGAATGGATGCTGGGCCAGATTGATTTCCCACTTCAGATGGGTGGGGTGACGGCGTCTGCGGAGAATTTCTACCTCAACCTCGGGGTCCTGTCCGGGATGGACGGTGCCTTCGCCACAGATCAGTACGTCAACATCCTGATTTCAGAGGCCACAGGGCCTTTCAATGACGACCTGTCCAACAATGGAGCGGATGTCTTTCAGACAGACATGGAAGTCTACAAATACCAGATTCGGCCTGTTGATTGGCTGGGCTGGCGGTATATCGCCATTCCATACAGTGACTTCGATGTCAAAAGCCAAGGGGGTGACAACGTGCGGACGCCGGCGGACATCACGGCCATTCGGCTTCAGTGTCAGTCTTGTCCCTCAGCCAATGCGAATTGCCCTGAGAATGCGGATGTGGACGTCCGCACCGACATTGACTTCGTGATGTTCACAGAGAACGCGCCGCTACTCGATCAATGATGCGGCTGACCCCTTCTCTTCTGTTGCTGTTGCTGTTGGTCGCTTCTTGTGACTCGCTTCAGGATGTGGCATTGTATGATGTTGTGCAGGACGAAAAGGACCCTTGGGCGGCATTTGAGTACGCTGAAATTTTCTCTGACTCCCAGACCACACGGGTGTTTGGATTGAAGGACATTCCGTGCCGTTCATTCCGAGCGGTGGAGGAGGGAAGCCATTCGGGGCAAGACCATTTGCATCTGAAATGGGACAAAGGAGAGGGGTGCAAGTACATCGGCATGGGCTTTCTGTGGAAAGACTTCCGCGGCAAGGATTTGCGGGCCATTTACCACGAAGGGGCGATCGAGTTGATGATGCGGGTGGATGAAGGCTTCTTGACGAAAGTGCCGATGTTCTTCAGTTTGGAAGACTATGGTGGAAAGCGCTGTGTGACCAAGATGAGCCCCTTGGATATGGAGGGGGGTGGCGTGGGCACGGAGTGGACGCGGGTCCGCATCCCACTGCAGGCATTCCGGCCGGAGAGAAAGGGGGTCAACTTGTCCAACATCAGAGAGTTGCGAATTGAGTTCCAGCAGTCTGGAGACGTACACGTGGATGACATTCGGGTTGTGCCGCACCAGCATGATTACGGTGTGGCGCCGTCTACGTCGACCTATCGTGTCGAGTCACTGCCCTTTGCGATGGGCACGGGCCAAGAATTTTGGTGGGGGATCAACGGGGCTGAATCAGATCACTTTCGATTCGCATCCGCGGCTGAGGCTTTTGGAGAGTCGGAGACCCTGGTTGCCGATGTGGACGTGTCCGGCAAGAAGCCTTGGGACAGTTTTGGATTTGGTGTGCACCAGTGGCTTGGGGTGGACGTGGCGGATTTGCATTCGGCTTCGGCCATTCAGTTTCGAATTCGCGCCAAGTCCGTTCCCAAACTCAGAATGATGCTGTTCGCCTACAAGGGCAAGAAGCGGCGCATTCAGACGACCTTGAGTGAAGCGAATTTCCGTACCGTGGGTCCCGAAGAATGGGAGGTTCGGGTTCCCATTAAGTCCATATCGGGCCATGAAGATTTGGATTGGACTGCAGTCAAGGAGTTGCGCTTCAAGGTGTTGAAGAACGCGCAATTTGTTGTGGGTGGATTCGAGTTGGCAGAGTTCCGGGGCAACCCGGCAAAACCATTTAAATGGAAGGGCGGATGAGGTGGCTTGTCATGTTCACAGCGTGGGTTGTTCTTCACTCCGCATTGACAGCCCAGGTCGGGCCGCGTCATGTGGATGTCGTTCGTGAGGGAGCAGGCTTTTCATTGGCGCTGGATGGAGCGCCCTATCGAATCTTGGGCGCTGGTGCCAAGGCGCACTTTCCATTGCTGAAGTCTTCAGGGGCCAATTCAATTCGGTTGTGGAGCACGGGCAAAGCCAACCTTTTGGACTCGGCATTGCGGTATGACATGACCGTGACGCTTGGGCTGTATGTGCGTCCGGAGCGCACCGGGATGGATTACAATGACGAGTACGCTGTTCGAAGCCAGATTGAGCAACTGAAGTCGGAAGTCCTGAAGTTCAAGGACCATCCGGCACTGATGGTGTGGGGCATCGGCAACGAGATGGACTTGCGGTACGCCAACTTCAAGATGTGGGAGACCGTTGAGGAGATTGCAGCGTTCATCCACGAGGTGGATCCGCACCACCCTACGATGACGGTCATTGCGGGTTTTGACCCGTCCAAATCGTACATGATTCGGACCCATTGCCCGAGTGTGGACATCCTTGGGGTCAATGCCTATGGTTCTATTGAGAATCTACCGCTGAACATCCGTCGTTTCAACTGGGAAAAGCCTTACATCGTGACGGAGTGGGGTGTCAATGGTCCATTTGAGGCCCGCATGACAGGTTGGAAGGCCAAGATTGAGCCTCCGGGAGGGGTCAAGGCCGAACAACGCAAGCGCCGCTACCTCGAGCTGATTGATGCGGACCGGGAGCAATGCTTGGGCAGCTATTGCTTCCTCTGGGGTCAGAAGCAGGAGAGCACAGCGACATGGCACGGAATGTTCACCTTCGACGGCCGACCCACGGACGCAGTCGACGCCATGCACTATTGTTGGACAGGTTCTTGGCCTGAGCATCGTGCCCCCTCGGTGATGGACATCCGGCTTAACGGCATCGGATGGCGCAAGGATCACGTGGTTTCCGCCAAGGTGCCAGTGACACTCCAAATTGATTGTCCGCTGTGCCAAGACCAGGAGGTCGAGTTCACATTGCGGCTTTTCCCGGAAGCCTTCACCAACAAAATCGGAGGCGACATTCAGGAGCGTCCCGAGGAAATGAACATCGAGATCGTGTCCCGTGATGCGTCTTCCGTGACCTTCATCTCACCCGCTGCATCCGGTGCATACAGGGTGTTTGCCTTTGTCCAGAATTCGCACCATCAAGTCTCCGTGGCCAATGTGCCTTTCCTTGTGGAGTGACCCCATGATTCCCAACCTCAAACCCAACACCATGACCCTTCGAAATGTCCTGTTTCTGTTGATTGTATTTGCATTTGGCTCTTGTCAGGAAGGCCCATCCAATGCTCCGTCTTCGGATTCTGAAAAGCCCTTGAATGTCCTGTACATCATGGCGGATGATTTAGCCTATCAGGCCATTAGTGCGTACGGGTCCGAAATCAGCAAGTTGGCGCCGACGCCAAACATTGACCGCATCGCAAAGAATGGCGCGCGGATGGATGCGGTGTACTGCACCAATTCCATTTGTGGGCCGAGTCGCTCCTCCATCCTCACGGGTAAATTCTCCCACGAGAACGGCTTCTACAAGAATGTTGATGGGGGTGATTTTGACGGCAGTCAGACCACATTCCCCAAGATTTTTCAGGCCAATGGCTACGAGACTGCGATCATTGGCAAGTGGCACCTTGGCACGGAGCCCACCGGTTTTGACTACTCGAAAGTTCTCATCAATTGGGGTGGACAGGGCACTTATTTCCAGCCCCAGTTCTGTATCAATGGGACGGACACGGTGACAGACTACAAGCGCCACAGCACCCAGGTCATCGAGGACGATTGTATTGATTGGCTGTCCCAACGAGAGGGAGACAAGCCGTTCATGTTGTTGTACCAGTTCAAGGCTCCGCACCGGGATTGGCGTCCTGACTCCATGTATCACGATCTCTTTTCGGACTTCGACTTTCCCGTGCCTGAGACATTTGATGATGATTATGCTGGCCGGCTCGCGGCCAGTGAAAACATGATGGAGATTGGGAATCACATGAACCGTCGGGACATGAAGCAGGTCCCGCCTGCAGGACTTGAGACGCGGAGGGACTCCATGCGTTGGCTTTCATACGGGGACCAGGGTCAATTCTGGACGCCCAATGACACCCTGCAGGGGGAGGAGTTGAAGCATTGGAAGTTCCAGACCTATATCAAGGATTACCTGCGGTGTGTGGCTGGAGTCGATCGCGCCATCGGTCGAGTATTGGACTATCTCGAGGAAACTGGATTGGATGAGAACACCCTCGTGGTATACACCTCAGATCAAGGGTTCTATTTGGGAGAGCACGGCTGGTTTGACAAGCGCTGGATGTATGAGGAGTCGTTCAAGATGCCGTTCGTTATTCAATGTCCGGGTGTCATCGAGCCCGGAAGTACATCAGATGCCATGGCCATGAACGTGGATTTCGCACCAACGCTTTTGGATTTTGCCGGACTTGATGTTCCGGAGGAGATGCAAGGGGAAAGTTTCAAGTTGGCCATAGAAGGAGAAGGTGATGCGCCCCGTTCTTCGGTGTATTACCACTACTACGAATATCCGAAATGGCATAAGGTCCAGCCCCATTATGGGATCCGCACAGACCGGTACAAGTTGATGCACTTCTATTACTCCATGGACGAGTGGGAGTTGTATGACATGGAGGCTGACCCTCAAGAAATGCACAACCTATACGCAGAGGCAGACCCTGCTTTGGTCTCGGGCTTGAAGGCGGAGTTGGACTCCATTCGGGACCTATACGGCGATAACGGCTCGATGGAGGAAATGATACTCATGACCGACACAGTAATTCAGCGCGTATATAACGAACCCAGCAAAGGAAAATAAGGCGTTTTGACGGGGTTGAATGCAGATTTTTCATTTGTAATCCCGTCCATTTAAATGGACGATTCCTATCTTCATGGGGTCATAATTGGATCTTAACCTTTTGAAGAGGGAGTCAATCTCAACACGAATACCAAAGACATGAAGCACACGCTACACATCTTCTTGTCCTCTGTTTTTTCAGCTTTCAGCCTGGGGCTGTCCGCACAGGACTGTTCAGGTGCTGTTCATACGGTAACTGCAGGCATGTATTACTACAGTCCTGAGAACCTCGTTGTCACTTCAGGAGAATCCATTGCTTTTTTGAATGAGGCAGGATTTCACGATGTAAACGGGATTGCGAGTTCGCTGGGAGAGACGTGGAATAACCCTGAATCCTTCTCTTTGGGGGCGAACTCCGGTTCCGCTCCTGGAGTGTGCATGGGCACAGTAACATTGACCACCCCAGGAACCTATCATTATGACTGTAGCATCGGCAACCATGCCGCAAATGGCATGGTTGGTACCATTGTGGTGGAAGCGGCAGCAGAAGGAACCGCGATTCAGGATTGCCCCTTGTTTGATGCAGGCCCCAATGAAAGTTGGCCGCATGCGCTGACGGTCACCACGCCGGCCAGTGGGAACAGCAGTGACCAGCAGGTTGTCGCCATCAATGTGACGTCCCTTCCTTCCGGTGGCGCAGCCTATCGCGTGGTCAAAACGGTTGCCAATGGGAACTGGAACAACGGCAATGCCAATGCGTTGGTGTTGGGGTTGAACACCATCACGGTGTCGGCCGTGGCATTCGACCGTTCTGTGAAGTTGCAATTTTCAGATGGCGAAGTGGAGTTTGACACGGTGGACATCAATGGAAACGCGTTGAGTTGCGGCGGTGCTGCAGGTGCAGGAACCGCAGTCTCGCAATGCAGTCTGTTCGCAGCTGGACCCAATGAGACTTGGCCTCATGTCTACACGGTGACCACACCAGAGAGCGGCACCAGCAGTGCGGAGCAGGTGATTGAGTTGAATGTAACGTTTCTGCCAGCGGGAGGTGCGTCTTACCGCATTGTCAAGACTGTGGCCAATGGAAACTGGGACAACGGTGGTGCTATTGAGTTGGAGTTGGGCATGAACACCATCACGGTGTCGGAAGTGGCATTTGACCGGTCGGTGAAGTTGCAAATCAGCAGTGGAGACTTGGAATTTGACGCTTTGTCGGTGAACGGTGCAGGTCAAGAGTGTGCGGGAGCTTCAGGAGAGAATGTGGCCATTGCAGATTGCAGTCTGTTTGGCACCGGCCCAAATGATTCTTGGCCGTTTGCCTTCACCGTGACCTCGCCAGACAGCCCAGACAATCAAGCTGAACAAGTGATTGACATCAACGTGACTTCCCTCCCATCGGCAGGCGCTGATTATCGGATTGTCAAGACCGTGGCCAATGGAAATTGGGACACGGGCAGCGCTTTTGCCTTGGCGTTGGGTCTCAATACGGTGACCGTACCAGCTGTGGCTTTCGATCGGTCCGTGAAGCTTCAATTCACAAGTGGCGACGTGGAGTTCAATTATTTGGCCGTCAATGGTGAACTGGAGGTGTGTGCAGGCCCCGCTGAAGGAGGTGTTGCGGTGAGCGCATGTGCGGTGTTCACCGATGGCCCCAATGATTCCTGGCCCCATGCGTTGACGGTGACCACCCCTGAGAGTGGCACAAGCAGCGCAGAGCAGGTCATTGAAATGAACGTGACGCTTCTCCCTGATGGAGGTGCAGACTACAGAATCGTGAAGACCGTAGCCAATGGAAATTGGTTCAATGGCAATGCCATGGCATTGGTCTATGGGGTGAACACCATCACTGTATCGGCCGTCGCATTTGACCGGTCGGTCAAGTTGCAGCTTTCCAGTGGAGATGTGGAATTTGATGCGCTTTCCGTGAATGGAGAGGATGTGTCTTGCAGCCAGCCCTGCACGGATGTGGATGAAGACGGCATATGTGACGACGTGGACGACTGTGTTGGCACCCTCGACGCTTGCGGCGTTTGCAATGGCCCGGGCGCCATTTACGACTGTGGATGTTCGGATTTCCCTGCCGGCGCTTGTGACTGTGATGGCAACGTTGCGGACGCACTTGGGGTTTGCGGAGGAGACTGTTCAGCGGACATCAACGACAACGGAATTTGTGACGCGGAAGAGTCCGGTGCTTCTATCTACTGTGGTGAGGGTACCACTTGGAACCCCATCACACTGAAGTGCGAGGGCTCTGGAGGCAGTTGTCCGACAGACCTCGATGATGACGGTTCAACGGCGGTGGGCGACTTGCTCATTATCCTTGGGTCATTTGGTCAAGCTTGCGAGTGATTTCTTTGCTGAAACGCCCATCATTTTTGAGAGAAAAGCCGCGGAAACCGTGGCTTTTCTTTTTGCTCTTGCTGGCATGGAGCCTGGGGTCTTCTGCCGCGACGTATCACGCCAGCAGTTCGGAGGGAGACGACGGCAATTCGGGCACCTTGTCCTCCCCATTGGCTTCATTGGAGGCCCTCAATGCCTTGGCCTTGGAGCCCGGAGATTCCATCCTTTTCAAATCGGGAGACCAATGGGCGGGCATGTTCTGGCCGAAGGGGTCGGGACTGCCCACGTTGCCCATTGTCATCGACCGTTACGGTGAAGGTGCGCGCCCTGTGATTGATGGGGATGGCTATCAAGCGGCGATTCTCGTCTACAATGACGACCACATCGTGATCCGCAACCTGGAGCTGGTCAATGAAGCGTCTCATTTAGACGAGAATGGGACAACCAAGAAGCTGGATGGGTTTGGCGGGGTTGAGAACAGCTGGGGGTCAGGCCGAGATGTGAGATTCGGCATCAAGGTGGTGGCAGATTCCCTTTCACTTGATCATTTTCGGATGGACAGCCTTTGGGTCCACGACATTTTCCCTACCCCAACAAATGAGGACAACATTCACAAGGGGTATGGAATCAAATTTGAGACGCAATCCATCACTGGAAATGCGGGGAATGTGGAGTTCTGCAGTCTTTTCAATTCCGTACCCAACCCATCTTGGCCCCGTGCTTTGACCGTCACCACACCAGATGCTCCCGACAGCGGAGGTGAACAGGTGGTTTTCATCAACGTGACCTCTTTGCCGATTGACGGG
>Ga0209503_10000873_pt1 | contig 16619 bp, 18 predicted proteins | sample SouAtlMetagenome_2_FD_187448 | JGI IMG/M metagenome (GOLD analysis project Ga0209503, IMG submission 187448) | Marine eukaryotic phytoplankton communities from Atlantic Ocean - South Atlantic ANT15 Metagenome (SPAdes) (version 2) | ecosystem: Environmental > Aquatic > Marine > Oceanic | place... | reverse complement strand
TTTAGCTTTTTAATTATAACAAAAGGTGGTTGATTTTTTCGGAAACAGTTCGGGAACTCATGACAAATTAGATATAAAAGCAATTGCCATAACTACTGGTAAATCTAGACTTCAAGACTAGAAACTTAAGCCACTCGACCACTTCTCCAAAAGGTTATTCAATTCAAATCTTTAATTGTTTTAAACCTCCTAATTTCAAAAAGAACAATTTAAAATTCATAAATTAAGTTTATAACTACTTACATCCAGCATTTCCTATCCCCGCCCCTAAGACAGCTCCTAATGGAATACTCCAACTGTAAGCATCTTTTTTTGATAGAGAAGCGGCAAATCCACCTCCTAAAAGCCCACCAAGTGTTGTATTTCCAGTACATTTTTTAATAGAGTTGTGATCTACATATTTAACTCTTGTTTTTTTTATCTCACGATAATGGTTTAAAGCATTGTTATTACTATTACAAGGAACTAAAACTTTATCCTTATAAGATTTCACGTAGCCTGGGGAAACAGATGTCCCTGGAATGTAGTCTTCTCTATATTCAAAACGAAAACATTTTTTTTCATATGCGTAACCTCTTTGAGAATCATATGGTTTATAGTGGTTGTCTACTCCGATAATTTCATAAGCATTAGCTGGTAATGATGCCAGTAAAATGGTCGCTAAGATTGATTTTCTCATAAGAATTTTGGTTATTTCAACAACTCACACACACGTTTAAGTTAAATTTATTTCTTGAAAATTTAAAGTAAGAATATACATCTTACTAAAGTGGCACATGTGACAATTTGCCTTTTGATTAGTGTAGGGTTAATTCTTTTTTGGTAAATAATAAGTTTAAGTAATATGGCTTCTAAGAAATAAAACTCATACTATTTAAACCACTTAGTGATTTTTATCGATATTTTTGAAAGGATCAAATTTTTAAATCTTTATTATAAAAAATTATCCAAAATTAACATTTTGCTGGAATACCCCAAATAAATTATTACCGACTATGGCCGCTATTATTAAAACGAAGGCTACTATTGCAAAAAGAGCACTTACGTCTTTTATATCATAGGGCGCTTTAAATAAAGGTTTTTCCTCTGTCATGATTTCATTCTTAACTTATTAATATTAATTCATTTTATATCGTTTTTTGAGAGAAATATTGAGTATTTGTGACCTTTACTGCATTTGTAAACACATCCTATGGAGCAGATAGTCCCAAAATAAGTTTATGAAACTTATAACACCTTTTGCAATCATCAATTATTAATCGAATTGCATTCGGGGGGTGCATGATGATGATCTCATACAAAATATCTTAAAGAATACTGAGATGAGGAATTTATTTTGCAACATATAAGTTCTCACTATAAAGTTGACGATGATTAGTGAAATGGTTATTGTCTATTTCAAAATTAAAAAATAATATATAGTTGTTTTTTCATTGGTTATTGAATGAACTTATCATTTGAAAGCTTTTCCGCTTTAAGTTATTTCATTATTTTGTTTTTGGACTTAAATCTTTTTTAGTAAGCCTGTCTTCTTTGGATAAGAGTATTTGTTTTGCTTATGTTTCGCCTATCTAGAATATAAAGGTTAGATTGATTTCAGGGAAACTTAAAGCATTTTGAACGTTTTGGTAACTGTTTCTAGGCGAAACTTATATAAAATTTTTTGTGATGGCTTTTAATAATATTTTATAACGCATGATCTTAAGATTTTACCGTTTAGTGTGATGAAAAAAATTCTTAGAATGATTTAAGTAATTTGTGCAGGTTACATTTTGTTCAATTAATCGCTTTATTGTTAATAAACTTACTTTTTAAATGTAAACTTCAAAAGATTATTAATGTTGCTTTATGTTCTCAAGAAACAAAAAATCTCCTAGTAAAAAAGCTACCATTGTTGAAGAAAAACCTTTATATGCGCAGTTACTTCCATTTGCGAATGTCATGACCGAGAAGGTTCAAGTGGTTAATGCTTTGGCTTTTACTTTAATAATGGGTGTTTCAATCTTTGGGATAGCACTTTGGAGGCTTTCTGCTCTAACTTAATTATCTAATTTTTTAGAGTATTTATTTTAGACTCTTTGTCGTTAATCATAGTAATTAACCATTTAGAAGCCAAAGCTCTTGATATAGATCTGTTTTTTAGAAATCTACATATGTAAATATGTAGATTTTTCTCATTTTTAGAGTTAAATTTTTCTTCAAATTCTAATATTGATTCCTCAGTGTTTCTTTTCCTGAGCTCATCAACTAATGCATGAGTAGAAGAATCATTAAAAAAATTACCAATATTTAAGCTTAATGTCATAATCAATTTACGTACCTACTTAAGATGTAGCTAATAATTGATATTTTAAAAACAGAATATTCTTTTATTTACAAATAATTTAATATTTACTTTTTAGGTTTAGCTAGCGGAAGTAAACATTTATCTGAATCACAGCCAGCTGGTCCTGCTTCGGAAAGTTCTCCAATGTCATATTTATTAAGTGCATCAAAGAAATCATTATTTACTTTCCTTTCAGTTACTTTTTCCTGTAATGATAAATATTCCTCTTTGCTTATAGGTTCAAAAGGTAATCTTGGGAATGTTGCATTCGCACTGAATCGAGCTAATAATGCTGCGGATATATATCCTTCATTATTTTGTATCGCACTATGTATAGCTTTTGCTAAATCTTCAATTTCACTTTCTCTGAATTCAACTGTTGCAGAAGTATTATGTTCTGTATAAAACTTTTGAACCTGCATGTAAAAATCAAATTGTGCAAGGGCGGAGAAATTATTAATATCTATTTGATCTGCTCCTTCTATATTAGCCCAGCTTACTTCTGTTGGTATTTCAACTAGCCATTCAGTACATCTTGGATCAAATGGATTATCAAGCAAGCAGCCTTGTTCGTCTTTGTCAGATTGAGATGGAACAACAGAGTAACCATAATCCATACAAGCTAAAGCAATAGGATCATTCTTTCTGAAAGTTATTCTTCTTAAAAACCTTTGTGCTTTGGGTGGATGCCATCCTGGAGCAGCTCCTGTTAGAAGACTTTTTGTCCCGGCTGGTTGAACTGTTGTGCATCTATTAGGTCTTCTAAGATTATGTTTATCGCAGTATTCCCAAACAGTTTCTTTTACAGTTTTTCTCCAAGAGTCCAAGAATTTCTCTTCCTGCTTTTTAAACTCCCTACCTTCTTTATTGTCAGGTCTTCCAGCTTCCCACCATTTTAACCAAGGGGTTCCAAAGGCATGTACACAGAAATCAAATAATCCTGTGAAACTAACTCCCACAATAGGATCATATTCCCTGCTTTTTCTATATCTTTCAACTTCAAATTCATGATTTAACAAACATGCCACTGAAAGAGCTGCAGCTTTAAAAGCTTTTTTTTGTTCTTCAATATTCTTGGGGTCAATCTGATTTAGGTGAACTTCTGCCAAATTACAATGAAAATCATTGCCTAAAATCTCTCCACAAGGATTAAGTCCATATCTACTCATTCTATGATTCAGCTCTTCTTCAGAAAAAGGTCCGTAATTAAGATTTATCCAATTTCTTGCTTCCTCTTTACCCTGCTCTGAATATATTTCTATAAATTCATTTTTGAGATCATTTCCGTTCAAAATATCTGCATTTGATCTTGCTATTGCTTCTGGAGCGAATTGAATTGCTCCTTCACCTGAATGAAATTGCTTAGTTACAGCATCCAGAATTGTTTGATAAGAGGGCTTTGTGTGATAAACCCTTGTATGATTTGCCATTCTAAGAGCGTCCTTTTCTGGATCAATTCTCCAATTACCATCCTCATCTTGACTCCATAGATTCTCTTTAGCTGATGATGCTTCAGTATCATCAGAGGCAAACTGCCTCATTCCAGCGCTTCTTCTTATATTTCCTGCAACTATAGTTACAGCTGCCTCATCAATGAGTAAGCAACATTCTACTGTGTTTAACTTTCTACCTATAGCTTTACCTAAAAGAGACGCAACTCGAGAGTATAGATCCTTTAATTTAATAGGATTTGCCATACCTCCAAAACCTTTTAATGATTCTCCTGCGGGCCTAATATCTTCTAAGTTAATGTGTACATCAAGTTCTTTCTCAAGACTTTCATTGCTTGATGCTTCAAGAAGATATTTATAACTATCTACCCAGCCTCTTCTGCTGTCCCCAACTTTTATAAAAATATCGTTGCCTTTAATTTCTAAAGAAGATTTTTCGTTCCTTTGGTCTTTAGGAGTTATTCCTACTTCGCTTACTGATTTAATAGTTATTTTATTTTTTACTGTTGGAAGCTTATTTATAAAATGGGGCTCTATTATTGCTCCTGTGCCGCAACCCATCATTGCTAAATCCATCATTAAGGCAAAAGCTTCCCAATCAATTAAATTTGTCGATGTACAATTATACGCTCCTGAAAAATTCTGGTTTTTATTTATCCATGGAGTCCCTCCGATCCATAACCATCTTCCAGATGGTTGAGCCTTTTGGTTGCTCTGCATTTCTCTCATTAACATCAATTCTTGATCAGAGAGTTTTCCTAATTCTTTTAATCCAGATAAATTTCTTTCTCCAACTTCACTCCAATTCTCTCTTTTCCCAGAAACTGTCTTTCTGCTATATGACCTAAAGAAGACAGGATAAGCAGCAGGAGCTGTTTTTGGGAAGTCATCTTTTCTAAGATTATTAGAATTGCTCTCGGAGGAAGCTTTATTTGGTGCAATTGTCACGATAAAAAAGTATGTAAATTTACCCGTAAAGGAAGAATAACTCTACCTGTGGCGTCTGCAACTATTCTTACCACTATTTAACGGTTTGTGTAAAAATATGTTTATTATGAAATCTTTGTTAACGGAAGTTTATGGAAAGAACTGTTGAACCTGAATTAATGGAAAGGGAAGACCAAGTTGATTCTTATGCTAAAGCTGACTTTTCAGAGGGTGAGAATAATCTTATTAAACAAATAAATCGTTACTTGATTAAAAATAATATTCATTTGAGTGAAAAAGAATTGATTGTTGATTTAGGATGCGGACCTGGCAATATTTCTGAAAAGTTATCATCTAAATGGCCTAATGCCAATGTTATTGGTATTGATGGCTCCAAAGAGATGATTCGAATAGCTGAGTTAAATAAAAAGAATTCCTTAAGTGGGAGTCAATTAAAAAATTTGAGTTACATTTGTGCAGATATAAAAACCCTTAAATCAAGTGATATTTCTTCCGATAAGAATATAAGTTTATTAGTCAGCAACAGTTTAATTCACCATATTACTTATCTGGATAATTTTTTTAATTGCATAAAGAGATTATCAAGTGATTTGACTATAAATTTTCATAAAGATCTGAAAAGACCGATTAATAAACAATCAGCTCTATCTTTAAAAGAAAAATGTGGGGAGAAATATAATGAAATTTTGACTAATGATTATTACGCATCATTAAAGGCTTCTTACACTTCAAAAGAATTAAAAGATTATATTTTTGAGAATAAATTATCCTCTTTAGAAGTATTCGAAGAAGGTGATCAATATTTAGTCATTTATGGTAAGGTTTAGACTTAGCAGGATTGTCAAAATAGAATTTAATGAGTTCAAGTACTAAAAACTTTAATAATAAAAATATCTTAGAGGCGGTAAATAAAAGAAGGAACTTTGCGATTATTTCACATCCTGATGCTGGTAAAACAACTCTCACTGAAAAACTTCTTTTGTATGGAGGCGCTATACAGCAAGCAGGAGCAGTAAAAGCAAGAGGTAATCAAAGGAAAGCAACTTCTGATTGGATGGAACTTGAAAAACAAAGAGGTATTTCAATTACTTCAACTGTTTTGCAGTTTGAATATGAAAGATCAGTAATAAATCTTTTGGATACTCCTGGTCACAAAGATTTTTCTGAAGATACATATAGAACTTTAGCTGCCGCAGATAATGCAGTAATGCTTGAAGATGCTGCTAAAGGACTAGAACCTCAAACAAGAAAATTATTTGAGGTATGCAGAATGAGAAAAATACCTATTTTTACTTTTATTAACAAGATGGATAGACCAGGCAGAGAACCTTTTTCTTTGCTTGATGAAATTGAATCAGAGCTTGGTTTAAATACTTTGCCGGTTAATTGGCCGATTGGTATAGGTGAGGAATTCAGAGGAGTTATTGATAGATTTACAAGAGAGGTTATTTTATTTGATAAAGCTGTTAGAGGGAAACAGTCAAATGAGAAAAGAATGAGTTTAGATGATAAAGAACTTTCAAAATATGTAGAGAAAGAATTACTTGATATCTCTCTTGAAGAGCTCGAGGTCCTTGATGAGGCAGGTTCGAAATTAGAAAAAGAAGAAATTTTTAATGGTTCACTTACTCCTGTTTTCTTTGGCTCGGCGATGACAAATTTTGGGGTAAGACCCTTTTTAGATAGTTTTTTAAAAATGGCTCAAAAACCAACTTCAAGAAATAGTAATAAAGGAGATATCGAGCCTGCAAGCGATGAATTTAGCGGTTTCGTATTTAAGTTACAGGCAAATATGGATCCAAAGCATAGAGATAGAGTTGCTTTTATAAGAGTTTGTAGTGGAAAATTTGAAAAGGATATGTCAGTCAAACACTCTAGAACAGGAAGAACTATTAGATTATCTCGACCTCAAAAAATATTTGGTCAAGAAAGAGAAGTAGTTGATGATGCCTATCCTGGTGATGTGATTGGACTTAATAACCCTGGAATGTTTTCTATCGGAGATACTTTATATACAGGCACTCATCTTGAATATGAGGGTATACCCTCCTTTAGTCCTGAAATATTTAGTTGGCTTAGAAATCCAAACCCTTCAGCATTTAAAAACTTTAGGAAGGGAGTAAACGAACTTCGTGAGGAAGGTGCTGTTCAAATACTTTATGACTTTGATGAGAGCAAAAGAGATCCTATCCTTGCAGCTGTTGGACAATTACAGTTGGAAGTAGTTATTCATAGATTAAAAAATGAATATGGTGTAGATGCCAATCTTGAATCTATGCCATACCAACTGGCACGATGGGTTTCAGATGGATGGTCAGCTATTGACGAATTAGGAAGGATCTTTAATTGCAAAGTAGTAAAGGATTGCTGGAATAGGCCAGTGATTCTTTTTAAAAATCAGTGGAATCTTAATCAATTTATTGAAGATAATGAGAATTTAGATTTAAAAAAAGTAGCACCTGTTGTTAGTGGAGTGGAACCAATTGTTTTATAAAGTCCTATTGGATAATAAAATTAGTTAATCTATAGATATTATAAAAAACAATTGGATTCAAATAAAAGCAAAAATAATCCCGATAAAACTCCCTATGAAATATTAGGTATTGATGAGGGTGCCGATTTTGAAGATATACAAAAAGCAAGAGATCTTAAAGTTAAGGAGGCTGGTGAAGATCTACTACTTAAAGCAAAAATAGAATCATCTTTTGATCAATTGTTAATGGGTAGTTTGAAAGCAAGGCAGTCAGGGAATGTTAGTTTCGAAGCTCAAAATGCGTCTAAGAAAGAGAAACAAATTAATAAACTCATTAATAATGATTTTCCGCTTTTATCAAAAATAAAAAATTTAAATAATAATGGTAACAAGTCAAACGAATATAGCCTTCCCAAAATAACTCCTCCATCTTTTGATAATCTTTCAATCAAATTATCTGTGGGATTATTATTTTTGATAATACTTTTAATAAGTCCTGATTCTTACAACAGACTTCTGCTTTCTATTTCAACTTTAATCCTTACTTATATTCAAATTAAATCAGGTAAAAAGTTTATTAGTTCTCTTGGATGGAGTGTGACATTTCTTTCAATAGGATTAATATTTGGAGGTTTATTTGAAACTAACTCATTTATTCAAGAAATATCTAATAACTCTTTATCAATTCAAAAAATTCAAAGTTTACCCGCAATGATAATGTTGTGGTTAGGAGTAATTTTCCTTTAAATTAATTTTTAATCATCTCTTTAATCTCTTCAGAATTTATAAGATATTTATTCTTGCAGAATTCGCAAACTAATTCAGCTTCTCCTTCTTTAATTAAAATATCTTCTAACTCTTTTTTATCAAGCATTTTCATTGCATTTAAACTTCTTTGTCTAGAGCACCTACATTCAAATCTAACTTCTTGAGTTCGAGCTTTCTCGGAAATTGATTTATCGTCAATATCTGGAAATATATTTTTTATTAGTGAAAGAAGATCATCTTTTGATTTAAATAAGTCTTCACTAAAAGAATTAATTTCTTTACATCTTTCTTCGAGCAGCGAAACTAATAAGGGATCAGTTTCTTTTTTTGGCAAAACTTGAGCTAACAATCCTCCGCTAGAAATAATATTTTTATTTTGAATTTTTTCCCCAATAAATACAGCAGAAGGAGTCTGCTCAGAATGATATAAATAAGATGCTAAATCTTCAGCAATATTTCCATTAACTAACTCAACAGTGCTGGTAAAAGGTTCTCCAAAACCATTATCCCGAATAACATTTAAATAGCCTGTCCCTAATGCTTTGGTGAAATCAAAAGAATATTGATTTGACTTGGTTTTGACTAAATCTAATTCCAAATTAGGATTTCCTACATAACCTCTAACTTTCCCATCTCTGCCCGCATCCACAAGTAATCCCTTTAAAGGTCCATCAGATCTTACTCTTAAAGTGACTCTCCCATGCATTACTTTCATCGAACTTGCTAATAGAAGAGAGGCGCTGAAAGCTCTCCCTAGGATAGAGGTAGTTAGATAAGACAACCCATGCCTTTCTTTCGCTTCCATTGATGCGTCTGTTGTTAATACCGCAACTAACCTTATTCCACCATTAGCCGCAGTTGCGCGTACAATTTTATCCCCCATAATTTTCTTTCGTTAATTCCTTAATCTTTCCTTGTTCAAGAGTTAATACTTTAGACGGTATCCCCTCAAATAATGAGGGTTCATGAGTAACGATAATTATTGTATTTTTATTTTTGAGATTGAGAACTAAATTCTTAACATCATTTTTCATTGACCAATCAAGCCCAGCAGTTGGTTCGTCAAGTAATAGAATAGTTGGATTTCTCATTAGTTGAACTGCTACAGCTAATCTTCTCTGTTGACCACCACTTAATTTCTCAGGAGGTTGAGTAAGATTTATATCTGATAACCCAACTTTTTTTAAAACTTGCTCTATATATTTTTCTCTCAATGATTTATAACCAATTTTTAATTCTTTCCCAATGGTTGTTCCTAAAAAGTATCTTTCTGGGAATTGGAATACTACTCCACTTATCCATCTTCTTTGCCTTGCAGTGATATTTTTATTTTTCCAAGTAATATTTCCTTTCTGAGGGGTAATTAGTCCACTTATAATTTCCAATAGAGTAGTTTTCCCTGAACCACTTTTACCACAAATTAATATAATTTCATTTTCATTAAGATTGAAACTAATACCATCTATAATTTTTTTATTTCCTGTTTGAGGTTGATAAGTAATGTCTTTTAAATCAAGCATTATTAATTTAGTTGTAGGTATAAAATTTAAACTTTGAATTATTAACTTATAATAGCTATAGATCTAAAAAAAATAACAGTAAAAATGAATATTGCATTTAGGGAAGTTGATCCTTTTAATTGTTGGATTTGGATAAAATTCTTTGAAATACCTACTGAAGCAGAAAAAAACTACTTAGATGGACTTTTTGACAGTTGGTATGTTTTAGGAAGGTTAGGTGGTTTTAATTCTGAAAATTTACAAACTCATGAAGAGGGTTCTGATTTAAGTTGGATGTCATACGATAATGAACAAAAAGAATCTTCACTTCCTGCCTTGATGCATAATTTAGGTGTTATGGAATATCAAAATTTGTGGTCAAGAAGTTGGGTTGATTTTGGGACCTCAGATTCACTTTCTATTGATATTTTAATAAATGCGTTAAATGAGATATCTAATAATTATGTAAAAATTGATGAATTAATAATCGGGGGAGAAAATAGTGATTGGTCGATTGAGGAACATGAAGATTTGGTTTTTAAAAATTGATTTTTATATATGGATGATTTAACAAGATTATTTATACAGAATGAAAGAATAATTAATAACAAGAACAATAATTTAAAACTTACGAATAATGAAGCGCGCTATATAAATAAAGTAATGCGAATAAAAATTGGTAAAGAAATATTTATCACTAATGGCCAAGGTTCATTATGGAAAGCTATAAACTTAGAGGACAATTTTATAAAGATAAATAATATACATAATCCTTATTTATTTCAAGAAAACGAAAAAATTTTATTAGGAATAGCTGTTGTTATTCCTAAAAATGGTTTTGAAGATATTCTAAAAATGTGTACTGAAATAGGAATTGATTTTATACAACCTTTGAATTCAGATAGACAGGTTAAGAAGTATATCAACTTCTCAAATAAACTTATAAGATGGGATTCTATTATCAATGAAGCTGTTGAACAATGTGAGAGATTATGGAGACCATATATTTTGAGTGATTTTAATGTATTCGACTGGATAAATTCGATAGAAAATAAAGATATTATTTCAGTATCTGTTACAAGAGATGATAGCTCTGATAATTTTAACCATTGGTTAAAAAAAAAGCAAAGTCTTTTGGATAAAAAAGGAGGAGTTTTATGGAATGTGATTGGACCGGAAGGAGGATGGTCTAAAGCTGAAATTGAATTTTTCATAAAAAATAAAATTGCCTTTGTAAAACTTTCAGAAACCATTTTAAGAACTTCAACAGCTACTGTTAATGCAACTTCAATTCTTAGCCAATGGCGTAATGATCTCAAATTAATTCTTTAAAAAAATGAATTTACTTTCTAATGATTTTTTACTTGGTTTTTTAATTAATTTTATTCTAATTTCTTTGTTTTTTAGAGTTCCATTAATGACAAAAGGGGGGTGGATAAGTGCTGGGGTATTAGGGTCTATTTTATGGGGATGTTTTTCATGGCAAGGTTGGAGCTCTGTTGTAATTTATTTATTACTTGGATCTCTGGTAACAAAAATTGGATATAAATTTAAAAATGAAAAAGGGATAGCTGAAAAAAGAGGTGGCAAAAGAGGTCCTGAAAATGTTTGGGGTTCGGCTGCAACAGGATTGTTTTTTGCAATAATGGTTAAATTGAATTTTACTAATTTAGTCTTTTACAAAATTGGTTTTGCTGCAAGTTTTGCCGCAAAGTTGGCAGATACTTTTGGTAGTGAAATAGGAAAAAGATTTGGTAGGAATACATATCTAATTACTTCGTTTAGAAAAGTTGAAAGTGGAACGGAAGGAGGAATTAGTTTAGAAGGTACAGCAGCAAGTGCCTTAGGGGCAATATTTATGTCATTAATAATGTTTATTTTAAATATTATCTCAACAAAATATCAATTTTTGATAGTTGCAATTTCTGGTTTTTTGGCAACAATTTCTGAAAGTTTTATTGGAGCTAAATTTCAAGACAAATATAAATTAAGTAATGAATTAGTAAATTCTATTCAAACAAGTATTTCTTCTATAATTGCTATTTTTGTTCTTATTTTTTATCTCAAAATTTCTAATTAAATTACCTTTTATCAAAATTAGGATTCCTTCCATTTCTTAAGAATATCCCAACTTTTAAGACGTTGATAAATCCAAAGATGTCCATGCGCATTTAAGTGTATACCATCCTCTGTGATCCAATTCTTACTTCTATTATCTGAGTACAGTTCTCTAAAAGTTGGCAAAAAAGGGACATTTTGATTTATACAGACTTCTTCCATTCTTCTTTCATAAGAATGACAGAAATCGTTTGAATACCATAAACATCCAGCAAATGGCATTTTGTTTTCATTAACTGGGGTTAGCCCAATTACAAAAACTTGAGTTTGGGACTTCATTTCAAAAATTAATCTTTCTAGTCCATACTCGAATCCATTTATCTCTAATTGGTGCCGACCATTTTTTTGTCCAATTGTTGGAGTATCATTAAGACCCACGTTCAAGAGGATAGCTTTGGGTTTATTTCTTCTTGTTTCACCTCTTGAAGACCATTCTTTTTCCCAACGTAAAGAAACCTTTTCAATTCCATCTCCTCTTACCCCTAGAGGATAAATAATTGGAAAATCATGATTTTTTGACCAATCTTTTCTAAGTCTCTCGCACCACCCTCCTCCTTCAGTATCCCCCCATCCATATACTGAACTATCTCCAATTACAACCAATTGTTTTGGTAAAACAGGCACTAGGTTACTTTAAATTGTTTCACTTGATTTAAGAAGATTTTTATTACTAATCAAGTAAGATTACTTTTGATTTTACCATTTATTAATTCTCCAATTATTGCAATTGAGCTATAAGCAATCAAAATTACTAAGACTTCCTCCCATGCAAATGAACTCAATGATTCTTGAAGTTGCCAACCTAAACCAACACTTCCAATTACTCCCAGAATAGCTGTTTCTCGAATTATGATGTCGGATCTATAAGCACAATATGCTAGGTAACTATTTGCTTGTTTAACAAATAATCCGAAAAGCCAACTAGACCTCTTTGCAACTCCTAATGATTTCATCGCAATATATTGTTTATTATCTTGGTTATGTAAATTCGCCAAAAGTAATTTGCTTGTTATGGCTGCGTTATGTAACCCTAATGTTATTGCTGCTAAAGATATTGAAGGATCATTAAACATTAAGAGTAATAGAATTAATACAGGAGGAGGTATTAAACGAAATAAAAATGAGATTATTTTTATAATTGTAATTCCTATTTTATTATTTAAAATCAATATAAAAATGGGAGGAAAACTTATAGCTATTCCAGTAGATAAAAGACATAAAACTATTGTTTCTAATAATAGCTTTAAAAAATCATATGAAATAAAATTTAAGTTTGATATCAAAAGATTATTGATTGAATTAAAAGGTATTGCATTTTTATAAAATATAAAATAAATAAAGAAAGATAAAGAAAATAAACTAATACAAAATAAAGCTATTACAAAAAAGGTCAAAAATTTCTTAGAAGAGTTAGAGAGGTTAAATTTGTTTAATAGTTCTTTTGAAATGATAATTAAAAAAGCTAAACCCCAAAGATAAGTCCATAGCTCTCGGAAATTCAAAGTTTGAAAGGATAAAAATATACTTGTGCCTATTCCTCCAACTCCAAACAATCCCAAAACTGCTGTACTTCTTATTGCACATTCCAATCGGTATATCCCAAAATTTTTAAAGGTTTCTATCATTGGAGACCAAACTAATGTTATTAAAGTAGAAGATTTATTGCCATTAATTTGTTTAATTGATTCAACAGTTTTAAGATCAATATTTTCTATTTGTTCACTAAAAACTTTTGCATTTATTGCAATATAAGGAATGCAAATAGCTATTATCCCAATTGAAAAATTAATACCATATATTTGCATTAATATAAGTCCCCAAATTATTTCATGAATCGATCTTATAAAAGTTAAAAATAAATTTAAAAATCTCTTTAAAAATCTAGGTAAATTTAATATTTTATAAAAAATTTCTGAAGATAATATTCCAAAAATAACCCCAAATATCATACTTAGTAGCCAACTAGAAAATGCAATTAAAATAGTTTCATTTAATCTTTTTACTAATGTGAAAAGGATTTCATTATTAATTTTTGGAGTTAAGGCAGAAATAATAAATTCTTTAAATAATTCAATACCTCCAATATGAAAATTAATAAATAGTTCATAGGCTATAGGTATACAAACTAGTATTGGTAGAAAAGTTATTGAAGAAGAATTTAATTTTAATTTATTCAATTACCTAATAAATCTTGTTTAAATGAAATTTTTTTAATTTAGTTTTCTCTAAATCAAATAATATTTCACCATTTTTCATTCCAATAATTCTATTAAAACCATCTAATAAATCTAATCTATGCAAAGAGATTAAAGTAGTGTCAGGAACTTTTATTTTATTTTTATTTTTAGTAATTAATAATAGATTTTTAATATTAGAAGCTAGTTTTGGGTCTAAATTATTAAAAGGCTCATCAGCAAGAAGGATCTCTGAATCTTGAATTAAAGATCTTGCAATAGCAATTCTTTGTTTTTGGCCTCCAGATATTTTTCTTATATTTTTGGAAAAAATAGATTTCTTAAGATTGCAAACTTGCATATATTGATGAGCTTTATTAAAAGAACTTATATTTAGTAAATTCTTAAAAGCAAATAGGAAACTTTGTTTTCCAAGAAGTCCACAATTAACATTTTGTTCTGCTGATAGATTTTCTATTAATCTTAAATCTTGCCAAATAGTTGAGATCTTACTCTTTTGATATAAGTTTAATTTATCAAATTCTGTATTAAAAAATTTGACACTTCCTTTGTTAGGCTTGAGTGTTCCGTTAAGAATAGATATTAGAGTAGTTTTACCCGCGCCACTTTTGCCTAATAAGGCAATTTTTTCACCCGATTTAATTCGTAAACTTACGTCGTTTATGGTGAAATTATTTTTATTTTTATAGCTCACCTCTTTTAATTCGAGAAGAGGATTAGTCATCTGATTTTTTTTAATTTTCTCGCGATTGACTCAATATTGTTGTAATCAATAGATTTTGATTCTATAAATTTTTTTGCGTTGAACATATCTAATATCTTTTTATGTTCTGTATTTTTAATATCTAAATTAAGAATTGAAGATTTAAGTTCTTTAGTAAAACCTTCTCGAAATCTATTGTCAAGATTTCCTTGAGCAACCCAATGATAGTCAACATAATCAGGAGTTATCCAAAAAAGATTTACATTATTTGTTCTTTTAGGATTATTTTTAAGATTGTTTTCCCACACTTGTTTATTTAAAGCTCCTGCATCAAAGGCTCCACTATTAACTAAAGCGATAGTTGCATCATGACTACCGCTGAAGCCCGCTCTTTTTCCTTTAAAGTCTTTTATTTTTATTCCAGCATCATTAAGGAAATATTCTGGCATTAACCTTCCAGATGTTGAATTTTCAGAACCAAAAGTAAATCTTAGATTTTTTAGTTTTTTAAGTCCGTTTTTATTTGAAATTGAATCAAGTTTTAATTTTTTATTTACAATAAAAACGCTTTTAAATTCTTTATCTATATCTCGTTGAGCAATCACAATTGCATTAGGAGTTTGTAATCTTGCCTGAACTCCTGATAGACCACCAAACCATACTAAATCTAAATCATTTGTTCTAAATCCAGTAACCGCAGCAACATAATTAATAACGGGAATGTACTTTACCTTTACATCTAGACTCTTGGACAATTCTTTTGCAAACAAATTAAATCTTTTATCTAACACCTCTTGATTTTGATCCGGAATTGCCCCAATCTTTAAAACTTTTGGATTTGCATTTAACGGTGAATAGAGAGTTGAAAGAAAAATTGATGAGATAAAAAGTATCTTTTTCAAATTAAAAAAAATTTTATTCATTTAAAAGTAATAATTTGAAATTCCCTTCTCTAATCTTGATAAACCATCAAGAATTTTTTCTTTTGAAGAGGCACAAGATATTCTAAAACATTGATCATCTCCAAATGGTTTTCCCGGCACAACCACTAAACCATAATCATTAAGAATTTTTTTGCAAAATTCTACCGAGGTTATGGAATTATTAGGTAATCTAGGAAATGCATAAAAAGCTCCATTAGGTGGGTGTATAAATAATCCTGCTATATTTTTTAGACCTTCATAAAGTATTTCTCTTCTGAGGTCATAATGACTATTAATTTCTAAGAAAAATTCTTTATTTATTTTCAAAGCTTCCAAAGCACCTCTTTGAACGAAAGAACAAACATTACTTGTACTTTGACTTTGTAAAGCTGATGAAGCTTTAATAACATCTTTTTGTCCGACTAAATAACCCACTCTCCAGCCAGTCATTGCCCAACCTTTTGCAAAACCATTAACTATAAAAATTCTTTCTTTTAGATCATTCGCTAATGAAGCTAAACTTAAATGATTAAATCCTTTTTTAAGAATTAATTCGTAAATTTCATCTGAAAGAATGTTTATATTCTTATGTTCTCTAGCTAATTCTGCAATTTGTAATAGCTCTTCTTTTGACATTACTCTCCCAGTTGGATTATTAGGAGAATTAATAATTATAAATTTAGTTTTTGAAGATAATTTAGATTTTAAATCTTGGATATTAATTCTGAATCCATCTTCAGCAGATGAATTTAGGAAGATGGGTTTCCCCCCTGCCAATCTAACCATCTGCGGATAACTTAACCAATACGGAGCAGGTATAATAACTTCGTCACCATCATTCAACAAAACCTGAAAAAGATTATAAATCGCTTGTTTGGCCCCATTTGTTATCATCACATTTTCAAATTCAATATTTAAATTGTTTTGACTTTGAAGTTTTTTTGCAATAGCCTTCCTAAGTTCTATATCCCCGGCGGCAGGGCCGTATTTTGTGTATCCATCAAATATAGCCTTACTCGTTGCATTCAAGATCTCTTTAGGGGCATCAAAATCTGGTTCTCCAGCGCTTAAATTACAGATATCTTTCCCTTCTAATGAAAGTTGCTTTGCTTTAGCACTTATCTGTAGAGTAAGTGAAGGTTCAATAGAGATAGCTCTTTTTGATAAATTTACTTCACTCATTTGATCTATAGTTCTTTAGATATTACTATTAAA
>Ga0209503_10000872_pt1 | contig 16631 bp, 12 predicted proteins | sample SouAtlMetagenome_2_FD_187448 | JGI IMG/M metagenome (GOLD analysis project Ga0209503, IMG submission 187448) | Marine eukaryotic phytoplankton communities from Atlantic Ocean - South Atlantic ANT15 Metagenome (SPAdes) (version 2) | ecosystem: Environmental > Aquatic > Marine > Oceanic | place... | reverse complement strand
CTGCGAGCCCACCCACAACAGCCACATCCGGCAGCAAGAAGGCCTGATACAGTGGACGAAGAAGGGCATTGGGTGAAAAGGACTGTGGCGAGAGAGAGAGGTGATCAAGCAATGCCTCCGTCCCCTCCCATGTCTGCGCTCCCGCTGACCACACCTCGCCATTTTGGATGAGCCTGCTTCTCGACCCCTGTCCAAGGTGAAAGAGGTTTGTTTCCCTGACATGGACCTGGGGGGCATGTCCTTGGTTTTGCAAAACCGCGTTGACTTTGCCGACCTCCTTCCAAAGGAGCCCCTCCCGAATTTCCCTTTCCATCTGAGGCGCAAACGCCGCCTTGAGTCGGGCGTCGTCACCGTCTATGACGACGATTCGATCGCTGCCCATGGCGCTGTGCATCCAGTGGCGCATTGCAGATGAAAGTGAGCCCTTCGTGGCGCTGAGCATATCGGACAGAACAGCATTCTGGATTCCAGCTTGCCCAGCCCAATCAGACAAGGCATCCGCTGCACCTGAGGCATTCATTCTGCCCACGGCGCCACCGGCACTGTCCGAGGCCCAGCGGTGCCAATCTTCTCCGTCCCAAAGCGCACAAATCTCCTCGAAGTCATGGTCTTCCGACGCCAACCAAAACACGGGAACAACCGGCGTGCCCCAGCGCGCCTCCAAGGTGTTGGCGAGGCGCACTGATGTGAGTGCCTTGTACACCGTAAATGCGGGACCTGTACCCAAGCACAGTTGGTGTCCTGTGGTCACCGTTCGCGCCGAAGATTGAGCTAAATCCTCCAATCGGGAAGGCACGGGCAATCCAGAATCGGCGTACTGCTCCTCAACCACCCCCACCAAAAGACGCCGGTCCACGCGGTCCATTCCTGCGCCATCCCTCAATGCGTTGAGGTCAGCTCCATTGGGCTTGTGCAGCCATGAAAACGAAGCGCCTTCATTGCCCAGACGGCCCTCCCACCACTGGCGCACCAGGTGGTCCTCTGCCAAGACATCTATAAGTGAAGTTTGGTGACGCGCCATGAAAAGGGAAAGGATGCTGTCCGTGCGGACTTCAGTGCAAAACCGTCACAGCACCCTGTTTTGTCCGCGCTGCAAACCCCGGCATTGTGGGCCATTCCATGCGCCATACATAGGTGCCCGACTCGAGCAACTGTCCGTCCATGTCTCGGCCATCCCACACAGGATTGCCCGGATCGAGCTGTGCCAGTCTCTGGCCCCAACGCGAGTAGATTTCAAAGACGGCCGGTTTGGCGTCTCCCATCGAAGGACGAAAAAAATCATTGAGGCCATCGCCATTGGGAGAAAATGCATTGGGCACATACACCGTCAAATCCTCCTCTTCAACGGGCTTGGTATCGGGCCCCTTAACTGCCTGATCTGCCGGAGTCAATCCATCCTCCGGATTGACTTCCGCCAGTTGGAAATCATCAAGGAAATAATAGGCCATCAGGGGAGACTCTCCCTTTACGACCTGGACATCGAGCTGTTCATCCGGCTCAAAAACGCCCACCGTGAGGTATCGAGATGGCCCTGTCACGACAAACGTGAAAGAAATGCGCTCCCACGCTTCATCATATCGAGAATAAGAAAACTGGAAGGCCGCAGGAACAGACAACGGACCTGTGCCCACTTGCACTGGCTCATCGACTGAAAAAGCCAAGCCCAGAGCGTTGACGGACAATCCCGCCACAGACGTCGGCAACCACTGGCCGTTGGTCACTTCGAACGAAAGGGTGTATTCCTGCCCCACAACCAACGGCTCCGACAACTCCATCACGAGATATTCTCTCGCAAAGGGCTGTCCTGGTCCCGTGCGCTTGATCGCCGCAATGCCTGCAATGCCTCGACCTTCTGACGGTTGCACCATGGCTATCGGTGTTTCTGGGAGGTCTCCACCCAATCCGCCATCGAGGTGAAAGAAATCGGGCGTCGACATCCCACTGCCGGCGTTGCTCCATCCCGGCAACAGATACCACATGCCCGGCGCCATTGGCATTGCTGTAGACTCTTCAAATCCCGGATTGACCAACTGCGCCTCGACCCGCTCAGCAGACATGCAAAAGCCCACCACCATCAAAGCAGCAAGGATGATCCTCCAAACATCTTGAGCACGGGCCCTACGCATACATGCAATGTACTGAATTCAAAATGGGCCAAAAGAGAAGGAGCCCCGCGTTCGGAGCTCCTTCACCTTAACCAAAACAACTTGAACCAAATCTTCGCTATGCGTGCAGGCAGTTGTGACCTGCACCTATATGACGCACCCAAGCCCGAGAATGTTGTTTGGCCACTTCCCAATAGTTGTCAAAGCGCAGCCGGCTTGGTCATCGATTCAGGCGACAGGCCAAACCGATGGTGCACCAAACTCCAGAGCGCATGCCGGCATTCCAGCCGGCACGCATGGCCCATGACCATTCGCGGTTGAGCTTGTTTTCCACCCCCAATTGCATCCCCCACCCCGTGGTGACTTCAGAAACCCAGTCTGACCTGTCCGGCCCTAGGACCTGATCGCCATCGGGTCTCCCTGAGACAGGCAATCGCTCGGCCTCGGTTGGTGTTCGAACCAATCGCGTGAGGTTCAAGTGAACACCGGCCCACCACGACCAGGTATTGTCGCGGCCCATCAAACCACCGCGGTCCAACGTGAACCTGGCTTCCTGGACCACGCGCCGATTGATTGGAAGGGGAAGCGTATCCAATTCAATGCCCAAATCATAAGTACGCTGAATCCATTGTTCAAGCCCACCGGCTTGCGACCCGGCAACGGCATAGAGGCTGTCGTCCAGCGCTTCGGTGTAGTAAGTCCATACTTCACGCCCCCCGCCAGACAAGCCCACCCGAACGCGTCTCGCATTCTGTGTCCACGTCCACGCCAATTCCGCATAGGAGCCGGGCCGAATGGGACGCCCCGCGCGCGCCGCGATCGCCATTCCCCGATCCGAATTCAACGTCCGAATCCCAGCCATCCACACGGTCAGTTTGCGTTCGGGGTTGACCCATGGCGAACGTACTCGGGCCCCTTCTTTGGCGCCGTCAGACTCCCGTATATCGAGATCAAGACGCAGAACGGCGCCGTCGACCGTGATCGTGTCCTTGGGTGTTGCCAGAACAACAGAAAAAGAAAAAACAGCAGCCGACAAAAAGGCTGCGCGACGCAGTCCCCTTGCCTTTAAACTATTGGCCACTTTAGCGCCCACCTCCCGAAGGCAACGTCAGAGGCAAACGAAGCACCGGCTCATCCCCATCTGGAGCAGAGCTTGGCTCGGTATGTTCAGTTGGATGCTCGGCCGCCGGTTCGACAGAGTTGTCCATGGCATCTGCCTCCTCCATTGGAGTTGGGGACGCGGAAGACGTTGAAGTCTCGACCCCTTGGGATTCCAGTGGATTCGAGGCTGGTTCTGCTTGCAGGTCTGTGGCAGAAAGTGATGCTTCGCTCGGGGCCGGAACAAGTCCAACGGATTCGGAAGCCTGTGCACCAGACCGATCCGTCAATCCGGAATTCAAACCTTCGGCCATGTCGGTCTTTGGCTCATTTTCCGGTGCAGCCCCCTTCACTTCTTGCAATTCCTCTTGACTAGACGTGGCCACCGGCGCCTCGACAACTGTGGCCTCGACCGCCACCGCTGGACTTTCGCTTACAGGCTCCACAATGGAAGCCGGAACGGTCACTTCTGTATCGCTGACCGCATTGCCCTCACCTCTGTTCCAAAGTCCAAACCCAAAGCCCATCAACACAACGGCCCCGGCCATCCAAGCCAATTTCCGTTCCTTTCTTGGCGTCGGCAGCGTAGAATCCGCCATGGGCGGGGCATCAACCGTTTGCTTTGAAAGCATTTCGCGACACTGCGCATCAAAAGCTGCGTCGAACTGCGAATCCTGTGAATTGATTTTCATGATCTAGAGGCCCCGTGATCTTGGGGCTCGCTTGGGTTAGACTGTGCTCTTGCCGAAAGGGTTGCAAGCACACGTTGCAAATATTTTCGGGCCCGACTCAATTGGCTTTTCGATGTGTTCACATCCACCCCGAGTTGGTCTGCAATCTCTTGGTGTCGGTACCCCTCGATGACGTACATGCAAAAGACCGTTCGATACCCAAGGGGAAGTTGGGCAATGGCATGTTCCAATTCGTCCGCCGTGAACTCAAGGTCAGTGTGGTTTTCCAAGTCACGCGGGGTGGCCTGGACCTCACTGATGTCCTGATGATGGCGGTGCTTGAGATTCTTGCGGTAGTGGGTAATGGCCGTGTTGACCACGATGCGGCGCATCCACCCCTCGAATGAGAAGTCCTGTCGATAGCTTTTGATGTGCTTGAAAATCTTGACGAAGCTTTCCTGCAGCACATCCTCTGCATCCTCCCGGGCATTGGTGTGGCGTATTGCCGTGGCGAACAGCTGACCGCTGAACCTCGCATACAGCTCCTGCTGCGCAAAAGAACGCTGGGCCTTGCAACCCTCAATCAGCTGTTTGACTTCCTCACTCGACGCCATGGCTCCCTCTAAGAACGGCTATTCCGCCCCAACCGTTGCCTCGCCTCAGGCAAATCTTGACGCGTCCACGCCGAGCCACTCAATGGCAGAACCGTGAAACATCAGCGATCGGTCCGCCTCCGATAGATCCATGTCCTTCTCTAGGTATCGACCAAACTCCAAATCACCGAGTGGAAATGGATAATCGGACCCCATTACAATCCGATGGGCCCCTTGAAGTTCAAGGGCGTACTCCATCATCCGCGCATCGTGGGTAATGCTGTCCACCCAGAAGCGCCCCACATAATCCCGAGGATTGTTTGGATTGTCGACCGCCACCAGATCCGGCCTGCACCGCCAACCATGCTCTATGCGCCCCAGCGTCGCCAAGAACGCCCCCGACGCATGACTGAACATCACACGCAAGTCGGGATGCCTGTCGAAGATGCCGGAGAAGACCATCGAGCAAGCTGCCCTTGATGTCTCCGCTGGCATGCCAACGAGCCAAGGCAACCAGTATTTGGTCATCATCTCCTTGCCCATCATGTCCCACGGGTGGATCATGATGCACATGCCCAGGCGTTCACAGGCTTCCCACAATGGATTGAATCTCGGCTCAGATAGGTTGTAACCATTGATGTTGGATCCAATCTGAATGCCGTGCAGCCCCAATGCCTTGCAACGCTCGAGTTCAGCGATGCTTAAATCGGTGTCCTGCATGGGCAAAGTACCCAGGCCCACATAATGCCGCGGATGGTCTTGGACCGTGCGCGCGATGTCGTCGTTCAAGAACCTTGCGATGTCGCACGTGTCCTCGGGTTTCGCCCAATAGGCAAACAGCACAGGTATTGTGCAGACCACCTGCACTTGAACGCCGGATTTGGCATACTCTTCGATTCGAACCTGCGCATCCCAGCAGTTTGACTGAACCTCTCGAAAGAAGCGGTCTCCCTGCATCATTCGCGCAGCACCCTCCTTGTGGTGCTCCAAATGAATGAAGGCGCCATAGCCCAGCTTTCTGCTCCAGTCAGGAAGCGACTTGGGCATGATGTGCGTGTGGGTGTCGATTTTCAGCATCCGGCCGGAAGTTACGGTTGGACTTCTGCGCGACGCTCCACGAAGCGCAAATCAAGCCTGTTGTTGGACGTCGCCCTCCAACCTGTCCATTGGGATGCCACCAGGTGCAACACGTCATCATGCCAAAGTGGGATCACGGGCATTTCATCCAAAACGCGGCGTTCCATGTGGCGAAGCACTTCATGCCGCTCCGCTCCTGAGGGAAGGGTTGCAGCCTTTCGCAACAAGCTGTCCGACACCACATCTGCATACCGCGTATAGTTTGGGCCCGCAGGAGTCCAGCGCGATTGGTCGAAAAGCCCGAGAAAATTCTCTGCATCAGGATAGTCCGCCAACCATGATTTGCGAAAGAGGGACACCTCACTTTGGGCAACGCGTTCCGCATCAATCCCACTCGGTGCGACATCGATGACCACATCGATTCCAAACGTCTCCCATGTGTGCTGCAAGGCGGCAGCCAATTCAGCCGTGGCTGGCTTGGTTCCCAGCACCCCAGCATTCAAACGGATCAGCGGGGCCTCTGGCCCCACGCCCACCTGAGCCAGCAATTCCTTGGCTGCGATCGGGTCGTGGACCAGGGAAGCATGACCCGGACGCTCCAACTTCGAAAAACCCGGCATTCCGTGGGGCACAAACCCGAGTGCAACGGAGGCGCCACTCGCCCTCAACTCGTCCACCAAAAGTTGTCGGTCCAAGGCCATGCTCATCGCGCGGCGGACTTCAGGCAAGATGGGTGTCATGCCGATTTCTGCGCACGATGTGCTGTCGGCCAGAATGCCGATGTAATCGGTTTTTAGAAACGGCACGGAATACCGTTTGAAGCGTCCCTCCCATTCTGAATTCCACTGGCCATCGCCGTCAAAGAAGACCTCCATCCATTCTGGTCTAGGTGCAGAAACAAAATCATACCGTCCCTGACGAAAACCCAACATTTCGGCTCCCTCTTCACGATTAAACTCAATGCGAACACCATCGAGAAGTGGGAGGCGCCGACCATTTGCATCCCGCATCCAATACGCCGGGTTTCGGTGCAACACCATGGCCGTTTCTGGCAACCACCCCTTGAGCAAGAATGGCCCTGTGCCCAAGTCGAGCGCTTGGGTATTTACCCCTACCCCTCCTCCTTTTAAGATTGAGGCTTGGGGCGTCGCAAGAAGACTGGCAAACACCGGATTTGGGGCGTCAAGATTGAGCACCACACTGTCCGCACCAATGGCTGTGACCCCTCCCTCATCAAGGAGGCCGTTGAGGACCCACCGTCCAGGGAGGGCCTGCGCAGGGTCGAGCATCCGCTGAAAACTGAGGACCACGTCGTCCGCAGTGAAAGGCGACCCATCGTGGAAATTCACGCCATTTCTCAACTTGAACGAATAGACCGTCCCTCCGTCGGATACTGACCATTCTGAGGCCAAGGCGGGAACCACGTTCAATGCCGTGTCAAATTCGAGAAGGCCCTCGTAAAGCTGGTCGACCACCCAAAGGGTTTCCAAGTCGACAGCCCGGGCCGGATCGAGAGACTGGATGCCGTCGGCCGCGTTGTAGACAAACAAATCCAACTCGACTTCACCCTCCCCTCCTGAACACCCGGAAAGGACAGCAAACATTATGATTGCGAGCCATTTCCCTGCTTCGATTTGCATTTCCTCTTGACGGAACATGCGGAAAAGTTAAACCTCTTGTGGTCTGCGCGGTTCTACTTTCGCCACACGATGTCCACTTCGCGTTTCTACTTCCTGTTTTTGGTCCTGTTGACCCTTCCTCAATTGCTTTTTGGGCAATCGCATACGCTGAGCGGAAGGGTCATCGATGCAGAAACTGGAGAGTACGTCCTCGGCGCCACGGTTATCGTGGAGGGAGAGGCGACAGGGACCGCTTCAAACACATACGGATTCTACAGCCTGACCTTGCCCGCTGGCGTTCGAACTCTGAACTGGTCTTTCATTGGATATGTCCAAGAGACACGCGAGGTGAACCTCAATCGCGACCAAACCATCGACATTGAGCTTCGGCCCAATGTCATTGCTGTTGCTGCGGCTGAGGTGGAGGCAGAGCGATCGGCCCACACCGAGAGCACGGACATGGGAAAAGCCAAGGTGGGCGTGGAAACCATCAAGTCCCTCCCCGCCCTTTTGGGTGAGGTTGACGTACTGAAGGTCATCCAATATCTCCCAGGAATTCAGAGCGCAGGCGAAGGCAATTCAGGCTTCTATGTTCGCGGTGGCGGACCCGACCAAAACCTGGTTCTTGTGGATGACGCAGTGGTGTACAATGCCTCCCACCTCTTCGGGTTCTTCAGCGTATTCAACGCAGATGCGGTTAAGGACATCGAGATCACAAAAGGCACGATGCCGGCGCGATTTGGAGGGCGGGTGAGCTCCGTTCTCGACATCGGGCTCAAGGAAGGCAACGCGCGCAGGACCGCCGTCAGTGGTGGAATCGGACTCATCAGCTCACGCCTCACAGTAGAGGCCCCCATTGTGGAGGACACGGCGAGCTTCATCATCAGTGGCAGGAGAACCTACATCGATGTGTTGGCCAAACCTTTTGTGAATCCTGAGAGCGCCTTCACGGGTTCGGGCTACTATTTCTACGACCTCAATGCAAAAGCCAATTGGCGGGCATCGGCGAAAAACCAGTTCTACCTCAGCGGATACTTCGGCCGAGACGTCTTCAACTTCCAATCCAGCGCATCCAACTTCGGAAGCCGAATCCCTTGGGGAAATGCCACAGTGACCGCGAGGTGGAACCACGTGATCAACGACAAGGCCTTTTTGACCACAACGGCCACTTACAGTGACTATGAGTTTGCTTTCGAAGCGCGACAAGACAGCTTCACTTTTGGCTTCCGGAGCGGCATTGACGATCGGGGCCTGAAGACCAGACTGACCTTGTACCCCAATGTGAGGCACACCGTTCGGGCGGGTTTGGAATACACCTACCACACCTTCTTGCCGACAGAATTCTATGCGACATCCAACAATGTCGACTTTGACTTGGGCGAAGCAGTTCGTACCAGAAGTCACGAGATGAGCGTCTACGTCGAGGACGAGTTCGACGTGTCCGATGCCCTCCGCATCAATGCCGGCTTGAGGTGGAGTGGCTTCCTCCAAACCGGTCCGTTCACGCGCTATGTGCCACCTCAGCAGAATGACCCTCTGGCCGCCACCCAGGCACCCGATGAAATCCGCTACACCCCGGGGCAAACTGTCGCCACCTACGGGCTATTCGACGGCTCCATTTCTGGATTGGAACCGCGCTTGTCCATGCGCTTGACCACCGGACCGAGGAGCTCTGTCAAAGCTGGCGTCGGGCGAAATCTGCAGTACATCCACCTGGCCTCCCTCTCTCCCACCTCGCTTCCCGGTGATATCTGGCTCCCCAGTTCAGACCGGGTTCGACCGCAAGATGGAACCCAGGTGTCGGCGGGCTGGTTCCGGGATTTTGGTGCCGACCGCAACATCGAAGCGTCGGTGGAAATCTATCACAAATGGCTCGACAACTTGGTCGCCTATGCCGACGGCAGCACGCCTGAGGACAACATCAGAAACAACGTCGACAACAACCTCGTCTTCGGCACGGGAACCAGCTATGGCGCAGAGTTCTTCCTCAAGCGAAGAAGAGGCGAATGGACGGGTTGGATTGGCTATACATGGAGCAAGACCGACCGACAGTTTGCCGAACTCAATGAGGGACGCCCCTTCCCCTCTCGCTACGACCGAAGACACGACCTGAGCGTGGTGCTGGAGTGGACTTTGGATGACCGCTGGAAACTCGGGGGAACCTTTATCTACGGAACGGGCAATGCCATCACAGTGCCGTCACAACGGTATTTCTTGGATGGCAACCTCCTGGATGTCTATGGGCCCCGGAATGGCTTCCGAATGCCGGCGTATCACCGAGCGGATTTCGGAGCCACCCACAATCCACGCCCCAAAAATGGCCGCGAGCGAAAGGGCCAGTGGGTGTTCTCCGTGTACAATTTGTACAACAGGCAGAATCCGTACTTCATTTATTTCGGCAACGACGGAGACTTGACAGAGGGAACACTAGATATTCAGGCCTATCAAGTGAGCCTGTTTCCCATTCTCCCATCGGTTACCTGGAACTTTAAGTTCTGAGGTTAACAACCGAAAATGTCCATTCGACGCTTGCCGCATAGGCCATGGTGACGTCCCACCCCCAAGAAGCAAAGCGCCGCTACCTTCGCCCCATGGGACCGCTCTCCGCGCTCAATCCGTTTTTCTGGAAATACCGCGGACGGTTGTTGCTCGGATTTCTATTTGTCTTCTTGACGAATGCCTTCGCAGTCTTCGCTCCTGTGGTCATTGGCGAAGGCATCAATGCTTTGGAGGATGCCTACTCCCGTTTTCTCCGGCCCCTGTCTGAAGGGGCCAACGTCGATGACCTGTTTCTCAACGCCTCTCTGAGCCTGCCACCGACCTTGGGGCGTATCGCGGATTGGATAGGATGGGGTGGAAACGGGTTTGCTTCCCTGAGCAACCAGAACGATGTTATCCGGGCCATAGCGACCATTGCCGGGCTCCAAGCTGTCCTCTACCTCCTGGCCTATCTGCTCAAGGGCATCTTCTCGTTCATGACAAGGCAAACCATCATTGTGATGAGCCGGCTGATCGAATACGATCTCAAAGCGGCCATATACGATCACTACCAACGCCTTCCGCTCTCTTTTTACAAAGTCCACGCGACGGGGGACCTCATGAACCGGATTTCAGAGGATGTCTCGAAAGTCCGGATGTACCTCGGACCGGCTGTGATGTATGGACTGACACTGGTCACCATGATGGTTCTCACCATCGGCGTCATGGTCCAAATTGATCCGGTCCTGACCCTGTGGTCATTGGCCCCACTTCCATTTATGAGTGTGTCCGTCTATTTCGTGAGTGCACGGATTCACCAAAAAAGCGATGCTGTTCAAACCCAGCAAAGCCTTCTAAGCGCCATGGTACAGCAAGCCTTTGCGGGAATCCGCGTCTTGGTGGCCCACCGGCGAGAGGCACGTGCTGAAGCTCGATTTTCCAATGAGGCGGACCTGTACAAGGCCCGAACGCTGGATTTGGTCAAGGTCGATGCCCTGTTCATGCCCATCATCGTCATGCTGGTTGGTCTGAGCACCATTCTGACTATTTATGTGGGCGGCCTTCGGGTTCTCTCGGGCGACCTTCAATTGGGCCACATTTTCCAATTTGTATTCTACGTGAACCTGTTGACTTGGCCCTTCGCCTCGATTGGCTGGGTCACCTCTCTCGTTCAAAAGGCCTCCGCAAGCCAAGCGCGAATCAACGCCTTCCTTGACGTCGAGCCGAACATTGCCAACCCGTTACATCCAGCGGAATCGAATGGAATCCAAGGCCGAATCGAATTCAAGTCGGTTGGCCTGACCTACCCAGATTCAGGCATCACCGCACTCAAAGACATTAACTTCAAGCTTGAACCAGGTCAGACCTTGGCCATCATCGGTCGCACAGGAAGCGGAAAGAGTACACTCGCGCAACTGGTGGCCCGCTTGTACGATCCTACGAAGGGAGAGGTTCTGATCGATGGTGTTTCACTTCGTTCTCACGACCTGCATCATGTCCGACACGCCATCGGGTATGTGCCGCAGGATGTTTTCCTTTTTTCAGACACCATTGAGGCCAACATCGGCTTTGGAATGGATGATTCAGAATCAACCGCAATTGAGCAAGCCGCCCGCGATGCAGATGTCCACGACAACATCACGGGCTTCCCAGAAGGCTACAATACCCTTCTTGGTGAGCGTGGGGTGAACCTCAGTGGTGGACAGAAGCAGCGCATTTCCATCGCCCGTGCTATTCTCAAGCGACCGCGCATTCTGATTTTCGACGACTGCCTGTCTGCTGTGGATACGGAGACAGAGTCCAGGATTCTCGGCAACCTGCGCCGCATCATGAAAGGGCGAACCTCCATCCTGATTTCCCATCGGGTTTCCACTGTCCGTTCTGCAGACCTCATCCTGGTCCTCGATTGCGGTCAGGTGGTTGAACGGGGACAGCACGATGCGTTGCTGAAACAAGACGGCCTCTATGCAGAGCTGCATCGCAAGCAGCTCCAATCCTCGAATTGAGGGTCAGCAAGAATTGCCCAGATAACCTAACATCAGGAGCAAATCGGCCACCCCAACGTGCTGATCTAGATTGAAGTCGGCCTCGAGGAAACCTGAACTTCCGAAGTAATTCAAGAACGTCAGGAGGTCTTGGATGCTGACGTAATCGTCTTCCGTCAAATCACCGGGACATCCACCATCAAGTTGCTCCGGACCGAGGATGAAGCCGTTGCAGTCGTTGTCCACTCCCATCATGGTCGGCGGCGCACCTGGGTAAATGGTGGGGTCCAAATCATTGCAGTCTTGACCGGGACTCAAGAATCCACCCGTCGGAGGTGTGCAGGTCTCAAAGGCCATACTGCCTGCTTCGCCATCGCCATCGAGGTCTAAATAAAATGGAATGGAGACCCCGTCCTCATCAATTAATTGATCACAATCGTTGTCGACTCCATCACACAGGTCCTCTAGACCAGGATGAATTTCTCCATTCTCATCGTTGCAATCTCCCCCAACATGGACATAGCCAAGGCCAGGACTGCACCCATACACCACGCCCTCAAATGTTCCATAGCCATCGCCATCTGCATCGGGATAATGGGCAGCATCCGGTGTCACATCAACAAAAATTCGATCTGCATGCACCACACCTTCGCCCTCGATTCGAAGGGTCACACCGGACATGTCAGTCCAGTCAAACCCCGCAATCTGCACGTCCCATGCTCCCGGACCCGGGAGGCTGCTGGGAGAAATCCAAGACACGCCTTCGGGCGGGGACAAGGACAAAGGGCCCCTCACGCATTGATCTATGGTCAACGTGAGGTGAAGTGTATCCAAAGGGCAAACTTCCGAGAACTCAGGCCACGCTGTCATGAATTGGGTCCTGATCAGGAACAGGCCATTTTCCTGATCTGAAACGGCTACGGTGCCCGAATTGAAAAAGGGATAATTGCTCCAACTCCCTTCAAAAGAAGGACCGAAAGCATCTGGCTGCGTGTCGAAATGGGCCTTGAGTTGGAGGAGCCCCTCCTCATCCGATGGCTCGAAGTTCAACAGCCGCCATCCATCCGTGTAATTGCTCTGGTGCACAAAATGCCCTCGCGTGTAAAGGTTGTGGTCTACTGCCTGCGTCCCTTGTCCGTGGCTTGCAATCCACTGCGGGTCGTCAAGGTCTTCGAATTCAAAGATGTAGGTTGTTGTCTCAGAGACCAATCCACTGGTCTCATCCGATTCATCGCAGAGAAAAAAATACCGGTGGTCTTCTGACAGCCAGCCTTGATGGATGTATCCATATGGATCTGGGGCGGTCACTGCCAATTCCACCACATCGCTCGGGTCGGTGACATCGAGAATCCTCAGGTCGTCACCACAGGAGGCAATCATGATGCGGTGGCCGGTATATGCCGTATCTGGCCCGGCATAGGTCACCACTTGAGCATCGTGCACATAAGCCTCGTTCCAAGTCCCGACCAGATTGGGCCCATCCGGATCAGAAAAATCATAGATGAGAAGCCCCTGAACGGAATTGGCACCACAAACGAACACCAACTCATCCGCTTCATGCACCACAACGTTGTGTGCTTTGGAGAATCCCCCAACCAATGAATCGGTCGAGAAGGTGATGGGCGGTCCTACCGCGGTGTGGTCTCGCAAACGGGTCAAGTCAAACACCTGCAAATGCGAATTGGCGACCTCACTCACCACAACCATAAGGTCGCCCACAATCTTGATGTCGCGCCAGAGGCTCTGTGTCTGACCCGATGTAGGCAACTCCCCAACGAGGCGCGGCAAGGTGGGCTTTGTGACGTCCACAAACCAGGTGCCGTCGCGCTTGCCCAATAGAACGTACTCACGGCCATCCAACGGATCGGTCCAACCCCAAAGGTCATTGGCCTCCAATCCACCTGTATTCTCATTGGGCACCCTCGCCAATAGCTCCACTTTCGAGCACGGCCACTGACCATTCACCATTCCGTTCAGGCATGCCCCCTGAGCGAGGACCCCCCCGGACAGGACGACGCCCCACATCCCCGAGGGGAGCACAGAAACAAGAAACAAAATCAGGCGTCGCACAAGAGCGTAATTGCATACAAGATACGGATTCGTCGACTATATTACTCTTTTCGTCGAATATTTTACACTTAACCAGCCTCCAAACAGCGTGAACCTTCGCCCGTGTCAAGGGGTTTATACCGTGATATGGCGACCATCATCCCCCAAACTGAACCATTCCCAGAGGTGGTGCTGCTGACGGGTGCAACAGGCCTCGTTGGGACCGCTTTGGTTGAAAGAATTGCCCTAGAGCATCCGACCACAACGGTTCGAATTTTAAGCCGTTCCGGAGACCAAGTGCATCACATTGGAGGCGTTCCCGTGGAAGGATGGCGCTGGGACCCCCAAATGGGGACCATGGATCCGGAAGCCGTTGATGGCGTGCAATGCATTGTCCACCTGGCTGGCGAAACGGTGGCCCAGAGGTGGTACCCAAGCATCAAGCGCCGCATACGCACAAGTCGAATTGATTCGCTTGCCCTTTTGCAAGAGGCGTGCAAGCGACAGGGCGTTGCGCCTCGAATCGCTTCCGCAAGCGCCATTGGTTGGTACCCTTCTAGTGAAGAAATCCAGCGTGAATCTCAGCTGATGGGAACGGGCTTTGTGGCCGAAGTGGTCCGCGATTGGGAGGCTGCTGCCGCTCGATTGGGTGACTTGGGCGGCGGTCACGTCTCCCTGAGAATTGGCTTGGTTCTCGCCGAGCAAGGTGGTGTCATTGCCAAATTGGCCCCCCTGTACCGCTGGGGATTAGGCTCGCCCCTGGCACCGGGGACCCAATGGCAAAGCTGGATTCACATCCAAGATCTGGTTCGGCTCTTTCTCTGTGCAATGGGTCGCCCCGATTGGCATGGTGCCTTCAATGCGGTTTCTCCTGCTCCCGTGCAACAGGAGAGGTTCAGCAAAGGCATTGCCCGGGCCCTCAACCGCCCCCACTTTCTGCCACCTGTCCCCCGCATGGCCATTCGACTCCTCTACGGAGAAGCGGCGGATGCACTGCTCGCTTCACACAGGATACTGCCCGATCGGGTATTAGACGAAGGGTTCCAATTCGAACACGTCGAATTGGACGCTGCCCTCCGGCATGTTTTTAGCTGATACCCGGCTCGACCCCACCTGTTCCTCGTCCTTTCTTATTGGGACCATTTTTTTTCGATTCCGCGTGAACATGAGGGGCAACCCCCTGTTCTTTTTACGTCCCGAACGAGGGACTCATGATCAGTAAGGTGTTAATGATCACGTTTGATTTGCTGACGGCCCGGGTTCACACCCGGGCTGTCTCTTTCTGGTCTTTTCGCACATCCCCATTCGCATGACCCCCATCTCTCTTTTTTGGCACCGTCGCGACCTCAGGACCCATGACAATCGCGGCTTGTCGGCTGCACTCTCGTCTGGCCGCCCCTTAGTCGCCTTCTTTTGCTTCGACCAAGCCATCCTCAATCCACTTCCGAAGCGGGATTCCCGCGTCGGATTCATTCATTCTGAATTGTCGGGGTTGTCACAAGGTTACGCCGAAGCCGGAGGGCAACTTGTCGTTCGTCACGGCTCGCCTTTGGAAGAGTTGCAGATTTTATGTCAGGACCTTCAGTCCGCTGGGTTTGAGCTAAAGGACATCCACACGAATCGGGATTATGCGCCCTATCCGGTTCAGCGGGACCAAGCGATCGAGAAATGGTGCCACTCGGTGGGCATTGGATTTTCCTTGTGGGATGACCATGTCGTGCTTCCACCGGAAGCTGTCCTGAAAGACGATGGCACGCCATACACCGTGTTTACACCTTACAGCAGGAAATGGCACAAGGTCCTTGACGCCAGTGAAAAAGACCCTTTGTCCGAAGCTGTCGTAGAACTTCAGGGGCATTGCATTGCACCGCTGAACAAGGTCGCCCTGCCCACGCTGGAGTCAATGGGATTTGATTCCCAATCAGCACACCCCGATGGCTGGTCCGCTTTCGCGAATCGGAAACCCAAGCCAGACATACTGGAAGGCTACGCGGAAAGCCGGGATACGCCCTCCGTCATGGGAACGGCGAGAATGAGCCTTCACCTTCGCTTCGGCACCGTCTCAGTACGCGCGCTGGCCCGCCTCGGATTCGCCCACAGCGACAAGTGGCTCACCGAACTCATCTGGCGAGAATTCTACCAGGCCATCCTGCACCATTTCCCCCACAGTGCAAGAGATGCATTCCGGGCCAAGTACGACCGGATTCCTTGGCGACACGACGACGAACATTTTGCAGCCTGGTGCGCGGGGCGAACGGGCTATCCCATGGTGGATGCCGGGATGCGTGAACTCAACGCGACCGGATTCATGCACAACCGCGTTCGAATGGTTGTGGCCAGTTTCTTTTGCAAGCACCTGCTGCTCGATTGGCGGCTTGGAGAACGCTACTTTGCTGAGAAGCTCCTTGATTTTGAGCTCGCGTCCAATGTGGGCGGGTGGCAATGGGCATCGGGAAGCGGGTGTGATGCCGCTCCCTATTTCCGCGTTTTCAACCCTGAAAGCCAACTGAAAAAGTTCGACCCAACAGGCGCCTATGTGCGCCGCTGGGTTCCAGAATGGGGCTCCCCGGATTACCCCTCTCCCATTGTCGAGCACAAGTTTGCACGCCAACGGGCCATCGACACCTACAAGGCGGCACTCAGCGAAGCCTAAATTGCAGGCATGCGCCAAGGCGATGCACCCCCTCCTCTCGGAGACGACCGCCCGCTCGAAGGGCTGAAGGTCGTGGAATTGGCCTCGGTGCTTGCCGGGCCCTTGGTGGGCACGTTTCTCGCCGAACTCGGGGCAGAGGTCATCAAGGTAGAGCCGCCTGGACAGGGCGATGTGACCCGCAACTGGCGGTTGGCCGATGAGCCTTTGGACGGCCCCAGTGCCTATTACAGTGCCGCGAACGGCCCCAAGACCACCATTCAAATCAACCTCAAATCCAAAGCAGGACAGGACCAATTGTCCAGC
>Ga0209503_10000869_pt1 | contig 16673 bp, 14 predicted proteins | sample SouAtlMetagenome_2_FD_187448 | JGI IMG/M metagenome (GOLD analysis project Ga0209503, IMG submission 187448) | Marine eukaryotic phytoplankton communities from Atlantic Ocean - South Atlantic ANT15 Metagenome (SPAdes) (version 2) | ecosystem: Environmental > Aquatic > Marine > Oceanic | place... | reverse complement strand
GCAAGCTCGCTTGGTCGTTGCCAAACACCGCACTCATGCGGTCCGTGGCGTCTTGCATGTCCACGTAGAAACGGTAGGTCGTCAAACCAGCTGTGACAGCGGGTGACGACTCGACAGAGAGGGTGTATTGAGAAAAGCCCAAGTTGCTTACAGCCAATGTGCTACAACAACAAACAGCGGCAAGAAAGAGTGAACGCATCTTGTTCATGCTTCGTGTTTTGACGGATTAATAGTTTGAAAAGATAGTTTAAACTCCGGAATTTCTCGACGAATCGCCAAAAAACTTCGACACATAAATATCGTGCACGGCGTCCCCACACAACCTCGTGCCTGCCCCCACTGTTGCGTTTCTTTGCATCCCTTTACGCTTCACGCAACCACAAGCCATGTCTTCAATGATAAAACGTTTCTTCGTCGCCCTGACTTTTGTCACCTCAGGAGCGCTCTTAGGAATTGCCCAGCGCTCCTTTCCGGAAGTACCTGAATCTGAGGCAAATTCAGTGAACACAAACCTGTGGCGCACCACCTTGGAACTCATCCCAAAGGCGCCAGATTACAACGATCCCAAAGCGTGGGCGTTAAATCCTCATCTCGACCCTTCCCACACTTTGAAAAAACCCAAAGGCTTTGCACGACGCGTACCGGAGCTTGAATCGGGTGACAAAGACATGACGGCCGAGGTGTTCTTCATCCATCCCACCATGTTGTTGGAGGGGCCGACGTGGAATGCGGATTTGGGCGACGAAGAGATGAATGAATCGGTGGATGTTTGGCCCATCCGACACCAGGCGTCGGCTTTCGCGGGTGCAGGTCGGGTGTTTGCTCCTCGATACAGGCAGGCCCACGTGCGCATCTTCAGTCTGGGAGATTCGCTGAGCTGGGCTGCGGCCGAAATCGCATACCAGGACGTGAAGGCGGCCTTCTTGCGGTTTTTAGAATGGAGCGACGATCGTCCCATTGTCCTCGCCGGACACAGCCAAGGATCCTTTCACGGTCGCCGGCTGCTTCAAGAGTTCTTTGACGGGACGGAATTGAGTAAGCGCTTGGTGGCCGCATACCTCCCTGGCATGGATATGTATGCCCATGAATTTGACACCCTCCCTTTGTGTCAAGAACCAACGCAAACCGGATGCCTGTGCACTTGGATGACCTATGGGCGTGGGTATATACCTCCCTGGCTCTTGCGAAAGATGGCCGCACCTGATTTTGCTTCGGTGTTGATTACCCATCCAGTGACCTGGAATGCGGCCGAATTGAGCAGTGACTACGCCGAGCATTTGGGGGTCTTGCGTCCCTCCTTTCGCTTGTCCAAGGCCCGTGCCATGAAAGGCCAAATCACACCTCAAGGTGTTCTTTGGGTCGACGCCCCCAAGGTGCTCGGAGGCAAGGTTTTGCAGCGCAAAAATTGGCATTCTGGTGACATCAATCTGTTCTGGGTGAATATTCATCAGAATGTAATGACGAGGACCGCAAAATGGGCTGCAAACCAAGACAAAACATCGACCAACGATTAATCCGTATCTTTCCTTCAAACCAAATCATCATGCGCCATCTACTTTTCGTTGCAGCACTCTTGCTAGGCAATTCTCCTGAGGGGCAAGCCATCCAGCGCACATTGTCTGAGGCCCAACCTTTGTTTCAGGCGACCAAAGTCCCCGTTGAAATGGCCACGGCGCGTGCAGTAGACACCCAAGGCCTGCGCATGGACTTTGATCTGTACGAAGCACTTCGCGGGCAACACCTAGGCAATGTGTCATTCGAGCTTCCGTTTCCGGGTTTGGGTCTTGTGGAATTGACCATGAACGAATTCTGCAACTTGAGTGACGACTTCACCATTGCCCGGTCTACGTCCGACGGAACGCGCGAAGAGCACTACGTCCCCAACCTCATCACTTATGAAGTGACTGGAGCCAAAGGGCTCGAATCGAGTTTCGCCAAAGCCACGGGCATTGTCGTGATGTTTGAAAACTATGTGCAGGCTTCCCTCAAAGTGGATGGAAAGCAATGGGAACTGGCTCCTGCCAAGCGACCTGGCGACCGCGAGACGCGTGTGGAAGACTACGTGCTTTTTGACGTGGCCAAATCGACGGCGACCAACACCTTCTCCTGCGCGGTGGAAGACCAGGAGCGTGAGATGGCCCTTTTGAGTCGACAGCAACAACAAAGCTTGGTCCCCCAATGCGTGGAGATTGGATTGGACATTGACAACTTCACCTACAACACGTTTGCGGATTGCTACGGCGCCATCGATTGGGGCTTGGGCGTCTTGGCGGGTGTGGACTTGGTGTACCGGACCGAACTCAATGATTTCATCACGTTGCAAGCATCGTATGTGAACGTTTGGGAAGTGCCCGAGCCTTGGGCTGGCACCGTGAACAACGCGGGCACCATGCTCGACCAATTGCGTGTGGAATGGACGTCTTCGAATGCGGTTTTGGCCAATGCCAATTGGGACATGATTCACCTCATGTCCAAACGAGGCGACACCGGCACCGGGGGAATTGCGTACCTCGGCGTGGTCTGCAGCCCCGATTTTGCCTGCGGATTCAGCAGCGCCATGGACAACCAGTCCAATTTTCCCGTGATTCCGCCCAACTTCACTTGGAACTTGTTCGTGGTGGCCCACGAACTTGGTCACAACTTCGGATCCAACCACACCCACTGGTGTGGATGGCCTGGGGGACCTGACCACCCCGATGAGCCTGCGGGGTCGAATGGAACCATTCACGATTGCTATGATTCGGAAGGTGGCTGCGCGGAAACCGTCATCAACGAGCAGGGCACCATTATGAGTTACTGTCATTTGCAGCCTGCGGGTGCCATTTTGGAGTTCCACCCGGTGGTCGAGCAAGCCGCCCTGTTCCCCACCATCAATGCGAATGGATTCTGTCACGGCAATTGCGCGGACATTGAAACGTCATGTGGTTCTTACGGCTGCACCGATCCTACGGCGTGCAACTACAATCCCGACGCCGTCCAAGACGATGGCTCCTGTGGCGTGATTGACGAGTGTGGTGTGTGCGCAGGTTTGGGCGCCAGTTGCACGGGATGCACGGACCCTGCAGCTTGCAACTACTTCGAGGATGCCATCTTCGACGATGGGTCATGTACTTTCCCTCCCGCAGGATTCCCCTGCGATTGTGTGACTGAAGTCACCGCCGTGGCCGATTTGGCCGCCAGCGCCAGTTTCTCGGCTCAGACAGAAGCCATCGGCACGCTCACAAGTGTGGACATCACCCTCGTCTGGACAAACACGGCCGGCGACGGCAGTTGGGCAGGTGACTTGCTCTTGGAAATTGGTGCGCCCGATGGTTCCTGTGTGGGCATTGGTGGATACGATGTCGGAACCGGATGCGCCTTGGGCGCACTGCCCTGGCCCTCCGCTTGGAACGTATCCGCATCGGGCACCTACACGCATTCTGTGGATTTGGCCAGCTTGGGCATGACCGGAGAAGGCAATTGGAGCCTCAACCTCATCAATGGTTGGACCAGCTCGGGTGGGGCCAACTACGACATGCTCGTCGCCTTCAATGGGGTCTGTTCAGGAGAGCCCACCTTTGGCGGATGCACTGACCCTGAGTCGTGCAACTATGACGCCGAAGCCACCTTGGATGACGGAAGCTGCGATCCTGGGACCCCAGTGTATTTCGACAGCGACGGAGATGGGTTTGGCCAATTCTTTGCCCAGTACATCTGTGGCACAGTGATTCCTGCAGGCACCGTGGATTTGGATGGCGATTGCAACGACGCCAACAGCACCATCTACCCCGGTGCGCCTGGCAATGCCACGGGCAACGACAACGATTGCAATGGCATCATCGACCCCGACGAAGAAGAACCTGCCACATGCCCTGAAGATGTCAATGCCGACGGCACCGTCTCTGTGGCGGATGTGCTGGCGGTGTTGTCTCAATTTGGATGTGTTGGTGAGGCATGTCTCTACGACATCGATGGCGACAATGCGGTGACGGTCAGCGACGTGCTGGTTGTGCTGTCCGCGTTTGGCACTTCTTGTTCGTGACGAATGGCAACGCACTCATGCACTCTGACATAAGTGGAAGCAACCCAAGGATGAACAAGACGTTTTACATCATGTACTTCTTGTTGTACACCACCAAAACCCCCTGACATGCGTCAAGTTCGACTCCTCTTCGGTAGTTTTCTCGTTTGTCTTGCGACGGGCATGTGGGCCCAAAAATCGGTGCCCACAGAAGCCATCCTTTTCGCGCCAATGAGTGAATGGCCAAATGACGCGCGTGGACAGGTTGAAGCCGCCGTCGAGCGTCCTGGCGACGCTGTGCTTCTTCAACTCGACTTTGAACGCTTCGAACAACTTCGCGCCGAAGACAAACAGAAGTTTGAATTGACGCTCCCACGCCCCACGGGTCGGGAAGGCGTCGCTGCCGAGTGGCTGACGTTCGAGTTGGAAAGGTTCTTTGTTCACCCCGATGTCGTGACAGTCGGAATGACGAGCGAACGTGGCTTCGAAGAACAGGACTATGTGCCTCAACTACAAACATTCACGTTGGGTCTGAACGACAAGGTCGTAGGAACACTGGTGCTCATGAACGACCATGTGCTTGGCAGCTTCCATCACGACGGGCAACAATTTGACTTGACCCAAGTGGAAGGCGATGTCTATGCCGTGCTCGATTTCAACCAAAGAACCAACCTCGCCCCCTTTGCCTGTGGAGTGGATGAGGCTCCCCTGAAGGAGGCCATTGAGCGGACGGGGAAGAGCACCAACCGCGCCAACAACGGCGGGTGTGTGGAGGTGGCCATCGACGTGGACAACTTCACGTACAGCACCTACAACAATGTGGGCAATGCCACAGATTGGGCGCTCGCCCAGATGGCTGGTGTGTCAGCGATTTACACCCAAGAGCTTGGCGGCTTGTTCTTGCTGCAAGCCACCTACGTCCACCTCTGGCAGACCCCCGACCCCATGTCCAACTTCACCAACAACGCCGGTGGCATGTTGGACAATTTCCGGTCGACATGGGAAAGCACTCCTTCGCTTGATGCGGTTCAACGCGACGTCACCCACTTGATGTCCAAGCGCGGCAACACAGGGACTGGCGGCATTGCTTACCTCAGTGTGAACTGCTCCTCGTTTGCGTATGGATTCAGTGCCGTCATGACGAGCAGCACCACGACCAACATCAACAGCTACTCTTGGAATTTGGACGTGGTTTCCCACGAGCTTGGACACAACTTCGGCTCGAACCATACGCACTGGTGCGGATGGCCCGGTGGCGCCATTGACGACTGCTACTCCTCTGAGGGTGGTTGCGGCAATGGACCGCAGGTGGCCACTGGAACCATCATGAGTTACTGCCATTTGGATGGCAGCACGCCCAAGGTGTTGGAGTTCCACCCTCTTGTCGAAAGCAATGCCTTGATTCCAAGCATGTCTGCGAGCGGATGTTACACACAATGCGAAGAGTATGAGCCGCCGACATGTGCCATCACAGACATTCAAGGCGGCGTGCAACAAGCGTGCGATCCGCTGTCGCTGACGTACACGCAGCAAGTCATTTTGACCTATGAAAATGCACCGGCTGACGGCTTCTTAATCATCAATGGGGACCAAAAACCCATCGGCAGCAGCCCACAGTCCATCAACTTGGTGGGCCTTCCAGCCGATGGCCAGCCGGGTGGCATTTCGGCGTATTTCAGCACCGACGAAGGTTGCTCACGGAGCGAAAACAACGTCTTCACCCGCAGAGACCCCTGCTGCGGTTTGTTCCGCATGAGTCAGATTGACCCGTCCTCGAACACCATGCGCCTGAAGAATATGGCGGAATGTCCCTCCGACATCTCGGAATGGGGACTCCTCAGTGTAGCTGGGTATCAGGAATTGTCTACCCTTGCCTCCACGGGCCAAAACATGATGATCCAGCCCGGGGAAGAAATCCAAATTTCATGGGAAGCAGGCCTGGCTGGTGATTGGATCATGTTGTTCCTCCCGACCGGGCTGTTGTACGACTACGCGCAGTGGGGCCCCACTCCTCCTCCCACCATTTACATCTCTCAATACGCCGGCATTGCGACGATTTGGCCGGACGGCACGGAAGTCTACATTCAGGATCAGCCACCCTACCACTACATTGGCAATGGCGGCTATGGTGTGGACCAATGGGAAGGCTTTGACACGCCGTGCAACATCACCAGCCTCAATGTCTTGAACGCCACGCCATGCGATCCCGCAACCAACACATTTGACCTGACCTTTGAGGTCAACTGGGTCGGTGCCCCAGAAACCGGGAACTTGGAGGTCAACGAAGACTCTTTCCTCGTGAGTGGAAACAGCCTCGTGCAAACCCTCACGCTGCCTGCCAACGGCATTTGGGTGGAATTGAATGCGTTTTTTGAAGACGAAACCACCTGCTCCGCCACCAATGGCAACGCCTACTTTGCACCTGAAGCCTGTGTGGCATGCCCCGCGGACATCAATGGAAACGGTGCCATCGAAGTGTCGGATGTGCTCATGGTACTCTCAGACTTTGGCTGCGCCACAGACTGCAACAGCTCCACCGACTTGGACGGTGACGGATCCATCACCGTGGCCGATGTGCTCGCCGTGTTGAGTGCATTTGGCGAAGATTGCTGAGTCGGTTCAGACCTGCACCTCTTTGAAGGGCGAGTTACTCAATGGCCATGCCAGGGAACTCGCCCTTTCCACTGAATTCAAAGCGGTAACGCACTTGGTCGTATGCGCCTGATGCTGGAAACAATTGGAGGTTGATCGCGCCCGACAGATCGCCTTCAGTGGTCACTTGCATCAAGAGCACCCGACCATCTTGACCTGCGCCGTTGGTGGCCGTTCGCAACACGAAGTATGCGCCCCCTGTGTGGGTGGAGATGTCCAAATCCGTTTCCCCGCTCTCCGTGAAAAACACGTCCCACGGCGAACCCGGGTCTTGAACCATGGTAGGATCCTCTGCACCTTGCATGCCGCTCATCTTGGCGGCTGAGGACAGCCCAATGGTCGCGTAGGTGTCGTCGGCCATGTCCGGCATGATCTCGAAGAACTTGGGATTCATTCCCGAGGCAGACCAACTCCCGTTGTACGGGCTGTTGAAAACACCTTTGGGCGCGCGCACCGTGAGCGGATGCACGTCTGTTCCGTACACCGAACTGACCCGATCACCCTCCGGCAGTTTCGCAGAAATGAGATATTTCGTCAAGCCCGGCTGATGGGCGGGTTCGGTGGTCAATTCAAGCGTGTAAGGGGACTCTGAGGCGGTTTTGTCTTCGGCTTGGGCGAGTGCCATGCCGCATGCCAACCACAGAACGCCCAACGCCAAGCATTGCTTTGTCATAGCACAAAAATGAACCATACTGTGCAACGTCACGCATGAAACGCATGAAACGGATGGAAACTCCTGAGAACTCAGGGGAACTTAGGGAAGCGTGAGAAGTCGCGTGGGCGCTTCTCCAAGAAGGCGTCCCGCCCCTCCTTCGCTTCTTCGGTGCCATAGGCGAGGCGCGTCGCCTCCCCTGCGTACACCTGCTGTCCCACGAGGCCGTCATCGATGAGGTTGAAGCCAAACTTCAACATCTTGATGGCCGTAGGGCTCTTGGTCATGATTTCCTTGGCCCAGCTGAAAGCCGTTTCCTCCAGCTTGGCGTGCGGCACAACCGCGTTCACCATGCCCATGTCGTGCGCCTCCTGAGCCGAGTAAGCGGCGCCAAGGAAGAAGATTTCGCGGGCGCGCTTTTGTCCCACTTGGCGGGCGAGGTACGCCGACCCGAACCCCCCGTCGAAGCTCGCCACGTCGGCGTCCGTTTGCTTGAACACGGCGTGCTCCTTGCTCGCAATCGTCATGTCGCACACCACGTGCAAGCTGTGACCTCCGCCCACCGCCCATCCTGGGACCACGGCAATGACCACCTTGTTCATGAAACGAATTTGGCGTTGGACGTCCAGGATGTTGAAACGGTTGACGCCGTTTTCTCCCTTGTAGCCTGTGTTGGAGCGGACGTTTTGATCTCCCCCGCTGCAAAACGCCCATCCTCCGTCCTTGGGTGAGGGGCCTTCACCTGTAATCAACACCACTCCAATGTCTTGGCTTTCGTGGCATGTGATTAGCGCTTCCCAAAGCTCGTCAACTGTTTTGGGCGTGAATGCATTTCGCACCTCTGGACGGTTGAACGCAATGCGTGCGACGCCTTCATGCACTTTGAAAGTGATTTCGTCGTACTCTTTAATTGTTTCCCAAGGAAGATTGGACATTTCTTCTTGTTTCAATTGACAACAAATGCGGCCGTCTTAGGTTCCTTCGCGAACTTTTACTGACGGTCCCATACGCGGACCTCGCTCTCAAGCACCCAAGTCAGCACGTTGCAATCTTCGATGTAAGTCACTGCAACAGAATCATTAATGCCTGAAACTTGAGTCAAAATTTGCTCAGAATTCTCGTAGTAAAAGTAATTCGTAAGACCATGTAGCCAAAGAGTGTCACCGCAGCTTGTAGAGGAAACAAGAGCATGTTCTTCAATCCAAGCGTAAAAGCCTGAACTGTCAGTCCTGGCTAAATCATAGGAACCCTCCCCTTGTTCAATCGTCAAAGCACCATTTTCATACTGTTCGTTTATCAGTGCAATCTCTCTCAAAACCCAATCACCGTCAGGTTGACACATACAGGTTGGGGTATTATCCTCCTGACCGCAAGCACAAATGAGCACTACAGCAAGTGCGGCAACATATTTGATTCCGTCTCCCATCTTCGCGCAATTTACCGCAAGCGGTAAGAAAGTCTGAGAGAAGCGACTTTCGCCGTGATGTAGTCAACAATTGAGTCAACACCAAAGAAAAAACCCCGTAAACACAGAGCTTACGGGGCTTGTTGGCGGTCTGGACGAGACCGCGATACAAACACACTGAATCCCGCGCCAGTACTGGGAATGAAGCCCCAAAACACCTGTATTAGAGGGCATTTGGGGTGTGTAACGCAATGCAAGCAAATGCAGGGTGTTCACAAGTGAGACAACTTTTGGGGTCGACACAAGGGTCGACACACTTAGCTTTAATTCATCAAGCGCGCACCCGATGAAAAGCACATTTCTCATAACCCAACGCAAGGACCGCCACGGCAACATTCGCAAAACCTTCACGCCTTCCCTACGCTTTACGCATGAAGGCAAGAAGTACACCTTGAGCACTGGCTTAAGCATCCCCTCTTCCCTATGGCTAAAAAAAGGCCTATCCAGCAATGTTCTCAAGCTCAAGGAAGCTGGTTGGACGCCTATGCACGTTACAGACACCAACGCGCGCCTGGATCAACTGCAAGCCAAGCTGCACGATCTGTATGCGGAAGAGTTGCTTTCAGATGAGTTTGACATTGACGCCATGAAGCTCGCGTGGGAAGATTACCGTGACGGCAAGACACACCAACGCAAAAAGCAGCGCAAGACAAAAGGCAAGAAGCTCAGTGAGACCATACTTGAGTGCATCGAGTTTAAGCGCACGCGCCCACAGGCTACAACGGTCAACCGCCAGCCCATCACAAAAAGCACCTTGAACAACTACATGCAGGTGTATAACGCTGTCATGAGCTTTGACGAGTACAAGGGCACCTCCACCACCATGAAGGCCCTTGACATGAATTGGTACTATGCCTTCACTGATTTTCTGTGGAAGCAACTGCAACTGAACGGCGGCACACCGGGCAAGTACATACGCAACTTGGGCACCGTGCTTGACTGGGCAGACTTGTCAGGCGTGCCGATGTGCAGAGACTTCAGAAGCAAGGAATGGGTTGAACCTAAAGCACCTGAAGAGTCAGACCCAATGGACGCCGTGCTGACTTGGAAAGAGATTGAAAAGCTGCGGACCATGGATCTGAGTGGCACCGCTGAAGTAGTGCGTGATGTGTTCTGCCTCGCTTGCTACACGGGCATGCGCGCTGAAGATTTAGAGAATCTCAAGCGAGTGCGCATCGTGGAAGGCAAAAAAGGCAAGCTGTTGCAATGGAAGCCCCTCAAGCCAAAGAGCCCCGTTGTTACGCTTGCCCTGCGCGCTGAGATTCAAGACATACTGTCTCGCTGGGAAGGCTTCCCTCCTACCATCTCTTCACAGAAAATCAATGAGCACATCAAAGTGATATGTGAGGAAGCGGGATTGAATGAACCCATGGAAGGGCTGCAAGAAGTCAAGGTTGAAGTGCTGGGTAAAATGCGCCGCCGCAGACACGTGGTGATGGTGCCCCGGCACAAGCTCGTGACATGCCACAGCGCACGGCGCTCATTCTGCACCAACTGGTTTGACGACATCGGCAAGTTCGATGGTCTTAATGCCGAACTCATAATGCGCTGGAGTGGACACAAAAAGCGTGAGACCTTCTTTATCTACATCAACCGCGAACCCATCAATGACGGTGACGCAATGTGGTCGTTTGTGCAGTGAATTAAAACTTGGTGCAAAACGTGTGGAAAAGTGACGGCAATCGACCGCACAGTTACGGATTAAAACACTAACAAACAGACACTTAAGCCGGGGTGCCGTTTGTATGCCGCTTTTTGGAACGTGTGTTGGATTGCACCATATTGCATGGCACAAATTTCAACACATGTCTCAAAATCAGTTACCTACACTACTAACACGAAAGCAAGTCGCCGCATGGTTGCAGTGCTCTTTGCGCTCAGTCATCACGTATGAACAGCTGGGATATTTAAAGCGCTATGACATCAACGGAAGCGTGCGTTACCGCCTCGACGAAATTGACTTGAACAACTTTCCCCAGCGCCGCCGTCAATGAGTGCATCGTTTCCCGGTGCCGTCATTCAAAGCACCCACGAGCGCATGGAAGAGTGCGCCAAAGTTGCAGTTCCAAAAAACCTCGTTGACAGCATCATTACGGAGGGCGTCAATGTGGTGTACGCCTACACGGACACTGGCAAGAGCTACTTCGCACGGCGCGTCATGTATCACTGTGCATGTGGCGCACGCATTCCTGGCGTACAAACTGACCTCAAGCCCGGCGAGCATCTCAAGGTGCTGTACATCGACCCGGAGCAACACAACGCCAACCTCAAGGGCTTTTTGCCCTTTCACCACAAGCTGTCACAGCATGACCGTGAGCTTATCAATGCCAACACGCGCGAGGTACGCTCACCTGATGGATTTACACACAACCTTCAGAGCTTCATTCAGGCAATACAGCATGCCATTAACCAAGGCACACACACTGACCTTGTGATTGTGGACGGCTTCCAAATGATTTGGGGGCGACAACACAACTTGAGCAATGCCGCAGAGATGGAAGGCATGCTGGGTGAGATGTTTAAAGACTTGAAGGGTGCCAAGTCATTGCTGTTGCTTGGGCAAGTCACAAGGGCTGCATTTAACCAAATGAACACCGTCATGCCTGGCCCCGAGGGATCCACAAAACTTGAACAATACATTCAAGGCAACCTTGTCTTTATGGGCAAGCCAAAACGTGACCCCTACAAGCGTTTTTTCGTTCATCGCAAGCAAAAGCTCAGCTGGGGTAAGCAGTCATATGCCGAGCACATGCCCTCTTTTGTTCTTGTCTACGGTGATGAGGAAGAACCTTTTTACGGCGAGCTGCCAAGTTTCACATACGCGCAGTGGAACGAACAACCAGAAAGCAACGACCCGCTGAAGATTACGTTGCAGCAAGCATATGAGCGCGGCGATGACATGACCGCAGCCGAAAACATTTACATGTCACACATGCATACCTGCAAAAAGCGGGACAGTGCACGAAAAGGCATCCAAAGACTCGGATTCAAGTTCAAAACGCCAGCGGAGCAGCGGCCATCACAACAGAAGCTTATCCCATGACATCACTTGACGCAATGCTTAGCGTGCTGCACAAGCACGGCCACGAGATGAAGAGAGCGGGCAGCAAGTACAAATGCCTCTCACCCTTTAGCAACGAAAAGACACCCAGCTTCTTTGTGTATGAGCATGACGCACATTGGTACTTCAAATGCTGGAGCACGGGCAAGCATGGTGACGCCATTGCTTTGCTCATGGAGCTGGACGGTCAAACATTCCAAGAAGCATGCACGGCAACTGGGCAAGAACACAAGCTGACTTCCACAATGACCCAAGCGCCTCGATTTAGTCGCACCAAGACAAGAGCCAAGTCAAGGTCATTTACAAGCACACAGATGGCCCCTGCGCCATACGTGAGGCCACTACGACAAAGCACACAGCAAACCTTTCTGCCAGCATCGTTGTACGAGAGCTCGCGTGCATCCAACAGCATCATGGCCCAGTTCATTGCGATGCACACGAGCAGACGCCTTGCAGACGAAGTGCGCGAGGAAAGTTTGTGCCTTGGTGGGGATCCAGGGGGCGCCATGCGACACGACCGAGGAAACGTCTACTTCTTCGCCATTGATACGCTTGGACGCGTGGCAAGAGTCAAGGTGGTGCCTTACCAAATTGTGCCTGATTCGCGAATGATTGAAGGCTACACCATTAAGCGCAGCAGTAGCGTCAGACAGTCCATGAAGCAGTACGGCGTGACTGATGCACAACCGTGCCTGTACGGCTTGCCATACGTGCTTAAAAGCGAGCCCTGCGTTTTCATCGTGGAAAGTGAAAAGACCGTGGAACTCTTCAGGCTTAAAACATGCCACAGTTCATGCGTGGCAACTGGAGGCACCTTGACTGATGACGCCCTTTACCCCTTGCAACACAGACGCCTTGTGATACTTGCAGACTTGGACAAGCGCGAAGAGATGGAGTCACGTGCAAAGAAGCTCAGGGGTCAAGGCTTGGACATCCACACGTGCGAGTGGTGGACTGGTTACGAGCACACGCTGGAGCCCAAGGAAGATGTGGGTGACTTGGTGCAGATGCTGACGCGCCCGGAGTGCTTCCAGCTTGTGAGTGCCTGGGCAAAGTGTGGGAGTTGTCCGGAGTGAGATATATAGTAGTTAATATACTTATATACAACTACTTACACCCGGACACCACCTTGTCCTGACGTGTCCAACTTGTCCGCACTCTTGGACATTCCGGACAGCTTGGACAGCGCCTTGTCCGAGCCTAATACGCTGGTATACAATGCTTAAAAGGCAAAAGCGAGGCTTTCGGACAGCTCACCGACCGTGCTTACGTCCGTCCCACCACAAATACACACTAACGGCTGCCGCAAACATGAAGGTGAAGGAGTACCACCAATCACCGGCAACAATAGACGAAGGAAGCAAGACAAGGACACAGACTACTGCGAATCCCAAGAGCATTATACCTCGCATCCAATCCACAAAGTTCTGGTTCCCCTCTGTTGCAGCGTCAACTTCAGCCTGCACTTCATCGTAATTCACGTATTGTTCGCCGTTGGTTTCTCCTATCACCTTGCCCTCTTCGTCTTCCGTGTAAATCTTAAGTGCCATGCGCACAAGTTAAGCAGGGGTATGCCCTCTCAAAAATGAATGCGGGGCACACATACATCCCAGCGTCCGTCACGCGCGCAGTCCAGCCGCAAAAAACCAATTGGGTTTAATTACTCGGCGTCCTGGATGCAGCGAACAGAATAACCTTGGTGAATACTTCTATAGGCTTTTTGGCGATCAAACAAGCTAAGCAGCCTTCTCAACGCTTGCTCTTCGGGCGCGGAATCATCCGGAGTCCAGAAATAAGTTAATCCAAATCGATTGTTTCCTCCAGTGAATGTACCCGCGGGTTGATCCTCATTATTCGTCACCGAATGGCGAATACCAGCCGGTTTAATTGACAATCCCAACTTGTTGTTTCCAACCCAGTCATATTCATCAATCATCTGTTTCCACGAAAAATCTAAATCCGTCTCTAAAGCCTCCGCAGAGCTATCCGGTAATCCGAGCATGAGCTCAATTTCTAGCCAATCAACATCGTCTGCTATAGACCAGCCTGAGGGACAAAGCTCCCAATCCTGAACGGCTTTATAATTATAGAGCGCTCCAAATTTTTCATACGCCTCTTCCTCTTTTGCCACTAACTTATTCGAGCCTTTGTATCCATATACGTAGGCGTGGGGTAGCCCATCCGATTCACTACCGACTGAGGGGGGACTCACTTCAGGCAAGAATTTCACGTTCTCTGCAAACCAACACCGATTGCCAATCTGCACAGTTTCATATTCATCACCTGCATATGAAATTGATTCGCCACAGGACCATTCCTCAGGGTTTGAAGCACTCCCAGAGACCTCTTCCGTTGCGCTAAAGTGGTTTTCAGAAATAATGTACCCGTGTACGTAATACAATTGGTCTTGACAATCATTTAAACACGTCAGATAGCTTTTCAACTCAGTTGCACTTCCTAGAATTATCGGAGTAGGAAATTGCTGAATTTGGGAATAAAAATTTCCCTCCACGAGGGGCACTCCGTCAGCTTCTAGAACTGAATTTCCAGTCGCACCTTGGTAGTGAGTAAGGACCAACCACTTTTGTGCTGGGACTACAAAAGAATCAGTCATTACTCTCGAAAACCCCTGTACACTCCCAGACTTCATCCAGAAACCACTTACGTTACAATTCTCCTGCCCTAAGAACATTCCTTCGCCTAGAATCATTGGTGAGCTACCAGTAAGGAAAGATGATCGATATCCATTGGAAGTAGTGAAATTTAGAATTCTAATCTGTTCATCTTCGAAGCCGATAGGAACGTTACAATTGGACGTAACATTTGTAAGAAAAAACAATGAATCGGGAGGCACGATGAGTGCCGAAGAGTTTAAAGATTGGTGATGGGGTAAAGCGCCATTCAGTCCGCATGGAAATCTCAGGCTTTTCGCGCCCATGCCTTCCGAACTCTCAATCATCTCCTGCTGCTCCTGAACCGTCTCCCACAGGTGCTCCAACCAATAGGTCAACGAGCTATCCCCCACCATGATCTCGGTTGGGGAGAAGGGGTTCCCATACGTGACAAGGAAGTCTTGCAAGTCACCAACAGCGATGTCACCGTCGGCATTACCGTCAGGGTTGTACGGGTACGTAACCTGCCCCACAGCAGTCAAGCAAGAAACAGCTAAGAGAAGTGCGAAAAAGCGGCTCATGATGATTCTTGTTATTCGGCCCAGCGCCAGAAGGCCTGGCTATACGTTCTGAAATTATCAGCACCTGCAGAGGCTGGATTTGAGCCGCTTAATGGCATCCAACCTTCAGTAACTCTTTCTTCACAGCATGACAAGAAAGTATCGCTGGACGTAGTCGAACACATCGTGTATTCCACCCTCGGCAATTGCTTGGCGGTGCAGTAGCAGAAATGGTCAAACTGAAAGCCATTCGATGAGACATACACACCACCCCCAAGACTGTTAGCAGTGCCTATGAAATACGGGAACAGGTGCTCTTTACTTCCGGTCAAGTCCAACATATTTTCCTGGGGCTTTAACCATGTACTTGGATTGTCGCTGTTGTAGACCTCGCCCCAAACAGGAACCAAATCCTTTAATTCTGGCATTGACCAATATCCCGGGAGTTGTTCGCATGCGTATTCACAGTGTGGGTATTTCATCTCCCCCATGTAAACAATTGCGCTCTCACCATCTTCTGAGACAACAGCGCTAGAAAATTCTTGCCCATAGTTTGCGAGCAATGTCTGGAGATCAGCAACGCCGATGAGTCCATCAGCGTTATCGTCAGGGTTGTACGGGAGATTGGGAAACTGCCCCATCGCCAATGACGAGATGAGCAGAGCTGTGAGGGTGAGTAAGTGTTTCATCGGTCGGTTATTCGGCGTAGTGCCAGTATGGGAGAAGGCGGAAGTAATTGTATTCAGGATCGTTCCATGGGCCTGAATTAATCGGGGCGCCACCACAAGTGATTTCGCCGATAAGTCCTTCTTCAGAAAGCGTGAACGCCCTAGACTCATGGCTAACATTAACGCAGGCATAGTGAAAGTCAGTCCCAGTAGTAAAATGAAAGTCCGCTCCATATGGTGCTATACTACTTTGTAACGTGTACAGGTTGTTATCGTACCAATACCATGCCGCGTTCCCATTATTTGAATCAAACTCGGCTTGGAAATTGGCTGAACTCTGCACTCCCCAAGGACTTGAATACTCACCTCTATACCGTACGAAAGTTTCGTTGATAGTATATGGTAATAGAGTGTACTCCATTTCTACATCTACGTAATAGACCTGTATCGTTGGACATCCAGGCTCGTAGTAAGTCGCACTATCTGAAATGGAGTACTGGACTACAACAGAGTCAATAACAATCTCTCCAGTGAAAAGCCCAAACAACCACTCATCCTCAGCGGTTCCATCAAAGTCGCATTCAAGAGTAGTGTCAACGGCGAGGGAAGTGTTGTAGACACCCAAAAGGCTTACAAGGTCTTCTGCCCCAATCAAGTCATCTCCATTCGAATCTGGATCGTAATTGGGATTTTGGGCTAGTGCAATGAATGATGCAAAGCAAGCGACAAGTGTGACAAAGTGCTTCATTGGGTTGAGTTTAGGCCACATAAGATACGACGGGGGTAGCCTATCTTGAAAATGAAAGCCTTGCTCACCTACATCCCAGCGTTCGTCACGCGCGCAATGCGACCGCAAAAAACCATTTGGGCAAACCTGCGCCGGCCATTCCCTCGAGCCTCGCTCCGCAAGGCCAAGATTTAAGAGGTTAACACTCGCTCGCTTCGCTCACTCGGCATCCCGGACGCAACGAACAGAAAAGCCGAACTGAGGATAGTCGTAGTA
>Ga0209503_10000868_pt1:15000-16674 | contig 16674 bp, 10 predicted proteins | sample SouAtlMetagenome_2_FD_187448 | JGI IMG/M metagenome (GOLD analysis project Ga0209503, IMG submission 187448) | Marine eukaryotic phytoplankton communities from Atlantic Ocean - South Atlantic ANT15 Metagenome (SPAdes) (version 2) | ecosystem: Environmental > Aquatic > Marine >... | reverse complement strand
ATCCCTTTTAAAACAATACTGTTTTTGTGTTCTGTTGTTTTAATTCTTTCGAATTGTAAAATACAATGAATTTAATTGGCTGGTTTTCAACCTATTATTTAGACATTAATTTCATTCAATTGCTTAACTACAAAGAAGTAAAAAAACGGATTTATTTTTTTTGAAAAATTAATAGATTTAGGGTTGTGGGTAAACAAAAAGGGTTTTATATTTGCACCCGCTCAGCGCCTTAATGCACATATTATTAGGGTAAAGTTCATTAAAAAAAACTAAAGTATTTTTTTTAAAAATAAATCAAAAAGCTTTGGGTGGTTGAAAAAAGGGTTTTATATTTGCACCCGCTTTGCGTTTTTTAGCGTAGAGTTTTTTAAGAAATTTAAGTTCATTAAACATATTGATTGACAGCGTAAAAAATAAATTGGAAACGATTTATTTTAATTAGAGAATAAACCATTTTGAAGACCTTTTCAATATCCTTTAGTTGTTATTAGAATTAGTTCCTATTATATAGGAGCTTAAAAAATAACGATGAAGAGTTTGATCCTGGCTCAGGATGAACGCTAGCGGCAGGCTTAACACATGCAAGTCGAGGGGTAACATAGAAAAGCTTGCTTTTCTGATGACGACCGGCGCACGGGTGCGTAACGCGTATACAATCTGCCTTATACTGGGGTATAGCCTTTAGAAATGAAGATTAACCCCCCATAGTCTCTTTAAATGGCATCATTTTTAGAGTAAAGGTTACGGTATAAGATGAGTATGCGTTCTATTAGTTTGTTGGTGAGGTAACGGCTCACCAAGACTGCGATAGATAGGGGCCCTGAGAGGGGGATCCCCCACACTGGTACTGAGACACGGACCAGACTCCTACGGGAGGCAGCAGTGAGGAATATTGGACAATGGAGGCAACTCTGATCCAGCCATGCCGCGTGCAGGAAGACTGCCCTATGGGTTGTAAACTGCTTTTATACAGGAAGAAACCTTGGTACGTGTACCAAGCTGACGGTACTGTAAGAATAAGGATCGGCTAACTCCGTGCCAGCAGCCGCGGTAATACGGAGGATCCAAGCGTTATCCGGAATCATTGGGTTTAAAGGGTCCGTAGGTGGATAATTAAGTCAGGGGTGAAATCTTGCAGCTCAACTGTAAAATTGCCTTTGATACTGGTTATCTTGAGTCATTATGAAGTAGTTAGAATATGTAGTGTAGCGGTGAAATGCATAGATATTACATAGAATACCAATTGCGAAGGCAGATTACTAATAATGTACTGACACTGATGGACGAAAGCGTGGGTAGCGAACAGGATTAGATACCCTGGTAGTCCACGCCGTAAACGATGGTTACTAGCTGTGTGGACTTCGGTCTGCGTGGCTAAGCGAAAGTGATAAGTAACCCACCTGGGGAGTACGTTCGCAAGAATGAAACTCAAAGGAATTGACGGGGGCCCGCACAAGCGGTGGAGCATGTGGTTTAATTCGATGATACGCGAGGAACCTTACCAGGGCTTAAATGTAAGTTGCATTAGCTAGAGATAGCTATTTCTTCGGACCACTTACAAGGTGCTGCATGGTTGTCGTCAGCTCGTGCCGTGAGGTGTCAGGTTAAGTCCTATAACGAGCGCAACCCCTGTTGTTAGTTGCCAGCGAGTCATGTCGGGAACTCTAACAAGAC
>Ga0209503_10000868_pt1:0-10000 | contig 16674 bp, 10 predicted proteins | sample SouAtlMetagenome_2_FD_187448 | JGI IMG/M metagenome (GOLD analysis project Ga0209503, IMG submission 187448) | Marine eukaryotic phytoplankton communities from Atlantic Ocean - South Atlantic ANT15 Metagenome (SPAdes) (version 2) | ecosystem: Environmental > Aquatic > Marine > Oceanic... | reverse complement strand
TCGCCGTTAAAAGATTTGAAATGGACTTTTTCTCTAAATGATTGTAGTGAGAATCTTGCTCTGTTGTTTTTGTAAAGTCCATGTACAAAAATACTATTTTTAAAACACTTTCAACTTTTAAACTATTCAATCACCAAGCTTGCCTCGTAGGTTTCTGAAATGCTAAAATATCCCATCGGATAATGGCTTGCTTCAGAACTGTTGTAGACATTTCCGCGGACTGAGGTTGGTGTGGTCTTAAAAGGATCACCCCCTTCTTCGGTTTGTTCAATAACTGCATTCATGAAATTAAAATAGCTTTCATCAGCACCATAAAGCGTTATGTAAGCGGTGTCTCCGGGTTCTAGATCCTCATAGAAATAGGAGAATGTAAAGGCATTACCTTGGTAGAATTCGTCTTTGGTTGCTAAAAAATTATTGTATCCAAAATCAAGGACGTAAAAATCCTCTCGGCTGCCATCATCTGTAAAAGTTACAATGACTTCAATTTCATCTCCTTCAAACAAAGTTTCATCTCCTTGCAATAGTGTGTCAATAGGAGTGGCTGGAATCAGTTGCTCTACAGATGATTCATAAGTTTCTCCATTGTAGAGGATGATAAGTTTGTAATTCATGTCAAAAATGGGTGTAAAATCCGATATATAATGTCCTGGATTCACAGCATCATGCAAGAATGGATGCGTTATGTTATTGTCTACTTCTAAAATATCGACTTCTGCATCTGTGACCCACTGAATGTTTTCATCATAAAAACTACCTGTCAAGCTCAATGCTATGACTTGAGGATCTGTGTTTTCAGGGTTCATTTTTATGCGGGCATCAATGCTTAATCGTTCTTCTGCAGTGTTTAAATCCAGCACGATCACATCTTCACAAGAAGTTCCTAAAAAACCAATACTTAAGAATATCAAAAATCGTTTCATGGTTTAAAATTTAAAGTTATAAGTGACCGCACCGATCGCTCCAAAAATGGAGAGCTTGAGCGCTTCATTTTGTCCAGTATCTGTATTCTGTCTAAAATTCAATGATTGGGCATTTTTACGGTTGTACAAATTGTAAATACTGAAAACCCATTCGCCGCGCCAACCTTTGGTTTTCTCTGGCTTTGGGATGTATTTGGCAGAAACATCAAATCTGTGATAAGTTGGTAGTCGGCTAGAATTTCGAGTTTCATAGGTGGGTATAACCAAGCCATTGTAAACATACTGTCCATTGGGGTAGGTGGTGGGTTGCCCTGTTTGGTAAAGGAAATTAGCATTTAATGTCCATTTTTCATTGAAATCATAATTTGAGGTTATAGAAATATCATGTGTTTTATCAAATGGGGTATTGTACCAGTTTCCATTATTAATGCCAGGTTCCGAGGGATTGCGGCCTTGAGTTTGCTGTTCGGATTTTGAGAGGGTATAAGCCATCCATCCTTTAAGTCTACCATTGTTTTTGCGAAGTAAAATTTCCAAACCATAGGCTCTAGAACGCCCATTGAGTAAAACTTGTTCAATGGCTTTGTTGGCAATTAAATTAGCCCCATCAATGTAATCGATGCGATTTTTAGTTTTTTTGTAATAGGCTTCAATTTCGAAACTGTAATCATTGTAATTTTTAAAATAGCCTAAGGCAATTTGATCCAAAAGTTGTGGTTGGATGTATTTTCCACTGGGGGCCCAAACATCTAGTGGGGTTGGTGCTGTTGTGTTTGACAACAAATGTAAGTACTGTGCCATTCGGTTGTAGCTGGCTTTTACAGAACTATTTTCGTCTAGTAAATAAGACAAAGCCACTCTAGGCTCAATATTCATAAATGAAGCTTCCACACTTCCGCTTGATGTGTCAATCGTACCAGAAGGATCCACAGCTTCATAAATTTGTAAATCGGGGTTAAAGGCCAAAGCGATGTCATTTTCATAGCGGTTCAACTCATCCTGACCAAGCCGCAAGAAACTAGTAAGTCTTGCACCATAATTCAGCGATATTTTTTCTGATACTTGTTGCTTTACATCCAGATATACCGCATTTTCAAAAGCATTTTTTTTGGTTAATTTTTCTCTGTTGATGCCCGAGGTTGGTCCATTGGGTTGAATGATTCCTGGGTTGAAACCATAGTAGGTGCTGTGTACGCCATATTCTAAGCTGTAACGGTCATTAAGGTATTGTTTCAAATCGAATTTCACATTCATATTTTGTATACCCGAGTTCCATTCAAATCCTACAAAATTTAAATCCAAACCGTAATAATAATCAGAATATATCAAGGATAAATTTGAAAATAATTGCTCTGAAAATAAATGATTCCAACGGAAATTAACTACCGTATTTCCATAAGTATTTTCAAAACTATTGGACACATTAAACACATCCCGACCAAAATAACCTGACAAATAAATCTTATTATCCGCATCTAAGCGATAGCTTAATTTGGTATTTAAGTCATAGAAATAGGCAATATTATCAATATCAAAAAGCGGTAGAAACAAATGGGCGTAGGTAGAGCGCCCACCAAATAAAAAGGATCCTTTTTCTTTTTCTAAGGGCCCTTCCAACAAAATACGACTGGCTATCAAACCAATTCCACCATTGCCGTGGAATTCGTTTTTATTGCCTTCTTTTTGATAGATATCTAAGACAGAAGCCACCCGTCCCCCGTATTTTGCAGGAATACCGCCTTTGTAGAGTTTCAAGCTTTTAATGGCATCGGGATTAAAGACCGAGAAAAAACCAAACAAATGGGAGGAATTAAATAAAGTTGCCTCGTCTAATAAAATCAAGTTTTGATCGTTTGAACCGCCACGAACATTAAACCCTCCAGTTCCTTCACCACCATTGGAAACCCCAGGGAGTAAAGTAATGACTTTAACCACATCAGCTTCGCCAAAAACTACTGGAATTTGTTTAATGGTGTTGGCATTTAGGGCATTGACACTCATTTGAGGTGTTTTGATGTTTATACGCTCGATATCCGTTTCTAATACAATTTCATCAAGTACATCTGCAGCGGCACTCAAGCTGAAATTTCGAGTCAGATTTTGATCTAAAATGATAATTTCAGTAAATGTATTATAACCAAGGTAGCTGATTGTAAGGCTATAAGTTCCTTTTGGTAATGTGATCGAATAAAAGCCATATTCGTTGGTAATAGTTCCAGTATTTAGTTTTGGGAAAATCAAATTGGCTCCGATTAAAGTTTCTTGTCCTTCTCTTTCGTAAACAGAACCACTTAATGTAAATTGATTTTGAGAGAACCCAAAGAATGAAAAAAGAAATAATAAGGGAATTAAGCGCGTAGACATAGAAAATTTTTACGCCGTAAAATTAAACAAAAAAGGAGTTTTCTAAGACGCCTTTAACATAACTTTGATGATTATTTATTGATCTAAAATGGCATTAAAAGTTTCACTTGGACGCATGGCTTTTTGTATTTTATCTTCATTGGGTAAGTAGTAGCCTCCAATATCGACGGATTGCCCCTGAATTGAAATAAGTTCTTCGATTATTTTATCCTCATTTGATTTGAGTTGATCATAAATCTTTTTAAAGGCCAATTTGAGTTCTAAATCTTCTTCTTGGTTTGAAAGCGCTTCCGCCCAAAAAAGCGCCAAATAAAAATGACTGCCCCGATTGTCGAGTTCTTTAACTTTTCTTGAGGGCGATTTTTTTTCTAGTAAAAAGTGTTCAGTTGCATCATCCAATGCTACTCCTATAATAGCGGCTTTCGGGTGGTTATGTACTTGACTGAAGTGTTCTAAGGATACAGCCAATGCTAAAAATTCCCCAAGCGAATCCCAACGCAAGTGATTTTCGTCTAAAAATTGTTCAACATGTTTTGGGGCAGATCCACCAGCGCCAGTTTCAAACAAGCCACCGCCATTCATAAGCGGAACAATTGAAAGCATTTTAGCACTTGTTCCCACTTCAAGTATTGGGAATAGATCGGTCAGATAATCTCTTAAAACATTCCCCGTCACCGATATGGTATCCAGACCATTTTTGAGTCGTTCTAATGTGAAATGAGTTGCTTCTAAAGGCGATAAAATTTTAAAATCTAAATCTGATGTATCGTAATCACTCATATATAGATTTACTTTTTTTATGAGTGCTGCATCATGTGCGCGATTTTCATCTAACCAAAAAACAGCTGGTGTTTGAGATGCTCGTGCACGGGTTACTGCTAATTTTACCCAGTCTTGAATTGGTGCGTCTTTAACTTGACACATACGCCAAATATCTCCTTTTTCAACTTTGTGCGAGGTGTATATGGTTCCATCTTGGTCTATGACTTCAACAACACCATCTGAATCAATTTCAAAAGTTTTGTCATGAGATCCATATTCTTCCGCTTTTTGAGCCATCAAACCTACATTTGGTACAGTACCCATTGTAGATGGATTAAAAGCGCCGTGTTTTTTGCAAAAATCTATAGTTGCTGTGTAAATACTTGCATAGCTGCTATCTGGAATGATAGCCTTGGTGTCTTGTTCTAAGCCTTTTGCATTGTACATTTTACCAGAAGTCCGGATCATGGCTGGCATGGAGGCATCAATAATGACATCACTTGGGACGTGTAAATTGGTAATTCCTTTTTCGGAGTTTACCATGGCTAAATCAGGACCGTCCTCAAGCGCTTTGTTAAACGCTGCTTCAATTTCGCTGCGCTTTTGGGAATCTAATTTTTTTAGTTTATCTAAAATATTTTCATAGCCATTGTTGGGGTTAACTCCAATTTGTTTAAATTCTGTTTTGTAGTTCTCAAAAACGTCTGAGAAAAATAGGCGAATCACATGTCCAAAAATGATAGGGTCACTTACTTTCATCATGGTTGCTTTCATGTGTAAAGAGAGCAACACTCCAGAGGCTTTAGCTTCCTCAATTTGTTTTTTTATGAATATTTTTAAAGCACTAACGTCCATCAAACTTGCATCAAAAATCTCTTTGTCTAAAAGTTTGACACCTTCTTTTAAAATTGTTTTTTGACCTGTATGACTGCTGTGAACAATACGAACAGTCGTTTCATTTTTTAAGGTTACGGATTGTTCGTTGTGCGCAAAGTCCCCGGATTCCATGCTGGCAACATGGGTTTTGGAATCAGATTTCCATTCTCCCATACTGTGAGGATTTTTTTTGGCATAGCTTTTTACAGCTTTTGGTGCACGACGGTCTGAATTGCCTTCCCGTAATACAGGATTTACGGCACTTCCTTTAATTTTGTCGTAGCGATTTTTAATTTGCTGTTGTTCATCACTTTGGGGTTGTTCAGGGTATTTTGGAAGGGCGTACCCATGGGACTGAAGTTCAGCAATAGCCTCCTTAAGCTGAGGCAATGAGGCACTAATATTTGGCAGTTTTATCACATTGGCTTCTGGGGTTTTGACTAGGCCACCCAGGCTTTTAAGTGCATCTTCTACAGGCTCTTTTTCTGAAATATATTCTTGAAAAGCGGACAGTATTCTTGAAGCTAATGATATGTTTTTGGTTTCTAAAGATATACCATAGGGCTCCAAAAATGAGGAGACAATAGGCAGAAAAGATCGAGAGGCTAATGCAGGTGCTTCATCCGTAATGGTGTATATAATTTGAGCCATAGAGTAAGCTTTTTACAGGTTGATTTTTTCTGTTGTGTATTTTAAAAAGCCTTCAAATATATTAAAAACCCCAGTATTAAGAGTTTAAATAACAAATGAATTTTAACATTTTGACAACAATCCAATTTGGCATCTCTTTTTTTGACAAAATGATAAACTTTTAACAAAAAAAAGCGCTGTTATAACAGCGCTTTTTTAAAATTAATTATTTGGAAATAATTACTTAGTACGTTCTTTAATTCTGGCTTTCTTACCAGTTAATTCTCTAAAATAGAAAATACGTGCGCGACGCACTTTACCACGTTTGTTAATTTCAATTTTTTGCAAGGCAGGCATATTCATAGGGAAGATACGCTCAACTCCAATCGTTCCTGACATTTTTCTAATTGTAAAGGTTTCAGAAGCTCCAGTTCCTCTTTTTTGTAGAACAACGCCACGGAAAAACTGGGTTCTTACTTTTTGACCTTCACGGATTTCGTAAAATACAGTGATGGTGTCACCGGCAGAAAACTCAGGGAAGTCTTTTTTTGTTACAAATTCGTCTTGAACGAATTTAATTAAGGATTCCATAGTAATTATTTTATGAATTTTTTCGAATCAACATGTACGATTATCGCTAGAGGTTAATTAGAAATTGGCTGCAAATATAAGCAATAATTAAATGCTTACAATTTTTATTAGATTTTTATTCATTTAGTAAATCGGGTCTTTTACTTTTTGTTCTTTCATAGGCTTGTTCCTCTCGCCATTTTTCAATTTCAGGAAAATTCCCACTAAACAACAACTCTGGGACTTCCCATCCCTTGTAGGAACGCGGTCGTGTATAAATGGGTGGCGCTAATAAGTTATCTTGAAAAGAATCGGTCAAAGCAGAGGTTTCATTTCCCAGAACACCAGGAATTAATCGAATGATGGCATCACACAAAACGGCAGCCCCTAATTCTCCGCCAGATAACACATAATCACCAATAGAGATTTCTTTTGTGATAAAATGATCTCTAACCCTTTGGTCGACCCCTTTGTAATGGCCGCATAAAATGATAAGATTTCCTTTCAAAGAGAGTTGGTTTGCAATGTTCTGATCCAGCAGACTTCCATCGGGGGTCATATATATAACTTCTTCATAGTTGCGTTCATTTTTTAGTTTTGTAATACATTTATCAATGGGCTCAATGGTCATTACCATGCCTGCACCACCACCAAATTGATAGTCGTCTACTGATTTGTAATTATCTGATGTGTAGTCTCTTAGGTTGTGAACATAAACCTCTACAAGCTTTGCATCTATAGCACGTTTGAGAATTGAAGCTTCAAAAGGGCTTTTGAGTAATTCAGGAACAACACAGATGATGTCAATGCGCATATGTCAAAAATATATCTACAAATATAAGTGAATTATGCTTAGTGATTTGGTACTTTAATAGTAAGTAAAACGACTTACCTCTGCTATATATTTAGCAAGACGCAGTACTTGATGGCTGTAGCCATATTAATTTCGTATATAAATTCATTAAAAAATCGCTTACACTATTGTAAGCGATTTTTAAATAAGATAGGTTATTCATTTATCTAAAGCGATAGACCATTTTTTCACCGCTATTTTTTATAATTTCAATTCTATTTACTCTATCTGAATTTTTGTTGAGTGCTTTTTTTACATCTGCTATAGAGTTCACTTTAAGTTCATTGATTCCAATGATTATACTGCCTTTATCAACACCGTCTGAAATCCATTCTTCCTTGTAATAGCCAGACAATTCTTGTAACTCAAGGCCGTATTCTTGATTCTTTTTCTTTAATTCTGAACTTTTGAGTTCACGAAGCGTTCCAATGATGGGAATGTTGATGGTGGTTAATTTTTCCAGTTTTACTTTCAAATCTTTTATTTTGTTTTTTCTCAACAACTTAACTTCAACAATATCATTTGGACTCTTTGTATTCAGAAAACCTTTTAAATCTGAGAATTTTGAAATCTTTATACCGTCAATACTTTTGATGACATCGCCTTTTTGAATTCCAGACAATTCTGCGCCGCTTTCTTTTTGAACATCGTTAACATAAAAGCCTTCTGTATCTTCAATACCGAGCGCTTCAGATCGTTTGCTGTTCAGTTCAGTCCCTATAACCCCTAAAATTCCATTTTGAACATTTCCAAATTCCATAATATCTTCCACTACTTTACGAGCGATATTACTGGGAACTGCAAAAGAATACCCAATATAAGATCCTGTCTGTGAAGAAATAGCGGTATTTATGCCTATGAGATCCCCGTAAATATTCACCAATGCACCCCCAGAATTACCTGGGTTAACTGCCGCATCCGTTTGTATAAATGATTGCGTGTTTCTACCTGAAAGATCTCTTGATTTTGCACTGATTATGCCGGCAGTGACGGTAGAGGTCAAATTAAAAGGATTGCCAACCGCCAACACCCATTCTCCAACCTTGGTCGTGTTGCTGTCACCAAAGGTGGTGTAGCTAAAATCTTTGTCTGCTTGGATTTTAAGCAGAGCAATATCTGTGCCGGGATCGGTTCCAATAAGTTTTGCTGTAAATGTTTTGTTATTATTGGTAGTCACTTCGATGGATTTTGCTCCCTGAATCACATGGTTGTTTGTAACAATATAGCCATCAGGAGAGATAATGACTCCCGACCCTGTACCAACTTGTTCACGGTTTTGTGGACGTCCAAAAAATAGATCTTCATAGGTGGTGTAGCCCTTGCTCGTTGTCGTGTTTTTTACATGGACTACAGCGTGCAGTGTTTTTTCAGCAGCCGTTGTGAAATCAACATTACTACCTCCATTATTCACATTGTTCAAATAATTTACTGGAAAGACAATTGGGTTTTCAGAAATAGAATTGTTTTGGATTTGTAATTTAGGTTGTAGCCCTTGCGTGTAGGCAATAAGCGCTAAGGCGCCACCAAGAACTGATGCGCTTAAAAAAGAAATAAATTTTTTCATAATCTTGATGTTTGAGTTCAATTTTTTAAAATTAATTTTTTTATTGCTTAATTTTTTTATCGTTAACTGAAATTTAACAATGACAAGTTCCTTATAAATATGCTTATATTTGCGTCTGGTATGCCAGTTAATTTCTTTAAATATCAAGCCACCGGTAATGACTTTGTTATCATTGATAACCTCACTAACTTTTTTAACAAAAATGATACCAAACTTATCGCCAGACTTTGTGACCGACGTTTTGGCATTGGCGCGGATGGTTTAATTCTTTTAGAGTCTTCATCTGATTTTGATTTTAAAATGATTTATTTTAATGCCGATGGTCGTGAAAGTAGTATGTGTGGAAATGGCGGCCGTTGTATTGTGGCCTTTGCAAGGCGCTTGGGAATCATTAAAGATACCACAATCTTTACAGCCATTGATGGCCCTCATGAAGCAAAAATAGAAGCCTCCCAAATTTCCTTAAAAATGCAGGATGTCAAATCGATAGAAAATAAAGCTGGTGGAATTATACTTGATACGGGATCGCCACATTATGTTTCAATGTGTAAAGATTTAGACAATTTAAATGTTCAGATTGAGGGTTCCAAGATTAGAAACACTTCGCCTTTTCTAGAGGATGGAATTAATGTAAATTTTGTAGACCCCATCGATTCAGAAAATTTCGCAATCCGGACCTATGAACGCGGTGTTGAAGGGGAAACGTTGTCCTGTGGAACTGGCGCTACAGCCGTCGCCATTGCGATGCATGCGTCTCAAAAAACCAACAGCAATTGTATTACACTTCAAACACAAGGCGGGGATTTAGAAGTCCAATTTAGATCTAAGGACGCCTCTTATGTTGATGTTTGGTTGCGCGGTAGTGTACGCTATGTTTATGAAGGCACCTTTGAAAATAACTTTTAATTTATAACGATTCATGAATTTAAAAAATAGCGCATTGGCTGTTGTAATGTTAGGCCTGATCGTGATTGCTTACTTTTCGTTTAAAATCTATGCGATTATGTTAGTGCCCAATACTGCTTTTAATTCTAAAGAAGCTTATATTTTTATTTCTACCGGTGCAACATACTCTGATGTTCGGTCCGATATAGAACCATTGCTTTTAGACATAGAAAAATTTGATGCGCTTGCCAAACAAAAAAAATACAACATAAATGTGAAAGCGGGCCGTTATCGCATCACGAGGGACATGACCAATAATGACATCATCAATTCCTTGAGAAGCCAAAACTTAGCAGTCACTGTCGCCTTTAACAATCAACACAGTTTAGGTTTGTTGGCCCAAAGAATTTCAAATCAAGTAGAAGCCGATAGCCTAAGTTTGATGAGTGTTTTTACGGATTCACTTTTTTTAAGTTCGAATGCGTTTTCAAAAGAATCAGCCTTAGCGATGTATTTGCCAAACAGTTATGAATTTTTTTGGAATACTTCTGCAAAGAAAATTAGATCAAAATT
>Ga0209503_10000859_pt1 | contig 16775 bp, 9 predicted proteins | sample SouAtlMetagenome_2_FD_187448 | JGI IMG/M metagenome (GOLD analysis project Ga0209503, IMG submission 187448) | Marine eukaryotic phytoplankton communities from Atlantic Ocean - South Atlantic ANT15 Metagenome (SPAdes) (version 2) | ecosystem: Environmental > Aquatic > Marine > Oceanic | place... | reverse complement strand
AACAATAGCACTCCGTCAATGGCCTGGAATGCTTTGGCATTGCATCCCATCTGACCTTTGTTGGGGAGGGGCCACCATCACGTGCAACGCTTTTTGGGGGAGACTTGTTTAGTGTTTTCTCTGTCCGGCTAGACTCGGAACATTGGCCAGCGCTCGGATCACAACTAAACGGTTAGTTCCAACCCGTTCAAATCGACGCATTGCGAAAGGAACCTTACCGGTCGATTTCTTATTCGAAAAGAACCATGACGAAAAAATGAACACGCCTCTCTCTTCATCGAACGTAGACAAAACATCAGATATTCCCGGGGATCAGCATATAAATCCTTCATCAGAAAGTATTAAAATGCTTCAGAGAACAAGGTCTCAAGAGATGGTCGAAGACCACCACAATCATATTGTTGACGAGGATCCGCTTTTGATATCGCAATCATTGACTTATGTAACAGATGATGGTAGTACTCTACACACGTTCAGATCATCTCCATTTTCTATGGGTAAGTGCGAAATTCAGCGACTGTTTGATCGATTTCCTGTATTTCCCTCGAGAGCTTCTAACCTTTTCTTTCGTTTTTTCAAAAATAAAAATGATGGTGCTGTTTGACAAAACTACATGATACAAATGAACAGGCTTCAAAGCTCGATTCATCGCCATAGAATTACTGTTCGTTTTACTTGTTGTGTGTGCCGTACCTATTGGAGCGCACGGGACCGTTGTTGCTGTGACAGTTGCAAACCTTCTCGCTGTTGCTTGGTTCTGGTACAATCATGTTCGAATCGTAGACGTTACCTCTGACGGAACCCTCCGCTTTTGGATTGGAAATATTGAACTTGACGTGCCATTCGACAAAATTGTTACAATTCGCAGGGTAGCGGTGCAGCGCTGCATGCAGCTCTCGTCAATGTGGCCATACCGTGGATTCTTGAGTGAACCAAGCGATGGAGTAGCGGTGGTGACGACGGTTCCAAGCACGCCGTTCTGGCTTTGGCCGCGATCAGCTGGAAAACCTGAGCGATCATGGTGCTTTGGTTTTCTAATCTTTCCAAAGCTTACGATTGTTTTTTCGCCGGTCGGAGGAGGGCAAAATTTTATCAACGACGTTGAACGAGAAATGCTAAATTTCTCTAATGGTGGGCAACGGAGAGGCAACACCAACAACTACGGACAAAATTCACGTGGTGGTGCTGATTTACTTGATGTTTGAGATCATATAAATAACAAATCTATATAACTTGGTTTATACAGTTTTCCGTTTAATCTGTAAGGAGAGAACGTGTCTCTGATTCATAAGTTTAATTTAGCACAAAGGTTAACTTAGCATATATTCATGTTCCTTGACCTAAACCGGTTCTTTCTCTTTCATATCGGAATTTGCTGTGATAGCGACCTCGGTGGGCATCTCAGCAAGTGCTTTCGACTGTCGAATCATTTCTACAGCCTCTTTCTTAGCAGCGACATCGCCTATTCTATCATTGTTTGGCTTGTACTCGTATGAGGGTGGATCGCCGAGGAAAGGGGTCACAGATTGAATAAGCGACCATCCTTCGTTGAAAAGAGAATACGTTACAATGCTGAGGGTCATATCAAGGGCAACAGCGGGCGGCAGTTTCACGATGAAAGACAGACCAAACAAAATTCGTTTGCTCCATGATTCGTGATTTTCATTGTATGCTAGACCAGGCCACCCAGCTAAAAACCCACCCCAAAGTTCCACCGGAAGCTTGAAAAATCCGTCGAAGAAACCACGGAGCCCAACAACATCTTGTTTCATCAAGAATTCTCCGCCAAACGTGGCAAAGTTTCGTTGACGTATGTTCCCTTGAGACCACATTGCGTTGTAGGCTGAGGCAACCGCACGATCAAGATTCGGATTATCCGTTGCAAGTTCTTTTTGAATTACTTTTGCAACATCCGAAGCCCCCATGAGAGCGCGACAGAGGTGATACCCAGTGCTCGGATGGACCATAGCAGCAGCTCCACCAAATCCAAGAATTCTTTGATCACGAGCAGGAAGAGCACCGCCCATCGGAATATAACAGTATTCTTCTTCTTCGACCTTCTTAACTTCAATACCGAGATGTTTCAGTCGTTTGAAACATCGATCCTTGCATTCTTGAAACGAGACTGCAGGTCTAGCCACCAAAGAAGTCTCCTCAAAAAATATTTTGTTATCTTTTAGAGGCATTGCATACATGAATGTGGGTGCCTTAGTCGCCTTTTTTGTTTCAGACTCGTTTCCATCAAAATGATCTGTTCTGTAGTCAAATAGAGTCATCGCTTCCTTGTCGTATGGTCCAAAAAACTTTTTATTCTGCGAATTGGATTCATCGACTTCTACCAGCGCACCATAAGCGATTTGGAATCCTGGTGGAGTGTGTGGCTCTATCGAATCTTTTAAGACCAGCTTCGTCTCGTGTCCAGTCGTATCGATAACAATCTTTGTTCTCATTGTCAGGGGAGATTCGCTGGGATCTTTTGGTTGAAGTTTGATAACAGTTCCGCTCTCGTCATGGACTAAGCTTCCAGCTGGCTTATACATATTGACACCAATTGCTTCGGATATATGGTTAGCCTCTACGACACGAAAATTCTTGCCCAGGGATTTCTTTAGAGCAAATCGATCCACTCGGCAGTAAGGGCGATTCAATCTCGTGCGTTGCTCGGTCGGCATATCATACGATCCTCCAAAGAAACAATCTGTCACAGACCATCTTCTATCAATCACTCCTTCATTACCTTCGATGTCGATCCCAAAGGTCTTGTATCTATCCAAAACAGTTTGCCATTCATCTTGCCACACTCCATAGTTAGGAACCCAATCTGATTCGAAGTTTTGGTTTGCAACCACTACATCCAAATTTTCATCCGTTCCCAAAAGTGAGGCAATTGCACACCCTGCTGGACCACTTCCTAGTACGAGGACGTCGCATGAATCGTCCCATTCTTGACTATTACTACTTCTTAGTTTTGAAGAAGAAACACCGCGTGAGGTAAGTGAGGGACGACCAATAGACCCTATAGTGGCGCGGTTCGATGTGAAAGCCTGAGTAAAACATCCCAGGTCGAAGGCTGTGAACAGGAATGTTGCGATGATTATTATCCTCATGTCGATCTCCCTCTATTCGTCGTTGTTCTTGTAATCTTTCCCGCCTTGGCTTATCCCAGAGAGTCGAAAGAAAAGTGTTGACATTTCCCAACGAAAAATGATTGTAGTGAAGAGATTCGGTTTACGTGGAACGTCAGTGACAGTTTGATTGAGGATCTCAAATTTCAAATTAATCGAACGAGTCAAATTTTCCCAAATTTAAAAAATCAAAAAAATGCGGAAGCGACGGCTCGCGAAATCGAAATCAATCGACACCCTCTTCTACGCATTTAAACTGAAACCATCGACTTGTGTTGGTCGAAAAAGATAAATCAAACAATAAATTCCACTCACAAAGATGATAGCTGCCCCTGAAAACGACCCGGTCCATCGTTTGGTTGGAGAGATTGTTGGGTCAGATAAAAATAACGCGCACGTTGTTGCTCTTGCCAATCGAGTGCTATCAAGTCAAATCGGAACAAACTCGAAGGACAATCGCAAGGATGGAACTGTTGTAAATTTGTCGTCCACTTGGAGACGAATTTCGAGGAAAACTCGAAATCCGAAAGCAATGGAGGAAATAGAGAAGCTGTACTCTCTTTACGAACAAGAGTGTTCAAAAAATGGGGATCCCGACTTAGCGGCGAAAGTTTTCGTGACGCTAACTAAATTAATGGGGAAACAAATTATAACGAGTGAAGTTCCACCCAATACGATACCTGTGAACGAAAGACAAATGGAAATGCAAGTTAAAGCAACAATTATCGAGAAAGATGTGAACAAAATTGGCACCCCTTCGATTAGGACGCAAGCAATTCTAGGGTCTTCGCAGTTACAAAGAGCTGAGACATTTCATAATGAGTCGTCATCGATTCCTAGACATTCTCTACACTCGGCTCTTACAAAGGAAGAATTGGAGCGAGAAGAAGAAAAATTATTGAAGGAGTGTCTATATTCACTCCAAGGGATTAATGGAGAACAGATCCAATACTATCATAGAGATCGACGAGATAATAGCCTTCCCAATGCTAGCACTTACGAAGGGATTCGTGTCCAATCTCCTGTCTTGTCGCAGAATATCTTGTACACGGGACAAATTTCAGAGACTCGCTTAGGAAGTGGGGCCTTGGACGCTCTCAAACTTTGTGGCGAAGCCGGGTGGCTGTATTCTCAGATTAAGTCGTACATCCATCATGTCCAAGAAGATCGAACTAAAGGAGTTGTGGCACGTGCCTTTGCCGAGACCCTTGCGGAACAACTACGAGACTACCATTCTCTCCTGAGTACTTATGAGACCAAGCTACCTGGTTTTACGTTGAGGCAAATATTGGTGGAACTTCAGGGACCTATTTTCCGTCTGAAAACCTTAGCGGTATTAGTAGATGGAATGCAAGGACTCACAGGAGGATATTTACTGAGCGCGTTGTATAAGCATAGCAAAAACGGAAATACTATCCATTCTGAGATAGTCCAATCGATACTCAAAAGGGCATCTCGACCATGGTTTGAAATGTTGTACGCATGGACTACACAAGGTATTTTATCGGACCCTTGGAATGAGTTTTTTATCGTGGAAAACAAAGATATCAACGATAAGCATCTTTGGAAAAACAAGTACTCTATCAACCAGGATCTAGTTCCAATAGGTATCCTGGATCAACAATACGTCGAGCCATCATTCAATGTTGGAAAAGGAATAAATTTTATTCGGCGTTGTTTATTGGACGGACAATGGACTATGCAGCTTCAATATCCTGTTCCAGACGATACTAATTCTATTACTCTTGACGAACAAAATGATGTTGGGAATAGACTTGGTTATAGGTACGAACGCGACGGATACGGTAACGAGAAAAATGCTGTGCTGAAGAAAACTCTTGGTACTGCTATGGGTTTAGTTCATTGTCACATCCTCTCTACGCTCCGAAATAGGCACCATTTAAAACAGCATCTTTTTGCTTTGAAACAATTTTTGCTCTTAGGACAAGGTGATTTCTTTTCTGCTCTTATGGAAGGCTTACATAATGCATTCGACAAGCAGCAATCTATGATGACAGGAATGCACAAGCATTCGATACTGATGGTAGTCGAAGGAGCGTTACGAAGTACAAATGCTAAATATCTTCCTCAATATATCATTGAGCGACTTCAAGTCGAATTAGTGCTTAATCACGGAGAAGACATGAACAGAGTTCTACATGGACGAGAAATGCAGGATCACGATAGTACACAGGCAGATCAGCGGAAAATTTTTGATATTTTCATCTTTGACTACAAAGTACCTGACCCTGTCTTATCTATAGTCCATGAAGCTGCTATGCAACAATATAAGATGGTATTCTCCCTCCTGTTTCGCCTGAAATATATCGAATTCATGTTAAATTCTACTTGGCGTCAAAGTGCGACTCTTCAACATGCTCTCCAAACTTCAGCTCAGTACACAGGCATTGATTTGTCCTCGAGTAAAGGATACGCACAGGCAACATTCCTTTTGAGAAATATTTCCATACTTCGTCAATCAATGATACACTTGGTCGTGAATCTGAAGAGTTATCTTATGTTTGAAGTAATCGAAGGTGGCTGGCAAAAACTAGAATCGGTCATAGATGAAGCATCAACGCTAGATGAAGCTATTGAAGCCCATGACAGATATCTCGATAGTATCATTCACAAGGCAATGGTACGAATTCAAGAACGTGATGGATTTCCGCAGCAAAACAACTTGGCTGATAAAGTCCAAAACGTTCTTACAATAGCGAATGAATTTTGTAGTTTACAAGAGATCCTTTTTGATCGGTCACTTAAGGAAGCAGAGATAATGGCCCAGAAGCGAGTGGAATCTGAGAGCCGTCTGAAGCGAGGTCAGTGGGGATTTGACACGCAACGGGAAGTGTCAGAGCAAGAAAACTTTTTCGGTCTTTCTGATCGTTCCATTGTGAATCAAGTATCGAGAATTTCTGACGATTATAATGAGTACACACTAGCATTATTGAGGGCCATGTCCGATAGAGTCGATGGAAACGAGGAAGATGTGTCAAAAGGCAGCAATTCTAGTTGGGAGAACGAGGATTTACACCCCCAACGATTTTTGATAGCTCAACTCGATCACAACAATTTTTATGCGAAGCAGAGACTATCTTAATTAAATCATGATTTCCCTTTTGGGGAAGGACATCCGGCACCGAAAGCAACCAAATAATTTTAAATATGTTGATTTGATTATGTTTAACTGTTTAAGTAGTCCAATGACTTTCTAGGATCCCTCCTGGGCTGGTGGCCTGGCAGTGGCCCGCCACACTGGGGGGCCCACCCACCCACGGCTCCCCCCCCCCTCTCCCTCTGGAGCCCTTTGTGATTCACCGTCTTGCGTCCAGTGCAAACAGTGTGCATCCATTTTTTTCATTTCAGGTGGATGTGAGATGCAACTGGGCGCTTGTTGCCCTGTGATTGTGCCCACTACCATTGGCCTCCACATGCAGACCCAACGCTGAAAAAAGGGGTGTCTCACAGACTCCAGTCACGGACGTCCTCGAGCCACGAATTTTTCTTGTGAATCTTGATTCTTTTCCGATTATTTTTTTCTCCGAGGACTTTTTCTTTCCGCCAGAAACATCTCTCCAACAAATAGATGCAATACATTTTTGTCAGACAATCAAATTACTACTTGTGTTAAGATGGATGAAGAAAAGGTTTTCAAGGCTGCAAAAAAGATTCTGAAAAAGCATGACGCCGACTCGATGAAATTGAAAAAGTTGGCAAAATTGGTAGCCGAGAAACTTGGAGATAAAGAAAACCACAAGAAGGTCAAGAAATTGTTGGAGAAGAACAAGCAGCTCTCTATAGATGGGAAAGAAGTCTCCTTGTCAAAAAAGAAGAAGAGAGAAGACACAATATCGGATTCATCTGTCCCATCGAAAAAGGCGCGTACTGTGGAGGGATCCAACCCAGAGACATGGAGGAAAGAAAACAAAATCGTTTTAAAACACGCCAAGGACGACGAAGAAGGAATAGAGGAAACAAAAAAAATCAACGCGAACCAATCATATTATCCATTGACGACCTTTGACGCTTGCAAATCTGTCATTGAGGATTCTTTGATCCGCCAATGCACAGAAGCCAATGGATTCCAACTACCCTCTCCCATCCAAGCCCAATCATGGCCTATTTTGATGCACAAAAAAAGGGACATCGTCGGTATTGCTGAGACTGGTAGTGGAAAGACACTCGCATTTGGTATTCCAGCTCTTTCGCTAATGGCAAAGAATCGTAAGGCGTCAAGTCGACGATTGCCAAGTATGTTGGTGCTGTCCCCAACTCGTGAATTAGCCATGCAAGTAGAAGTTGTCCTAAAAGAATATGGTGCAGTCGTAGGTATGAGATCATTAGTTTTATACGGAGGTGTTCCAAAGTATACACAAACAAGCGAGCTTAGGAAGGGTAATGTTGACTGCATTGTAGCAACGCCTGGTCGGCTGAAAGACTTGATCAACGAAGGCTCGTGCGATCTTAGCAAAATTCAGCATTTAGTTTTGGATGAGGCAGATAGAATGCTTGATATGGGATTTGAAGGTGAGTCCATACTTCGACTATCATGTTTCTGTTTTCACTTAATTTCGATGGCTAAAACCGGCTTCTTTGCATTTTATGATAGAGGACGTAAAGTACATTATATCAAATTGTATGCCTAAAGAAGACGGAAGGCAGACAGCAATGTTTTCTGCGACATGGCCGGCAGCAATTCAAGAGATTGCTTTAAATTATATGGTTGATCCTGTCCGACTTTATGTAGGTTTCGAAGGCATTGTGGGGAGCAACGGAGAAAACAGCATTGATGACTCTCTTTCGGCAAACAAACGTGTAACGCAAACCATCGAAGTTATCGAAGACCGTGCACGAGAAAATCGTTTGAGGGAAATTTTGAGAAGTCGTCAAAATAAAAAACAAAGGATTCTTGTTTTCGCCTTGTACAAGAAGGAAGCAGAACGATTAGAGTATTCTCTAAAACGCGAGGGATTTGACGTCTGCTCTATCCACGGGAATAAGCACCAAGCTGCACGAACTCAAGCGTTATCAGAATTTAAGGATGGCACATGCCAATTAATGGTTGCGACGGACGTAGCAGCAAGAGGTTTGGACATTCCCGATGTTGAATTAGTAATTAATTACACATTTCCGTTAACTATCGAGGACTATGTTCATCGAATCGGGCGCACTGGCCGTGCTGGAAAGAAAGGTCTAAGCATTACATTTTTCCAACCTTCAGACAAGTCTCATGCTGGGGAGCTTCAACAAGTTATGAAGCAAGCGGGCCAGACACCGCCAGAGACCTTGATGAAGTTTGGAAGCACAATTAAGAAGAAGGAACACAAGCTTTATGGAAATTTTGGTCCACGTGGTGGTGGTCCAATGAAGAAGGCAACAAGAATCGTCTTTGATTAGTTAAGCATGCCGATTGGTCGGTGAAAATATTTGTTGCATTTCCTCAAACTGTGTCCAGTCAAGACGCTAAATCTTGCATCTTCGAGTTGAGGTCTTATTCATTCTTGGGGGAAATTAATTGGTTTTGCCTTCAATCTAATTATTACATTTGAAAAGTAAAAGTATTATTCAGTATCCTCTAGCTAGTAGATATAGCTTTTGGCGGAGATCTGGAGTGAGCACATCTAGAAAATTATTTTTTTGCGCAAATCATCAGTCGTGATTGTTCTGCCTGTCGACCGGTATTTTGTACTAAACGTGGAATTCACTTTTTTCGATTCATCGATTGGTTTTGGATGATGGGTTACTGACGTTCCTCCACACTTGTAGCGGTGAGGGTGCTGAAATAATAATCCCATTGTAATAGAATTTTCCCAAGCTATCTCATTTTTCAAGTTTCTGATACTTAATATAGCTAAGGGCTGAGAGCTACGAAGTGCAATATTCATATTATCATGGTTACAGCGAATTTTTGCCGTCTTGCTCTGATCAGTTCGACGATGACTATATTCATTGCACTCGCGATGGTCAGTAGTGTCGTTGGGTTCACTCCTATCCTGACGACTCGGTCGTATAGCATTCCCACGAATGGCAAATCTATTTGGGAATTGAATAGCATGGAGGCTCCGGCAGAAGATCTTATACCTGAAGGAGGGGATGGTGGTGTTAAGCTGGCGAAAGAATCGGCAATAAAGATCACTGGAGGTATTCAATACAAACCAGGGAATGCAGAGAGTTCCCCCGAGGATCTTCTCAGATACAACAATTTAAAGACTGTGGACAGCCCAATAGTTCAGAATGTAATGGGTAGTACCGGAACGGCAATCCTTTGTTACGGACAAGGAGTCGAGGATTACAAGAATCCTGGTGAAACTACGATCAAGGAAGTGGATTATTGCCCCAGAGAAGCAGTAAAGGATGCAATTACCAATTCCGCTTCTGCTACTGAAGTTGACAATCTAGTATTAAATTTTCTGGGTGGAGATGACTTAATTTTGGGTGAGGTCTTGGAGGCGGCAAACGAGCTAGTTTTGGCCCTAGGCGTTCCCACGAATGCCAACATCAGGTTCAACTCTTTGAGTCACAACAGCATTCCGTCTGGAACGTGCTCTGTCACGGCTGTAGCTGTCGGTAGCCAACCAAATGATTCACTTGCGGGTGTGGAATTAGCAGTAGCACAAGGAGAGATTTATAGTCGAGATGGAACTTGGTACACCGTCGAGGAATCCGATATGAATGACGCGGTAGCATAGCCATTTAGAAATTCATTTTTCTATTGAGTATTTTTGCTACTTTATTTATGAATCTCTAGTTTTTTGTAGCAAGCTCTAATTATGCCTCTGTATAGACTTCCAACTTTTCCGTTCACACTGGCATTTACTTTCTCTCAAGTTATGATACTGCTGTTGGGTACTTTTCCTTTCGGCCTTGCATCAGCGAAGCTATAGGGAGTAACTTACGTTCCATCCACACTCGGAATCTGAAATCCAATAGGTTGTGGCACATTTGATTCAGGCATCACTATTGCGACTTCAGATGACGATGAGTGGCCAATCAGATTTTTATTTTTACTATTGCCAGCTTTTTGATGATTCAGCAACGACGACGTCGAAAAAGGCTTGATTCCATCATCTTTTCCTGATTGAGAAGCAATCGCCTCCAAAACCTTTTCACTCGGCTTCCGTTGCCGCGGCGAAAGCCTTCGGCCACCGGGTGAGATTGGCGCATTAGTATTGTTATTCTGTACAGAAAGATTGGATTTACTTCCCCAAGAAAATGCAAGCTTCTCTATGCATGATATTTGCTGCTGACTCGTTGCATCAGATGGATGAGGTTTAGAACTCTCTGCTGATTTTGATTGGCTCTTGCTTCCATTATCGATGAGTTTTTGCGGAGGCTTTGGACTTTGGAAGGGTAGCTTGTGATGGGTGTTGATCGCAGATGACTCATCTTTCGGTTCCATTCTATTCGATGTTGTCTTTTTCCTGCTTTTACTGCCATCAGCAACTTGTGCAGATTGCTCCTTCATTTCAGATTTTGGAAGCGATGTTTTCTTCACAGAACTAGGCTGGGATGAGGCACACAGCATCTTGCCTTTGTTTTTGCTTTCTTTCTTCATATTTGTGACCGCACGAACATTTACGATTGGTATTCCTTCCTTGTGTCGGCGCCGCAATTCCTTGAAAGCATCGATATTATGGTACGGTTGCTTTGTTAGAGGATCTTTGTATTTACCAATTTTACCAGTGATTACGCAACGGTTTAATTGCTGCGATCGATGTTGCTGATTTATCGATTGGTGCTGTCTCGTCAATATTTCTGGTACTGAATCCATTTCGGGATATGTTAGCGTGATTAGACAACCACGTCGAGAATGAAATTTTTGGATAATATTCTTGCCTTTGTTCTTATCTCGCAAACCACTGAGGTTGGAATCTTTTTCTCGATTATATTGGTCTTGAACCCTTTTTCGACCGTGGAGCCATCGCCGATTCTCAAGTTCGGTGTCGTGAACAGCTTCTAAGAGAAGTTCTTCCTGCGAATATCTCTTTCTTTTTGAAGCAACCGCCGTTTTGCTAGTGGGTGTTTTTTGCCTTGTCGTCGAATCTCCACGCCGCGAGCTAGAAACCTCTCGTTTCTTTCGAGCTCCGTGAGTTGACCGACTTTCGCGTGACGAAACTTGCATTGATCGAGTTGCTTTTCTGACTGGAACAAATGATGGTTTTGTCTTTGCCTTACTAGTGGACTTGGTTGAAGTTGAAAGAGTTGACGAAGGTGGTAACTGTACCGATGGTGGTGGTTGGTGCTCGAGTAAAGGAGTAGATGCCGTTTTCATATCGGTAGGTAGTAGTGGAGTAGATTGCTGCATTTGTTCTAATGGTTGAAAAGTTTTTCTTTTTTCTGATATCGATTCAAAGTAAGAAAGTGAGTCGAAACTCTCGTGTGGAAGGTTCAAGACGATACCAGCATTGAAACCTTCTCCTAACACGCGCTTATTTGCACCAGGAAATCCTCTTCTTCTTTTTTGTCCACCAGGATGCTTTGCACCCGGCATCTTGTACGTATTTTGATTGCGTTTTGCACGCTCACTTTTCATCAGCTCGCGTTCTTCAGCCTCGCCTGCCGCTACCTCCTCGTCTTCGTTGTCTGATTCGCTGTCATTAAAGTCGGAGTCAAAGACGTCCTTTCGGAGAGCAGAATCCTCATCGGATTCGCGAAATGATTCGTTTCCACTATCCTCGTCTTCTGCCCAGGTCTCATGACTCCAAAAAGCATCATCCTCTTCCTCCATTTTCTTTCCAAGAATGGCCATGCGTTTCCCCGCATTTTTACGTCGTTCCCGATTTACCACCGACATATTTCCTAACTACTGCCTGTAACGTCGTAAAGATACGAGTTAAATGCAAATTACAATCTATAGGATGTTACAGATACGGATCGATTACGTAGCATTTGATTGAATGAGTGACGAGTTGTACACAGACGACCTAAAAAAATTGAACATCCACCGTGTTGTGCAGACAGGTCGACCAAATATGATGTCGGTAGGAGAGCACTGTTTGTTGTGAGTTCGTGTCAAAATCAGCGCATTACTACGAATATTCAAACAATTGAAACTTTTTCAGCGCCTAAATCATCCTAGCTTCTAGAATTTCTATTTTTATCTTTTCCTGTTGCGTAAATTCACAGGCAGGAATGCTACTTTTTGTAGTGGATCTTAGTACCGTAATGTGTAGATGTTATCAGTGAAGTGCATCCTCTTATAGTGTCAAACGGTATGATTGCTATATCAGATTCCAAGAAAAATAGTTGCATTGTCCTATTTGTTCTCAAAACCAGCGAGGAATTCCGGGAGCGAAAGGCTTTGATATTCTTCTTGGTATCGATCGACCAAAACATCTAATGCGTCATCTAATTCGGAATTAGGACGTCCTTTCTTTGTAGACGTGGTCGATGAATCAGTTCGAAATTGAAAAATATCAAGCAAACGGTCGGTTCCCATGCTGTACATTGAAGAATTGTCAGTATTGACTATTGCCTTGCTCATAGCTAGTTTCCGTTCCTGCAGCAGCATTGTTTTTTCTTCTATGGAGTTCATCGTCACCAACTGGTAAACATTGACAGTTCGTTTCTGCCCAATACGATGAGCACGATCCATGGCTTGGAGGTCAGAGTGTGGATTCCAATCATGCTCCAGAAATATCACAGTATCTGCACCAGTTAGATTTAGTCCTAAGCCACCGATTTTTGTTGTCAGAAGTAAGACTTTGAAACTTTCGTCTTGATTAAATCTATCAACAACATCAGATCTTTTGGAAACTGGCACCTTCCCATCAAGTCGGAGGTATTTCACAGACGGCATGTGGCGTTTTATGAGAAGTTCTTCTACGATATCGAGACTATGAGTAAATTGAGCAAAAATCAGACATCTTGATCCGTTCATATTCGATAGATACTGCCTATCGTTGTTATTGGAGCCTTGGTAATCTGGTTCCAAAACCTTCTGATCATCATCAACGTCGGATCCTTGTTCCTCCTCTCCATCACAGTATAGGAGTGACGAATCATTATCGGCGGCAGTAAGATTTTGAACGTATATACCAGCATCCCTCAATAATTCCCTCAGTGCAACTAGTTTTCCAGAAGCTTCCAAGTCGTATAGATTACTTTGCGTCGGTGCATTCCTCGACTCTACCTTTGTTCTCACAAGCCATGGATGCGTACATAATAACCGTAGGTACAAAAGCGACTTCAAGACATTTGGTTTCGATGCAGAACAATTCTTCTGCGTAGCTTGGGATTGGGTATTCACAATTTCGTTTAGCATTGATATTAATTGTCTCCCTTGCTGATTGGAGCAAAATTGTCGATACAAATCTTCTTGGATAGCGCTCATTGTGCAGGGAATCCTCGTGATTATCTTTGGAGGAAGTTCCTTTAATACTTGTTCTTTTTCTCGGCGTAAGATGAATGGTAAAATCTGCTGATGCAGTAGCTTTAATTTCTCTATTCCATCGGCAATATCAGCCGCTGCAGCATCCAAGCTCTGCCCCTTTACTATTGGTCTAGAAAATTCCTTCGAAAATTGGGAAGACGATCCAAGAAAATTCGGCATCAAGAAATCAAATGTAGCCCATATCTCGTTCACACTATTCTGAATTGGAGTTCCTGTCAGAATTAGTTTGTGTCGGGCTCGCAATTGTCTGGATGCCCTCGCAGTCGCAGTTTTTGGATTTTTCAATAGATGGCCTTCGTCAAGGACACAATACATCCATTCCACTCTAGAAAGAGACTGAATCTCATTCCGTAGCACTTCATAGCTTGTTACGACCAAATTACAGGTTTCTAACTCTCTTTCTAACAAAAGTTTTCTCTGTTGACTATTGCCTATGAAAGCCAATACACGAAAAATCGAATTCCTTGAAAAATAACGTTCGATTTCGTTTACCCAATGCCCAACGATACTTGAAGGACAGACAACCAAGCTCTTCGCATCTATTTCGGAGTTGACGTTGTCCTTGTGTGCTAACGATATTCCTATAATTGCCTGTAGCGTTTTTCCTAATCCCATAGAATCACAAAGTGCGCCGTTCAAATTTACACGTTGAAGGAAACGCAACCAAGAAATACCTTCAAGCTGATAATTCCTGAGGGTGATATTCCCCTCGCTTAGTGCTTTAGTTACTTCGGGATGAATTTCACATGGCAATAGTTTCTTTCCGTTTATCAAATGATCAATAACCAAGTTAGCCTCTTCGCTCGTTTGTGTTCCCATAAGTTCTGCAGACTCATTAACAAGTGGTGCTAGTCTAACAAGGATTGAAAAAGTTTTTGCAGCGATTTCTGCACAAACTTTGACCGGATCTATCATCATCGACATGACAATTGGTAAAAGAGCCCTCACATAGGGGCACAGTGTTGTTGTGCCTTTGGTTGTATCCAATACATCACTAAGAAGTAAACACGCACCACGTCGTTTCGTATCATTTTTGTGGTCTTGAAGGAACAAAATCACAAGTGGCAAAATATTATCTAGCACAAGTGATGGATCAATAGAACACAATCCCTGAATAATTTTACATGACGACTTGCTGAGTGCAAGATGTTCGGAACACGCGAGATTTACCAACGAAGGCGCGAAATTATCCACAATTGTCGACATCATAGATTGATTTTCATGTAAAGAGAGACAAATAGCTTTCACGAATTGCATCGCGTTTATTTTCTCCGTATAATTGTCATCCATAAATGACCCTCGCAGCGGAAGCAGCGAATTCCATACAGGAAGAATGTCTTGGAGTGTTCTTCCATGTTGTAACTTGCTCACCAGCAGACCGATGACAATGGAAGCCGAAACGCAACCGGGTTTCTTATCTTGTATCACAAGCTGACAGAGGTTGGTGAGTACTTTATGAAACGTTTTACGGAATCCGTCATATCTTTCCGAAGTTGATGATTCATTCATAAGTGCCAGTAAAAATGTTTCCATATGTGAGCAAGCCAACTTTTGATATTCTCCACTTTCGTGTTTGATTGACGTCATCAGTGGTCGAACGATAGGAGTTAGTTTTGTTGGAAAAAATTTAGTTCCTCCAGCAATCAAAGTCCCTGCAATATGTGAAGTGAGACGTATAAAATCGATGGTAACATGAGACATCGAATTGTCATTTGGAAATAGTCCGGCTTTTCCCCAAAGGTCAACTATTGCCGCCGCAGCATCTTCCCCCGAACTTTGTTCCTTGCATATCATAGTATATCCAACGTCAAACGAATCAGTGACCATTTTCAGAGTCTTAGCTTCATGTCGAATAAAATTTGATTTCTTGTTGAGTTGAGATGATACAATAAGCATATTCGAAAGTTTGGTTAGGCATTGTTCAAGTATCTTCGTTAGATGAATTCTTGTCTCGCATAAGAGCTTTTGATCTTTGATGCAAGATAGATGGGTCTGAATAAAGAAGCATGCCGCTTCAAAATGAAAGATAAATGGAGAATCTATGCACGAGAGAAGAAAGAACTCCAAAATATCATGTTGCATTTTGCGACTTTCAAAAGAAGTGGCTACTCCGGCTTTCATATAAAGAAGAAGAAACCTTGATAAAATAGCGGCATGATCCAGCCGGGCTCTCATCGAAAGACCCCGTTTCATGTTTTGCGTACTTCTAAAATCGAAGTATCTCTTGGACAAATCAAAAATTAATTCATTCTGAATTGATATGCTGTCGCATACAACTGAGTTCGAAATCTCTGAAAGAATTGTCCAAGTCTCTAGAGATGCATGATTCAAATTTTCCAGGTCAGAAATTTCATTGTTGTTGTCATCAATTTCTTTTTCTAATTCTGAACTCGTTGCGCAACAGAGACTATGTACATTCTTGGCCACCGAGCAAAAGCATATTCTAGCTTTTGTCTTATCAACCTCGCTTCTAGTAGATGGTTGCATTTGCTTTACGACTTCATGAGAGAGTTGCTCAATCACATGAAGTATAGAGATTTTCACCGACACAAGCTCGCACTCGAGAAGCTCGCTCATTCGAGAAAAAATCTGTACCAAGCAAAACAAAGATGACTCTCCATTTGATATGACCTTTAATACTTCAGTAGCGTTTCTTCTAATTAACCCCGAAAATAGTTTTACGACATCGTGAATAGAGGATGAGACTACTCGCATATTCACGAGCGACTTCCAGAGAGATCGACAAATGCGATGAAGGAAATCAATGTCATGTACTTTATTCGTATTGATATAATCCAAGGAATATGTCAATATCTGTGACGCGACACCCTGAACATCATCATTCCGATCTTCCAATCTAGAAATAATTTGATCGGCGAAAAAGTCCATAAAGTTTCCCTCCCGGTAGTTCTCGTTAGATTCTTTTGCCTTCATCATCAATGGAGCAGCGTACTTAATTGCGAGAAGCGCACCATGGCGAGTTTCCCATTCGTCGTGTCGTAGAAGTTCATTCAAAAGATTTCTTACCTTTTGTTTCAAAGATTGAGGAGTCATTATGAAGACTGCAGCAAATACTTGTCCTGCCATCTCTCGAACAGGTGCGACCATCCCACCAGCAACAGCTTCTGCCGACACCCCGGAATAATCCCCGAAACGGTCCAAGGCTAAACAACAGAGAGAACGCGCCAGAATATCATGTGGCCAAACTCCAAAAAGAACATCTTTGTACTTTCTCTGATGAGTTTTCCATGCTC
>Ga0209503_10000857_pt1 | contig 16787 bp, 10 predicted proteins | sample SouAtlMetagenome_2_FD_187448 | JGI IMG/M metagenome (GOLD analysis project Ga0209503, IMG submission 187448) | Marine eukaryotic phytoplankton communities from Atlantic Ocean - South Atlantic ANT15 Metagenome (SPAdes) (version 2) | ecosystem: Environmental > Aquatic > Marine > Oceanic | place... | reverse complement strand
AGAGGTTTTGCAATCCGACAGTTTGAGAGATTCCGGAAATTAGATTGTAGCTCTGGACCGCTTGGCTGGCGGCACCCTTGCCAAGATTATCCTCGGTGCTCTGAAGGATGACTCTTCCGGTGCGTGCGTCATGATGCCAACCAATATCGATATAATTGGTCTTGGTAACATTTTTAGTGTCGGGGGATACACCTTCTCCACGCAATCTTACAAATGGAGCGTCCCCATAGGCTGCCTCGAGAGCTTGGCCGACTTCGCCGAAGTTTCCCGCCAGTTTGGCAAAGGTGGTGGTGCAAATTCCGGCGGTGACGGGAATAAGGTGGGGCACGAAGGAAATCGTGACAGGCTCTCCGGCTACTTTGCTGAGTTCTTGCTCGATTTCCGAGAGATGACGGTGTCTGGGGAGACCATATGAGCGCACGCTTTCGTTGAGCTCGGCAAAGATGAGTGAGAGATCTGCTTTTCGTCCTGCTCCACTCACTCCGCTCATCGATGAGACGGTGATAGAATCCAACTCTATCAGGCCGGCTTTCACGAGAGGGATCAGTGGAAGCATGATCGAAGTGGGATAACATCCGGGAGAGGCAATGAGACGGGCGGCTTTGATTTCCTCGGCATAAACCTCAGGAAGTCCAAAGACAGCTTCGTCTAACAATTCCGGCGCAGGATGAGGATGCTCGTAGAAATCGGCGTAGACTTCGGCGTTATCGAGACGAAAGTCAGCGCTTAAGTCGATAATCTTAAGACCCTTTCCGAGAAGTGCTTTGGCAAATGGTGCGGCCGCTCCGTGTGGTAGCGCAAGAAATGCGACCGTTGCCCCGGTTGCAGCGACCACATCCATGTCGGGATCGATGAATTGAAGGCTGGTGCCGGGGTGTCCCTCAAAGCGCGGAAAGACCTCGGCCACCATCTTGCCGGCATTGGCACGGGACGTGATGGCGACGACTTCCGTTTGAGGGTGGGAAAAAAGGAGGCGGAGAAGCTCAAGACCGGTGTAGCCGCTGGCTCCAATGATAGCGATTTTTGTAACTTCCGACATGAAGGGGTTTGTGTGGTGTCTGTCCTTGAGGCGCAAGCATAGAGTATCTCCCGGGTGCTGTTTGTTAGGATTTTTACTTTTCTTCAAACATTTCGGACATGGAGCGAACATGAATATCAGTTTTTGGGAAAGCGATTTCGATATCGCTTTTATAGAGGCATATGTCGATTTCGTGGTGGAGCTGGCTCTGCACGCCGGGAGAGCGTTCGTGTGCAGTAAACTTGGCAATTCCTCCACCTATTTCTGTCAGATCAGCGCTTGAAAATATAAGACGGAGGGATTTTACATCTGAAAAATTCCCACTAGCGTAAAGCACCCCCATGAGGATCATTGAAAATATGACACGGACACGCGGCCGCTCGGTCGAGGTTGTCGAGTTGATCCCGGAAAGAGATCCCGAGTCTTCCCGGCTCAAGTGGGGTTTGATCGGAATGACCATGGTGCTGGCTGCGATTTGCTTTTACTTGGCGCCAACTGAATCAATTGATCGCTTCCGCTTAAAGGCGATCATTCTTTTGGGCGGCACTGGGGGGTATAGTGTTCTTTGGGCCCTGAGTCGGGATGTATTTCGTGGAGTCGTTAACCGGGAGATTAAGGTCGGGAGGCGGCTGATGGGTATCACTTTGTGGACGTCCCGGTTTCCCTTGGCTGAGGATATTCGCTTGGATATCTGCCGAAATAACCACGCTGAAATCTCCGTGAAGATATTGCGCCCAAATGGGGAATTGGTCGTTGAGATCGGTCCCTTTGCGGATGGTGATCAAGCCGTCGAGGCGAGTTCTCTGCTAAGGCCGCGAAAGATTGGGGATAGCTCGGGCAAAAATAGCTCACAAGAGGCTGCCTCCGTCATTCGCAGTTGGGAAGGAATGGTCAAACCCTGGGGCCTTAAGTTGATGGCTCTCTTTATGGTCGTGGCGGCTCTCTTCGTCGGAATCGGAGATGAAAATTGGCTGGATGCCGGGATCACCTGCGTCATAGGAATTGCTGTTATCTTTCTTGGAATGGCTTATGTCGCTCCCATCACCGGAGTATATTATGACTCCGACGATGGTGAGAATGTGGAATTCTGGACCCGGCAGGGATGGTTTCATCGCCTCGATCATCAGAGCAGCTTGGTTACTCCAACCTCCCCGATCTATATCAAGCGCCGAATCCATTACCCCTCCGTCGCTTGGTTGATGCTGGCGCCTTTATTCGTCGGCGTCGTGGTGGTGAGGGTGCTCTATCCGATTTCTTGGGTATGAATTCGGAACAGCTTTCGAAACATCTCTGGAATTTCAATTGGGACGGCGCCAGTATTTCGGTGAGGGAGGCAAAGAAGATGAAAAAGTTTTCACAGGATCTCTCCTGGAAAAAGGGAGATTCGGGGGTGAGAGCGGGATCAACACCGAGGGTGGCTAGGCTTTGATTACGTTGATGGGAGTCCCAGCAAGGAAGGCTTGTAGGTTTTTTACAGCGATGTTCATCAGGCGGGAGCGTGACTCGAGCGGCGCCCAAGCGATGTGGGGTGTGATCAGGCAATTGCGAGCGGTGAGGAGTGGGTTCCGAGCTTTGATAGGCTCATGGGAAACTACGTCGACGGCTGCTCCGGCAACTTTCCCGGAATTGAGAGCCTTCGCTAAATCGCTTTCATGGACCAAGGGACCGCGGGAGGTATTAATGATCAGAACACCATCTTTCATTTTGGCAATACTGTCGCGTCGGATGAGGTTTTCGGTCTCCGGGTTGAGAGGGCAGTGCAAGCTGATGATGTCAGATTGGGCGAGGAGTTCGTCGAGGGGAACATCGTGAATGCCTTCCGAGAGTTGATCCGGATTCCGGGTCTGCCGATGCGCCAGAATCGTAAGACCGAATGCGCGGGCAATGCTCGCGGTGGCTTGTCCAATACGACCAAATCCAATCAGCCCCAATTTCTTTCCGGCAAGTTCGGTCTGCGGGGATTTCCAAAAACAGAAGTCTCTGCTTTTCGTCCATTCTCCATTAAGGACTGCCTCGCTATGAGCCCCGATCTGATGGCAAAGTTCCAGAATGAGCGCCAGGGTAAATTGTGCGACCGCTGCTGTACCATAACTTGGGATGTTTGTTACGGTGATGCCTTGGGCGTGTGCGGCCTCTATATCGACAATATTATAGCCGGTCGCCAAGACACCAATGTATCTGACGGAGGGGATTTGATTGAAGACCTCTTTTGGGAGGAGAGTTTTGTTTGTGAAGATGATCTCAGCGTCGCCGATGGCTTTGATTACAGAGTTGGGCGCTTGATCCGTACGCTCGTGCACGACCAATTCTCCAAGCTTGCTAAGCCTGTCCCAGCTGAGATCTCCAGGGTTCAAAGTGTGGCCATCCAAGACAACGATTTTCATGCGAGGAGTTTTGGTGGAATTTAAGACAGGGCCAAGCAAGATGTTTGGCGAGATGATTACTCACGGAGATTTGCGACCGCTATTCTCAAAGCTGCGATGTTTTGACCCTCGGGGACGGGGAGCCTGGTTTTCCTTCCAAAGAATATCTTCCTTAGAGTTTAATTAAAGTGATCGCGGGTTCGCCCTGCCAGATGTTGATCGTGACATCCTTGTTATTCTTCATGGCCGTGGAAGTTGACTGCCCGTAGATTGCCTTTTCCCTGAGTTTTATCGTGACTTCGTCCAAGGTAGAGAAGTCTGCGACTTGTCTCGCAAGTAGGTATTGAAGCGCCTAATTTTGGTGCGATTTGAATTGTGCCCCCTTTGTTTCAAGGATTGAAAAGAGCTTGTATTCCCGGCGCTTAAATAGCTACTCGATACGCACCAAAAGATCTCCGGTATCTGCGGCTTTTCCTTTTCCGAGGAGAACGTCTTTCACCACGCCATTTTCCGGAGCGCTGACGGTGGTGAGCATTTTCATGGCTTCGATAACGACTAATTTGTCGCCTTCTTCGACTTCGTCCCCAGCCTTGACGGCGACTTCGCTGATCATACCAGGCAGTGGGGCAGTGACGTGCTTGGCATTCCCTAGCTCTCCTTTGATGTTGGCGACGGCTTCTTTGCCAAGGGCTTTGTCAACGACGACCGCTTCGCGGGGCATACCGTTGAGTTCGTAGAACAGGGTGCGGCGTCCCTCGGAGTCTGCTTCTCCGATGGAGATGAGTTTGACGAAAAGGGTTTTTCCTGGGCCGATGTCCACGTGGACTTCTTCGCCGATCTGCAGGCCGTAGAAGAAGGCTGGTGTTGGAAGAACGGTAAGACGATCGAAGTCATTGAGGGTTTGCTGAAAGTCCGCAAAGACCTGAGGATACATGAGATGGCTGTAAAGATCATCGTTGGTAGCTGGCCGGCCAAGTTGCTCGGCGACGACTTCTTTGGTTTCGTCAAGGTCGCAGGGTGGCGCGAGTTCGCCCGGACGCACCGTGACGGGAACTTTGTCTCCAAGAACGAGTCTCTGGATTTCTTTGGGCCAGCCGCCGTCGGGTTGACCCAGGCCACCTGCGAGCATGTCGATGACGGATTCGGGGAAGTCGAGGCTGGGTGCGGAGCCCTTGAGGAGATCGTCGGTTGTAAGGTTCTGGGTGACGAGAAGCATCGTCATGTCGCCGACTACTTTTGAAGATGGCGTTACCTTAACAATGTCGCCGAAGAGGTGGTTGACGTCGGCATAGGTGTGTGCGATTTCCTGCCAACGATGGCCGAGGCCCATTGAGTTGGCTTGCTCCTTGAGGTTGGTGTATTGGCCGCCTGGCATTTCGTGGAGATACACCTCAGCGGTGCCGCTACGAGGAGCGGAGTAGAAAGGTTCGTAGTGGGTGAGTATTTCCTCCCAGTAGTCAGAAAACTCGTTGATGGTGTCGTTGTCGAGACCGGGGTGTCGCTCGTTTCCGCTCATAGCGGCGTTGACCGAGTTGAGGTTTGGCTGACTGGTCGATCCGGACATGGACGCAAGGGCCATGTCGGCAATATCCACGCCGGCGTCTGATGCCGACATGATGGAGGCGGCGTTAAGGCCCGAGGTGTCGTGGGTGTGAAAGTGAATCGGAATGTCGATCTCCTGCTTGAGAGTAGAGACGAGCTTGCTGATGGCAGCCGGGTGCGCTAGTCCGGCCATGTCCTTGATGCACAGAATGTTAGCGCCCATTTTTTCGAGTTCCTTGGCCTTATCGACGTAATACTTGAGAGAGTATTTCGCACGGTTGGGGTCGGTGATATCGCCGGTGTAACATACTGCGGCCTCACAAACGGCCTTGCCGTGTTCGCGAGCGGCCTCCATGGCTACCTTCATATTGGGGAGGTAATTGAGGGAGTCGAAGATGCGGAAGATGTCCATTCCTGAGTCGGCAGCGTGCTTCACGAAACCAGCGACGACATTATCAGGGTAGTTCGAATAACCGACGGCGTTTGAGCCACGGAAGAGCATCTGGAAACAGATATTGGGAATGCGCTCACGCAGTGCGCGAAGGCGCTCCCAGGGGTCTTCCTTGAGGAAGCGCATTGCGGTATCAAAAGTGGCACCGCCCCACATTTCCATTGAGAAAAGATTCGGAGTGCGGTTGGCGTAAGCCTCGGCAATGGCAAGCATGTCATAGGTCCGCATGCGTGTCGCGATGAGCGACTGGTGCGCATCCCGCATGGTGGTGTCGGTGACGAGAAGACGGTTTTCGTTTTTGATCCAGTCGGCGAAGCCTTCGGGGCCTTTTTCGAGGAGGATCTCGCGGGAACCTTTAAAATCGACTTTTGGTGAGCTGTTCGGAATGCGCGGAGTATCGAATGGTTTGGCGGGACGCCAATTTTTGGCTCCGGGGTTGCCGTTGACAGTGATGTCGGAAAGATAGTTGAGGAGCTTGGTAGCGCGATCGCGTTTAGGAACAAACTCAAAGAGACTTGGAAGATCGTCGATGAGTTTGGTGTGAGCGTCGCCGGAGCGGAAGGTCTTATCTTCAATGACGTTTTCAAGGAAGGGGATGTTGGTCTTGACACCACGAATACGGAATTCGCGGAGGGCGCGGTCCATACGTTGGCAGGCGGTTTCGAAGTCGCGCCCCATGGCGGTGAGCTTCACCAGCATGGAGTCATAATAAGGAGTGATGACAGCTCCGGCGTCTCCGTTACCGGAGTCAAGGCGGATGCCGTAACCCGCGGCCGAACGGTAGTTGGTAATGCGGCCGTAGTCGGGTGCGAAGCCTTTTTCGGGATCTTCGGTGGTGATACGACACTGGATAGCGAAGCCGTTGCATGGAATGTCGGCTTGCACGGGGATTCCGATGGCGGGTTCGTGAAGTTTTTCGCCCCGAGCGACGAGAATTTGGGAACGGACAAGGTCAACTCCGGTGACACATTCGGTTACGGTGTGTTCAACCTGAATGCGGGGGTTCATTTCGATGAAGAACCACTCGTTGGAATCCATGTCGTAGAGGAATTCCACGGTTCCGGCGTTGTCGTATCCGATATCGCGGGCGAGGCGTGCCGCCGCTTCGCAAAAGTCTTCGCGGAGGTTTCCTTCGAGATCGATAGATGGCGCAATTTCGACGACCTTCTGGTATCGTCGTTGGACGGAGCAATCACGCTCATGGAGGTGAACGACATTACCGTGTCGGTCGCCAAGAATCTGCACCTCGATGTGCTTGGCGCGTTTGATGTAGCGCTCGAGGAAGACGGCGTCGTTTCCGAAAGCATTGAGGGCTTCTTCCTGGGCTTCCTTGAGGCGGCTTTGTAGTTCGGATGGCTTTTCGACGATGCGCATTCCGCGACCGCCGCCACCGAAGGCTGCCTTGATGATGAGAGGGAACCCTACTTCGTGAGCGACTGTAAGGGCTTGGTCGGGATCAGAGATAGGGTCGTCAGTCCCGGGAAGGACAGGGACATTGGCTGAGATAGCCTGGGCACGGGCCGCGGTTTTATCACCCATGGAGCCGAGGAGGTCGGCAGATGGCCCGATGAACGTAATGCCTTCACGTTCGCAAGCGCGGGCGAAGTCGGCATTTTCGGAGAGGAAGCCGTATCCGGGGTGGATTAGGGTAACGCCTTTTGATTTGGCGAGAGCAACAATGCCATCGTAGTCGAGATAGGCTCCGACGGGACCTTTTGATTTATCGAGTTGGTAGGCTTCATCCGCCTTGAAGCGATGACGTGAAAAGCGGTCTTCTTCAGCATAGATGGCGACAGTGCGGAGGCCGAGTTCGGTGGCAGCGCGGAAGACACGAATGGCGATTTCGCCACGATTTGCTACGAGAAGTTTCTGAGGAGTTGCCATGTTGGTTGCTAACTTGTGGGGAACCTATGGGAAGAGGGGGCGCGGGGGGAATGGAAAACTTCGGGCAAAGTATGGAAAATGAGCGAATTCACGAACAGATCCCGAGTTTACCTTATGAAATCTCTGATACTAGGCCTTGAGTAGAAGTCGAAAAAGAGGCCGAAAGCGGAGGGATTCGAGATGGTGTGGGTGAGAACGGGGATAGCTGTCTCCAATGCTCCCAACAAATAACCTGGCGGTATCTCCGGTTTCGGTGCGGGAATCGCTGATGAAGTAGGTGTTTGACCTGGATCGATTATTTCCAAAAACGTATCCTTTGGGTGAAGGTCCGATAATGCCGGGAGGCGTCTCTTCAGTTTCAAACCCTGTCAGTTTTGTTGTGAACACTGGAGGAATTGGAAAACTAAGCGTTATTTTGTGGGTAAGTGAGAGCTAGGGAATTGCTAGGAACGAGCCTAATTTCAAGCTCGATCGACCCGTGCTTGAATATTTGGCGCGGGTCTGGCATTCCCCGCACGCGATGTCTGAGTTGCCCAAAGCCTACGAGCCCACTGAAGTCGAGAAGTCCTGGTATCAAGCATGGATCGACGGGAAGTGTTTTGAAGCCGACCCCTCTTCCGAGAAGCCTGCTTATTCGATTGTTATTCCTCCGCCCAATGTAACGGGAATTCTGCACCTCGGACACGTCTTAAATAACTCCATTCAGGATATCTTGGCTCGACGTGCCCGACAGAAGGGATGTGAGGTTCTCTGGTTGCCTGGAACAGATCACGCTGGTATTGCGACGCAGACCAAAGTGGAGAAGCAGCTCCGCGAGGAGGAAGGGAAGACACGCCGTGATATTGGACGGGAAGCCTTTCTTGAGAGGGTTTGGGAGTGGAAAAAGAAGCACGGTGGAATCATCATTAATCAGCTCAAGCGACTGGGATGCTCGTGCGACTGGAGTCGTGAGCGTTTCACGATGGATGAGGAGTATTCCAAGTGGGTCTCCAAAGTCTTTTCAGATCTCTTCAAGCAAGGACTGGTTTATCGGGGCAAGCGAATGGTGAACTGGTGTCCGGTTTCCTTGACGGCTCTCTCTGATGAAGAGGTCATCATGAAGCCTCAGAACTCAAAGCTCTATTACATGAAGTATGAGTTGGTGGACGAGCCGGGAGAGTTTCTTGAAATCGCGACTACGCGTCCCGAGACGCTCATGGGCGATGTCGCGGTTGCGGTGAATCCCAAGGATGAGCGTTACGGGAAGTATATCGGACAGAAAGTGCGCCGCCCTTTCCCAGTAGCGGAAATTCCTGTGGTTGCCGATGAACACGTGGATCCTGAATTTGGAACAGGTGCGCTTAAGATTACGCCGGCGCACGATAAGGCCGACTTCGAAATTGGAGTTCGGAATAATTTGGAGATCATCGATGTCTTCCATGCCGACGGCACGGTGAATTGCCCGGAGGTCAAAGAACTCCATGGACTTGATCGCTTCGTGGCCCGTAAGAAGGCGGCCGCGATGCTCGAAGAGCTGGGCTTGATGATCAAGGTTGAGGAATACGAAAACAAAGTAGGTTTCTCCGAGCGCGCCGATGTGCCGATTGAGCCACGAATCTCGATGCAGTGGTTTTTGAAGTATCCTGCTGTCGATGATGCGATCAAGGCAGTCGCTGAAGATGAAATTTCGTATTGTCCGGCTCACTGGGCGAAGACTTACGCCAACTGGATGAGCGGAATTCAGGATTGGTGTGTTTCTCGTCAGTTGTGGTGGGGACACAGGATTCCGGTCTGGTATCGCAAGGAAAAGTCGGAGGATCTGCAGGCTGCGGAATCATTAACCTTGGGCGATCTTGAGGCCGGCGATCTCCATGTGAGCACAGAGCCGCCAGCGGATCCTGAAAATTGGACCCAAGAGGACGACGTCCTCGACACTTGGTTTAGCTCGTGGCTCTGGCCCTTTGCCACGATGCAAAACGTGGGAGAGGAGTCCGATCTGGTGAAAAAATTCTATCCGACCGCAGACCTCGTGACTGGACCGGACATCATCTTCTTCTGGGTCGCCCGGATGGTGATGGCGGGGTATCACTTCAAAGGTGAGCTGCCGTTTAAAAACGTCTACTTCACCGCGATCATTCGCGATATTCAGGGGCGGAAAATGAGTAAGTCGCTTGGAAATTCTCCTGACCCGATCGATCTGATGGATAAGTATGGCGCGGATGGCTTGCGCTTCGGATTAATGCGTATCGCCCCGGTTGGATCGGATGTTCGTTTTGATGAAGTGCAAATCGAGGAAGGGAGGAATTTCGCCAATAAAATCTACAATGCATGCCGATTCCGCCGCATGGCGGGGGGTGATACGCAGGTTAATTTTGACATCGCCGCATGCACCAACTTGCGTCCATATCATCTCGATATTCTCGCAGGCTGTGACGCTCTTGCAATGAAGCTCGATGCTGCTTATGCCGAGTATAAATTTAACGAAGTCGGCGGACAGCTTTATGATTTCCTGTGGGCCGATTTCTGCGACAAGTTTCTCGAAGCCGTGAAGGGAGATCTTCGTGATGATGCTTCGGAAGAGCGGAGGGGTATCACTCTGGGTGTTTTCGATGCTGTGATGGCGCGTTATCTTCAGATGTTACATCCCTATATGCCGCATTTGACGGAAGAACTGAGTTCCCGAATGGGCTATCTCAGTGAGGGTGAGTTTCTCATGGAGAAGATGCTGCCAGATAATGGCTTGCTTGATGGAATTTCGCCAGCGTTAGTGTCAGAGGCACAAGCTAAAGCCGACGCAGTTTACGAAACAGCCGGATGTTTACGAAATTTGAAGGCCGAGTATCGTGTCGCAGCCCGTAAGGATGTGTGCTTTGTCGCCAAGTCCGGGCCAGCGTGGTTGGAAGATGAGGCTGGGACGATCGCTTTTCTGGTTGGTGCGGAATCGATCACTCTTGACGAATCCTACGTGCCCGAACAGGGAACTCCCGGGGCTGTGACTGCAGCGGGAGAGTTGTTCATGCCACTCGACGGATTGATCGACGTAGAGGCGGAGAAGTCCCGCTTGGACAAAGAGATCGAGAAAGTTCAAAAGGAAGTAGGCAAATGTCGCGGGAAACTGGATAATGAAAAATTTGTCGCCAATGCGAAACCCGAGGTTGTCGAGGTTGAACGAGGCCGTCTTGGCGAATGGGAAGGAAAGCTTGCGCAGCTTCAGGAAATGAGGACAAATCTCGGGTAGAAAGATTTGTTCTGTTCAGACGGCTCAAAAGACTCTTTTTTACTATTTATCCAGATGACGGAGATTACGGAAGATATCAGCGATATCCAAGGCTTAACCGAGGAGACCCGCGAACTCCTCGAGGCCACCGGCGTCGAGAGCCTGAAGGCTCTTGCTGAAAGTGAGGCACATATTCTTCTCAGTGAGATGGAACAGGCTAATGGAATGTTACAGCTGACGCCCATTTTGCCCGCAGCCTCTGAAATTCAGCTGTGGATTGAGCAATCGAGGAGCCTTCTTGACTACCATCCTGTGGTTGAAGTGCATCGATTAGAGCCCGTCGATGAAGAACTAAACAAGGAGGCACCAGAGGTCTTGCATGCCATTTCGATACCTGTGGCGCACATGGTGAAGCAGAAAATTTCTGTGAATGATATTCCTGCGATGGACTCATTCGTTGAGGAGGGTGAACAGGAGTCGGTTCGTCTCAAGGTTGAGGACCCCGAGGGGAGTCAGGATCTCCCTCGAATTACCGCACTCCCTCCGTTGCAGAGTAGTCAAGATGTCGCACCTGCGACGGTGGTTCACATTGAGCCCAAGGAGAGAAATGTGGTTGAGGTAAAACCAGCTCTTCCCGAGAATCACGATAAGGCAGCCATTCAGCCGCTGGTTTCCGGAGTTGCTGATATCCGAAAGGCGCCAAGCACAGGACTGAATGTCGGTAAAACTCCTCATTCCCGTGGATACATTCGGGGCGTCCTTCACCCACAAAAAATTCGGATTAGAATTGCGGCAATTCTCACCATTATCACCATGATCATGCTTCCTGCCAGTATGGTGTCCGGAGTCTTGCTCCTCCTCAATTACCCGGTCTGGATCGCTTGGATTCCGCTGGGTTTTGTGGTAATGGGTTTGCTTTACCTTGTGCTCGCCCGGGGGATACGTTGTCGAGTTTGCGGTATGCCGATTTATGGCCCCAAGGCATGCCGCAAGCATGTGAAGGCTCACCACATTAGGTTTTTAGGGTATATTTTCCCAACCTGCTTCCATGTCCTCCTCTTTAGCTGGTTCCGCTGTATGTACTGCGGAACATCGGTGCGAGTTAAGGAGTAGGATTCATTCTCTGTTCCGGGAGTCAATGAGGATGGTAACCGGACCATCGTTGGTGAGTGAGACCTCCATCATTGCTCCGAATTCTCCCCGGCTGACCGGCTTATCGATCTTAGTGGACAGGGAATCACAAAATTTCTCATAGAGAGGTTTAGCGTGCGCTGGTTGCGCAGCCTTGATGAAACTGGGACGATTGCCTTTCCGGGTGCTGGCATGGAGAGTGAACTGACTCACGACGAGGGCTTCACCTGAAATTTGCTGAAGGGCGAGATTCATTTTTCCCTCGGTATCATCAAAGACCCGCATTTTGCTAATCTTGCCAACTAACCAGGTAACATCTTCGTGAGTGTCATCCTCTCCCACACCTAGGAGAATTAGAAAACCGGCTCCGATACGGGAAATGGTTACCTCAGACACAGAAACCTGCGCCCCGCTGACTCGCTGCAATATTGCTCTCACTGGAGAGCAGTGTCTCGTTTGGAGGATATGTTTCAAGCGCTCTTACAACCGATCGTAGACAAAGCCCGGACTCGCAAAAAGCAAGATAAGAGCGGCTACTTAGTGGATTGTCACGAGAGACCTGGACCCGGATGGTCGCGGCGACTTCAATGCTGAGAAGATGGAATTGTGACTTTCTTTTTTTTGGTAGCTAGTCCGCAAATGAAAAGCTGAAGGAGCAATTAATACGAAGCATATTAGGGATAATTGCGAGGCTTCAAAGAGAAAGGCTCGCCAGATGGAAGACACTCTGGAAATTCCGTTTTGACTTATCGAATCGCTCGTTGAGATCATTGATTGAATCGATGGTCATTTTTGCTAACAATCTAAATTATGAACATTCATCATCTGGAGCTTTTCTTTTATGTCGCAAAATATGAGGGAATCACGGCTGCCGTTCGCAAAATGCCCTATGGAATTCAGCAACCGGCGGTGAGTGGTCAAATTTTGCAATTGGAGGAACAGCTTGGGGTGAAATTGTTCAACCGCCGGCCCTTCGCGCTGACACCCAGTGGAGATGAACTTTACGATTTTATTTACCCCTTTTTCTCCAGGTTGGGAGATGTCGAGGAGCGATTGCGTGGGGAGGAGAGTCGCCACTTACGGCTTGCAGCCTCTGCTTCGGCTTTAAGAAATCACCTGCCCGACGTGCTCGAAAAACTCAAGGAAGGCGAGCCTGACCTCAAGCTGTCTCTCTCTGAGGTTTCTCCGTCGGAAATTCACGCTTTAATCACCTCCCAAAGAGCCGACATTGCCATAGGGGTGTTAGCTGGGCGACTGGCAGATGGATTAAAATCCCATCCTTTAATGAAACTCCCTACTGTGCTTTGGGTGGCTGCTGATTCCAAAGCCAAGACCTGGCGTGATGTTCTTGAGAAGGATCCATTTTCCGCAGACGGACATTTGGGAGTAGGGGCTTTGATCGGATTACCCTCCCATGAAGTTCTTCAGCAATTGATTCAGCGTGAGTTTGAGGAGCGGAATATTTCTTGGCCGGTCTCGGTCGAGGTGAATTCAACCGACATTATCCGAGACTATGTGGCACGGGGCTTTGGGACGGGCGTTGGAATCCTTATTCCGGGATTGAAACCGCCCACGGGAGTAAAAGCTCTTCCGCTTAAAGGTTTCCCACCCTTGGTGATCGGAGCGCTCTATCAAGGCAAACCAAAAGGGATCGTGCAAGAGTTTCTCAGAACAGCGAAAGATCACATCAAGAGTCTCACTTGATCTTTTCGGCAAACTAGTGCAAATCGTTGAAATGCGTGAGGGTCTCATTCTTAAACTTTCTTGTCCAGACAAGCCCGGCCTTGTGTCTCGAATTGCTAGTTACGCCTCGGAGTATCAGGCGAACTTGGTCGAGTTTAACCAGTTTACTGATCGGGAAAGGGATGCTTTTTATGCTCGCCTCGAAATCGACACTTCAAATTTAGACATTTCCCAAGATGACTTCATGGCAGGATTTTCCGTCCTAGGTAAATCTCTCGATGCGGACTGGCATTTTCGTCGTTTACCCTATCGCATGCGCGCGGCCGTGCTCGTGACCCGAACCGACCATTGCTTGAACGAGATCATTTGGCGGGCGCAACTCGGAGAAATGCCGGTTGAAATCACCTCCATTATAGGTAATCGTGAGGACTGTCGGGTCATTGCCGAGAAGGCGGGAATCCCATTCCACTTCATCGACATGAAGGAGAATAAGGAGGTTGGATTTCAAGATATTGACTCCTTACTAAAGGAGCAAGAGGTGCAACTGGTTGTCCTGGCGCGCTTCATGCAAATAATGCCTGAGTGGATGTGTGAGAAGTATCAGGGCAGGATGATCAATATTCACCATAGCTTCCTTCCGGCCTTTATTGGAGCCAACCCATATCGACAGGCCTACGAGCGGGGGGTGAAGCTCATTGGAGCGACTTGTCACTACGTGACCTCTGAACTCGATGCTGGTCCTATCATTGAGCAGCGGGTCGAAAGGGTGCACCATCACCACAGTGTCCACGACCTCGTAAGGCTGGGGCGGGATTGTGAAAGATCGGCTCTAGCCAAGGGGATTCGCTATCACGTTCAAGATCGGACGATTATTGATGGCCACAGGGCCATCGTCTTTCCGGATTGAATGCTTTGCCCAAGGTGACTCTGCGCTAATTTCTATTTGCATAGAGGATGGCGGCACCGAGGAGGCGAATAGATAGACGGCAAACGGTCGAACTCGCCGAAGGGATTGAGATTCATCTTTGGGTGGCGGGTCCGGTATTTGGGAACAATGTCGCCTCCGGATCTTTTCGTTGGGGAACCGGATAGCAAGCGGCTCAGGATTATTCCTTCGCGTGGGAGCGTGTTCCCGCCAACCTGAGGTCTCATGTCGTGATCGCTCTGGATGAAACCGCACAGAGGTTTCCGGCAGTCCTCGCTAATCGCTACCTCGATACGAGGGAAACAATTCAAGAAAGTGTGCTGATCCGTTCGAACATCCAAAGGATCCCGGCAGCGGCGATAGCGATACTTCCAAGAATTTGAATCGGCTTCTGCCAGGATTTCAAATAACGCATTACGATCCAGGCGACGACAAGGATGGCGACTTGGGCGATTTCCACCCCGATATTAAATCCAACGAGAGGAAGCACGTGACGAGAGGAATCTACTGATTCGAGAATTTCTCCAAGAACACTCGCAAATCCTAATCCATGGAGCAATCCGAAGGCGAAGATGAGAATGACGCGACGCTTCCCAATTTTTTTAAGCCAGAGATTTTCGATACCGACCCATGCGATGCTCGTAGCGATGAGGATTTCAATATAAGTGGTGTTGAAACTGACCCATCCCTTAACCGCCATTGTGAGGGTGATCGAGTGGGCCAGCGTGAAGAGAAGAGATTGCCCGAGGAGGGGTTTCAAGCGAGGGCAAAGTAGGAAGATCCCAAGGATGAAAAGAATGTGATCAGCACCTAGAGGAACGACGTGTGCGAAGCCGGATTTAATCCAAGCGAAGAGGTCTCCTTGGGCTCCATGAGTGGGATCGCCGCTTTCGTCTACCATGAGGAGACTGATTTCACCTCCGGGAAGGGCAACATACGGATCTCCTTTTTCTGGAATAATAATGAGCTGGGCATCCAGATCGTCGAGCCAGAAGAGAGTGAGAGTCCCAGGTCCTGCTCTGGGTTCTAGCAAGAGACGCAGAGTGATCAGGGCGACGTCCTGTTGTTCTTCCGGGAGAAGCAAAGGAGTTTTGTCGAAGTCAGGGAAAGAGACCAAATACGACAGCTCTTCATCGGCGAAGTTGAAAGCGAGGAGTTTTTTGGCTGTCTTCTCAATCTTCTCGTGGATGACCGACCAATCCTCAGCGGAAAGCTCCATCATTTCTTTTCTGCTTAATGCTTCAGCGTCGGGGTCACCGCGGAATTCGGGGAGCATATAGGTTAGATCGATTTCACCTTCGAGAATCCAAAATTCAGAGGACTCGCGGAAGTTGAATTCCATTGAGTCGATTTTGTGGGCACGTGTGAGTCCTGTGTTTAAAAGGATGAGGGCAAAAGTGATGAGGGGAACCAGATGACTGCTCATGGGTAAGTTGAGATTACTGGGAAGCCTTTTGGCTTTCCTGATACTGCTTGGTCAACTCCTTCTCTTCGGCTTCAGCATCGGCCAAGTCAGACCTTATCTTATCAGTCTTGGCCTTTGCCTTGAGCACCTTGGTGTTGATTTGAGCGGATTTCCAGAATCCGAGCTGTTGGTTAAAATGCTTTCGCCTGGCTTGTTCCGCTGCGAGTTTTGCCTGGGAATCGTTCCAGAGCTTGTCCTTGGCCATCACGAGATCTGCGGCTGGTTTGATCACCTTTTCCATTGCGGGGATTTTCCCTTTGAGCGCGAGGTAGGCTTTGTTTCGCTCATCCTTCATTTTTGCAGCCACATCCCGTTGGGCGATCAACTGGGTGCATTCGGCCTGAAGCTTGTTTACCTTGTCGGAGCTTGCTTTTGCCGCAGCCTGCTGATCTTGGAGCGCCCTGGTGTGCTCTGCAACTCGTTTGTCAAGATTCGCGAGTTTAGGAACCAACTGCTGAACTTGCTGTCGTTTGGAGTGCTCGGTGGCCTCGGCTTGGGCGAGCTTCTGCTTCAACTGGGGATCATCGGGCTTCTTAGTCAAAGTATCGCGTGCGACTTGGGTTGTTTTTTCAGCGGCGGCGAGTTCTTCTTGAGTCTTTTGTTTTTGAGCGCGAATTTGTTGTTGCTCGGTTAAGATTGTCTGTTGCTCGCCGGCTAGCTGTTTAATTTGAGTTTGAGCAGCCACAGCCTGACTCTCAACCGACTTAAGTTCGTTAATCTTGTTCTGATGGGCGAGATTGAGCTCATTCCATTTGGCGGTAAATGCGTCGTGCTCTTTGGTGAGGGTTTCGAGAGACTTTTTTGTTGTAGCAAGAGTCGCCGTCTTATTGGCGAGGTCTGCCTTGGCGGCATCAAAAGCCTTTTGGACCCCGGAAGCTTTGTCAGATTCGGCTTTTAAGATGGCGGCATGTTTTTCCCTGTCAGCCTGGAGGGAAACGAGGCGGTCTGCAATCTGTGGCGGGTTGGGATTCAGGGTTCCAACTTGTTTGTAGGTCGTGGTGTCCCAAACTTGAATTTGTCCATTCCAGTCGGCAACAAAGACGCGTTTTGCGTCATGGGAGAAGGTGACCTCAGTGATCATCTCTGTGAAGGCGGGGAGTTCTTTCTTAAGAGCAAGGTCTGGTTTCCA
>Ga0209503_10000852_pt1 | contig 16855 bp, 9 predicted proteins | sample SouAtlMetagenome_2_FD_187448 | JGI IMG/M metagenome (GOLD analysis project Ga0209503, IMG submission 187448) | Marine eukaryotic phytoplankton communities from Atlantic Ocean - South Atlantic ANT15 Metagenome (SPAdes) (version 2) | ecosystem: Environmental > Aquatic > Marine > Oceanic | place... | reverse complement strand
CCGTATTGCTCATATTAATCGTCCGGCAGGAGCTTCCCCCTCTTTATATCCCTCGATTCGAGATATCTCTCCCAGCCTGGTATTTGAGACGTCAAAACACCTTATGGTTGGATGGGGAGACTGTTTGATGCAGATCTATGTGGAAGAGCACGAGGATGATGGCACCTCATCTGCTCTTTCGGTCGCTCATAGTAGTGGAAACATCAGTGAGGAGAAGAAAATCAAGCGAACAGCTGCCTGCACCATGGCATGGGAACTCGATTGTGTAGCCTGTGATATTGTTCCACTAGATTCTGATCACGTGGCTGTGCTAGGCCTGGTCACCCTTGCTGACGACGAAGATGGAATTGCAAATGGAGAAGACATTGTTGTTGGGAGCCCGGGTCACGATTTAGAGTTGCAGATCGTATCTCGGAAGGATGGGGTGATTTCTTACAGCGACTTGTTGCCACTTATTGAGAACAACAAGGAATATGATGATGCACACATACCGTTTCAATCATTGCTTTCTGCTAGAGACTTTCGGCTCTTCTCTTCATTTGCTCTGCCACGCATGGAAGAGATAGAAGAAACTAACGCACTCAAGGCCTTGAAGGGGCCTAACGAAATGGGGCTTGTGGGAATCGATGTGAGCTTCGATATGAACCAGCCCTTATTTGCTGGAACTGATTCTTCCGACAGAAAGGGTATTGAATTTAAAGACCCACACTTGGAGTGGAATATGAAATCGATCTTGTACGATGATGATGTTGACGACAAAATAAATGTGGTCCAATGTTCCAACGATGACGATTCCAGTGTTGACAGCGACGATTACGAATGCATAATGAGACCACTCGAGGATGTGCGACCATTGCCATCAGACATGTTGACCATTCAATCTATGGTACCTCCGACAATGGTAGTATGCACAGAATCTGAGGTAATTTTGTCACTAACATCTACTGTCGATGATGCCATAGAATATTCCTTGGAAAACAATAAATGCGCCCTGGCGTTATCTCGTGGCTTGCGTCATAAGCGAGAATTACGAAGGCACAATCTTGATGAATTGATCAATTACTACCTAGAGGCTGTCTTGAGAACACCTCGATCCATCGAGAATCAAGGCACTACCAACAGATCATTGTCTTTACGAAGGATGAAGCTAGCTGTGAAAGCTATGCCGGTGTTGCTGGGAGATAGGATTGAATTGTGGGAACGATGGATCAAGGAGCTGGAAAACATACCGGGAGCGCTATTTTTATTGAGAAAGTATCTGCCTGTTCGAGGTAAGGAATGCAGTAATATAAATTGTAATTATCGTTTTATGATAAAGTCCGAATTCTCACATGGTCTTATCGTTTGTACGTCAGATCCTATTCTACCATCAACAATATACTTTCGAATTCTCGAAAAAATGCTACTAGAAGTTGAGCAATTATCCAAGACATCAGATGAAGACGATTCCTCGTCATTAGAAATACACGCTCAAGCTTCAAAACATTTTTTAGAAAGCCTCATTGCTTGGGGCACAACAAAAACCCTCAAAGATTATATATCGTTCTACAACTTCAATAAGCGAAATCAGATGGGAAAAAACAATGTTGACGATGAGATCCGATCTACAGAGATTTCACTCCAGCGTCGTTATCTACAAACTGCAGCAGGTTATTTGATTTTCCCAGTGCGTGATATAGAAGAAGAACTGAATGTCTCAGAGCCTAGGTACGAAGTCAGCAATGTTGACTCTGAAGATTCTCTTTTTGATGTAGCAAAAGCTGTGACTATGATTGCTTCGAGGGTACCCGTTGTAGCATCGCTAGATGTTTTAGAGGCAAAGGACGCCCCTGATACGTCAGCTGTTTCTGCACTTGAACCAAACAGCCGTATTTGTTTGGATGCTATGGCCCGGCTTCGACTGATGCAGGGCGAATATGATTCTGCATTGAAATGTTTTTTGGCGATAGGTGCTTTGCATGCGACGAATCCAATTGAGTTCTTTGAAGAGTCTGCGATTCGAATTGTCAACGGGACCAATACAAAAGTAAAGAGCATTCCAACTTCAATTATGAACGATGATTATGCATTTGTGATGGATTTGGTCGAACGCCACGAACTCAATCAATTTCTTTTTGAAAAAGATTTCTTTTCATCCCAAGATTCAAATTTCTCGATGCCAATTTTCGCTTTAATTCGTCTTGTTGGGTTACAACGCGTTGGCAACTTCTTGATGGAGCACTGTGTTGCAGCTGGATTCACTTACAACACAACCCTTAGCGAGATGAATACTTTCAGCTTTTCGGAGGAAGATTCTACTGAGGAACCCGATGGCATTCTCCGTCGTGGGTCTCTCCCCATTGATAAGGTTGCAGAACAGTTAGAAAGGAGCCCCTCTATACTCTATTGGTATCTACATTTGGTGTTTACGAGGCGATCTGACTTCTACATTAATTTCCCAACTAGTTCTATCTTGCCCAAGGCCGTCACAAACCTGCATCGGAAGCACTTCCAACTATGTATAGATTTTGCGGGAGTTGCAAGGGACTCCAGCAAAGTCTTAGCTGGAATAGAAGCTTACAAGGTAGAATCTATCTCAACCCCGCTACTGACCTTCCTCAAGGCTATCTTGCCGCTAAATGGCGTTATGCCCGTGGATGCTCGTCGTGTGCTGGAAATTGAGCGTAGCAAAGACACCGAAAACGACGATGATGTCGAGAACAAGGCTGACTTCTCATCGCCCATCTTTGCTCTAGAACTCGCCTTTATTATCGAAAAGTACAGTGATGAAACAGAAACCGAAGCTATGGGAGTCCTGAAGCTTTATCTAAATGGAGCCAAATCTCTTCCGTTGGCAGTATCATATGCCCAGCGGCAAAAGAAATTTCATTCTAAGTTGTGGGACCATCTCATTTCACATTGCTTAAAGCAAGCTTCCGATGGCACAATATACGGAGAGTTGCTAGAGGCTGCAGCATTGACAGGAGCCGATCTTTCGCAATTAGTCGAGCGTATTCCGCCCGGTATGGTAGTTGAGGGCCTTCGTTCACGATTAGTGGCTGCCGTCGCAGATTATCGGATGAAACTTGAAATCTACGAAGCAGCAATGGCAGCAGGTTCAGAGGAAAAGGTCACCTTGATGCGAGAGATAGGACAAAGGGTTCGAAGAGGTCTGAGGTACGATGCAGAAAAGAACGGCAAGAAAAGCTTCGCGGAATTGATCGCTCAGAAAATACGTCAGGACGAAGCAACTACCTCGACAGGCAAGTCCACTGATAGCAGTAATGACAAGCTATCAGGTCAGCCTCAAACTATTTCGAAAACAAGGTTGCGACGAGATCACAAACCTCTTATATATTCTATTCCTCGCCGTTAGTTAAAGAGTTGAGGTGTTTAGTATACTTCTTTGGGAAATAAAACAAATATCAATATCTGATCATTTATCAACGTTTTTTGCATTTGCTGATGCTACTTCTATATTTTTGACCTGCAGTCAATTGATTTCAAAAGGGTTACTGTCTTACTGTGGTTTATTTCATCGAAGCCTCTGCTAGAATGGATGCGTCTGATCTTTATCGTAATCAACACTATTGTCTTACAAGAAGTTGGCGATGATTTTCTTAGCAAATCGGACAGTTCTGTTCCTTGCCATCAAGCTGTCATTTGTTTGGATCGTCATCAACATTTTGCGCCTCCTGTCGTTCCTTGATGTGCCTGACGTAGTCTCCACCGATCCCAGCCACATTTTCTGCATTTAATCGGCCCTGTTTGTCTTGAACAATCTCAAACTCGACCGCTTCCGAATTGTGTAACTTGCGAAATACCGTGTCGTCAGGCGCTTTTATTTTCGTGTGATGGACAAAAATATCCTTCGAGTAGCTCAGTTCTTTCCCCTCTTCGTTTTTGATTGATCTAATGAACCCATATCCCTTTGCAGGATTGTACCATTTAACGCTTCCCGTAACGCGACTTTTGTCCTTGACCACTTTTGCGATGAGATCATCTACAACGGAATCATCATTCTCGACACCAGTACTATTTTCCGTTGCTTCGACAGTTTGGGATGCAATTACTTCGTTTTCTTTTGTTGCTTTTGCAGCAGTATCAGATAATTCCTCCTCTGCCTCTGTCATTGCTACCACAGCAGCTTCTTCTGCCTGCCTCATGGCTTTTTCTTCCTCCTCCGCTTTTCTTTTTGTTTCTGCTTCAGCAGCAGCTGCGGCCGCCGCCGCCGCCGCTGCTGCAGCTTCTTCTGCCTTTTGTTGGGCTTCTGCCTTGGCTTTTGCGACTGCTTCTTCCTCCGCCTTTTTGTTGCCAAACATGTCGTTGACCCAATCAAACATGAATAAACGTGTCAAAGGAACCGAGTTGGACGCTTTTTGATGTCTTACCACAAATGACTCTGGACTGGAGACCGGCGCAAAGCTTCTGGAAGGTGTTGCTATCAATGAGACGACAACAGCAAACCCCAGAATCGCTCTTGAAAGCAACACATTTGAAATTTCACTCATCGTTTGCATTCTTGTAGACAATCTTTTAAATATGAGCCAACTCTGCTGGATGACCTCTTCTATTGCAGATTATTGCGAACGAGCAACAGTGCTTCCCCTCAGGACGAATAGCATTCTTTTTGAATCACAGAAACTGTCGAGAAAGGTATCTTGCCATCTGCAGAACCGGTGATGGTGTCACGCGATTTTTTGACGAGAAGCCTTCTTGCTCGCGCGTGTCGGCAACTCAAGTTTCAATTTTTTTGAGTTTATCTCACTAAATTTTTGACATGATGAAAAGGAACATTTGTCATCCATCACTATTGCATGCTGTTGCTGCAAGGGAGAGGTTTTCGAAAATTTGACTATCCAAATCGAAACTCCAAGTCTTGTAGTCGGATGAGCGCCCCTTGCAGGATGCAATCCGTGAAAACAGAATGGATCCCAAAGATAGTTGGCACAATTCATATCTTTTGCTCTATAAGAAACTAAAATACGCTCGATCTAGGATAGTACATGCCCACTAGTGTAGACATCCTAGGATGATTCTGTTTGTGGATAACGACAACGCTGCGAGAACAATAAATTTGTGAATGTTATTGACACACACCAGCTCGAAGAAAAACCAATCTATTTATGGCTACCTTTTTCATGCACCAAAAGAATGCAACACTGTTGCTGGAAGGATGCAATAAATGGCCATTGTAATCTGTGAATAGGCCGTGCCATCGCTTTGCACTTCGAAATCTTTACACGTCCATTCCTTTTCCCTGCTTCAACTGAAAGGCCGACCTCCAAGTTGAATATCCTTCCAAGCTAGCAAAGAGAGAAGCATCAAACCGAAGCCCTCCCGGAAAGTAAATGCAGTACTGTCATAGAATCTTTGTTTGTATACCACTATGCTTATTCGGGACCACAGACCGGCAAATAGGCCGAATAGTCCAGTATTGGTTTGGCATTGGGGACACAGCCCTTACCGGCCGCTACCCCGGCCAAGACCAACAGACCCAAGGCAATTGTAGCGCGAGAGAACGTTCTCGCGTTAAGCGGAGAGCTGCTGTTGTCGCCAGGTAGTACCGCTAGGACGACCACCACTAGATAGGCAATGCCTTCCACCGCACCAATAGATCCTCCCGGGCCTGCCGGCAGACCATGTCCCGTAGTTCCCAAAAAGTATAGAGAGATCCATACGATGGGTTGGGAGACCAACCCTATCGCTTCCAGGATTCCGTTGTTCCCCGAATTGTTGGTGACATTTGTATCGTCGTCTTCGCTGCTGTTGAGGATGACTCGTGAAGAACGTTCCTGTTTCTGTCCGAGTGCGCTGGAGTAGCCATGGCGCCTCGTCGGGAAATTATCGCACCGGTATGTAGCTGGTGGTGTCACAGTTGTTGGCGGTGAATATCCGAGTCGAAAAGAGTCTACTTCTACCAATACTGCTGATGCGAATAAACTGACTATCCCGAAAAGAATTATATTCACGACACCGGCACTTTTGCATTTGCGCAAAACCAGATTTCTCTTCGTCGACGAACTCATTCTTGGAGAAAATTAAAAGCAGCTGTTTTTTCTCTATCTAGATGAGACTCTCTATCAGCAATATCTAGATGCTTGTTTTGAAATTCAAAGAGGCGATGGAATTCTCAACTCGAAAATTCAATCGCTGTCCTGGGCTCTGTGATGTCAAATGTCGGTATCAGAAGACGATTTCTTTAAGATGGACAAATCTTTCGGAGCTGGAAATATTTTTTGACTTTTCGATTTCTGCTAGCCGCGGACAGACGTCTAAATTTTCGCGCCAAAGAGAAAAACAAACAAGAGCAATGACAAACCAAAAGCGTTCAATGAACAACATTAATAAGAGTAACACAATCACTGCCCCATTACAATCCATCGAAGAAAGAGTCACGAATCGGATACCAATTAAATCAACTTAATTGTTTGGAAGATAGAACACTAGTAGCGACAATAACACCACAACTGCAACTTCCAAAATGTTTATCAAGAAAGATTTGCGCAAGATTCCCACCATTCTCGACGACGCCGTCGATTGCAACATCTACGATGCCAATCTCAGTGACGACGAAATTGAAAACACGGAAAACAATGGTTCCCGGGAGAACCAGAGCAAGAAAAAACGCACCAAGCGCCAGGAACCTCTCAGGTTGCTGAAACTTGGGCGCCGCAAGCAAGAATTCCAAGGCACGGTTCGAATCTTGTGTCAGCCATCGAGCGTTCCAAAGCTGAAATACCTCGAGGTCATGAATCTGTACGACTGTGATATTCACGACCTGACCGGTTTCGGGACAATGTTCGAAACAGCGGCGCCCAATCTCGAGACGCTTAATCTCGGACGGAATCCTCTGTCGAATGGCATCCCCGACGAATTCAGCAAAGTTGGCAACTCCCTCAAGCACCTTTGGCTCGACGATTGTAAGCTCAAAGGGGCCTTTCCCAGGGCACTCTTGCACATGCCTGCCCTCGAGAGCCTCCGATTGCCCAACAACCAAATCACCCACCTTGACATTGGTGGAATTGACACCAATGCTCAATCGTCTTCCCAACAACAAGACGGAGAAGAATTTGAATTTGATGGCAACGAAACCGAAGACATAACTCCCATGATTCCTCTGCGGAATCTGAAAATACTGTGCCTGGATCGAAACCTACTCGGAAAATCTAATCACAAGGACGTGGTTGTGTTGAAACAAAACAAGAATGGTCCAACTCAAGGAAACAGCACTTCCAATAGCGACGATGCCATGGACGTCGATGACGCCCATCCAAACGTTCCAACACCAACGATGCTTCCCTCCAATTTCGCCGAGTGGGTCCCCAATCTCGAGGAATGCTTCCTCCGGCACAATGACTTTGCTCAGCTTGGAGTTACTTCGTGGCCAAAGACGCTTGAGGTTCTTCAGGTGTCCTCCAACAAGTTGACAAACCTCGACGAGATTGTTGGGGACGGATCCTCCCCCGCACTACGGCACCTCTACGCCAACGGGAACGAGCTAACATCGGTGCCCGAGGGAGTTTTAGCTTGTCACCCAAAATTGGAAAGGTTAGTGGTTAACCACAATTCTCCACTGACGAAATTGCCTGACGAGGTGTGGAAAAAACTGGAAGAACAAACAGATTCGGGCGAATCGGATGCGGCACTGCAGATTCTGTGGCAGCCCAATCCTAACCTCACTATTCCCGACAATGTAAACGTTGTGCCCCAGATCAAAGAACACGATCCCAAAATGCATGTGTGCTGAGCGACAAGCGGAAGTTGGGCATGCCAGAACACTGTGGGGAACCTGCAAAGCCATAGATTTGGATATTGTGCAGCATTGGTAACAACACATTTAGATGCTTGCGTTCGGTCCTCTCCAAGTCGAATTCTTTTGGTTGGAAACTCGGGTTACGACACGAAAAGCGAGTATCGACTGATTTCTATCAATTGGTCACGATCGCGGCTTTCAGGGTATGGAGCTACCAAGGAGTAGATTACCTCCCTCCACCAATGGTTTCGTATTACGAGTCTCCCCTTTGAGCAATATTGTTTCGTATGCTCAGTAGGCTTATTAGAGGCTCAAGAGATTCGAAATAACTAGAACAAAAACAAAAAGCTGATGACGCGAATACGTACTACTAGTAGAAGTAATAAAAATAAAAGGATAAAACTGAATTGTACTTGAAGATTTTTGCCACTGTGAGAGTTTTGGTAGGTAGGCACACATGTAACAATCTTCTTTTATAGAGAAATGTGATGATGACAAATACTAGCTAGCTAACAGGTGTGTCTTAAAAAGTAAAAAGTTATATTTCATCCACCTATTGTAGAATGAAGTTTTCCGTGCTGTGAAAAGCAACAGGTGCACTCTTCTAGGCATGTTTAGTCCGTCTTTTTCTTTTCTCCGCTGGATTGCAATGGCATAGTAACCAAGTACAAGACCAAACCACCACCGAAACCCAATGTAGGTGATGTGGCAGCAGTCAAGAGAGCGGTACCCCATCCGACCACGAAATCGATTCCGGTCAGCGCCATTAGGGCCTTGGGAATGACGACACTCTTGAGCACGGCGCTGACAATTACAGCCGAAAGAGCGGCCTTGGGTGTAGGACTCATGATACTCATGTATGGCATAGCCACAATCCAGATCGTGGCTGTCAGGATACATGCGAGCTGGGAGGTTGTTCCGGTCATACGGGAGACCAACGATCGGCTCATGCTTCCCGAGACTGGGGCCGATCCGACAAGCGCAGCAACTCCGCACGAAACTCCCTGGGCGATCAATTCGCGAGGAGCACTCCATGGGATTCCGTTTTCGGTTTCGAATCCAGAGGCAATTCCCATGATCGACAAAAAGTTGACACCAGCAAACAAAAGAGAGGTAATTGCCAATGCAGGGTATCCACCAACGCGATCCGCGACAGGAGCGTCCAAAACCTTTTGGAAATCCAAAACCTCAACAGGAATCTTAAAGTCGGTTCCTGGAATGGCAATTCCGGCATCGGCATCCACCGCTGGGATTTCTCCGACAACACCACCCGAGTAGTCAAAGTTCATGCTGTAGATAGTTGCTGCGGCAGTGGCCAAGATAACTTCTGTTCCAGGGGGCAAGGCTTTTGGCAAGATTTTCTTCCCGTTCATGACAAACCACGTGCCAATGACAAACATGATGGTGGGGACAACTGCCCACTGTTGTGGGTGAGTCAAACCGTAAACAAAGCCGGTGACATTGACTGCACCGGTGGCCTGAGGAACCTCTGACTTGAGAAAGGACACAAATTCTCCAAAAACACTGTCATCGGCCACCAGACCCTTGAGCTGTTTCGAACCTCTGTCGAACAGTCCATTGGGGAGAGCGGATACCAAAACACCGAGGGCGCATCCCCACTTGAATCCTGACAACGAAAAATACGAGGAAAATATAAGCTATGAGACATTTTTAAAAAGTTGCCGGAAAGCGAAATAACTCTGTTGCTGTATTGACACTTTTATTTTGGAGAAGTTTTCCATCGTCTTCGTCAAAATTATTCCTTCAATGGGCATTTTTCTATCATACTCACCGGTTCGTACAGATTTTGGAACATATGATGCCAGCTTTCCGAATCCAACAAGGGCCAAAAAGATAGAGGCAATTCCAACATACATAGAGTAAGCAGCAACGAGTTCAACATAGGCTTCCTCGCCGTGTTCTGCCATGTAGGCTTCGCCGTTAAGATCCGACTTGGCCATGAGTGCCGTGATGGATGTAACACCAGAGTTAAGGAATGGTCCTCCGGTTGTGAATCCCCAAGCCATGAGGGTTGGTCCCGCAGTTGTCAAACCACGGTATCCGGCGTATCCGACGGTTTCGGCATATGCAATGAGCTGGGGAACGGAAGTGGCGGCCATGATGGCGCCACTAACCAAATCTCTGACTGGGTTGAACTGAGGTTTTGGCATCTTTGTCGAGTAGTTTGTTTGTTTAGTTTACTGGAATTCCAACAAAGCCAATGAACTTTAGAACCAGGCGTGATTTCGAAAGATTTTTGCGCCAAAGGAAATGACGTGCAAGAGAGAAAATTGATGATGCCATGCTGATGATGTGATGTGAGAAACGTTACTGCTGTAGTGACCGTCATCAAAATCCAGATGTTTTGTGGTAGAAAATGAGAACACGTACTTGAATCTTGAGTCGTTCGACTCAAGATTTGGTGTCACGTGGAGTTTGAATGGGCAGCTTGTTCAGTCATACATTGAGAGTCCCGGTTGTCAACATTTTTAAAAATTCAGGCATTACTACAACTATAATAAAACTATCGCTTTTCGTTTGTCAGCTATGTGAAATAAGTTGCATGTGATGAGTGAGGATATTAGTGACTTGCTCTTAATCTAGTATTCACTGTTCGATCGATTCCAATGGTCTTTTTAAGGATTTGTTGCAACAAGCTTTGCTCAACGGGCGCGAGTTCGAACAGGAATCGGGCTGACATCTGGTGAAAACATGGGGTGGTCATCGACTTCGTTTTCCTTTCCACTATCACTGTCATCGTACTCTTGCGTAAGCTGAGCCGGAAAGTCTCTCCCTCCTTGTTGATAATCGTCACTATCACTGTCGTCATCATCTTCATTGTCATCCAATGTGCGAAATTGATTGTATAATGCAGTGGGCTCCACCGTACATGGGTTCGGAATCGTGTCTCCAGTTTCGTACCACTGATTGAATAAAGTGATTACCTCGTCTTGTTTACTGTTGTCAGGAACAACCACTCGAACCCCAACACATCGGAATTCATTCGGTATCACCGATTGATATCTTGACTCATCGGCTTGTTTTGCTATCGGAAGGTCTTCTGCGGGCCCGATCAATTTTTCTCTACTCATCTTATCGAAAAACCGCATTCGCATCAAAGGGTTCTTGCTCCCAGCTCCGTGATGCATGGTGTATTTTTTGACAATGAAATCGTCTGCGTTGAGTTTTGCAATGGGCGCGTTTTTGTCTTTTGAGCGCACGTCATTCATCAAATTGACCATACCGTTATGAATTTCAGATTCGCTCATTTCCCAGATAGCAATGTCTCTTTGGGCGCCTTGGGCACGTTCGAGTGCTTGGCCTTCTAAGTCATCAAGATCTAAGATCGGATTATCAACTTGAAGCGTTTGATTGATTGCACACTTGTAAAGATCTCGCCGTCTAAGTCGCTCGCACAATTCGCGTGCTTTGGCAAGTCTTTGATCTGTCGAGTGCGTAATCAGAGTTAGAATACTATCGTCCAATCGCACCAAAAATTTGCTCTTTAAATAGGCCCGACTAATTGGAAATTTTTCACCATCGATGGATCGCAGTCGAAAGAATGGATCAGCATGACAGAGTAGATCGCAGATCATAGTTTCGACCGCCGTGTTTGTCTTGTGTTGATAGACGGTTTTATGCATATGCATGCGATGCTTGAAGAAGTTCATTGCCGTCGCGATATGCTTCTCTGGGTAACATATCATGTAATGCATGCCTGGCTCGGATTTTTCTTCACGCGTGGGACCCTTCTCCGGTCGACTAAACAATCCTTTTGCAACACGAGCCTCCGTGACCATCTTCATATCGATCCCACGTTTACCAATCGTGCGAGTGTGATCTCTTGCAAAGTAATCAATTTTATCAACATCAAGCCCGTTGTGTCGGTTGCTGACTATATCATACAACCATTCGAGCTTTTTATCCTGTCTACCAACAAAATAGCTGAAGTCTTCCAACGGTTTTCCGATTATACATTCCTTTATGAACACGAAATCACGACTCGTCAGCACTGCGTCTTGGACTCCGGGTGGTTTGAAGACCCGCATGGAATTGGCGTTAATTCCGTTGTTGATCTGTCGTAATGGTTTATCCAAATTATTAAGATCGATCTGTAGTCCTAGTTCCTCCAACATGGAATCGATAAAAAGAAGAGACGATTCTTCGTGAGCCCAATCCTCTATTGTTTTCAAGTGCTCGCAATCCGTGTATGCCTCGTTTAGTTCGGGATGGGCTTTGAGAAATTTTGGAAGATAATTATCTCGAAACGACTCATATAGATGAGAATATGGACCGTGACCAAGATCGTGTAGCAATCCCGCTAATTTGACGCAAAGAACGTCCTTGTCAGTAGCTCCAAGCTGGGGTTGCTCCTCTTTGATGGATTTGCACATTTTCTCAGCCAAGTGAGCCACTCCGAGGGAATGCTATTTTTTCATACAAAGAAAGAGAAAGTGAGCTTTTCATTTCATTCGGTTACAATCATCAAGCATGTCATTCATATTCTTTCACTGTAATCTTTCATTGATAGCAAGCTCACCTGAAATCGATTGTGGTTGGCGCACATGTAAATATATTCTGCGTTGGCCAATTGGTTGATGTTTCGCAGGCGCTGGAAAACCTCCGTATCGACGAGAGCAGTCGAAACCGGACAAAGCTCGATTGTTTCATGGATTTCGTCATTCGTGTCCGTCTTGTCCCTGAAATAGGTGAGCTTTCGCAGGACGAAATCGTCTCCCGTCGTCTTAAATTTCTTCTGCGGGCGTTGTGTTTCACCGCTGGAATTGCTTTGTTTTCTTCGGAGTGGCGAGGGCATTTTAGATTTTTGTAATGTCTTTTCTTCGATATAATCCACGTGATTTGTCGAGAGAAAAATAAGGAATACAAGAGGTGGTGTGAAGTTTGTTCAACACAAAATTAATTGCGTTTCCTTGTCGCGTTAAGTCCGGAAGGTCTACTTTTGTACGATGCTGTAATGGGAATAGATGATATAAGGGTTATCACGCAATTTGAAGCAATCTACCAGTAGCATGAACTTTATCAATGTGTCGTGACAAAGTTGAGGAATAGAAAGAAGGGAAGTAAAATATTGGGAATCGGTAACAAGTTGATGTGTATGCCGTTTTTCGGTTACAACTCCCAAGAAAATATTGGAGTTGATTATCTCTACGAACCTCTCTACGGAAACATTATGGAGACTGGCAGACCTTTCTAAAAGATTGATTGGTCAAAATGGTCGCGCGGCTTCGAGTAACGAACTTTTCCAGATTGCGTGTTTCGATAACGCACGACTGAAGATGCAATCCAATTCTTGTTGGATTCTTCTCCGTCACCCTATCTTCGTCTTGGTCTCTTCTCTCCCGTTCCTATTCAGGTCAATTTGAGAAATTGTCAGACTCAAGAACGAACAAAGCAGTATGAGAGAAGGCATGAAGTCGGTGCTTCAACGTTGGAACTCGTATCTCTGGAGGGAACGGCAGACATAGTCATTTGGCATTTGCATTCATTGTTATTCATGAATGCTACGACTTAAAATTAACAACAAACATCAGTGTAAAAGTTTTATGTCATTTATGTCTCTTATTTGATATAGTTTACAACATGAGTCCCCTTGCTCAATAAATTATATACATGCATAGCTTATTTTGTGCGGTAAGCACCGCTTCTTTTTCTTTTCCTTTTCACAACTCAAACGAAAGCCGGAAACAGCAACGTTGCTGTGGGTACTAACTAGTCCTTCTTTTCGTCATCTTTGTTCTCTTGTTGCCTCTGATTTCGAGGAATGTACCGACCCTGGTCGTCAAACATATCAATGGTAGGCATCCTGTCTTCGACGGCGACGGATATAAGGGGAATCTTATCGGGTTTGATTCCCAACAATGAGCTGATTGATGCGTAAAGCACGGTCAACACGAGGACCGCAAAAATAGCTGTGTTTCCGGTCTGACTAACACCTGCCGGGATTTGGAATCCAGCTGCACTGCCAGCGCCGGCAAGGAGTGCCCCGATCAATCCAGGGAAAAAGAGGGCGATATCCAAAAAGATAGCCTGTTGCATATTGAATCGGATTAGCTTGTTCAGACCAGGGTTGTTCGAGAGTGTGTTGAGGGCGATGAAGGCGGCGAATCCTGAAAACGGGATGCTCCTGTAAGCCGCGTAGGCTAAAGCAATGAGCCCGAGGAACGGATTGTCGGCATTGTCAATGAAAAAGAACCGCCCAAATTGCAGACTGTCGAAAAGGGGGAAAAGATAAGGAAGAACGCTAAGAATCTTGTCCGATTGCGTCGGCTCCTTGTCATTGAGAAGATTCATCCTTACTTCCGCCTTTTTAGCCTCCTCTTGCTCTTTTTGGGCTTCCATGCTCGCCTCCCGTGCCAGACGTTTTTCTTCTCTTGAAAAGGCCTCCAACTGGTTTCGAAACTGGTCGACAGAGACCATTTCGTCCAATTGAAGATATCCGTCGCCACTAACATCGAATTTATTCATGAGTTTCTGGACACGTTCCTGACTAATCTCCGTTTTGAGAGAAGCCTCCAATCCCTGCTTGAGTTCCTCTAAGGAAATCTTCCCGTCGGAATTGTCGTCAAACTTTTCAAAGGCCATCCGGGCAACCTTTGCACGTTCTTCGGCTTGTTCCGCTTCAAGATTTGCAGCCTCTGCCCGTAATTTCTGAGCCATGGCCTTGAGGCGTGCGATTTCGTCGTCTTCTTCGGTAGACTCGGACGACATGGAGAGGACACGCGTCCTTGAATGTGGCATTGTGGCAATATGAGGAGCGGCAATCGACGTCGTTCTCGTTGTCGTCGTCCTTGAGGTTGCGGCCTGTGGTGTAAAGGCTGTGACTTCTGAAGCAGTCAAGAGGCACGCCAGCGATACATAGGCAATTCCGAACTTCATTGTATTGCTTTTGGCTGTGGAATGTATTCTTTTTGTTTGGGAAAAATTGATTTTATGAGCTTTGTGATGGAGTAATATAGATAGTTTGTATGCCTGCGAGTTGTGTTGAATACGCTGATGCAATCGTTGTAGTTCTTTTTGGGTTTCTGACGGAGTCTTGTTTTGAAGGTTTATGGATGTCAATCTGTCTTCTGTTAGAGCTGTCAACCAAATGATGCCGTGATGGATGAACGGGATAATGAACGAAACCAGCCGGTATGCCGTTGCAAAAAGATGTGTTGTCGAAGAGTTGTCGTCGACAGCAGGTCCCAAATGCATCAGCAGAAAAACCCAAGATTTCCATTCCATTCTTCTCGACTTGCACAGATCCAGTCATCAATTAAAGCGAACTTCAATACGTACACTTGGTGTGCTGACGGTATCTGCATCTGGTTTAGTGATTTTCGAGATAACACGTCAGTCCCATGAAAGGAGTTCCGATTTCAGTCATGAGTCCTTTTTCTATGTTTAGGGTTAGAGCTCTTTGATCGAGATTGTTCTCCTTTCACACCGTAGTCTCGTCTTGGAAAATCGATCGTGTTCTTGCAACGGTCGATGTTCTCCTTCTCTCACACTACTCGCTTGAACGGGACTTAGAATTCATCATCGGCGATGGATAGTTAGATGAGAGGTACTTGGCACAAAATGCGCCAAGCAACAGTATCAAACAATTTCAGAGATCAGTGATCTAAAGCAACCACCGAAAATGATTGCCGTCTCGAACAAAGCCATTATCTTCTCGTCATTCTTGTTTCTTTCCATCGGTAGCGGAAGCAGCTTTAAACCCTGCCCTAACTGCCCCGAACCTGGTTACGAGAACACTACCACCGCATTTGAACCCACCCCCGATTTCCCCGAAGCGTGCGCCAACAACAGCAACGTTTGTGACGATGCCGAGTGCGATGGCTTTGCAGAAGATATCCAGGCAACGGGTGTCGGGTTTTATCGGTACGTGGAAACCGATGCCGATGGCAACAGAAAGGGAATCCAGTATTTTTTGTGTGCCTGCATGAGCAATAGCAGTTATGATTTTTATGCGAGACGGTACATCCCTTCCGTAGGGGCAACAATCTGGGCCAAATCGATCTGCAAGATCAACCAGGTCGAAATTCCCTTGCCCAGAGATTCGAACGAGTCGTGTTCCGATCTGAACATCTACGGGATGCTGGATAGGCCTTTGAGCGAGCCAGCTACTCTGAAAGTCATAAACAGCGAAGAAGAGCAAAACGAAGACGAGTATAGTTGCAATAAACACTGCAACGATGTCATTTTCGGGGGTTTGGGTGAAACAATTCTCGCCCCGCCAGAAGGCGAATTTGGACAGTTTGGTGTCTTTTCATCTTCTAGTTCAGATTACGTCTGTCGATGTAAGTGGGACAATATAACCATAGAGGGTTGCATAACTCCGGATGATTACGGTCCTAGTGGTAATTACAGTTCTAGTTCTCCTTTCTACGGCAGAAAGTTGGGGCTGTTAGCTAGCCTTGCTACTGGTATTGCTATTTGCCTCGGAAATTGAGAATTTATGAAAGCTCCGACGGGCTGGAGAGAATAACAAACCATATTTCAGCCAATCAGACCTCTCAATTCACACAAAAAGAAACGTTCTCTGACGTAATTACTTAACGACCAAAATCATTTTTACTTAAGGAAGGGGGCATCAAAAATCTTCAGAAACGTAATTTTGACACCAATCTGCCACCAATCTGACGTTTTTGTTGGCGGCAGGGAATGTAGAGTGTCCTTACACTAATAGACAAATGCATGTTGGCAATCACCGGTTACTAATGCCGACTGAAAATTCAAAAGTTTTGAGGGCAGGCAGGCAGGCAGGCAGGCGTGCTCAAAATTTGGTTTGCAACGCATCCAAATGCCCCCATGTCAGTGGATTAGAGGGGCATGCGTGTGTCCTAACCGTTGGGTGGCTGGGGCATCATGCCCCCTCAAGTTACAGCTCCACCACACAAAATCCGGGGGGGTTACGGGGAGAAATGCCCCCTAAGCTCTCATTGGTGATCCCTGGGGGAGTACGCCATTTTGCTGATTGCCACCAATTTATGGACATCACGAACTCGCAACACTGTGAGGACGACCATGGTTGTGCGACACTGGAATGTCTGCTCTGATGTTTCAACACCGACTGTCATGATCCCTCATGTGTATTTGTATCAGAGAGTAGTGGAG